>Ga0315553_10000304_pt1 | contig 45505 bp, 25 predicted proteins | sample SalMarSW160140MG_FD_203099 | JGI IMG/M metagenome (GOLD analysis project Ga0315553, IMG submission 203099) | Salt marsh sediment microbial communities from the Plum Island Ecosystem LTER, Massachusetts, United States - Salt Marsh Sediment SW1601-40 ...
GTTTTAATACTTCCCATAATTCAGGGACTGTTTGATCTTCTCCAAAATCTAATTTTTTTAATTCACTTAATGTCATTTGATCTATTGTTGTGTTATATCCCATTCTTCTGAGAATATCATTGTCGTGGATTACTACCAAGGCTCCATCTTTTGATTTATGTACATCAAATTCGATATAATCCGCTTCTAATTCAATAGCCTTTTTAAAACCTTTTAAAGTGTTTTCAGGGGCTTCATCAAATGCCCCTCTATGACCAATAATTAATGGTTTATTTTTGTTTTTACTCATAATTGTTCTTTTTATTTTAATAAAAGGTAATTTTTAATTATTTTGAATTAAAAGCTTTCTAACTTTTTCAACATCATTAGTAATAATTCCATCAACACCAATATTAATCAGTTTCTTTATGGCAGAATCAGAATTCACAGTCCAAGGAAAAATTTTGAGATTATTATTATGAGTTTTAGCTATAAAATTTTTATTCACAAGTTTAAAGAAAGGGTTAATAGCATAAAAATTATTATTAATCGCTACCTTTATTAATTCTCTCCTTGATATCCAACTTCTTATCCATCCAGTTTTATTAGGTTCCAACGATGCCAATTTAATTCTTGGTTCTAATTTCTGAATTTTCAACAAAACATCATGTTTAAATGAACTAATTATCGTTGTTTCGAGACTATCTTCTTCGTTGAGAATTTTTATAATTTGTTCAGCAATACCTCTAACTTTTACCTCGCAGTTCAAGCCAATCTTTCCCTTTGATAGCTTAACTAATTCTCGCAAAGTAGGTATTTTCTCACCATCTCCGCAATCAAGTTGTTTTAACTCTTCAAGTGTCATTTCTTTTACTGAACCAAGATGACCTGTTGTTCTGAATGTATTAGCATCGTGCATTATTACGATTTCCCCATCTTTAGATTTATGAACATCAAATTCAATACAGTCTGCTTTTAATTCTATAGCTTTCTTAAAGGCTTTTAAGGTATTTTCAGGTGTTATACTGCTAGCTCCTCTATGAGCGATTATTAGAAATTTCTTTTCGTTATTCATTTTTATTATAAATATATCTTTATTTCCTTTTATTAAATTTTCCTGCTAGTACAAATATTAGATGATTAATTATCTTTGTTTGATTTTTTTCTAAATCATATTTAGAAAGATTTCATAGAATCGGTTTTTATTCAAATAGATATTTGATCACAAAATCTATGGTTTTTTTTCCAAAATTCTTTTATGTGATCATCTAGTTTTTGAATATTTTATTAATAGTAAAACTAGAGGTTTATATATCTGTGATACGATAACAATTATTTGAGTAATGCGATAAATTTATAAAGCTATAATATTTTTTATATTTCTGACAATTTTAAAAAAACATAAGAACTAACCGAATAAATCGATAAGTTTAAATATATAAACCAACCAAAAAAAAGAATATAGAAATGATGAAGTTTTGCCCTAATTGCGACAATATATTAATCCCAAAGAATAGAAAATTATATTGTAAAGCATGCGAACAAGAATTTGATTTAGACACTTCAAAAAAGGAAGATTATAAAATAACTAAATCCATTAAACATGATGAAAAAGAAAGTGCTCCAATTATTATAAAAGAAGGGCTAAGAAGCGAAAGAATTTCTGCTCAAGATCGGAAGGCTTTTGAAGAATTCTTTGGAAGTGCTGAATCAGATAACTTTTAGTGTCCTACTTAGAGGACGTATAGTTAGACCACTTATTCTTCCTTGGTTTTACCTGATTAAAAAAAATTTTTTAATCCAAAATATTTAAAGTTTTAAATTATCTGAGAAGTAAATAAATTATAATTAGAAAAATAATTTCACAATATAACTAAAAAACACATCAAATGTAGATTTATATGTCTGAAGAAAAAAAGACTCGATTACATGGTTTCGCTGGAATTTTATCCAAACAAGTGGAACCGTTGAATGAGATGGAAAAGTTTAAAGAAAAATTTAAGGATACTGAAGTTAAAGTTCTTTTAAATGCAAAGGATGGAAAATGGGCCGCAATGTTGATAATAGATAAAGGTAAAATATATGTAGAAGGTATTAAAAATGACCCAAAAGAAAACATAAATAAGAAAAACGCGGGGTGGGATGGATTTTTACAAACAACCACCAATATATTTTTGCAGCTTTTTGGTGGCACCGAACTTTCAACTGGGAAAGTTATTAAAAAGATCCTAACACGCAAAATAAAAATTAGGGGAATAAAACATGTTTTAGTATTACTACAATTGTTTGACTTATAAATTAATTTTAAAAATATTAGCTAAAGATACCATCTCTTCTCTTAATTTTTCATCATTTTTTTCATCTTTTAATGATTGTAAAATTACATCTTTATCTGTTTCTGATACTCGATCTTGAAATAATTCAAGAAATTCTCTTAAAAAGATAATCTTTTTATAAGGATTCTGCTGGATTTTAGTAATAAATCCATTAATTACATGATCAAAAGAAATTATCTCTTGATTTTCACTTATAACGATTTTTTCTTCAGTTCCTAAAATTTCTTGTAATAAAGAATTATTACTAATGATCTCCCGCGAGATTTCTTTTAACATATCATTTCTTGTAGGTATTGATAAATTTGAAATGAAGTCTTCCATTTCTGAGTTCTTACTTTCAATTGCTTTTATCATTTCAAGAATTTTTTCCTTATTTTCTCTTTCCATATTATATTAAAGTTTTGTCTAAATTTTTAAATTTAACTGAAAATAATAGTTAATTACAAAATGCATGCTATTGAGAAAGAAAAATTGCGTAATTTCCAAGAATTTATAGGATATGAATTTAATAAAGAAGCACTTTTAATTGAAGCCCTAACAACTCCAAGGTTAGCAAATGAAATTGGAAAACCTAGTTATAATTCTTTAGAAATATTAGGAGATGCCGTAATTAAAATTATACTTATTTTACAACTTTATAAGAAGGGAGTTAAAGACTCGGGGGAAATAACAAAAATAAAGGCAGCTCTAGAAAGTGATAATGCTCTAAAAAATATCGCAAGTAAGATAGGTTTAGAAAAATATATTTTTAAGACGGAAAAACAGAGAATTAAAGGAACTCGTATTTTAGCAGATATTTTTGAAGCATTATGTGGTGCTATTTTTCTTGATTCTGAATATAATCTGGATTTAGTTGAACAAAAAATGATTAATCCTTTTTATGAAGATTTGAATGTAATCATTCAGACGTCGATAATTTCTAGTAAAAATGTATTACTAGAATTTTTACAGGAGAAATTTAAAACAAACATAATTATCGAACTTGAATATGAAAAAAGTGGAGTGGAGCACAATCCTAACTGGATCGCAAAAAATCCAAGAATTTTAGAGCAAGAAAGTCGAAAGGAACTAGTTAAAATACCTGGAAGTCTAAAATCAACAAAGAGTAAATCAAAAAAAATGTCAGAAAAAGATCTTTACGTAAAAATCCTTAAATTTTTAGAAAAGAAAAAAAAATAAGATTTTTAGATTGACCAATCTTTTTTAGCCTCAGATTTTTTTAAAAGACAGTAAAGGATATTGAATTTTCTAATAAAATAGAACCTTAATTTTTAAAAAATGTGCTATATTTCCGTATCTGTACAAGAGTTATATTCTAAAAAAGTTTATTTTATTTTAGCATTATGATATAATAAAGAAGAAAAAAATAGAAAAGAGAGAATTTCAAATGTCTAAATCCTCAGTAATAGAAAAAACTCCCCTTATGGAACAATTTGAAGAAGAAACTGGAAAAGTATCAATTTGGAAGGGGGAACTATCAAAAAATTTTAAAAAGTGGGAAAAAAAAAAGAAACAAAATGAAATAAAACAAATGAAAGAAGATATTCTTTCTCAGTCTCGTATAGAAAAGAAAAAGATGAAAAAAGAATTCAGAGAGGATCGATTGGCAGGTAAGAGTTATGAACATTTAATTGTGGTTGATGGGCTTCATAAGACTTATTTATTAGGTACCACAGCTGTTGCCGCGCTTCGGGGTATTGATTTAACAATAGATAACGGAGATTTTGTTGATATTATGGGACCTTCTGGTTCTGGAAAGACAACACTCCTAAACTTGATCGGTGGATTAGATACCCCCACTCGAGGGAAAATCTTTTTAGAAGGGCGTAATATTTCAATGCTTTCAGATAATGATTTGGCAGAGATAAGACGTGAGAGAATTGGATTTGTTTTTCAGTTCTATAACCTTCTACCACAGATGACAGCTATGGAAAATGTTATGGTGCCTTTACATTTTTCAGGGAAATTAAGTCGTCGAGGTAAAAGGAAAAAAGCAATGGATCTCTTGAGATTAGTAGGTTTAGATGAACGAGCACATCATACTCCCTCTGAATTGAGTGGCGGTGAACAGCAGAGAGTAGCGATAGCTCGGGCTTTCGCAAATGATCCTGCAATCTGTGTTCTTGATGAACCTACGGGTGATTTGGATTCTAAAACGGGTGTAATGGTTCTAAATCTTCTTAGAGATTTAAACAAAAGAGGTGCTACCTTTATTGCGGTAAGCCATGATGCCGCGGTGTCGGAATTTGCGACTAGAGTTTTCCATATGAAAGATGGAAAACTTACTCATGAAGGAAAAATAGGAGGCCTAAAAGAAACTGAGATTATGCAACTTAAGAGAAGACAAGAAACAGAAATAAATAAAGAGAAATGTAAAAGTAAAATTTTTCAATATCTCTATGCAAATCAAGGTAAAGCTGAAATTCCAGTTAGTGATATTAAAAGCAGCATTCCAAATTCTATAGTTATGAATTTGCCAGAACACTTTAATGACATTTTACAAGAACTTATTGAAGAGAATAACTTTTCTGGCAAAATTGAAGGAGAAATTTTGATTTTAAAATAAGATTCCATAAATGAGGATTAAATAAAAATCTAAATTATTTTAAGTCATATGACACAAATAAAGCTAATTTTTAAATATGCATTCCAAGATTTAAGTAAACAAAAGATTAGAACCTTACTAGCAATAATAGGAATGTTAATTTCCATTGGCTTGTTAACTGTCGTCTTATTCTTATCTGACTCGATTTCTATGGGGTATGCAGATTATCTTACAATTGAAGCAGGTAATCAAGATGCCGTTATCTCTGTAAGACATTATTACGAAGAACCAAGTAATAGATCATCCTATTTTGACTATGATCCCCTAATTGAGACCATTCAATCTTCAACTAGTATTGTAGAGAATTTTATCCCGAGAATGGAAATAACGGGATCTGTTAATATTTCCGAAGGATTCCATACCACAAATCTACTAGATGAAGAAGAATCGTGTACAATATCAGCAATTAATTTTTCTTTTGAAAATGATATAAATTTTGGGACATTTGTAAGTCCAGTATTTAATGAATTACTTGATTTAACTGAATTACCTTCAAATCATTGTGCAATCTATTATGGTTTTAATGATATTATCAAATATTCTGAAGGTAATACCATTAAAATATTCATGGAATTAACTCATGGAAATACAACAATAAATCGAACAAAAACTTTAATAATTGATAAAATCTTTGATTTCAATTTAAAATGGTCTGCTGAGTATCGTAATAGGAATTTAATTATAGTAGATATTAATACGCTATACCAAATTTTTGGTTATGAGGAATTTAAGGGTAAATGTAGCGATTTGATATTAACTTTTAAAGAATCTAGTAAACTCTACGATATTAGGAGTATTGAATTAGCTACGATTAAAGTAAAGAATATTGTTAATGATATTCAAATTGCAATAGGAATTAATGAATATAATATTGATTTACCTAAACTAAGAGCATTATCATATGCTGAATTTTTAAGCGTATTTATAGTAATAGTGTTTGTTTTTGTTTCAATTGTAGCTATGCTAATTTCCGGTGTTCTCATCAATGGAATATTAAAAACTTCAGTGGAGGAGCGAATTCGAGAATTTGGGATATTCAGAACGTTAGGTGCGAATAAAAAATATAATCTTATGATAGTATTGATGCAAGGCTTTTTATTATGCAATTTTGGGGCAATTTCAGGAATAATAACTGCATTTTTTCTTTCCATATATGTAATAATACCTTTTGCAAATACTGTGATTTCCGGCAGTATGTTAGGTCTAGGTACAATACCTTTCTCTTTCACTTGGTGGTCTGTTATACTATCATATATCATGGGTATTAGTGTGGGGATGATTGTGAGTATCGCTCCTGCTTTAAAAGTGATGCGTCTTCAATTGATTGAATCAATTCATCCATATCGCCATGAAGATACATTATATCATCTACAAAAAAAAGCATCAGTAAATTACAAATTAATCTTAGCAGGATTAATTTTAGCATTCAATGGTATATTTGTGTTTTTTGTTATACCGAGAATTATGGTCGCGAGTGATATGACTCTCTTTGCGGCTACATTGGTGGCAATTTTACTTATATTTAATATTGGATTAACTCTTGCTGGATTAGGCTTAATTCCTCTGATATTAAGGTTAATAATTCAATTATTCAGACCAATATCAAGAAGATTGCATAATATTATTAAGATTTTTGTTTTTCGATATCAACGTAGAAATTCGAGTACGATCATGATCTTTGCATTGTCTTTCTCTTTTGTTATTTTTACATCATCTCTTGTTAATACTTTATCAGCACAAGTTGGTGCTTCGACTAAATTAAGATATGGATCAGATATATTAATTGAAACTACGGGATGGGAAGAACTTGAAAATGGATTTGGAGGGGGTGGTTTTGGTTTCATGGTTGCTAGCGAGGATTCAGAACAATCCGGTTTAAATTTGTATAGCACTCAAATATATCTTGATTCTATTAATCCAAATAGAATCATTACAACGGAGTTTGGACAAGAATTATTAGCTATGGATGGCATTGAGAAAGTGTCATCTGTGTTAGCAAGACCTTATCAATTAACTCAAATTTATGCGGGAGAGGATAAAGAATTTGTGGCAGAAATTGGGGATTTTGCCGGATTAAGTACCCAAGAGATAACTTTAATAGGAATTGATGAAGAATATCCTTTCACAGTGAAAAGTGAGTACATAGAAATGACTTCTGGAAATGTAGTTACCTCCTTTAACGATCTATTTCATAATAATCAAACGTATACCTGCATAATTTCTGAAGCAATAGCCTTAGCTATGTCTTTATTAATTGGTGATAAAGTTCGAATTGTAATCCAAAGAGGAGACGAATTAGAAGTGTATCCTTTCATAATAGCTGGAACCGCGAAAAGTATGCCGGGATTTTCTCGAGAATTTAGGGGATCAAGTGCGGGGGCTTCGAATGGAGGGGTGTTAATCTCTCAAACAACATATATCGAAATAATGGATATTCCTCCTGTCCCTTATTTGGATAGAATTTTCATAAAACTTAGAGAAGATAAATTATCGGAAGCTCATAATATAGAGGATTTAATTGATGAATATTATCAAACTGATTATAATTATGAAATATCCAACCTAGCGAGAATGATAGCACAACAAGAATCTGCCTTTTTTGTATTAGATACTCTTTTTACTCTTATAGCTCTTACTACAGTATTTATTTGTATTTTTGGATTGCTATCTTCATCTTATTCAACTATTATTGAAAGGAAGAAAGAAATCGGTATTGTTCGAACTTTAGGGTTAAAAGGTAGAGATATTAATCGCTTATTTATAATTGAATCCTTAATAATTATGCTTAGTAGTGGAACTATAGGAATAGTTGTAGGATGGGTAACTAGTTGGTTGGTTTCTTGGAATTTGTTGGGTACCTTAGTGGGGATGCCAAATGTATTGTATGTTCCTTGGTTTAATATAATACTGATCTATTTACTCTCTGTAATCATGATTTTTTTCGGAATGATAATATTGTTAAGAAAAGCCAGAAAACAGAAAATAGTTGAGATTTATAGAGAAACAATTTAAAGGGGAAGAGAAATTAAATTAAAAAATTTGATTATGATTTTTGTGTTATTTAGTATGATTTTTCTTACGCCTATAGTTTCAATTATAGATATAAATAATAGAAATGTATTTACAGAACAAGATTATGTATCGCCGTTTAATGAAACTTATTTGAAATCTTCTGATATTGCTGGATCAGATCTTTATGCTGAAAAAATAAATGCATTTGTAGCGGGTAATAAATCTATAATAAAGCAGTCACTTTTCACAAATGATACAAATATACTTTCAGAATTTGATTCAAATGATCCCGCGTTTTATAAATGCAATATAATTATTAGTGCTTCAAATGGAATTAATCCAGAGATTTTTCCAACTATACTTACTGAGAGTGATATCTCTTCTCAGTTTGTTGTTGGTTTCAATAATTTTGTAGGATTTCTCTATTATGATGAAGATTTGGATAACGAGGATGCTTGTTTGAGAGCAGAAAGAGCGCTTGAGATAATTCGAAGAAAATTTATGATTGATCTTATTATGATTAATGTAACAGCACCTAATTTCTTCCCATTTATTGGATCTTATCCCAATTGGAATTGTTTTTACGAGGAACTCACTAAAAATTTTCCTATGGATGGGTATTGGAAAGCATTGGATATTAATCGCTTAACTAACCAAGAATATCTAGAAAATTATCATGTTTCCTCAACATTCATGCTTCTAAATTCACTAGATTTTTTTGAAGGGGATTTTAATATTGAAACAGATCAAGTTAATTTTAATACTGAATCTTTAGATCTATCTTTCTTAGAAAGTTTGGAATTAGAAAATCTAGTTGAACAATTAGGTTCAGCTTTAGAAAATTTTGGAGATTTATTCAACGCTACAATTTCAGAAGATGCATTAGAACAATTCATTAATATTTTTAGCTCATTTACCCTTAAAAATAACTCACATTATACAAGTATATCAATTCAATATGAAGGCTTAAATAAAGGTATCCAAAAGATTGGAAAAAATCAATATAAGTTCAATTTATGGGACGCAATGGGTTATCAAGGAGGTCCATTAGCCCCTAGTAAAAAGATATATATTGCATTAACGGGAGCTTTAATGAGTGAAATTAAAATAAATATTTTATGTACAGATGTCATTAATATAACTCCAAAATATTTTGATTTTTATGAGTATCTTCTAGAACAAATAGGGTTACTTTTTTATTATGCTGGTATTGAATTTGATGCACAAAGCCTTGAGAATTACTCCTTTGAACTATTATGGTTGAATGAAGAGGGAATTAAACAATCATATGTTAAACCTATAAATAGGGAAAATCCTTCAGACATTGTAAATATGCTGCAACAATTAGGTTTTCAAGGATTTTCCTATATTCCCACTGGTATTGTAAATCCAATAGAAAATTTGATTATAACTTATAATATTTCTAATTCAGAACCTAATTTATTACTCAAAAAAGAATTAATTGGAGGAAATGCTTCATATGGCGCGTTTCGAGATTTTTCATATAATATCTCTGCTGAAAATGTTGGAAGTAAGACGGCGTGGGGTGTACCTACCCCAATTGCTTTAGACCTTGATTACTTCTTCCAAATAATAAGTCCATTTTTTTGGGAAAATCTTAAAAATGATATGTGGAATGTTATCAAAATTGAATATCCAAATCAATATGAATCTTTAGAGGATTTTTTCAATTTTGATGAAGATCCTCATATTTTTTACTTTGATTCATTTGGAGTAGGTACTTACGATAATTATTATCCTGATCTTCTTAATATAACAAATTTATGGCCTTATAATGAAGATGTAGGTGAGATTATTGATATAGTCTATAGCGAAAGCCCTATTTATTTTACATTGCCTCCTGATGTTGTTAAAGAATTTACTATGAATGAAAATAGTATTTGGAATGATGATAATTGGAGGTTAGATCCCGGAGAAATAATATCATATCATATTGATAATTATTCGATTTCAAATTTAGATTCTTTTACTCCTTTTTATAGAAATAACTTTTCTATTGATACAGCTCTAGAAACCCCTGAAATTATCTCAGGTACACAGCTCGCGGGAACAATTCCAGAAATGGCTTTAACAGCCGATAACTATAGTTGGATAATCGAATCAGAAGAAAAATTTTTAGAACAAAAAATTGAGATTGATTTTATTTTTAAAAATAATACAATTATTGATTTTGTTAATAACGCCTTAGAAAATGTTTCTATAATAATAGAATTTAATGTGTCTGAAAATATTGGTTCTATTAATTTTGAAATTTTTAATTTTGATGCTGAAGAGTTTCAAGATTTGAGTCCATATTTAGATTCAATTATAAATGATACTCAGACTTTCTCAATTGTTAGCTTTAACGAAAGTCTTGATTGGCTTTTTTATCCATTAGATAATAAAAATTATACAGCTGTAATTAAAATCATCTGCATTGATCCAGAACCGTTTAACATTTCAATCAATAATCTGGATATTGAATTTTCCACAAGAGATATTAATTTTAATGAAGATTCAGGATCTAGAGTTATATATAGTTCTTCAACGGGATATGTCCAATATGAAAGTCAATCTAATTCAATTCCTCTTTGTACATATAACGCAGCTTCAATAATAGTTTCATCATATCTAACCAAATACAATGCAAAACCAGGAGAATTAAATACATATACTCTTACTTTTAAGAATATTGGTTCTACTATTGCTAAAAATGTAAGTATTTCTTTGTTAACTCCAGGTATAATGGAAAATTTGAATAATTTTACACTTAAAAATAGTAATTTAACTTATTATCTTTCAAAACTAGCACCTTCTGAAGAAAAAACTGTATATTTTACGTTCTATGTGCCTAATTCGATTTCTATTAGTGAAGTATCCATTTTTTATAATAATCCAATGAATATTGAAGGGGAAAATTCTTCCAGAATTGAAAGTTTATCTAATGAGGTTTATATTTCTGCTCCAGTTGATTATGAAGATTTATTTCCCCTTGTCAGAACTATTGAAATATATTATGGAGATAATGATATTGCTCCTGGTGTAGGGGATATATTTAATCTTACTGTAAATATTAAAAACACAGGACCAATTGGATTTAATATATCAGATCTTAAAATAACCATGAATGATCAATTTGGCGATTTAAAAGGAATAGAGAATAACACAATAGATTTAATAAATATTGCCTATAATGAAACCTCTTCTTTTAATATTACTTTTAAAAAGAGAGGGTGGAAAGGATATTATTATCCTCCTATAAACTTCATTGAAAGTTCAGAAGGTAGGACACTACAGATTTATAGTTCTTTATCCAAGATATTAGGAAAAATCAGTTTTTCAATTGTTAAAAATGTAAGTAAAGATCAAATTGAGATTGGAGAAATCATAACTGTGAATATCGAAGTGCAAAACACAGGGACTATTAGCATTGAGAATATAATTATTAATGATATGATTAGTTATTCACAGTCAGATTTCTCGTTATCAGAAGGAAAATTAATTAATCTAATTATTTCTTTGGATCCAGGTGAGAAAGTTACTATTAATTATTCTCTAAAGGCAAAAAGGCAAGCTCTTGTCAGTTTAAACCCAGCATTCATAAATTATTACTACCTACATGAACTTGAAGATACTTCTAATAAAATCTTAGTTAAGATTATTACTCCTAAATTTAGACAATATTCATATATTACTTTACCAATTTTAATTGTCTTCTTAATTTTGATGCTATATATCTGGCAAATTAAAAAATATAAAAAGAAAAGAATCGAATTTCAAAGATCTGAGATGTCAATTTTTGAACTCAGTTCAAGAGAAACAATCCTCAAAAAAGAATATACTTTAAGACAAAGATTACATATTTTATCCGACAAATCTAAAGAAAAAACATTTGATATTGAAGTAAATGAACCTATTGACAAATCATTATATAAAAATGAATAATGGGGATATAAAATGAGAAGAAAACAAACATATTGCATTCTAATATTGTTGATTCTTTCAATGTCAATATCTGGTTTATTTTTTAATGAAATAAATTCAAAAAAGAGCTCAATCGATTTTTCAGAAAATTTGATTGATGAGTCTAATCCAAAAGTCTCAAATAATTATCAAAAGAATATTATTGTTTTTTTCAATTCACCATCTTATAGTGATACAGTAAAAGATCGTTTTGAGTTCTATGGTGGTACAATAAAAAAAGAATGGAATAATCAATTCGACTCGATTTCAGGATTTGCTGGTTATATGCCTCTTGAAATAAATCTAATTGGGTTTCAAAATGAGTTTCCTGAAGCTAAAATAGAGAATGATGAGATTTTGGAGGCTCAAATGAATTATGCATCTGTTCAATCAGGAGCTATTAATACTACATGGTATTTGAATGGCTTAAAAGGTAATACTAATTCTTCTATAGCAGTATTGGATACAGGAATTAACCCAAATCATGATTTCTTGAGTGGTGTTATTGTTGGTTGGGAAAATTTTGTTGACATACAACCGATATCAGATGATAATGGCCATGGAACTTTTATCTCATCTGTTATTGCTGGGACTGGTAAGGATAAGTATGATTCAAATTATCCTTCAACAATCAAAATTAAGGGGAATTATTCTCACATAGAATTATTTGATGAATATTCAGTTTCAAAAAATTATACTCTAAAAATAATTTCATTTAATGCATCAAAAGTAGGTTCAACTATTATAATAAATTCATCATGGAATTTGGAAGATGGTGGAATAGATAACTTCTGGGTTGAATTATATTATGATAATACGCTTGTTAATTATTCTCATAATGAAATTCAAGATACCAATTATACAATAAACCATCCACTTACATTAGATAACATGGGTGTTTATGATATATATATAAAATACCATAAATTGCTTCAAGCTAAGCCAATTTTCTCATTTAATTCAAAAATTTCTTATTTTCCTGAAGTATATACCGAAAATAGAAATCATTTTACAGGTATCGCAAATGCTACTAAAATTGTCGCTTATAAAATTTTAAATCAATCTGGAATGGGATGCACTTCTGATTTAATATCCGCATTCGCAAGTGTTATACAAAACAGAAGTAAATATCATATAGTAAGTGTTTGTTTAAGTGTTGGCACTTTAGGAGAAGATATAGAAGCAGTAAATTCTGTAATAAATGAAGTAATAGAGAAGGGTATCTTAGTGGTAATTGCAGCTGGAAATACAGGCATAGAAGTCTCAGATTCATTGAATAAATTAGCTGAAAACAAAAACGCTATTGTTGTTGGTGCTACAAATGATAAAGATCAAGTTACCTCTTATAGTAGTATGGGAAAAGAAATCAATAGTATCATTAAACCTGATATTGTTGCTCCTGGTGGTAGCAAGATACCTAATCATCGTTCAGTAATTGCTGCTGATAAAGAAATAGATAAAGCTACATCTTCTTATGGAACTTCAATTGCTACAGCTATAGTCTCTGCTTCGATTAATCTTTTGATAGAAGCAAGATGGAATACATGGGATCAATGGAATAATCTAAATTTAACAGAATGGGTTAAACACATAAAGGCATTTCTCTTAATGACTGCTTCAGAAACTAACCTTGAAAGAGAGGACGACCCGGCTACCACGTTTGATGAAAGTTACTACTCTCCATCTTTATCTCTTGCGCCTTTGACAAGTGGTTTAAAAGATATTCATGAAGGTTATGGTAGATTAAACATTCAAGCTGCCATTGATGCTCTAACAAAAATTATTAAGGTAAATAACTCAATTAATGGAAATTTATTAAGTTCACAAGAGGATCCTTTAGGAACACATGTATTTGCTCGACAAGTTGAGCTGATTGAGGATGTCCAATATAATTTTAGTTTATCAACAGCAGATTCACATGCTAATTTTAATATGTTTCTGTTTTCAAATGAATCAAATCAGTATGGAGAACCGATTTTATTAGGGTCTTCGAGAAAATGGTATGGTAATTTTGATAACTTCTATTTTATTCCAAAGAATAATCAAACCAATTGTGTAATCGTTGTTAAAGCAATTGGGGGAAACAGTGATTTTACCTTGAATATATCTATTGTAGAAAATTATCTTGCACCAGAATTGAAAATACCCGAAATAAATTATTTAGGAGGTTCCAAAAATACAACTGTAATGAGTCTCCAAGAATTTATGGGAAATGAACCAAAAAAGAACTATAGTATTGATAGCTATAGGTTTTATATTGAATATTATGATAATGATACTTCCAATGTTCCTCCACAAGAAGTTTATGTCTCCATTATAGAAACTTCTGAAAACTACACTTTAACTCAATACTACCCTACTGATAACAATTATACTGATGGAGCCTTATTTATAAGTGATTATGTTCAATTTTCTAAACCAAGAATATATCAATATTTTTTCGTTGCTAGCGATGGTAAATTTAAATCACTCTATCCAGAAACAGGTTCCCTTAACATTACAATTGAATTTCCTACGGATAGTATCCAATTCCCGCATCAATATAGTTTTAATGAAGGAATTGGTAATTGGAGCTATAAGGGTACTGGATGGGAATTACTTAACCAAAGTAATGATATTGATAATAGATCTAAGATATATGAGAATTCATGGAAATCTTTATATTTTGGAATATACCATAATTATCCAAGGAACTATACATATCAACCCATTAACCTGATTGAAGATCCTTTCCCAAATGGTTCTTTAATAAGCCCTTTATTTAACTTAACAAATATTAATGAGAACACTACAAATCCGTATGCTAAATTTGGATTAAGAACGAGTATAAATGCTGGAGACTTTATTTATTTACAAATCAATCTAAATTGGACTGGTTGGATAATTTTAAAAACATATACTGATGTAGAGGATGAATGGTTTTTGGAAGAAATAAATTTAACTCAATATATTGGAAATTTTATTCAATTTAGGTTCGAATCTAATCTGGATGATACGTCTGATTCAAGAAATTATAAAGGATTTATTATAGATTATTTTGCTATTGAAAATTATACTAATAGAAATTCGCCATCAATATTCTTCAATCCATATATGGATATTTCCTCAACTCAAGATTCAAAATATCAGAAGTATACATTTTCATGTGAATATTTTGATTTGGATAATAATTATCCCGCTTTTATATATTTAGAGATGGGTGATACAAATTACACTATGTATAATATTTTTGGTGATTGGAATGCAAGCTCTAATACTTTGGGAAACTATGGTATATATTTTATAAAATCCTTAATATTGCAAGAAATCTCAAATCAATCATTTAGGTTCCATGTTTCAGATGGATTTAATATAATTACAACTTCATGGTATAATAAAAATAATTCTCTTTTCGAATTCATTAATCCAAATCCTTTACAATTTAATGTTTTTATGGATAATAAATACATAGGATACAATTTTTCAAATACAGATCTATCTGATTACTATGTGTCTGGTACTCCAGCTCCAAAAGAAACAACGGCATGGTTTAGAGGAGATAATACTTGGCATCCGATAATTCGATATGGAAATCCTCAACTTTATGGAGGGATTGGCCAAAGTTTTGGGGGTTCTGAGCAGGGATATGGCCCTAATTGGGATCTAAATTTAATCACTCATCCACTACATTTGGAAGGTGAATATAAGGTTTATTTAGAATTTGATTATGAAATTTCTTTGCAGAATGAATATTATCAACCTGAAGATCAGTTAGATAAATGTAATATATCATTATCAAAAGATTTTGGTAAAACTTGGATCGTATTAAAAGAATTTACATATGATAGTGAAGACCTTTTTGGTAGTAGCAAAATTGATATTTCCAAATATTCTGATGAAGATATAATGATAATGTTCACATTACATTCAAATGATAATGTAATTGGTTTAGGTTATGGATGGTTATTATCAAATATCTATATAGGGTACGATAAATCAACAGATTTTATAGCTCCAGAAATTAAAATTATAAATCCAAAATCTGATAGTGCAATTAATTCATTAATTATAATAGAAGCAAATATTTCTGATAATGTTAAGCTAGATGAATCAAGAATTTATATATATCTTAATGGTAAGAGTATTGACAGAAATAAACTCACATTTAATGGTACTACTCATAATTTAAAGTTTAATTGGGACACCAAGAAATATAATGATGGAACATATGAAATTAAAGTAGTAGCTTATGATGTAGAAGGGAATATTGGAGAAGAAATCGTAGTAGTTAAAGTCAATAATATGAAGTGGTGGAGTACATGGGGTCCATATATTATCATAATTGCGTCTGTTATTGTTATTGGAATTATCATTTACATTATCTCAGAAAAAAAGGGTAAACTTTGGATTGGTAGAATAAAAGACAGTCGTGCTGAAAAAATAAGAATAAAAGATATTGATAAAGATCAAGTAATAGAACGGATAGAATTAATTGAACATGAAGTAGAAGTAGCAAGACCTTTAACATTGTACTGTAAATCATGTAAATCTTGGTTCTCCTCATCGAAATTTGATATAATATGCCCAGTTTGTGAACATGATCAAATTTACGCAGCATATTTATGTGAGAACTGCAAAAAATGGTATTTCAAGGATGAACCCAGCGAAAATTATTATTGTAAAAATAAAACTTGTGAAGGAGTAAGATTAATTAGGCGGGAAAAAGAAGAAATTCAAGAACTTTTAGCTAAAGAGGGAAAGGTTCTGAAAAAATTTAAGAGTAAGGAGAAAAAATTTAGTATTTTAGATGTTTAAAATAAAAATTAAAAATTCATAATAAAAAAAGCATGGATATAAGAAATTTTCTATATAAGTTAAGAAAGCGAATAAATCTACAATTTATCAAACATTCTTGGCTTGATCTCAAGCGAGATAAAACTAAGGTTATATTCGGGATAAGTGGCATCGCAATTTCATTATTTTTATTGACCGTTATTGGGATGTTAAATGATACAGTGAATTATAATTATCTTTTATATGTTACTTCAACAACAGGAACATCTGATATTATGATTACACGTACAATACAGACAGATTTAACGTTTGATCCTTTCTATGATGAAGACATTATTAATAATGAATTAAAGGATATTGAGGGCGTTGATGAATTATTTCCCCGAATTATGATGTTAGTAACATGTACTTCCGAAAATATTAACACAAGCGGTACCTTACAATTTTATGGTCTTGATTTTATAAAGGAAGCTGAAAATGGTAAGTTGGGAGATTTACTTATAGTTGATGATGATGGAAAAAAAACGAGTGAAGTCTATGATGATGAACCAGATGATGGTGAATGTGTAATATTATTAAATGTAGCAGAGATCCTTAATGTTACCAGGGACGATATAATACACTTAGAATATCAAAATTATGAATTAAATTTAACTGTTGCTGAAATATGTATTCAAAATCTTAGATTCATGCAATTCGAAACTTCCTTAATTCTTGTTAATTTACAACAAGCTCAAGAATTTTTACAAAGAGAAAATCAAATAAATTTTATAGTCGGAACTATTAAAAATCCTAAAATTGTCTATGATGCTAGTGATTTAACGTTAACAACAAGGAGACTTCGAATAATCGGTACAAGGGTACAAGAAAGGTTGGATCTAAACGAGTTTTCCATAAGTTTACCAAAATTAGAGGAACTTGAAAGTGGTCAATTTATGTTAATGATGGTAACAATAATATTTTGGTTTATCATAATTCTTTCAATGCTTATAACGGGTATTTTAATAAATAGTATACTTTCTACTTCGGCCGAAGAGCGCGTGCGCGAATTTGGAATTGTACGAGTGGTTGGGAGTAAAAAAATATATCCGATGAAAATGGTTTTATTTGAAGGGGTTATATTAGGATTGTTTGGATCGATTATCGGAATGATACTTGGATTTACATTGATGAGGCCGATAGCACAATCTATATTTCCTATGTATCATTTTAAATTTGATTTTGCTCAAGTAGAATGGGTCATTCAACCTGATACACTCATTTTAACTTTTACAATAGGTATATTAGTGTCCTTAGGAGTAGCTCTAATACCAGCTCTTAGGACTGCAAGGGTTGATCTAATTAAATCCATTACTCCTTTTCAAACTAAAGAAGAAGGTTGGGAAATTAAAAAAGAAGGGAGTATGAATGTTAAAAGTTTTCTTGCTGGAATTTCGATCGCTACTATAGGGATGATAGTTTTTGTTTTACTACCAAATATCTTTGTCACTGGTGATTATATGTTAACAAATGGACTTTTTATCGGTTTACTTGCTGCTATAGTAATCGGGTTAGTATTTGCTTCAGTTGGAATAATACCACTAATTCAGAGAATTTTCTTAGGAGTAATTTCACCGGCTATAAAAAAGTATAGTAGTATTATTGGCATTTCCTTAAAGCGTTATAGAAGACGTAATACTAGCACTGTTGTTATGTTTGCTATTAGTTTTTCATTTATTTTTTTCCTTACGAGTGTTACTAAAATGCAATCAGCTAATACAGCTCTAAATTTAAAATTTCAATACGGGTCAGATTTAGTTTTAATGAATCAAGAATTATATAGTCCTGAGAGTGCTCTTACTCTTGAGATGGCTGATGAATTAAAAGAATTAGCGGGAGTGGATAAATTAGCGATTTCACTTCATAATACTTTCGATCTTCAGGCCACTCTAGCGGCGATGTTTGAAATTAGTGAAGGACAAGTAGGTTTTTCGGGTGGATCATCAGAAGAAATGATGATGGGTATGTTTCAATTCTATACAGCTCAAGAAGAGATAAAATTCAGAACCACGGCAGGAGATATGATGGATTTTGATGTTGTGGATGCTGGATTTATAGGTATTAATGAAGATTTTGTTGATTTAATTGATAAGAACTTATTAATATGGAAAAGTGCTGGAAGTAGTACTTCATATTCTTTTAATGAATTATTTACTTATAATAATACATGTATTATAGCAAAATCTATTGCGAGTAGACTCGGTATCCAGGATGTTGGAGAATATGTACGGATAACGTTCTATGATCCAAAAATAGAAGATCATCCTGGGAATGTTACCTTATTTAGGGTTGTAGGAATCTCGGGAGGCATTCCTGGATTTTATAATTTCCGAACTAATGAGATGTCAGCTAGTGGAGGAGGTGTAATGGTCTCATTAGACAATTATATGCGTTTAATGAAAATAGAGAACCCTGGAGAGAGTAACATGATTTTAGATAAAATATTCATAAATTTGATTGATAATACTGAGGAAAATATTGAAGAAACTAAAGATGATATTCGTATAATGTATCAAGATAAAGATATACTTATTGATGATGCAATTTCTAAAATAAATTTCATGGAAGCAATGACAGAAAGACAAAGTTTTCTTATGGAATTGATCCTAATGTTCACGATAATAATAAGCATTTTTGGGTTAGTTAGTAGCATGTATGCAATTATATTGGAGAGAAAGTTTGAAATTGGCATCCTTCGGTCAATGGGTATGAAAGTTAGAAACGTTAGAAATATGTTTTTAATTGAAAGTATGACTATTTTGCTCGCCGCAGGAATTATGGGGACCATTATTGGATCATATAGTGCATATCTACTTCAAACAACTATAAGCTTAATGACAGAGATGCCTGTGATCTTTGCAATTCCTATGGATACATTACTCAGAGTTTTCATTTTATCAATCTCATTTGCATTTCTAGGAACTTATGTGATCTTAATCAAATATTTCTATAAGAAAACCATAATGGACATATTCCGTCAAACATTCTAATAACTAAATTGAATAAAAAAGAAATATTAATTCATATTTTCTTTTAGGAATCGAATGAATTTAATCCAAGCCATTCCTCTATGAGATATGCTATTTTTTTCTTCAGTGGTTAATTCCGCAAATGTCATACTTGGCATAACATTAGGTAAAAAAATAGGATCAAAACCAAAACCACCTGAACCTCTTATTGTTCCTGAGATTTTCCCTTGAATCTTCCCTTCAAAAAAGTAGTTTTTGTCATGGGGTTTAAAATAAAGGGCTATAACTGAAGTAAAATGAGCTTCAGTATTCTCAAAATCATCTATCAATCTCAATAATCCTTTATTACCAATAGTTTTTATAATGTAGGAAGAATAAACTCCCGGGAAACCATTAAGGGGTGTATCAACAAAAAATCCAGCATCTTCTACGAAATACGTTCCATCTATTTGTCCTTTTATGCTGTTTAATTTAAATGAAGCCACTTCATTTATATTGATTGCCTGGATTTCTATTGTTTTAATATTCTTTTGTTTTAAATTATATTTTATATGTTCTTTTGAGAAAAGATCCAAAATTTCGTTAAATTTATGCATATTTCCAGTTACAAAATAGATCATATTTTCTTCTCGTTTCATAATTATTATAGTTTTAAATAATTAATAATCAAAACTAATTGAGCAAGCAAGATTATATTGGATTTGTCTTTTACAACAACAAAATTACAAAATTTTATTTTGTATATTTCTTTAATTATTTTAAATCGTTATATTTTTAATCTCAATATTAATCTGTAAAACACAGGAGAATTAAATAAGAAATGGCCCGGATGCACAGCAGAAAAAAGGGGAGTAGTGGGTCAACTAGACCTGCCAGATTGGAAAAACCAGAATGGATAGAACTCGCACCAGAGGAAGTTGAAAGCGAAGTAGTTAGACTCGCAAGAAAAGGACATTCAAAATCTATGATCGGTACTATAATGAGAGATTCTCGGGGTGTACCGTTAGTTAAAGTTGTAGCTGGTAAAAAAATTAGCCAGATTCTCAAAGAAAATGAGATTGAGGCACCTTTACCAGAACAATTAGCAAATTTAGTACGAAAAGCCTTAGCTATAAGAAAACATCTCGAGTTAAATCATAAAGACTTAGAAGCGAAAAAAGGTCTTAATAGAACAGAAGCGAAAATCTACCGATTAATAAAATACTACAAAAAGAAAAAGATACTGCCTCAAGATTTCAAATACGACGTTGAAAAGATAAGAACATTAGTAGCAAGATAAATGGAGGATTTAAAGTGAGTTCAAAAGCAAGGAAAAAAAAAATAAAAACAAAGAAAGTTACTTTCAAAGATAAAAACTGGATAAAATGTTATGCCCCCAAGGTCTTCAATAACAAGGAGATTGGAGAGATAATTGGATTAGAGGATAATTTGATTGGAAGAACTCTAGAGACTTTATTATATGATTTTACGGGAAAATATTCTGATATAAGCTTGAAGTTAAAATTTCAAATTATAGATATCCATGAAGAGGCGAAAAAATGTAATACCGTATTCCAAGGTCATAGTTACACAAACGATTTTATTAGATCCCTTATTGGAAGGGGGAGCACAAAAATCCAGACGATTAAAAATTTAACAACAAAGGATGGATATATTTTTCGGATCACGATGTTATGTACTACTATTAAGAGAGCTAGAAATAGTCAACAGGTATTAATTCGAAAAATAATGAGAGAGATATTAACAGAGTTCGCAAAAAGTTTAAACCATGAGAAATTTATTGCTGGAATCGTTTTCGGTGAGTTTCAAACTCAAATTCAACGTGTTGCTAAAACAATATATCCATTATCTAACGCTGTTATAATTAAGAGCAAATTAGTCTCAATGCCTGAAGGAGGGGAGGATAAGGAAATTCCCGATGACCAATTCGAGATTGTAGAAGTTGATGTTAAAAGATCCAGAAAGTCAGAAATTAAAAGATCTGAAAGAATTAACGTAAAAAAGCTGGCACAATCTTCAAATAGAACTCGAAGCGATAGTTCACAAGAGCTGGAATCCCCTACAGAAGAAAATGATGACGAAGAATCAGAAGAACCTAGCCTTGAATAATAACTTTTTAATATTTAAGCATTAGAAGCTTATTAATTTTTGAGAAAGAAGGTTTAATTTATGAAGATTAATCCATTAATTACATATATTAAAAATATTTTTTAAAATTCAAATAATAAGTGTCTTATAATTAACTCTAATAAGTGGTAAATTTGTCTGCTCAAGAAGGAAATCGGAATAACCCATACACTTTTGATGATTTTTTATTTGTTAGGAATCAGTTTAATTATTATGAAGATGATGAGTTTCTACAAGCTCTTGTTAAAAAGTTTGCCCCTCTAGATGAGTATGCTAAAATTGATAGAGATCTTCGGGCTCTTTCAGATTATGTTTCCTTTAGATTTCGAAATCTTGCTGATAAAGCGAATGAACTTGAAAATAGGGTAAAAGTTACAAAGCTGAAACATTATGATGCTTATAATCATAGGATAGACCGCATTGAACGATGTTTAGAGACTGAAATTTTAGAACGTGAAGTTTTCAGTCTTGGACTTTTTGATCCCGCGAGAAATACAGCATGGAGTAGATTTTTTAAAATGTTTTTGTTATATGAAAACGGAGAAGCAGGTGTTATGTGTCCTGTGGCATGTACCCATGGAGCTGTTGAACTGATGCAAAAGTATGAAGATACTTTGAGTTCTGAAGCAAAAAATATCCTTACTTCCATTAGAGATGGTGCAAATGGTGAATACAGTTTAGGATCCCAATTTGTTAGTGAAATTCAGGGAGGAAGCGATGTGCCCGCAAACTTAGTTGAAGCTGTATTTGAAGAAGAACAAGGTCCAGATGGTTATTCAAATGTGTGGCGTCTATATGGTCAGAAGTTTTTTTGTTCTGCAACACAAGCAGATTATCAAATAGTAACTGCAAAACCCAAAGGAACTCAATCATCAACGAGAGTAGCGGCATTTGCTGTTCCTGCTTGGCTTCCAGGAAATAAAGAAAAAGAAATAAGAAATTCCTACACAATTGATAGACTTAAACAGAAATTAGGCACTGCTGAACTACCAACAGCAGAAATTACTTATAATGGTACTATAGCATATCCTGTGGGTCCACTTGAAATGGGTCTCGCTGATATAGTTGGGATTGTTCTTTCTTTATCGAGACTCCATGTTGCTTTTGGAATGGCCTCAGGGGCGTTGCGAGTAGCAAGAGAAGCGATATTATATTCACAATTTAGAACTGCCTTTGATGTACCTATATCATCCTTTCCAATTATGATAAATCAAATAAATGAGTTAGATTATTATGCAAAAAGAACTGTTGCTGGTACTTTCAAAATCTATTCTGAATACATTCATTTTGAAGAACACTTAATCAGTGGAATTAGAGATTTGGAAAAGATTGAAAATCTTGAGGATCGCAAACGCCGATTTAGATTACGTGAATTAATTATGCTTCAAAAAATCGTTGTAGCTGATGAGGCACCGAAAATGATAAGAAAAGCAATTTCTTTTTATGGGGGACACGGCATAATGGAAGATTTCTTATCAACACCTCGATTGCATCGCGATTCTATGATTATGGAATTGTGGGAGGGGCCTAGAAATGTACTTCTCACTCAAATTCATCGAGATTTCTCAAGAGTAAAAGATTGGTATCCTGCTAATGATTTTTGTAGAGATTTACTTGTGGGGAGAGATTCAGATCTTATTGAAGATTATGCATCAGAGTTTGCCAGATTAATGTCTCATGACAGTCTTCTAAGAAATGATGAAGAAACTTTAAAAATTTGTCGAGATTGGGAGGAATTTTCAAACAAACTCTTCATTGCATATCAAAAACAAGCGTTGAGTGAGCTTAATTATACTGGTAAACCATTAAAATTTTCGAAATTATTACGAAAACTTAGAAAAAGAGAACTACCAAAAATGCTAGAAAAAATAAAGATTCAATAAGAAATAGAGATATATAAAAAAAAATTAGAAAGGATTGTTTACTCTTTTTATTTTTCCGTTAGAATCCTGATAATATAGTGAGTTTGATGGTACATCCTCATCAACTAATGTATTTGCCCCAATAATCGAATTTTCACCTATCTTTTTCCCACACATTATACTGGTATTAATTCCCGTTTGAGAATTAGGACCGATTATTGCTCCCAGTGTTCGTTGACCAGAATCTACTAATTTTTCCTTAATTTTCATTTTTATAGTTTTGTTATCAAATCTCAAGTTTGATATTTTAGTACCCGCACCAAGGTGAATATTCTCGCATAAAATCGAATCACCAATATAATTAAAATGTGGGATAGTTGTATCTGAAAAAATCAAAGAATTTTTTATTTCAGACATTCCAATATGGCAATTATTTTCAATTGACGTATAAGGGCGTATAAACGCATATGGGCCTATTAAATTATTTTCTCCTATATAACAAGGACCCTGAATATAACTGCCAGATCTGACTTTTGTACCTTTTCCTATAAAAACATCTCCAGAGATAAAAACATTTTCTTCAATATCACCTAAAATACTTCCTTTTAATTTATCTAAGAGATAATTATTAGCATCTAATAATTGCCAAGGTAGACCAATGTCACTCCAAAAGTAGTCTTTTATTATATATCCTACTATTTTTCCATTTAGTTGTTTAATTAAAATTTCCATTGAATCTGTGAACTCAAATTCATTCCTAATCGATTTATTAGTCTTATCAATGGCTTTAAAAATCATGGAATCAAATATATAAATTCCTGCGTTTGCGAGGTTACCCATGTTTAATTCAGGAGGAGGTTTTTCCATTATTCTTTCAACGAAACCTTCAGGGTTTATTGAAATGATTCCATATTCCTGCGAATTATTCACTTCCAGCAGTGAGATTAACCCTTCAGCTTTAGAGTCTTCAAATTTATTCAATGCTTCTTTAAATAAATTCGGATCGACTAATAAATCGCCATACATTAATAAGAATTTTTCGTCTCCAACAAATTCTTTCGCATATCCAGCTGCATGAGCTGTACCGAGATATTCTTCCTGGGTCAAATATTCTATTTTAACATTATATTTATCAATTCCATTGTCGAAATATTCTTTAATTAATTCTTCTTTATACACTACAATTAGTAAGATTTCTTCTATTCCAGCATCCTTTAAACCTATAATGGTATGTTCAAGTAATGGTTTTCCAACAATAGGTATTAAAGGCTTAGGACGAGTCGATGTTATAGGTCTTAACCTATTTCCTTCTCCCGCAGCAAGAATAACAGCTTTCATGATTATTTATAAAAAAAGAGTATTAGTAATATTTTAGGTGGTTAACTTATTTGGTCAAATTCTTTTACAACTTCATCAAGATAATATTTTAAATGTTTAAATGGTCTTAAATCTCCTGAAAATTCATTTTTAAAAGCCGAATCTAAAGCCATTTTTGACTTAAGTTGTTTAAAAACCGATTTTATTTTATAAAAATTACCAGTAGCTATGAAATCTATTGAATAACCTTTAATATTTCCAAATAATATAACTTTTTTACTATTATGAGTTTCATGGTTAGCAGTATCATCTAAATGGATCTCTTTTATTTTTGTTTTAGCGCGGATTTGGGTGTTCATTGAAATAGTTGCTAGTTTCGCTGAAAGATCTGAACTAAATAATTCTATATTTTCAAAAGTTTTTTCTCTTTGTAAAGTACTCAATAGATTATTATCATATAGTTGAGAAATAATTGGTAATCCTTGAGCAGAAATACCCGCATATAATATCGCATTTCCTACATTATTATCTTTATCATAAATAATTTCTTCCTCTAAAGGATCTACATACTTGTCTTTTAAATACTCTATTATTAAATTGATAACTTGTTTAAATGTAGGTTCTCCTGAAGCAAACTTTAATCGAGCAAGATCCTTGTATTGCGTTTTTACTTGATTGCGAAATTCTTTTAACATTTTAAAAGATTCTTGTGATCCTACGCTAAAATTACCTACACAACAAAAGAATAAATTCTGACCAGCATTTGTAATAACGTGCTCAACGATAATGCGTTCTTTTTTTTTTTTTCTACTTTTCAAACATATGTTTTTTAGTCGCCATCTAAAAAATTTCATGAGTTTTTCTACAAATAACACTATTTCGAATGCTTTGTATTTATTTTCATCTGAACAATATAGAATTTCATCTTCAAGAATAATCGTAAAACCAACAATCAAATTTATGAGCCTTTTAGAAAGTAAAAGGTTATTAATTAACCTTTATAACTTAAAGAATTAACAAGAATATTAATTATTTTTTCTTTCTTCTTTTCTTTCTTTTTTGGCTAACTGTAGAAACCGTTAAAATTATTAATTCGAGGGGAATTGTTCGGTTTGACATCAAGATAATGTCTCATTGTGGAAAGAGATTTCTAATCTCTGCCATGGTAAGTATTATAAGATTCACCAGTTATTAAACTTTTAACTTATTATAAGCTTCAAAAACCTTAAGAATTAGAAATTTATTTAATACCATATATTTAAATAGATAATCGATAATTAAAATCATGAAAATAAGAGAATTTTAAATTGCCTCGGAATACATCTATATTTACAATAAACAATTTTATAACGCTAAAACTTGAGAAAAATGCTACAAACATATATATAAATAATAAGCTGTTCAAACAATGCAAGTTTTTGCTCTTATCACTAACTAAAGAAAATCTGAAGGGTATGGAAAAAATTGAATCTATTGATGAAGTTTCTGCATACTTAAATTTCTCATTAGAACCTGAAGCAGAAGAGAGTACGCAGGAAATAATTGACGAGATTAAACCAGAAACTGAGTTCTGGGGACATTGCAGTAATATTCAAGGATGGGTAGAACATAATTATGATACTCGTTTTCTACACAGTAGCTTGGCATTTCCATTGCTAAGAAAATTAACGGAGGAGGGAGATCTACTTGCAAGAAAAAAGTTCAAAGAAGAGATCGCAAAACGGTATTTTTATGGAACGGAAAATGTCCGGAGATTCTTGGAAGAAGAGGGTTATTTAAGATATCTAAAGAGAGAAGAGATATCATGCTTTATCCATAGTGGAGTGAATGTGATTCATGAATTAGAAGAAATTCTCAAAAAAGAACTTCTCGAACGGTACACCAAATCCAAGGAATATTCTGAGGAACAGTTTCATTTAACAACTCTGCCCGAATACTTTACAGACGTATTAATAAGGGATGGAGAAGTAATAGGTTTAGACTTATCTGGTTTTGGTCTAGCGAAATTGCCAGACTGTATTCAAAAATTAATACATCTAGAAATATTAAATCTCGTTGGAAACAAATTAACAGAAATACCAGAATGGATTGAAGAATTGCAATCTCTCAAGAAACTAATAGCAGTAAGTAACTCTATCATTAAGATTCCAGAATCAATAGGTAAATTAAAATCTCTTGAAGTTCTTGACCTAGCCCAAAATGAAATTATAGAATTACCAGAATCCATTGGAGATTTATCATCTATAAAAGAAATATCTTTAAATCATAATCATATAAAAAAAATTCCAGAATCGATTGGTAAGCTTAAAACTTTAGAAATAATATACATTGCTATGAATTCAATTAACTCAATTCCAGAATCGATTGGAAGCCTTGATAAGCTGCAGGATTTAAGGGTAGGGGAAAACCCAATAAAAAACTTACCCTCTTCGTTATGCAATCTACCTTTACTAAAAGAGATTATTATTAGAGGAACAAATATAACAGAACGGAATAAAGTTATAGATAAATTGAAAAAGAAAAAAGTTAAAATCTATTTTTAATTATCTTCTACCTTCAGGTTCTCTAAAATCCACGATGTCTTTAAAATCATGTACATTAAATCTTTCTATACCTTGTCTCTCGTTAACTGTCTCTCCGAAATCTTTCATAAATTGATTGAAGAAATTCATAAGGTAATCGAGTATATCCTCGTCTTGCTGATTAGAGAATGCTAGAAATAGGCGAAGGTCTGACGGTTTTATAACCCCTTGAAAGGTCTTCATCCACACCTTGTAATTTTCAGGAGTGTACTGCCCTGAATCGCTAACCCAAATGAAGGAACCACCATAATTTGTACTTTTATATTTACTGGATTGCACATAATCATGAGTATATAAACCAAGTGCATCAGCATAAGCAAATTTAGGCGAAATATCAGCAGTTCCTGATGTTATAACGGCAAATGAATTAGGAATAAAAATTAAATAAAATACAAGAGTGGCGACTTTCTGCTGGAAATCTTTTTGGGACCTACGATCTAATATAATCGAATCTGGTGCCTTAAAACCTAATTTATCAAATGTGATATGGAAATAGTTAGTCCTGCTCAGACCTTTCCCCTTTTCTGTTGTAAAGATTATCTTATATACATCATTATCTCCTCCTTTAAAGAGATCATAAAACTTTCTGTACATTTCCAAGATTTTAGGACTCAAATCTCTCAATGCAAAATCGATGTCTAATTGGTATTTGGGATGCATAGATCCATCTCTAGAGGCGTAGAAATTTAAAGTGAACCATATATCATCAATATATCTCATAGCTTCTTTATATGGAATGAATAGTCTTAATCCCTTTTCAATCAGATCATTGCCAAAAAAAGCTGCTTGAGATACAATTTTAGAACGTCCTTTCTTTTCAGCTTTAAGAGTGATATAATCATCCTTACCATTAAAAATGATATTCCGAAGATCCCTTACAAAATCAAACGAATTAGTAGGGTCATCAATAAAAGTTCTAGCAAAACTTTGTGCCATTTTCTCTGTATTCTCTGCCTCAAAACCATCCTTAAGAATTCCTTTCATTTTAAGATTTTCAAGAGTTTCTTTAATTATTTTATAGAAAAATTCTTGCACTTTGAGTCTCCCTTTAAAATTCATCTTATTTATCCACTCTTGGTCGAAAGTTTTTGAGAATTCCCTACCTAAGAATAGATTATTTGCCTTAGCATAAAGGCGATCCTCTAAATGCTGATAACTCGAGAAATAATTGTCTAAGAAACTGTGATCATTTGGTCTTGTCTCTAATCGATAATTTTCTATATTATGAATTCCACTTGAAGTAATTTGAATACCTGAAAATGATCTCCAGAATCCGTTGATTTTAATGTTCGAAAAATACCAAGCGCTTTGAGAATATTCTTTATCATATCCATAAAGATAATCTTGTCTTAAAAGATCAGATCTAGTATATGAAAGAGTGCGAAGGTCATACTTACTTATTAATTTACTTTGATCTATTTTTGTGTGCAAAATCCAATCAATATCAAAGCAACCTATCGAATCCTCGGAAAATGACAAGAAACCAGAAATCAGATCCGTATAGGCGTTATATCCGAATAAATCCTGTAAAATATTATCAATCTTTTCGATTAGTTTAAAATCATTCTTGTTTTTTGTCTCATCAATGATTAAATCGGAACCGGATGTGAATGATTCACCTTGTAATAAACTCGCATAGTAAGCTAATTTATCACCTCCAATTACTAATTGCAGCTTTGAGTTCTGTCGCGCGAAATCATTTTGAAGCAATTTTAACCATGCATTATAGAATTGCTTTTGGTCAAGGTTGGGCCTTATTTTTCTCTCATCATTCTCAATGAAGCTTCGCGATATGAGATTTAACCAGTAAAGGTCGTCATTAGAGTCATGCGATGGATCAAAATTTGAATCATAGTTAGAATCGGAATATAGAGGGTCCCCAGATTTCGGTTTAAGGGCTTTGAGGAGATCTTTATAAAGGGGAATGCTATAGCGCTTTTCAGAAGAAAAGGCGTTTAAATAATCTTCATTAATAAAAATCATCGGAACACCTGTCCTTACCATTTGCATTGTATGTTCTCCTCCAATTTGATAAAGGAAGTTTACTAGCATATTAATTTTCCTTTCCATTCCTGGAACGTTATACCTATTAAGATTTATACTTACAGCATACTGTTGTATAAGTTGTTTTAATTTGTTTGCCCTTTGTATTCCATTATCCTTGAAATAAGGTTCATAAGTAGGAGTAGGGACGAAGTTATAGGTAATGTCTTGTAATAAAGCGACAATATGAGCTCCGGTAATGTGCATAATATTGCGATAGAAATTATTAAAGGTAAATACGCCGTCTTTCTGAGAAAAGTACCGAGGATCATTAAGATACTTTTCAAACCAACTGTCCGCGCGATCTTTTAGTTGATTACCTTCAAGAGCAATTCTACCATCTAAAATATACCCTTCTTTTGTGTTTAGAATAACGTCGGTGAAGATTTCTCCAGAGGGAGATTTAAAGCCTAATCCATATCTTTTATCCAATTTTGCAAAATATTGTAATTGATCCGAACGCACTAGACCCCATTTATTAGAGCCTGTATCATAAATCACAGCCATAGGAACATTAAAGGTTTCGAATTGACCGGGGATTCGAGGTTGCGTCCTCCATTGACCAGAGCTTGAATCATACTCCATAATACCAAAGAAATTAGAATCTGAAGTAAGCATATGTCCTTCAAGGATAACGGGATATAGTTTTCCATTGGCTCCTAACTCAAATCGTAAGAAGGAATGAATAATACTATCCTGCCATACAAGTTTGTATTGATTATTCGACAATGAAACAATTATGTTCTTCAATTCGCTCTTAAACATCGTCTCAAGACGTATAAACTCTGTATCCCATTGCGATTCTAGAATATTCCATTTAGATACGCCATAATACATCATAGATGCTTCATATATTCTTTTTGCAATATTCTTAATTTCTCCTTTAACGGTCTGATCACTTAACAATCTACCAATCTCCGCTTCTACTTGCCTCTGAGTGGCAAAGGTTTTGCCTTGAATCTTTGTACTGAGTAAGGATGCTACCTGATGGCATAATTGTAGATCAAACGCGCCTTTGTTCTTTTTTCCATCTCCTTTTGTATTAAGAACGAGTAAATTATCAGAGCTCTGAATGTTTTCTAAAACATACTTTAATGTCATCTTTGCATACTGTTCTCCATCGGATAATCCATACATTCCAGATGCAAAATCCGAAATCTGCCTAAATCCTTGTATCTGACCGCTTTGTGATTGAGGGGTTAATGCCCATATCTCCAATGCATCTATTATCAAGCTTATCACGTCTAAAGAGATATCCTCAGGTTTCTCCTTTAGATTTGTGGTAGTACTTCTTATGGTCTTTAGCTCGGTTGTATGTAGAATGTAGGTACTAAGGTCATTTACATCAGATCCCGGAAGTAACAGAGCTAATATATCTGCTTCCCTACCATTTGGTAACAATTTAAGATATTTTGCAGTACTAAAGCCATTAATGAGCTCACGAGCTTTTTTCAGATCTCCTCCTAATAATTTCGCTAATATTCCCTCAACAAATGAACTCGCTTTAAGTCTACTCTGGTATTGAGGGTTTCTTTCTGTCCACTGGAAGATCTTGATATGATCTAAATTCCAATTTACCTCAATCAAAGCAGGAACGATACGATCCATATATTGATTGAATAAATACATTACCTCACCAATCCAACCATGGAATGTCGAAGGATTCTTCGCAATAGTACCTATCATCTCACCTAATTCGCTGTCGTATTCTGTTGTCATGAAATTCTCTGCAAGAGTCAAAAACAAATCAGTAATCCTGTTAGAATGAAGAATCTCTTTATTAAATTGCTTTTTAAAGCTTTTATCGGAAAATCTATTAATAAAATTCTGCAATTCTTCAATAAAATTATCATCAGTAAGAGATTGTAAATCTAACTCCTTCTGAGCTATATAATTAAAGACCATTTTTGATATTGCCCTTGAGAAAGCGGAATGTAGATCTTTCTCTAAAGATGCGGTAATAATATCTCCAAATTTAAAGTCATATAATTGATTTTTAACAAAGTCTTCATATTTCTTTTGATCAAATCCAGTAAATTTGCTTTTAAAATCATTAATTGTGTTCTTTGAAAGGAGTGTCTGTTTTAAAGCGTTTTGGATTCCGGACTCCATAATAGATCGAATATTCTTAATGTTTTTATAATACTTGGTGGTAAAAGAGGTAATTGAGGGGTTAAACACATTATCAAGGAAATCCTGTATTACTTGAGCATGTTCTTCAGTTCTAATGCTCTCAATCATATTCCTGCCTGTTCGATAATCAAATTCTAAGAGAAAATTCACGACATCGGGATAGGATTCTACTAAAAAGGATTTACCTTCTTTGTATTCAACAACTTCTGACATCCAAAAGGGGATACTCACTAAATCCTCCAGTAAATTATCGAAGCTTGCCTCCACTACTAACGAAGGAGCCATACCGTGCATCTGTTGCTTTAGATTTGTCGTATCATACCCGATAATTTCAAAAACTTCTTTTAAGGACATATCTCCCCTAATTTCTCTGAATCCTTCATCAGTCACCACAACGATTTTATCTTTTAAAACATAATGATTACCATATTGGTCTGTAAACCCTAACCATTTATATTGATGGTTTAAAAGCCCTAATTTTTCCAATAACTCATTCAAAGTCATATCATGGTCTAATCCATATTCATCCGCTGGAAGAGGTTGAATCCATCTGAGTATATTTCCAATTTTAATAACAGGATCAACCTCAGTTGCTAAAGCTTCCATATCTTCCCTTACAACAATCTTAGTAACACTTGCTTCGTCAGAGTCAAGAGGAGCTGTATGTTCAATAGCTTTCACTTGATGGGTTACTTTCTCGATATTTTCTTGCTTTCCTTTCATAGTCTGTATATATGTGCCTAATTTTTCGAGTGTGTTCATGCGAAGTTGTACTTGAGCTGTAAATTCGGAAGAACTGTACTGGCTTGGATTGATGGCGGCAATTCCTTTTGCCATGGCAAGCACGTTCTTGATCTGAGGGAAATTGGAAATAGGCTCTGCATTTAATTCCAATGCAGAAAATTTGTTATTAAGATCTAAGGGAGCTTGTTGTTGAATTAATCTTTGAACTTCTTTTTCACCTAAATAACGAGCTAATTGAACATCAAACATATTATCAATTGTAAGGTCAAAAGCTATACCTATAAAGCCTAAACCAAACCCGCCAAAGAAAAAGCCCGGAAGGGACATAATACCCTGAAAGATCGTGGGAGCATGTTCGGCTAGTGATTCATAATTTATCTTACTGGTTTGTGTATCCATAAAAGCTTGCTGTTGACTTTGAGATAACCCAAAATCTAGTGAATGATCTTGGATCATATCATATCCGTGTAACAAAGATGATGTACTGGTCTGGGTATTACTTTGAGAGTTTGATTTTAAACCGCTTATAAAAGCACTTGGAGCGCCGAAAACTACTTCCCTAACGGAGCAGACAAGCGAAGCCCAGAATCCGTTAGAATCACCCCATTTAGCAAATGTTTCTTCTATAAGTGAATCTATATAGAGTTCTTCAAATACTTCAGTTAATACTTGAATCGGCAAGGAGGCAATATATTTAATAATGTTCACACCCACATTTTTCAAAACCTCCTTTGATAAAGTTGTTGTAAGGGTATTTTGAGCTACTTTTTCTATACCTTTAGAAAGGACAGAAGCTCCTGCTGATGCAATTATCGATGGTGCTAGAAATAGAGAAGAGATTAAAGTAGAAACGGTAGTAATTTTAGCAATATAGTCTACTTCTGCTTGGGCCAATGCGAACGATTCTGCTAAGGTAAAGGCATTAAAATAGTCACTGATTAGGAATTGGGTGGTTTGAGCTAAAGCATTTCTGCCTACATCATTTGATACCGTGTCAATAACTCCTAAGGTTGTTGAAGTATCTGCAATCACTTGTGGAAAGTAGATATTAACTCTATACGAGAGGGTTCCCTCTTCCCAATTCTGAGTTAATTCGATAAACTCATCTTTCAATACTTTATAATTAAACGTTGAAAGAACTATCTCATCAAAAGAGCTGTAAAAGTATAAATTGCCTCCTTCAAGGGTATATTGACTGGAAGTAAGTTCAATCTCAGAAACATAGGTAGCAAAATAAGTACTGGATAACAAATCTGAACTTGTATCTGAGGCTATAACCTCAACAGTGATCATACTAATGGGATAGTTAAATTCGTCGCTATAAAGTGGAATCTTTGCTTTATACCCTCGTTCCAATTCATAGTATATAAGATCACTTGCATTAATACCAAAAGTATAGGGTTCCTCTAATAACGTGCTCTGGACATCAACTGAAATGGTAGAATCTGGGATAATAGAATCTAGAAAAAGTTCTCCATATCGCTCATTACTAATAACAACGGGTTGATATAATGGTGAGAGTGGTTGAGTAAGCTGGGATAAGTCATCATTGGTATTAATATATATGTACGCCGGTCGTCCGTTAATACACATAGGTCTTACTGCATCATATTCTCCTCTTGAAGCTGAAATAATGGATTGTTCTAAAAATCCTAATGTAAACCCTTGATGTTTATTATATGTATCGGTACGATAATCTTCGGTTCCATATTCAAAAGAATAATGCTCAATACTATTATATGATGGAAGTTCGCTCGATATGAGTAAGAAATCCAGATTTGAATATGATTGTCGAATATAATTGAACATTTTGAATTCAGGCATCATATCTTGAATCTCTTCCTCTGTCATACCTTCTTCGATTATTGTATCATAGGTCTCTTGAAGACCAAAGAATTCAAGGTTGAACTCATCTGCTAAATCAGCATCAGTTGCGATCCTTAAGTTATTAGGAGGGGATACTATTATTTTACCCGTAAATTGAGGGTTTACTTCACCTGTAGTTACAAGTGTGTATTTCGCACTTGGATGTCCCCCATAGTGCTCCCACAAGCCACCATTTAAAGCCTTCTGGTTCATATTATTGGGTTGATCTTTCTCTGAATCAAGTGAGTGAAATGTCTGAGAAGAGATAAGATTTTGCTGTTCACGACGTTTGGCTTCCTGGGCGTTCATTGAATCGATCCAATATACAAGAGCAAAAATTCCCGCAGCAATAAGTCCGACCCATGCTGTGGCTAAATTTGTAAACAGAGTTGATATAAGAATTGAAGTTGCTGCTGAGATATACCCTGCTTTTGTCATCATACCAACTTGTTCCCATACATCATCCCAGAATTGTTTATTATACATATTCCATGCTCTACCGTACTCTCCTAAATACGTATCATAAAATAGAGCAGGAGCAAATTTATTTATATCATCTAAAGGCAAAAGCCTATAAATTTCAAAAACGTGATCTTTAGTAATGTATCCATCAGTTATCTGTCCATACCATTCATCTAACCTCTTCTTAAGTTCATTGACTGATCCTCCAAACTTGTTAATTATAGTACCTTCAATATCTAATCCAATAATCTTTCGCGAAATATAATTGCCGGTAAACGATCTTTCTGAATCTATTATCTCATAGGGCGTGATTTCATGCTTTCCGTCATAATTATAGATAATTGAAATTACTTCATATACTTCATCTTCATTTTCATTAGGAGCTAATACATACACGGTTTCGTAGAAGCCATTTTCATCACTATCATAATAGAGATAATGTCCGTCTGTTTTAGCCATTTCTTGATTAAATGATTGATAAGCATATTTGTCTGAGGTGTAATATACTCTTCCATCTATGGGAGTTATGAAAATGCCTTTCACATTAAATAATGTTGATCCAATAACATCATCAGAAAAGTCTTTTTGATAATCGTGATAAAGACTGAAACGATTGCGAAGGTTTATACAGTAAGTACCTTCGTAATAGTTTTCAACTGTATAATCGTCTTCCCCATAGCTGCTATAAAGAGTATCAAATTGGATTGGTACAGCATCAAGACCCCATACTTCAGTATGCCAATCTATCTGGGAGAAGTTAGCAATGAAAAAAGGAAGCCCACTAATTTCTTGTGTTTGGTCTGTTTCTTCGTTATACACTGATAATGTACTAAATACATCTGATTTCAAGTTTCTATATGAGAGTTCTGAAAGCCCTTCTGAAAACATATTTATATATGTTCGGGTACTCGTGACTTCTCCTTCTTCCCAATCTGTATATGTAAGTACTTCTTGGATACTCTGTTCTGTATGTGAAAGGGTGGTAATTTCACTAAATTTAGTATAAGATTCCTTTATTCCTGTGATAACTTCTTCAATAAATTCTAAAGCTATACCTAACTTGGAAAGAAGTTCTAAATCTATATTTAGCTTGGAAATGTCGTCTGACTCAATGATTTCTACGGTTAGATGATGACCGATTGCCATAAATACATCATTGCTAATTTTAGCTAAAGCTGTCCATTCATTTACTATATTTTCATGAATAATTGTATCGGTAGTTCTTTGATAAGTCATCTGGCTGTCAGCGTAACCATCAAGATCAGTATCTAATTTAACACTATAGAATTTAGTGTTCGTCATTTGAACAACATTTGACTGTTCTTGTACAGAACGTTGTGCCCAGACTCCAAGATCGTTGATATAAAACCAATTGGTTCTTTGTTCTTCATCCTGTTGTTTATTGAAAGTTCTTTCGTCAGCCTCAAACTCTTGTATGATGCGATACCAAATAACCTCTCCTACATTTTCAGAGTCGTCAATTCCATAACGTACGATATCTATTCTATCATCTTTATCGATATCAATTTCTTGCTTATAATCCACTTCACCATCAAAATCCAGATCAGCTACATAGATCGTATTGTATTTATCCTCATGGATTTCAAACTTTTCATATATAGTATTTGTCTCATAATCTTCAATTCCGAAATTAATACTTATATCAGTATTTTTCGAATAATTAATCGGGACAAACGAGGTAGAACTAGACACCAGTAATCGTTCGGTTTCTGCTAGCAAAAAGGTTGGCTGATTAAACACATAGTCAAATGAGCAGCTAATATAGTCATAAAACGTTGATTCCATATCAGAAAGATATGTTTCATTGAAATACTCTGAAAAGGTTATAAGGGTTCTCTGGGAAATTGGACCTAAAGTGAAGTTTACAATAACAGTGATCAGATCAAATTGATTGAGATGACCACCGCCAGAGATAAGTTCTGCAATTGTGAATTCTTTGGTGTTAACATCAAAGGAAATATCATAGTTAGTATCATCGTCTACAAGCTCGGTTTCCGTGAAGTTGGCGTACATTCCGATTACTTTAAACAGTGACATATTAAGGAAGTCGGTGGTAAAATTATAATCAGCTTCAAACGTATATGAAAAGTATGGAGAATCATCATATACCGTAAATGCTTCGGAATAATACTGTTCTACTTCATAATCATACCCATTATTAGTATTATCATAAATTTCTCCATACCACATTTCATATCGAGGCGTAAGCAAATACTCCCAATTATATACCAAATCAATGGATTCAGAAAGGATGTTTTCATATTGCATGACAATTGGAGTATTCCATGAGTCATTATAGCAATATTCGAAATAAAGGGTGGTGTTAGGTTCGATCATTGCGGGAAGTTCAATTTGCATACCCCAGTAATCTTGGAACATGGCAAAGCCATTATTCCATGTGAAGTTTCCTGAAACAGGATTCCATAAGAGTTGATACTCATCTCCGAAAAGCCCTGCTGAATAATAATTATAATTATCATCGTATATCTTTAAATATTCGAGCCATTTTCCATCATCTAGATCATTATAATAGAGAGGAATTTTATTGTAAGTGAAGTGATAGGAGTCTTGTTCAGGGTCTTCGCTTGAAGTGAAGTTAGCTCGTTCAGTAAATTGCCATATTCTGCTATAAAACTCTTCGGAATATTCTGATCCTTCCAGATATTCTTGTACTATCGCAATTTCATGCAAGGTAAGTTCATAGGCGGGGTCTGGAACAGAAATAACTACATGAGAGAAATCAAGATATCCATATTGAGCAAACTCTTCGAGTGTTGTGAAATTAATATCCACTAAAATATTCATGTAGGTACCTAAATATTCCGTATTGAATGGAGTAAGGTTTAAGGATAATGTATAGCAGTAAGGATCTAAAAATGTGCTGTAATCATTGGAATTATTTGTATTTATGAGCATAACTTCTGCAAAAGGAAGGGATGGATCATTTGGTTTCTTATTGAGATACATTCTCTCAACGCCAAGCTGGATGACTTTATCTACGGGAGTATTATATCGCAAAATAATCATATCACCATTCTCAAAAGTATTTACTTCAGCATTATCATTAGGATTTATGTATTCACTTGGAATTAGAAGATAAAAGATTTCCCTTTCAAAAGCATCTAACTCTACTTCCCAGTCAAATGCTATCCCTTCTGGAAACTTTAAATATTGTAACATATCATTAAACAGATAAGCAACTTCTAAGGGGCTTTCATCGGTGAAAAGATCTTTTTCAAGGATATGCATCATTACCATATTTCCATCTTCATCTTCAATAACCAAATCCTCATTCCATTCTATAAATTCAAAATAGGGTATACCGATGGCATTATCATCGCTATATTCATCATCAGTTCTGAACTCAGGGATAAACGTGAGATGGTGTAAGGAATTTGCATCAGTAAGGTCAATCTGGAGCTTAAAATCACACGAAAGCAATTCTTCCCTTGAAAATCTTTGTTCACCTAATTTTGCATAGGGACCGCGTAATTCCACTGTGAGAGTATCTAACGCGTCATAATTATCAATAATGGTATTGATGAATAGACTTGCATATTCTCCCGATGCGATATCTGAAACTACATCTTCTGGTAACTCATCAGCAATAGTAAACATCAATTCTTCACCAACTTCTAAGAAAGAGGTAATTTGAGTTGCATAGCATAAACTATTCGTAAATGTACTTTCTTTTTCATTCATATAATATAAAGCGTTGAAATTGGGGATGACATCAAATTGTTCTCCCTCTGATACTTCCCAATGAGTCAATGCAAGGGTATCTGACATATTTAAGGAAGGATTGAAGGTGTATTCATACGTCGCAAGAGTATAATCGCGTGATTCTGGAATAATTGTTATATAAAATTCTGATATTTCATTTGGAGTGGTTAAAATATTTCCATTATTTTTCAAAATTACTTTATGGTCTATCGGATCTAAAGTATAAGAACCTTGTTGCAAAAATCTTTTAACGCCATCTTTATCATAATAGAATACGCGAACCGCAGCTTCCTCATCAAATGTATATTCTTTAATATAGGTATCAAGATCATTCTGCAAGTAGGAAAAGTTAAGGCCTCCGGAAGCATAATCGATCTTACATTTCACTTCAAATGAATCCCTTAGATTTAATCGATAACTTAAATAAAGTGAAGGGAATCAAATACGGAAAAGAAAAAGAAAAGGTTAAGATAATAAGACTAAACGGAACGTATTAAGAAAGTATTGAATGTAAATTTAGAGTATGTGTTTGATGTCAAAGACAAGCATGAAGCAAAGATCGAAGCTGAAAACATAGAATTACCCAAAGAGTATATTTCTAATTCTTTTGAAATAGTCAAAATAAAGAAAATTAACCCTTAATTCCCCTTTTTTTTATTTTTATAAAATTAAAATTAAATGCTCAATGGAAGTGAATAGAATGTTTATTAAAAAAGAAATTTTAAAATTTATATTGGAAAATGATTGCTATAATAAATCGTGTTCTTATTGTAGTTTGAACCATGCTAATGTCTGCGTACTTGCTAACCAAGTGTTTAACTTGATTGATAAGCTATTTAATAAATCTTAAATTTTAATGCTCTTTTTTTTTATTTTTTCTTTTTAATAGGTTAGGTTTAGCTTTTATGAATGATAGAAGTATTGAATATATTAATTTTTTTTTATTTCATGTAAAAAAAAATACATCAATTCTAGAAGATTGTATTAATTTAATCTATAAGTGTAAATTTTATTAAAATTAAATACATTAACATCTTAAACATTATCATTCAAATTAAAAATGGATTCATTAGAACAGATAGAAAGAGAAAGTATTAGTAAAGCTGCTGAATTACTCCTAAATTCTAAAAATGCAGTAGTATTAACTGGTGCGGGAATTTCAACAGAATCGGGAATTCCAGATTTTAGAGGAGAAAGTGGAATTTGGATGAAATATAAACCCAAAATTTATGGAAATATACAGTCGTTTTTAAAAGATCCATCAAAATTTTGGAAAATGGCTGAAGATATTGCACCAACTTTATTCAGCGCAGAACCAAATCCTGGTCATTATGCAGTTGCTACTCTAGAGAAAATGAACATACTTAAAGCAATAATTACACAAAATATAGATGAATTACACCAAAAAGCAGGATCTATTATTATATATGAAGTGCATGGTAATATAAATAGATTTACTTGTTTAGGATGTCGCGCGAGTTATAATAAAGAACAAATATTACGTAAGATAAAAAAGGAAAAAAGTCCAGCATGTGATTATTGTGCAGCGCCTTTAAAACCTTCAGTAGTATTATTTGGAGAAAATCTGCCTAATTTTGAAAAATATATGTCAATAGATTTAGCTAAGAAAGCAGATGTTATGTTAATAGCAGGATCATCACTCACTGTGGCACCAATATGTGATTTACCCCTTTATACTTTAAGTGAAGGAGGAAAATTAATAATTGTTAACGATCAACCAACCTATTTAGATGATCGTGCTGAAATTGTGATCAATCATAAAACTGGAATTGTTTTACCATTAATCGTGAAAGAAATTAAGAAAATTAAAGTAGAGCATGAATCTGAAATTGATATTTAACCAATTTTTATAAAATTAGTTTTTAAAGTTTTTTTATATGATTACAGAGAATGTTATTGTTAAGGATTGGCGTAAAATTGATATTTCTTTCGGATTAATTTACCCAAATAAATATACACTTGGTATGTCTTCATATTCTATTAGACTTCTTTATTTCTTAATAAATTCTTTTGATAATATTGCCTGTGAACGGATTTTTCTTCCTGATAATTCATACATAAAATTTCCTGCTTCTAAAGATTATTCTTCAAAGAATAATTTGAGATCCCTTGAAAATAAAGTATTACCAGAAGATTTTGACATTTTAGGATTTTCATTGCATTTTGAAAATGATTTTAAAAATGTATTATGGATATTAGAAAAAGCAGAGATTCCCATGACTTTTCAGGAACGTCTAAATATGATCAGTAAAGATAATGCTCAGTTTCCATTATTAATAGCTGGTGGTCCAGTAGTCACCTCAAATCCAATTCCATTAAGTAAATTCTTTGACATTTTATTTATCGGGGATTCAGAGCAAAATTTGAAATTTTTCTTTAATTTATATCAAGTTTATAATAATCAAAAAATACAATTTAAAGAATTTTTAGAAAGAGCAAAAAATATAGAAGGGCTTTTTATTCCTGCACTTCAAAATAATGCAAAAAGAGTTATACTTAAAGATCTTGATGATTCACCTACACCTATTTTTCAATTAATTTCTAATCAATCTAATGTAGAATCTATTTTTGAAAATTATTTTTTTATAGAAATAAACCGTGGTTGTCCATTTCAGTGTAAATTTTGCATCTCTTCTTTTCATAATCATCCATTCCGGAACAGAAGTTATGAAAATATAATTAATTCTATTCAAAAAAGTATAAAATATTCTAAATTTGAAACAATTAGTCTTATAGGATCATGTGTATCATCACATCCTAAATTTGAGCAAATTTGCGAATATATAATAGATAATGGTAAAAGATTAGCTGTTCCTTCAATTCGAGTTGAGCATTTAACTCAAAATATAATTAGACTATTTGAAAAAGCGGAAATTAAGACAATCACAATTGCACCAGAAGCCGGTTCAGAAAGATTAAGATATAATCTTGGAAAAAAAATTGCAAATGAAAAAATCCTTTCAATTTTGGCTCAAATTAAAGATTCTCAAATTAAAAATGTAAAATTTTATTTTCTAATTGGATTACCTAATGAAAAAGATGAAGATATTGATGCAATTATTAATTTATTAAAATCAATAGATCGATTAGGTTTTAGAAAGAATTCATTAAGAGTAAATATTAACCCGTTTATTCCAAAACTTAACACCCCTTATGAAAAAGAGACAACCTTTTACTTGGATGAAAATTTACCCGAATTAACAAAGAAATATCAAAAATTGGATAAGGAACTTAAAAACATAAAGTCAATAAAGTTGAGGTTTAAAAATTTCAAATCAATTATTAAAAATGCTAGACTTCAAACAATGATCTCTTTAGGAAATAAACAGGTTTCTGATTTACTTTTAGAGTATTACAAAGATGGAGCTACTTTTAGTACTCTACAAAAAGCCGAAAAAGAATTAAAGTTCTCTCTAAATAATTATCTATTAAAAATAAAAGAATGCTATAGTCCTTGGATTATATAAAATAATAAGATTTAAAATATAAAAATTAAAAAAAAATTAAGTAATTTGTCTAAAGACTTTTTTTGCTGCTCCACAAACCGGACAAATATCCGGTGGATCTCCTTCATGAGTATATCCACAAACAGGACATATGTATACGTCTTTTTTCTCTAAATCCTTGCCATTCTCAACTGCCTTAAGAGCTGTAGAATATAATTTGTGGTGAACTTTTTCTACTTCGTTAGCATAAGTAAATGTTCTTTCTGCATCCTTGTTTCCTTCTTTTTTAGCTGCTTCAAGAAACTCAGGATACATTTTTGTAAATTCGTAATGTTCCCCCTCTATAGCAGCTTGTACATTTTCTTTTGTTGATTTAATTCCACCAAGAACTCTAAGATGATTATGAGCATGAACTGTTTCTGCGGCAGCAGCAGCTCTAAAGACTTTTGCTATTTGAGGAAACCCTTCTTGATCTGCCTTTTGAGCAAAAGCTAAATATTTACGGTTTGCTTGTGATTCCCCAGCAAATGCTTCTTTTAAGCCTTCTTCTGTTTTTGACATGTTATATTCACATTACATTTTACTTTAAAATTATATTAGGAGATTTTTTAACTTAGTCTTTATAAATCATAAATTTGAAACTTATTCTAAGATTTCTCAATTGTAAGAAAGATTTTTAAACTTAAATAATTAGACAAAAGATTTTAAACTTAAAAACCAATTAATCTAAAAGGATCTTTTTAACAGCATTTACAATGCGAGTTAAATAATGTTCAGCCATTCCAAATTTAACATGTGAATGAAAAACCAATATGATGAAATATTTACTCTGAACATATTCTGAAAATATGAATTTTTTATCTTTTAATGTATAAAAGAGCTTTAAAATGGAATTATTATGAATTTTAACACGAAATTCAACTTCTTTTAAAAAATTCTTCAAATCTAATTTGTTATAGGAAGAATATATTACCTTTCCTCTGTCAGTTAAAAGAATAGTCCCATCAATTTCGTCAAATCCAGTAACTTTTTTCATATATTCTATAATTTGCTCTTCAATCTTTGAATTGAACTCACTACTAAATGTATCAGCAATAATTTCTTCAATAACTCCATTTAATTCAACGTCAAATACGATTTGTTTATCTATATTTATGTTCTTTTTACTCATATAGGTAGAAAGTCGTTTATTAATTTTAGAAATTGTATCTTCCAAAAAATTTTCATTTTCAATTGTATCACATAAAATATTATAATTTAAAGGACCTTTTTCAAAAATTACAAATTTTACATCACCCATTTCTAATGTTTTGAATTTTTTTCCAATCATTTCCTTAGAAAAGGACATTAAAGCTGTGATGAAGGGAGAGACAAGATTTTTCTCAACCTTAAAATAATCTGTAAAATTTTTACCATAAAAGCACACTCCAGATCTATTAAATATAAATAGATTGTGAATGTTTGTATTATCAAAAGATCTCTTAATTATTGACGACAAGGGTAGTTTGTCTTGTATTCCCATGATAAAGTATTAAAAAATAACTATAAAAAGCACTGACTTTTCAGTTTTATGCCAATTTTAAAAATTAATATTATCTAACTCTTCTGTCCAGGTTTGAACACCTTTGAAATTTAATTTTACTGGTAGTAGTTTAAACCCTTCCTTAATTATTTTTTTTTTTAGTATGTTTTCAGATCCTATTCCAGCTAAGATCGTAGCAGATCCACCTCCTCCAGCACCATTTAATTTGAATCCTATAGCTCCATTCTTTTCTGCGAGCTTTTCTACTTTTTTAATAGTCGGACTAACCATGAGAGGATGTAAATTCTTTTGAGCATCCCAATTTTTATTCATAACCTTTCCCATTAAATCAATATTCTTTGAATTAATTGCCTTTCCCATTTCGTAGGCACATTTTTTTATGATTTTCAAAGATTTTAATGTAGATTTATCACCTTGTCTGTAATTACTTATTACAGCTTTGTGCATTATGTTTGAACTTCTTGAACTTAAATAAACTAAAATCAATTGATTTTCAAGTTCCCTCAGTCTATCTTCATTAATATCCAGCGGAGATATTTTTACGGAAGGATAATCAATCTCCATTAGGTTTACGCCTCCATAAACTGCAGCATACTGATCTTGAACTCCACTTTCTAACTTTAATTCATCAATCTCAAGCTTATGAGCTAATTCTGCAATTTTGCCTTGCTTTAAGTCTTTATGTGAAAAACGAGCTAATGCAGCAATTAAAGCTACAGCCACACTAGCACTTGTTCCTGTTCCACAACCAGGAGGAGCTTCTGCTTTAACATAAATGTCTATACCTTTCTTAATATCCATTCTTTTTATTGCTGCTTTTAGCAAATCAAGATTACCATCATACTTTATATCATGAAAATCTTGGATTTCTGTATGTAAATGTAGATTCTCTGAAAAAATGTTGATTTTATTTGAAAAGTTTGGACAGATCCTAACATGACTACAGAGATCAATACTAATGCTAAAAATAGCACCCTTTGGATAAAACCATGTATCTGTCCAGCCTCCAATATCACATATTCGGCCCGGGGCTTTTGAATAAATTACTTTTTTCAATTTTTTTCTTAAGTTTAAATTTGATACCTCGATTTAAAATTAAAAACTCTCCTTTTTTACACGAAGTTCTAAGAATTGATTAATAATACGTGTGAACAGAAGATATGACAATGGAAAAGAAATAATCCATAAAAGTATTCCTAATATTTTTGTATTATAGGTTTTTCTTTTTTTATTAATAATCTTTGGAATTCTGTAATATATTAGCTTTTTTTCATTAGTTTCCTCGCTCACTATACCTTTTCTATTATATCCTTTTTGGAATTTATTTAGCCGTTGAGGAGCGCGAAAATCCCTATAAATCCAAATAAACCAACCAACAAAGTAGTCTTTTGAATTAATAGTTCTAATGGTATAATCTAACACCTGCAATTGCTTTTCTTCGCTAAATTTCACTTGTTTATCCCAATCAGCATGGAATCCATATTTTGCCCCAGCTCCAAATTCCGTATAAATCCATGGTTTATTAAAAACGGGGGTTCTGATTAAATCTAAAATGAAACTAATCATCCTTTCATGTGGAAAATACCAACCAAAATAGGAATTAATCGTAGCAATATCCACCGATTTCCTTGTTAAATCAGGGATTAATTTCCGAGAAACAACTGTTACAATCCTAGAATTATCAATCTTTCTTGCTAAATCCATTAAGGATTTGATAAATTTCGAACATGCCATATTATGCAATGGAACTTCATTTCCAACACTCCACCATATCACAGAGGGATGATTGATATCTCGCCAAATTAATTCCTTCAACATATTTGCTGCGGTGTTATATGTTTGAGGATTTTTAAAATCACAAGACCAATATACAGGAATTTCTTCAAGTATTAAGATCCCAACCTTATCTGCAATATCGATTAAATCCTCATCATGAGAA
>Ga0315553_10000305_pt1 | contig 45370 bp, 46 predicted proteins | sample SalMarSW160140MG_FD_203099 | JGI IMG/M metagenome (GOLD analysis project Ga0315553, IMG submission 203099) | Salt marsh sediment microbial communities from the Plum Island Ecosystem LTER, Massachusetts, United States - Salt Marsh Sediment SW1601-40 ...
CGGGCGGAGCGGAGACCGAGCGGCTCGGGCCGGTAGACGTCCGCAGCGGGGTCGTCGAGCGCTGCGCGCACCCAGGCCGGGGCGGGCCGCACCGCCCGGGTGGGGTTCGACTCGGTCAGGTCGAGCAATGCCTGCCCCGCGGCGATCGCCGAGTAGTGGGCGCGCGCCAGCCGGTTGGGGCGGCTCTCGACTCCGGAGCGCCGGGAGAAGGGCGCGTTCAGTCTCCGTAGGCCTCGATGGTGAAGCGCCGGAAGACGAACACGTACGTCTGCATCCGAACGTCCACGTACTCCACCTCGTCGATCCCGCCGTTTCGGCGCGCATCCTCGATGGAGGCATCACCCCAGGCGAACAGGTCGAGACCCGTGGCGAGCCCCGGATAGGGGAGCGGGGGCAGACCGATCAGGTTGGACGTCGACGTCCCCTTTTTCGAGCCGATCCGCGTGGGCAGGGAGGCACCGAACATGGGATACAAGGGCGCGTGCACGTCCTGGTACACCAGTCCGGGCGGCGGGATCACGGCCGTCGTGGTCTTCGACAGCACCCGGTACGGCATGTCCGGCCGGCGGGCGCTGGACCAGAGGCTGCCCGTGCAGCCGGTGCCGGCCACGGCTAGCAGCAGAGCCAGCGCGGCGATGCGAGCCACGTCTCAGTCTCCGTAGACGACGGTGGTGTAGCGCTGGTAGACCCCGATGACGTTCAGGAACTCGTACTCGACCTGCTTGACGTCGTGGATCGCACCGTTGTGAGCCGCCGCGTTGACGCCACCGTCGCCCCAGGCGAACAGGCCCAGGATCGAGGACGTGCTCGCGGTGCCCCGCTTCGTGGAGGGCTCGGCGCGGAACGTGAGGGGCGCCTGGATGTCGGTGTAGACCAGACCGGTCGGCGGCACGACCGGCGCCGCGATGCAGCCGGCGAAGGTCAGCGCCAGCGGCACTGAGATGGCGAGAGCGAGAAACGTCTTCACCGCGAACCCTCCCTCGGATTGCGGGGAGTCTACGCGTGCCCAGCGTCGGCAAGCAAGAGACATTGCGCCACAATGACGACTTCAACGCTCGCGGTGATTCGCCCTCGTCCTCTCCCTCTCGATGCGACGCGTCGCCTCGTAGACACTGCCCTCGCACTCGGCGAGGAGCTTCTCGGCGGCCTCGCGGTCGAGACCGCTGACCGCCATCACGATGCGCAGCCCGCGGCCGCGCAGCTTCTCCGACGCAGTCGAGAGATGGCTCATCAGGTTCCCCTCCACGTAGCCGAGCCGGATCATCACGGTCGTGGAGAGCATGTTGAGCACCATCTTCTGGGCCAGGCCGCCCTTCATGCGCGTGGAGCCGGCGATCACCTCGGGACCCACGACCGGGACGATCGCGATCTCCGCGCCCTCCGCCAGGAGGGAGCCCGGGTTGCAGGTGATGCCGACCGTGCGGGCTCCCACCTCGTGGGCGGCGTCGAGGCCGCCGAGGGTGAAGGGCGTGCGCCCGCTCGCGGAGATCGCGACGACGACGTCTCCCGCGCACAATCCCCGCTCGCGCAGCGCGAACACGGCACGCTCGGGGTTGTCCTCCGCCCCCTCGATCGCCCGTACCAGCGCCGCGTCGCCGCCGGCCACCACGGCCTGGACGCGATGAGCGGGCAGCCCGAAGGTCGGCGGGATCTCGGCGGCGTCGAGCGCGCCGATCCGACCGCTCGTGCCCGCTCCGACGTTGAACCAGCGGCCGCCGCCGGCGAGGGCGATGGCCAGCACCTCGGCCGCCTCGGCCACCCTGGGCAAGACCGCGCCCACCGCCTCCCAGGCGCGGCCGTCCTCACCGTGGATCGCCTGGACGATCCGCTCCGCGCTCCAGCGATCGATGTCGCGCGTCGCCTCCAGTACGGCTTCGGTGGGTGATTCCTCGCGAGACATCGACTCTGCCTTTCGGCGAAGTGTAAGTTGGAGGCAAGCCCTACGATCTCCCGCCGCCCCCGACGGCGCTCCGGTCGCCCGGCGCGAGGACCCCCGCGTGCCCTTCTCCGTGACGCAGAAGACCCTCGAACGCCTCGACTGGCCTTCGATTCTAGAGCGCTTGGCGGCACGTGCGCGGACCCCCCGCGCGCGCGAGTGGCTGGCCGGGGGCGGCGCCGGAGAGTTCTCCGCCTTCGCCGCCACGGCCGAAGAGACCCGCGCGCGTCTCGCCCTCACCTCCCAGGCGCGGGCGGTCCTGGAGACCGGAGACGCCCCGTCCCTGGGCGGCCTCAGCGATCTCTCGGACGCGCTCGGCCGGGCCCGGCGCGGAGGCTCTCTGGCCGGCGAGGAGCTCCTCGCCCTCGGATCCGTGCTGGCGGCCCTGCGCCACACACGGCGCTTCCTGCGGCAGCGCGCGGAGCCGGCGCCCGACCTGGCCGACCTCGCGGCTCTGCTCCCGGAGCACGCGGCATTCGAGGACGAGATCGCGCACTGTCTCGACTCCTCCGGCGCCGTGCGCGACGACGCCTCGCCGGCGCTGGCCGCCGCCCGACGCGAAGCCCACGAGCTGGCCGCGCGTCTTCAGGATCGCCTCGCGCGCATCCTGCGCGACGCCGATGTGCGCGCCGCCCTCTCCGACGACTACTTCACGGTGCGCGGCGACCGCTACGTGCTGCCCGTCCGCGCGGACGCTCGCGGCGCGGTGCGCGGGATCGTCCACGACGCCTCGGGCTCGGGCACGACGCTGTTCATCGAGCCCGAGGCGCTGATCGAGCTGAACAACCGCCACAAGCAGGCGGAGCTGGAGGCGGAGCGGGAGGTGGCCCGGGTGCTGCGCGAGCTCTCGCAGCGCGCGGCCGCCGCTGCGCCGGAGATCGAGGGCGGCGTCGAGACGCTCGCGCACCTCGATCTCGCGTTCGCGCGCGCGGAGCTCGGCCTGGAGCTGGACGCGGTGGAGCCCGAGGTCGGTGATGCAGGTGTGCTGCGCCTGCCCCAGCTGCGCCACCCCTGCCTCGATCCACGCGAGGCGGTGCCCAACGACCTGAGGCTGGGAGACGGGCTCCAGGTGCTCGTGATCTCCGGCCCCAACGCGGGCGGCAAGACGGTGGCGATGAAGGCCGCGGCGCTGGCGGTGCTGTTCGTGCGCGCGGGGCTCCAGGTGCCGGCGGCTCCCGGCGCACGCGTCGACCTCTTCGACGCGGTGCTCGCGGACATCGGCGATGAACAATCGATCGGCCACAACCTCTCCACCTTCTCGGCGCACATGACCAATCTGGCCCGGATCCTGGAGCAGGCCTCGGCGCGGACGCTCGTGGTGCTCGACGAGATCGGAGTCGGCACCGACCCGGGGGAGGGCGCCGCGCTCGCCCAGGCGATCCTGGAGACCCTCGCCGACGCGGGGGCACGCGTGATCGCCACCACCCACTACGGCCTGCTCAAGGAGATGGCGGACGTCGATCCGCGCTTTGCCAACGCGAGCGTCGACTTCGACCCGCAGACGCTCGCGCCGACCTATCGCCTGCGCACGGGGCTTCCGGGCAGCTCCTCCGCCACCGCCGTCGCAGCGCGCATGGGTCTGCCGAGTGCCGTGATCGAGCGCGCCAACCGCTTCCTCGACCGCGAAGACCGCAAGCTCGACCGCATGCTCCACGAGCTCGCGACGAGCCGCGTCGCTCTCGAGGGCGAGCAGCGCGAGGCCGCTCGCCTGCGCGCCGAGAGCGAGGCCGTGCGAGGCGAGTACGGCCGCAAGCTGGAGGCGCTCCAGGAGCGCAAGGACCAGCTCTACCGCGCGATGCGCGAGGATCTCGACCAGCAGTTCAAGGACGCCCACGCCCAGATCGCCGCCGTGATCCGCGACCTCCAGCGCGGCGGAGGCACGAGCGCCCGGGACGCCGCGCGCGCGCGTGAGCGGCTGGTGGCCCTCGCCGAGCGACAGCGCGCGGCGGAGGAGGAGGCGGGGTTGGCGGCCGAGCCCAGCGACGCGGGGCTGGAGCCGGTGGACTGGCAGCGGGCGCGACCGGGGGACGCCGTGCGGCTCGAGGGCGGCGCCACGGGCGTCCTCCAGGCGCTCCCCGACAAGCGCGGGCGCGTGGCCGTCGGCGTCGGCGCGGCGCGCCTGGTGGTTCCCGCCGAGAAGGTCGGTCGCGTCGCCGGCTCCCCGGACCCGCCCGCCGCCCCGCGACCCGCTCCGCCGCGTGCCGCTGCGGAGCCGGGGATCGGCGGGGCCGAGCGCTGCGACCTGCGCGGGCAGCGCGTGGACGAAGCCCTCGACACGCTGGAGGAGGCGCTCGACCGCGCCGCCCACGCGGGCCGAGACCGCCTGGTCGTCGTGCACGGTCTCGGCACCGGTGCCCTGCGCAAGGCGGTCCGCGAGCAGCTCGCGAAGTCTCCCTATGCCCGCGAGGTCCAGCCCGCGGAGGCCGACGAAGGCGGCGACGGCGCCACGATCGCGCTGCTCCGCTAGTCCTCCGGACCCAGCACCTTCGACGGGTCGCTCGGAATCCGTGGTAGCGTCCGGCCGATGCTATCGCGCGCTGCCGGCGTCGGAGGCCTCGCCCTCGCAGCGCTCCTGGTCGGGTCGATCCCGCCCCCGGGAGTGCGGGCGGAGGAGTCGAAGACCGTGTGCGACGGCCTCGCGAACGTCTTCTACGTGATCTCCGAATACAAGAAGCGGGGCGACTCGAAGGAGACTCAGCAGGAGTGGGTGCGGGACATGTTCCGCAAGAAGCACTTCTCCGCGCAGCTCCTCGAGCGCGCCGTGGACTACGTCTACCGCTCCGGGGAGGACTCGGAGCAGATCCGCGCCCAGATTCTCGACGGCTGCGTGGTCAACTCGCGGGGACAGGCCGTGGTGCGGCTGCCGGGCCTGTGACGGGCGTCGTCGCCCGCGAAGTCCTCAGATCGCGATGCCCAGCTTCTCGCCGTGCTCCGCCAGGTACTCCGAGAGGGATTCGACGATCGCGGGCTCGTAGCGGTCCTCCATCCGCTCGATGAGGTCGCCCGCGAAGTGCACCGTCTCTTCGAGATCGATGACCAGCTCGGGGACCTCATCGGCTCGATAGACGGCGCGGCCGCGGATCCAGACGGAGTCGCCCTCCGCCTTCGGGCCCTCGAGCAACGAGATCTCCCGGCTCGCGAAGCGGCGGTCGAAGGAGTTCACGACCTTCGCGAAGTAGGCGAGGATCGCGGCCCGACCCTCGAAGCGACCCCCCATCGGAGAGTCCTGGGTCACCTCGTAGACCGCGTCCTCGGTGAAGTAGCCCTCGAGCAGGGACCAGTCGTCCTTCTCGAAGGCCTTCTCGAACGCGTAGGCATAGGCGGCGAAGCGCCCGATCTGGGACATCCCGTCCTCCATCGACATCGGCGCCCGGGACGATACCCGACGCGCCGCGCAAGAGTCGCGTCGGGCCGCGAAGGACGAGCTTCCGCGGGACGTGCGGGGCGCTGTAGGATCGCGTTCCGCCGCCGACGCGGGGGCGGGATCCACGGGAGCCCTTCATGAATCTCCAGCTCTTCGCCACCGTCTTCGCCACCGTCTTCGTCGCGGAGCTCGGAGACAAGACGCAGCTCGCCACGATCCTCTACGCCTCGGACGCCGACCATCCGCGACTCACCGTGTTTGCGGCCTCGGCCGCCGCCCTGGTGCTGACGTCGGCCCTCGGCGTGCTCGCCGGCTCTCTCGTGGCGGAGCACGTCGATCCCCGGTTGATGCGCTGGGCGGCGGGCCTGGGCTTCGTCGCCGTGGGCCTGTGGGTCCTGATCGGCAGCGATTGATCGGACGGATCCGCCGGCTGGTCTAGGATCCAGGTCGCCGGCGCGGGTCGGCGACACCGTCGGGAGAGCCGCCATGGGAACACCGAGCCGCCAACAGCTCCAGAAATGGGCCGAAGACTACGTGGCGCTCTGGAACGCCGGCGATCGCGAGGGCTGGGCGCGTAACTGGCGCAGCGTCGCGCCGGGCGACTTCCGCATGCTCGACCCGGTGGGCACCCCGGAGAAGCGCGGCTTCGAGCAGTGCGCGCTCGCTTCCTGGGACCTCTTCCAGTCGCGGGTCCGATTCCGGATCGTCGAGGGGACACTGTTCATCTGCGGCAACGAGGTGGCGTGGCTGCTCGAGAACCAGATCGACACCGATGGGAGACCCTTCGTCGGCCTGAGCATCGAGACCTATCGCTTCGAGCCCGACGGCTCGGTCGTGATCCGGACCTACTACCGGGTGCCGCCGCGCGCCGACGACGAGCTCGGACAGATGTTCCAGACCTATCTCCCGGAGTGAGGTGGGGCGAAGCGTGCCGGCATGGCTCCGACTCGTGATCAGCGCAGGCGCGGCGACCGCGCTGCTCGCGGTCGTCATCGCCGTGGGCGCGCGCTTCCTGCAATGGCTGCCGGCCCCCGAGCCTCCCGCGCCCGAGGCCTCTCAGCCGGCGGACGCGGGCGCGCCGGACGAGGACGGCCTCGCGCTGAGCCTCTCGCCGGCGGGCGCGCCGGTGCAGATCACCGAGCGCGACGTCGCCGATCTGCGGGAGTTCCTCGCCGAGAGCCCTGGGGCGCGGCTCGCCCGCGCGCTCGCCGACTCGGACCCGCGCTTCCTCGGCCTGAACGGCGCCGTCGTCCTCGTGCCCGGCATCGAGGACCCGGAGCGCGCGGTCCACGAGGGCCGCGTGCGCCTGATTCCGGGTACGTCGGATCAGCCGATCTCCGACGAGCACGAGGCGTTGGTCGAACGCAGCCGCCGCTACGCCACCGCCTACAATGCCCTGCTCTCGCAGCGCGCCTCCCGCGGCACGTCGGACTCGGAAGCCGACTAACCCGGGCCGAGCAGCGCGGCGGCCGCCTGCTCGCCCGAACGGACCGCCCCTTCGGGCGACGGATGGACGAGGTAGTCGCCGGCGAAGGCGAGGCGCCGGCCCGTCGCGAGCCGATCGGTCTGGACGCGGCGGAAGCGGGCCAGGCGGCGATAGGCACCTACGTCGAAGCGCGGCGCTCCGAAACGACTGCGGAACACGCGCGTGAACTCCACGCTGCTCGCGAAGCCGGGCCAGTGGCCGTCGAGCTCCGTGATCAGGTCCTTCTCGAGCGTCTCGCTGGGAGCCCCCGAATGCGCCGCCGCGAAGTCGCCCGTCGCGCGCAGCAGTGCCAATCCGCGGCCAGCGGGAATGCGCCCGCCGCGAAACCCGGGCTCGACGAGCGCCGATCCGAGCGGGGCGAGGGGTCCCGCCGCCAGCAGTGCGAGCCGGGCCCGGGGCACCAGGGGCCGACACAACGCCGCCGCGACGGCGAGGGAAGGCGCATAGCGTACGCCTTCTAGGAAGGTCCTCTCGGGCGTCGTGAGGACGGGAGCCGCGAGCCGCGCGCACGCGGGAGCCGGCGTGGCCATCACCAGCGCCTCTCCGGCGAAGCTGCGACCGTCCTCCGCCAACGCGCGAAAGCCGCCGTCGGAGCCGGGCTCGATGCGGTCGATACGACAGTGGGTCACCACCTGGACGGCGGACGCTGCGCGCTCGACCAGCTCGCCGAGCATCCCCCGCAACAGGCCCGGCCGGGTCATCCCGAAGGTCCAGTGCTGCTGAAGGAACTGCACCCGGCTCGTCTGCTCGGGGTCGCCGAGTGAGCTCGCGCGCACCAGCGGCGCCATCCACCGGTCGAGGACGCTCTGGCCGAAGTAGAGGCGGGCGAAGTCGGCGAGGCTCCGATCGTCGATGGACTCGGCGTCGGCGGCGGCCCCCAGCGCCAGGGCCGGCCCGTAGCGGAGGAGCAGGCGCGGGAGCCGCACCAGGCGCCAGGCGTGCAGGCGTCGGATGCCCGGAATCCGCGCGACGTCGCGCAGCGTGCGCAGCTCGACGTCGACGAGCCCCTCGCGGCCGGGGAAGGCGGTGACGACGGGCTTCGCCGGCAACAGCTCGTGGCGCAGACCCAGCTCGTCGATCCACGCGACGAGCGCTGCGTCGCCCGGCGCCACGAGCGCCGGTACCGGCTCGAGAGGAAAGCCATCGACGCGGTCACCGGCCACGCGACCGCCGGCCCGCGCCGCCTCCTCCAGTACAGTGACGCGACAGCCGGCGCGGGACAGTCGCCAGGCCGCGGCGAGGCCGGCGAGGCCAGCTCCCACCACCAGCACGTGTCGGGGCAGCGGCACGGGCGGACGGTAACCGGTTCGCCGTCGGCCCCGCTACCGCGAGCGTTCGAAGAGCGTGGAGAAACCGACGCGCCCCGTCAGCCGGTGCGAGGCGCTCCGCCGCTCGCCGGCCTGCCGACGGGCTCCTCCCGGATCCGGGACAGCCACGGAATCACGTCGAGCAGCGTCGTGAACGGAATGAAGGGTACGCCTCGCTTCTCGAGGGTCTCCGCCAGCGAGTCCTTCGCGAAGGCGGTGTCGGCGGCCAGCGCACCGCAGGTGTCCGAGACCCGGCCGTTGCCGATGTGGACCAGGTGGGTGCCCGGCTCCCGCGCGCGCCACGCGCGGAGCACGGCGCCCTTGCAGGTTCCCGTGCCACAGCCGCAAGTGGGGTCGGGGCCGCCGGGGCGGATCTGCCAGCGCCCGCTCACGATACGGAGGTGATTCGCGCTGTAGGCGAAGCGCACCCCGTGGATCTGCTGGAGGCGATCCAGGTTCCAGTCGAAGCCGTCGGAGAGGATGCGGAAGGACACCCCGCGTACCTCGCACCACGCCAGCAGCTCGCGCGCCCCCGGGTCGAGCTCGACGGTGTGGAGGAACGCCTCGAGCACCTCGGCGTCCACGGGTAGCCCGTCGAGGATCTCCATGTTGTACCCCCAGGGCGTGATCTCCCCGCGCTCGTAGCGGGCCCACTGGGTCGGCCGGCGGTCGGCGGCGTAGCGCTGGGCCAGCGTCGTGCCGACGTCCTGCACCGAGAAGGTCCCGTCGAAATCGCAGAACACGGCGAGCGGCACGGGCGCGCGGGGCATGGGTCGGGCGATTATAGACGGATGCGGGAGACTCGCCGCGCGCTCGAGGAACGCCTCTTCCGCGGCACGCCCCTGATCCTGGACGGTGCGACGGGCACCGAGCTGGAACGGCGCGGCGTCGCCACCCGGCTTCCCCTTTGGTCGGCGGGCGCGCTCGACAGCCATCCCGAGCTCGTGCGTCGCATCCACGCCGACTACGCGGCGGCCGGCGTCGACGTGATCACTGCAAACACGTTCCGCACCCAGCGTCGCACGCTGGCGCGCGCGGGAATGGCCGAGCGGGCGGGAGAGCTGACCCGCCGCGCCGTCGAGCTCGCGCGCAGCGCGGCGGGCGAGCGCGCCTGGGTGTTCGGATCCTGCCCGCCTCTCGAGGACTGCTATCACCCCGAGCGGGTGCCGGACGACGCAGTGCTCGCGCGCGAGCACGCCGAGCACGTCGACCATCTCGCCGAGGCTGGCGTGGACGCGATCCTCGTCGAGACGATCAACACGGTGCGCGAGGGACGCGCCGCACTGCGGGCGGCGCGCGAGGCCGGCCTGCCCGCGCTCGCGTCCTTCGTGTGCTGGCGGGGCGCGAGCCTGCTCTCGGGCGAGGCGCTCGCCGAAGCGGCTCGGACCGCCGCGGACGAAGGTGCGTGCGCGGTGCTGGTGAACTGCCTGCCGCCGTCGAACGTCGCTCCCTGCCTGGACGTACTGGGGGCGCAGCCCCTGCCCTTCGGCGTCTATCCCAATCTCGGCGAGCCCGAGGACGAGCTCGGATTCCGACGCAGCGAGGAGCTCACACCGGGAGCCTTCGCGGATCGCACCGCCCAGTGGGCGGCGAGCGGCGCCCGCCTGCTGGGCGGCTGTTGCGGAACCACGCCGGCGCATCTCGCTGCGCTCGTGCGGCGCTGCAAGGAACTCGGGCAGAGCTCCTAACAACACAGGTCCGCATTGCAGCGCGTAGGTGACGCGAATTGTGTCACTCGGCGCGGGTCGCCTGCGGGCGCGCTGCCGGTCCCCCATTGCGCAAGGAGGTCGGGAATCCGGCATCCGACCCGGGGGTTACGGCGACACTCGCCGGATTGCTCCGCCCTGGCATGCGCCTTGCTCTAGGGAAGGCTCACAAGAGTCCGCTGTGCCCGGGCCGGCAGCCCCTCCCCTCGCAGTCCTGCGAGGTGCCGGCCCGGGCCGACTCTTTTCCGGGACCGGGCCGCCGAATCCAGCCCGCCAGCCGTCGCGCCTCGCTGGAAGCCTCGGCCTAACGCCGGCGCGGGTCTTCGACGCCGACGGCGACCAGCACGAAGGCGACTGCCTGGCATGCGACGGCGATCCAGATCACCGGCGCCTGTCCGATCGCCATCGCCAGCGCTCCGCCGGCGAGGGCCCCCAAGGCCGCCACCAGCTCCGAGGCGGAGTTGGCCACCGCGATCCGCAGGGGCAGCTGCTCCCGCGTCCCGAACTCCAGGACCAGGTTCTGGGCCGACATCTGGAAGCCGCCGAGGCCGAGACCGAGGCCCGAGAAGACGCACAGCAGCATCGGGTAGGTCGCCGTGTGCACGAGTGCGATCGCGGCGGCCATCCACAGGGCGAGTGAGGCGAGGAAGACCGAGCGGAACCCGCGGCGGTCGGCGGCAGCGCCCCAGCCCAGGTTGCCGACGCTCTGGGCGAAGACGAAGGCTCCCGTCAGCTGGCCGTACTCGGCTCCGCCCAGCGGCATGCGACCGGCGGCGTAGATCGCGTAGAGCGGAACCGCCATACGACCCATCACCGCGAGCGCCCGCGCGCAGAAATAACGCGTGAAGGAGCGGTCCGAGCGCAGGAGCGAGGGAAGGTCGCCCAGCCGTTCGCGGACGCCGGCGGGTTCGCGAACGCGCGGCGTCTCCGGCTCGCGCACGAACAGGAGCATCAAGAGCCCCACGGTGGTGAGCGCGAAGGCGAGCAGGAAGGTCGCGGCGTAGCCGTTGCCGAGGACGTCGCCTTCGATCAGGACGTCGCCGGCGAAGAGCGCCACGGCCGTGGCGGTCACGCCCGACAGCGCGTTGCGCAGACCCATCAGGCGACCCCGGCTGGCGACGGGAATCACCTTCGATACCAGGAAGTTGAACACCACCCCCTGGATGCCGAGGAAGACGCCGAACAGGCCCAGGAATACCCATACCGCGATCAGGGGCCCGGGATCCGGCAGCAGCAGGCCGCCGAGCGCCATCCCCAGGATCATCACCCGCATCATGCCGCCCGCGAAGAAGCCCACCGGGAGCACGCGTCGGCGGTGTTCGATCAAGGTCGCGCCGACGATCGGCGACGCGAACATGCCCAGGTACTGGAGCGCTCGGGCCAACCCCACGGCCCATTCGCTCCCTGCGAGCGAGAACACGTAAGGGGGAACGAAGGTCGGCGCGTTGACCAGACGCATCCCGGTCTGGCCGAGCAGGCCGTGGGCCAGGTGGGCGGCGTAGTTGCGGCGCAGGTTCGCCTGGACCTCGCGTTGGAAGGCCTCCTCGCGCGAGAGGTTCTCCGCGTTCACGGGGCCGGGGTCCGCCGCGTGACGACGACGCGCCCGGACGCCGCGGCGGACAGCACGCTGCGAGCGATCCCGGCCAGGTAGACCGATCCGGTGGCGCAGAGCACGCCGTCGGACGCGAGGGACTCGTGGGCAGCGCGCAGAGCGAGGTGGGGATTGGGGACGACACGAAGGGAGAGCTCGGGACGGGCTGCGCGCGCGACGGCGGCGATCTCGTTCGGATCGAGCGAGCGCACGGGCTCGGCGCGGGTGAGGGTGACGACGCGCGCGAGGGGAAGCAGCTCGGACAGGATGGCGCCCGTGTCCTTGCCTGCGGAGATGGAGAGCACCAGGTCGACGGGCCGCGCGATCCGCCGCAGAACCGCTGCCAGAGCCCGCGCCGACGCTGCCGTGTGGGCCGAGTCCACGATCACCCAGGGCGCGCGCCCCAGGATCTCGATCCGGCCCGGGAGCCGCGCCGAGGCCAGCCCCGCCGCGAGAGAGCCCCGAGCTTCCGCGGCGCGAGGCGCGCCGAGCAGGCGCCGGACCGCCGCCACCGCGAGCGCGGCGTTGGCCGCCTGATGCGCGCCGGGAACCGGGAGCGGCGCCCGGAGCTCGAGATCGCCGTCGCGCAGCGAGAGGACCGCGCCGCCGAGCGGATCGCCCTCCAGATCCACCGCGATCTCGCGTCCGATCCGGGCCATCGGGCAGCCGAGCTCGGCCGCGCGTCGCTCGATCACCGCCGCGGCCTCGGGAGCGAGCTCGCCGCACACCGCGGGCACGCCGGGCTTCAGGATGCCCGCCTTCTCGGCGGCGATCTCGGCGAGGCTGTCTCCCAGGATCTCCCGGTGTTCGAGCTCGATGCTGGTGATGCAGCAGACGGCGGGCGTGACGGCGTTGGTCGAGTCGAGACGGCCGCCGAGGCCCACCTCGAGGATGGCGTGATCCACGCGTGCCTCTCGAAACAAGAGCAGCGCGGCGGCGGTGGTGGCGTCGAAGAACGACGGGACGGTGTCTCCTCCCGCAGCGCGCAGCGCGTCGACGTGGGGCCGCAGGGTCTCCACCGCGGCGCCAAGGCGACCCGGATCCACCTCGCTGCCGTCGATGCGAAAGCGCTCGGTCCAGCGCTCGAGGTGAGGCGAGGTGAAGGTGCCGGTGCGCGCCCCGGTGGCCTGCAGCAGCGACTCGGAGAACAGCGCCGTCGATCCCTTCCCCTTCGATCCCGCGATGTGGAGCACCGAGAGGTCGCGCTCGGGCGAGCCGAGTCGCGCCAGCAGGGCGTGAATCGGCGCCAGGGAGAAGCGGACGCGCCCGGGAGCGCGCTGCTTCTCGAAGTCGATCAGCCCCTCGAGATAGCGGGCGGCGGTGGCGAGCTCGCGCTCGGCGCGCTCTTCGTACATCGCGACTCCGCGGGGGTCATCGGTGAGATACGGCCCCGAAACGAGGACGGGGCGGCCGAAGCCGCCCCGTTCCTGTAGAACACGAGAAGGCTGCTAGGCCGTCACTGCACCATGTACCGCTTCCACTGGCGGTACTCCTTCACCGCCGTACTCGTGGAGCCGGCGGCGGGGAAGAAGAACTTCACGGCGTGACCGCACTGGGTACAGATCTTGTAGCAGAATTTGAAGCCGTCGATCTCACGCGCGGAGCCCACCATCTCGCGGTTCTCGTCGCGACAACACGCAGAGGCGTTCACCGGTGACACGATCTTCTTGGGGTAGTCGTTGCGCGGCTTTTCGTCGTCCGTGTACTTGATGATGTTGCGAACGACGCGATTCGCCTTCGCATCGGAATTTTGCTTTCGGATGTTGCTGCCGATTCGTCTCAACGGTTCTTCCTCATGTTTGTACCCCCTCCAGCACCGGGACGAGTCCCAAATCGTGGAGGAGCGGGGTCAAATCGCGATAGGGGGCACGGCAGGGCGGACCCTCGGCGTACCGGAGCTCCGGGGCCTTCCCGGTGCGCAGCAGCGTCGAGCTGCGGGTTCCGTACGCACCGGCGTGCACGCAGGTGGATTCGATCGGGGAGCCGGGGACGTGGAAGCGGCACACCTCTCCCAAGGCGTCGAGAGTGACCTCACCGCCGGCGGCGAGATCCGCCACGTCGGCGCGCAGCCGGTCGAGCTTCGGAGAGGACTCGCCGGGGTGGACGTTGCCCACCACGTGGGCTCCGGCCTCGAGGTCGATCCGTTCCGGACGTTCGTCGTAGGTGACCAGATGAGCGCTCCTCGCGTCCGTGACGAAGAAGTTGAAGGGGTTGTAGGACCCCTTCGGCAGGGCTTCGAAGCGATCCGCGACGCGGTCGGCCGAGGGTTGCGAGAGCGCCTCGAAGACGAGCCAGCCGCGCGAGCGGCGGCTGGGATCGGGGTGCTCGCAGCGGCGATTGGTCACGGCGGCGAAGAGTCCGTTCGCGTTGATGCCCAGCCAGGTTCCGCCGGCCCGCAGATCGCGCGGCGCGACCACCCTCGGGTCGTGGAGCGGGTCCGGGGCGCCGGCGGTGTCTCGAATCGGGACTTCGAACAGCGCCGGACCCTCCGTCGGTCGCTCGAGGAATTCGTCCCGGTTGGCTGCCACCACCAGCGGGGCGTCCGGGATGCATCGATGGAGGGCGATGAGGGTGCACATCCAACGAGTGGGACGTCTGCTGGAGGAGACTCAGCCGCACGCCGGAGCTACCGGGGGCTGCGAGACGGGGTTCCGGTCCGAGCGAGGGCAGGAACTTAGCGGAATCGTGTAGGTTTCGCCAGCCGCGCGCAGAGGTGGTTCAGGACCCGACGAGCCTCAGGCCGGAAGCCGACGCGTCGTCGGGCCCCTCCGGATCGCTCAGGGGCACCTCGTCCCAGCCCTGGGCGACGCGCGCCCGGGCGGCGCGGCGCCGCGCGGCCTCCCGATCGAGCGCGATCCCGTAGCGGGCGAACACGGTCTCGAGCTGCTCGAAGTTCTGTTCGATCGTGCTGCGCACCGATTCGAATCCGTGCTGCACCGCGCGGGCGCGCTTCCAGAAGGCGATCGGATTGGTGGCGAAATAGTCGGCGTCGTTCTCGCGCGGCTCGATCAGCACGATGTCCCCCTGGAACCGGTCGTCGGCGAGATAGCGCTGGATGCCCAGCTTGAGTCGCGAATGCAGCAAGGTTCGGAAGACCTGGTTGATGATCGCCTTGAGCCCGCGATCGGCGAGGTAGCGACCTTCGGCGAAATAGGAGGCCTCGCTGTCCTCTGCATCGATGCGATTGAGGAAGGGCCGGAAGGGGTTGTAACAGATGATCAGATCGGCGCCCTTCTCGATCGCCACGTCGATGTTGGCGGTGTGACGAACGCCGCCGTCGACGTAGTCGACCCCGTTGATCCGCGCGGGTTTGTAGAAGATCGGCAGCGCGCTCGAAGCCTGCACCGCTTGCGAGATCGTGAGCTCGCAGTTCTCGTCGGCGCCGAAGATCACGCGCTCGGCCGTGTCGAGATCGCAGGCGGTGACGTAGAGCCGCTTGCCGGTCTTTCGCACGAAGGCGCGGAAGTCGTTCGGGATCTTGATCCGCTCCAGGCTGCTGCGCAGCCAGCGCTCCAGGCTCTCGTTGTCGAAGAAGCCACCGGGGATGTGGTTCGTGAGCGAGGGGAGCTCGCGCTTCGGCGAGATGTGATCGATCAGCCGCATGGCGAGCGCCTCGAAGCGCGTGTAGTTGGGCCGGCGCAGAAACTCGCGAAGCGGCCCACCCACCGCCGTCGGCAGGCCCGGCACGCCTCGCGCGAAGTCGATGGCGATGCTCGGGAGATAGGAGGCGAGGTCGTAGCCGAACTTCGCGGGCCGACTGAAGAACTCGGAGTAGTTCGGACTGTAGAGATCGAAGGGCTTCAGCTGATCGAGTCGGGTGCTGGTGCCGTCGAGCACCTTGATCATTTCGTCGGGTGTGACGCCCGCCGCGAGCGACGAGCCGAGGATCGCGCCCGCCGACAGCCCCACGTACAGGTCCATGTCGGTGATCTTGCGATCGACCATGAAGTCGTTGAGCGCCTTCAGTCCGCCCACCTTGAAGGCGCCACCCGTCACGGCGCCGCCGGCGAGGACGAGGGCCACGGTCGGGTTCGAGACCGGACCGTCGCTCTTGCGAATCAGAGTCAGACCCACGGGATGGACTCCTCCCCGGCAGCTGCTCCTTCGGACCTGTCGCTCGTTCTCGCTAGCGGCGGCAGGGGAATCGGGTTCCCATTGAAGCTTCCCCGATGCGTTGCGTTAGCGCATCCCCGGCACGGGTGCGACACGAGACGCGCGATCGGGCGCCGCCACCGCCCCCGCCGCGGGGCTGCTTCCCCTTTCGAGTCGGTATATTGGGCCTTCATCGTGCGTGCACGATGCGGGTCGCGCGGTCCGCGCCTCCGGCTCTTCCCGGAATGTCGCGATGCGTCAGGCTGAACGTAGGGAATTGAACACATATTGGATTCTGTGGTAGAAGGGTCTCCCGTCGACGACCGGCCTGCCACCGCCGTCCTGGGGGTGTGGGTTCCATGACCAACAAAGTGATTGCGATCTTCCTGGTCGCCTGCCTGACCGCGCTGCCGGCACTCACCGGCTGTGCGACGGCGAAGGGGCCGGACCCCGCCAGCTCACCCGCCCCAGGAGCTGACCCGCCGGTGCAGGCGAGCGCCCCCGACCCGTCCGACGGCAGCCGCAGCGGGCCGCCCGGAATCGACGTCGGCCAGCGGGCTCAGAGCGCAGTCGAGGGCATGGTGCTCGGAGCCGTGATCGGCGCCCAGGCCGGCCCGATCGGCGCTGCGGTGGGCGCGGGAACCCTGCTCGTGTACGCGGCGATCACCGGCCACGTGCCGCTCTCGGGCGGCGGGAGCGGCCCCGCACGCGCGGGCTCGCGCGACGAGGAGCAGACCCGCGAGGAGGAGCTGGAGGAGGAGCTGGACAAGGAGCTGGAGCGCGGGGACGACCTCGAGGGACAGATCCAGGCCGAGCTCGAGCGGCAGGAGGCGCTGCTGGAGCAGATCAACGCCGAGCAGGAGGCCAGCGAGTCGGCGGCGGGCCCCGACGTCGCGGCGGGCGGTGACGTCGACCTCGCACAGCGGGCGGACACGCGCGCCGCCCCGGCCGCGCCCGAGGAGCGGGATCTTCCGCTCGCGATCTTCGAGCGGGAGGAGAAGACGATCCCCAAGGGCACCTGGGGTAACCCCCGCGAGCTCGACGTGATCGTGCGCAGCCTCGACGCGGACGAGGACGGCCGCGCCGAGCAGATCCGCTACTTCGACGCCGACACCGGGGTCCATCTGCGCAGCGAGCTCGACCGCGACTACGACGGACGCATCGACGCCTGGCAGGACTACGAGGGCGGTGTCCTGGTGCGGCGCACCCTCGACGAGAACGGCGACGGCGAGCCCGACGTGTGGGAGAGCTACGCCTCCGGCTTGATGACCTCGCGCGAGCTCGACCGCAACCGCGACGGAAACCGAGACGCGTTCTACACCTACGCGGGAACGGACCTCGTGCTGGAGCGCCACGACGCCGACGACGACGGGAAGATCGATCTCGAGATCCGCTACCAGGACCGCCAGCGGGTGACTCTCGAGGAGGATCGCGACCACGACGGACGCATGGACCAGTGGACTCAGTACGAGTCGAGCAGCGGCGAGGAGCGGGTGTCGCGGATCGAGCGCGACGCGAACGGCGACGGTCGTCCCGACGTGTTCGAGACCTACGACACGTCGCGCGACGAGCCGGTACTGGCGCGGCGTGAGGAAGACAAGGACGGCGACGGACAGATCGACGTGACGTCGATCTACGAGAACGGGAAGCTGGTGCGCCGCGAGATCACCGACCCCGACCTCGTCCCGCTCTAGTCGGCTCCCTTGCCGGCGGTCTCGGGCTCGATCTCGAGCTGCTTGCGCTGATTCTCGCGAAAGCGCTGGATGTGGTCGCGCTCGATCAGGAGCATCAGGTCCTTGTTGCGCTCCTGGATGCGCTCCAGCTCCAGCGCGAGTTCCCGCTCCCCTCGACCCGAGGGCTCGAAGGAGAGCTCGATGTCGACGCTGGCACTCGTGCCGTCGGTGGCCAGCGCAGTGATCCGGACCTGGTTGCTCCCCTCGCGCACCGGGACGAAGCCCGAGAAGCTCCCATCGGGCAGCAGACTGACGTCGTAGGACATCTCCTTCGTGGTGAGGTTCGTCAGCACCACGTCGTCCACGTTCGCGAAGGACGTCGCCTGGAGGAAGGAGACGATGTCGCCCGGGTTCTGCACCGGAAGGAAGGTCCCGGCGGTGATCCGGGCAATCTCGGTAACGGCGATCGGGTTGGTGAGGGCCGAGGGTCCCAGCGCGTAGGTGTTCACGGTGATGCCGGCGCGGCGCGCCAGGCGCGCGGCGGCGAGGGCCGCGTCGACGTCGCCGGGATCCGGGTCGGATCCGCGGCCGGCGGGGAAGGTCGGAAGACCGTCGGTCAGGAACAGCACGATCTTCTTCGCGTCGCGCCGCGCGGGGCTGCGCGCGCCACTCAGGCCCGCGAGCTCGGTGATCGCGAGACGCAGGCCGGCGGCAAAGTCGGTGGCCCCGTTGGCGCCGCGCCGGAGGATCTCGGGAAGTCTCGTGCGAGCCGCGGAGAAGTCGGAGGTCAGCGGAACCTCGAGCCAGGCGTCCTGCTGGTCGTAGCGCAGGCGCAGACCGGTCTGGGGGTGCATGTCGCCGGCGAAGCTGATGACGCCGACGCGCGTGCGTCCACCGGGCGCGAGCGTGGCGATCAGAGCGTCGGCGGCCCGGATCTCGGCGGAGAGGACCGAGTCGTCCGGATCCGTCGAGACCATGTCGGGCGGATACGCGCCGGGCGCGCCGGGAACCTGCTGCGGGTTGAAACCCACCTGACCATCGCGATCGACGTCCACCCCACTCGCATTCTTCGTCGATCCGGACACGTCGATCACGAGCATCACGTCGATGTCCACCGGGCGCTGTCCGAAGGCGACCGCCGTTCCGCGAACCGGAGCCTGGCGCACGTCGTTGCGCACCACCTCGCCGGGACGCGGCGATTCGACCAGGATCTTCACCGGCGCGGCGTCCGGCGCCGGCTCCTCTGCGAGCGCCCCTCCGACGAGCAGCGCGACGAGCGCCACGGCGAAGGTGCCGACGCGCAGCGACCCGATGGCAGGCGGAGGCAGGAGAGCGCTAGGCCGGGTCGGCTTCATCGCTTCCCGTGCCCGCGGCGGGTTCCTCACCACCGGCGGGCGAGCGCGAGGTGTCCTCTCCGAGGTCCGCAGCCTCCGGTTCGGCCGACGGGGTCTTCGCGAAGCGGTCGATCTTCGCGAGCCGCGCGGCGATCGCATCGACGGCTTCGACCGTCACCTCTCCCACCGCCGCCAGACTCTCCGGCGAGCAGTGCGCGAGGACGTCGCCCTCGTTGGCGGCGTAGAGACCGGGGGCCTCGTCACCGCCGAAGACGGTGTCCTCGATCGCCACCACCGGACGCACGCCTTGCTCGCGGAAGGCGACGTGGCTCGCAGTGACGCTCTCGTACCCGCGATCGACCGGGAAGGCGTCGGCGTAGCCGAGCCGGCGCGCCGCCGTCCAGAACTCGTCCCGGTGGACGCGATGGGATCCGAGGTCCCGGGCGACGCGGAGGTCGGCGTCGCACACGCGATTGAAGTCGGCGAGCAACCGGATCGGGGCGAGCTGCCCCTCCTCGGCCCACTGGGCGGCCAGCGACCGACTGCCGAGCCAGCGCTCCTCGCGCTCCGTCTCGCTACCGCGGCCGAGGCGGCCTTCGCCCTGGAGCCAGACGAACTCGACGGTGTAGTGCCGCTCGCGGGCGGCGAGCGCGCGCGCGATCTCGAGGAGCAGCGCGGCGCCGGAGGCGCCGTCGTTCGCTCCGATGAAGGTGAAGTCGTCGTACTGACCGCTGTCGTAGGGAGCGATCAGGACCAGGCGATCGGTCGACGTCCCGGGAAGTCGCGCCACGACGTGGGTCAGCGTCAGCGTCCCGAGATCCTCGGAGTCCACCGTGGTGGTCACCGTCTCGACGTCGATCCCGTCCTGCTCGAGTGCGGAGACGATGTAGCGCCGCGCTTCCCCGGCTCCGGGGGAGCCGAGCGAGCGCGGGCCGAGCGCGGTGAGCGCCTCGAGATCGCTCCACGCGCGCTCGGCGGAGAACGCGCCGCTGGCGACCTCGCCCGGGGTGGAGGACTCCGGCGAGACGGGGGGCGGCGGCCCGCCGCAGTCCGACAGTCCCGTCGAGAGCAGGAGCAGGAGCGCGAGGCGGGGGGCGATTCGGCTCACGGCGATCAGAATTCCCTCGCTGGAACGGGCATATACTCTAACGCCTCCGGGACTTCTTCGCGGACCCGCGAGCCTCTTCCCGCGGCCCGAGAGGTTCCCCCGACGGTTTCTTGACACGTCGGCCTCCGGCGAGCCACTTCCCGGCAAGGAGCCCCTTCGGCATGGGGCTTTTCAAGAGTTGAAGGCAGGGCTCCGGCCCCGGGGCCCTGCCTTCGTCTCTGCCGCCCCGACCCACGGTCCCGCGGAGCCGGGCGTGTCGCGAGTCCGCAGCGCGGCCCTCGTCGGCGTGGACGGCGTCCCCGTCGAGGTGGAGGTCCGCATCAGCTCCCAGCTGCCGCGGATGGAGATCGTGGGCCTGCCCGGAGCGGCGGTGCGCGAGAGTGCGGCTCGGGTGCGCGCGGCGCTGGCCTCGGCGGGCGAGAAGTTCCCGGACCGAAGGATCACGGTGCATCTCGCGCCGGCGGAGCTGCGCAAGAGCGGTGCCGCCCTCGATCTGCCGATCGCCATAGCGCTGCTCTCCGCGGCGGGACAGATCGAGGGAGAAGCGCTCGGCGAGGTGGCACTGGCCGGAGAACTCGCCCTCGACGGCCGCCTGCGCCCTCTTCGGGGCGCGCTCGCGCTCGCCCTGGCGGTTCGCGATGCGGGCTGCGCCACTCTGATTGCACCCGCGGCCAACGCCGCCGAGGCCGCCCTGGCCGACGGTCTCGAGGTGCGGGCTGCTCCCGACCTGGCAGCCGTGCTGGTCCATCTGCGCGGCGGGCAACCGCTGCCCATCTCGCGTCCGGTCGACCGCTCGGAGGACGCCTTCGACGGGCCCGACCTCGAAGACGTCCGAGGCCAGGAGCTGGCGAAGCGCGGCCTCGAGGTGGCCGCCGCCGGGGGCCACGGCGCGCTCCTGGTGGGAGCGCCAGGCTCCGGGAAGACGATGCTCGCGCGGCGGCTTCCGGGCTTCCTGCCTCCGCTCTCGCGCGAGGAGGCGCTCGAGGTGACGCGGATCCACGGAGCGGTGGCGTCGCTGGCGACGCCGATCGTCTCCCGGCGCCCCTTCCGCGCCCCGCACCACACCGCCACCGCGGCCGGACTCGTCGGTGGGGGGCGCCCGCCGCGGCCCGGCGAAGTCTCGCTCGCCCATCGCGGCGTGCTGTTCCTGGACGAGCTGCCCGAGTTCGAGAGGCGCGCCCTGGAGTCGCTTCGTCAGGTGCTCGAGGACCGGTGCGTCTCACTGGTTCGCGCCGGAGGGCACGTCGCCTTTCCGGCCGACTTCCAGCTGGTCGCCGCCGCGAACCCGTGCCCCTGTGGATGGCTCGGCAGCGGGCGCCGGGACTGCCGCTGCGACGAGGGCCAGGTGGCGCGCTATCGGGCCCGCATCTCGGGTCCGCTGCTCGACCGGATCGATCTGCACCTGCCCGTTCGCCCGGTGGCGTGGGCAGAGCTCGACGCCGCCCCCTCCCTGGTCTCCAGCACGCGCGCGACGCGCGAGCGCGTGATCGCGGCGCGAAGGCGACAGCGCCAGCGCGGCGTCAGCTGCAATGCGCGACTGCCCGATGCGGGTCTCGAAGCGCACGTCGATGCGACGCGCGAGGCGCGCGCGCTGCTCGGTCGCGCGGTGGACGGCTTCGGCCTCTCGGCCCGGGCAGCGCGCCGCGTCCTGCGGGTCGCGCGCACGATCGCCGACCTCGCGGGCGACCGCCGCGCCGGGGTCGAGGCCCTGGCCGAGGCGCTCGCCTACCGCGAGGACGCAGGAGGGAGGTAGCAGCGGGCCCCGCGACCTCCTCCTCCTGCCGCGCCGGGCCCGCGTCCGAAAATTGACACTCCGGCGTCGAGGCTCGTCACCGGGAGACCGGCACCGGGCCCGCAACCGAGCCGCGCGTCCTGCGTTCGCAGGGCCGTAAACGATTGGAATTACTAGACTTTCTAGTTTATTTGCGAACGGGGCCCAGATTCCGTCGCACTGGCACGGTCCCTGCTTGCGTCCAAGGCCCAGGAGGATGGGGTAATGGGCGCTGTCTCGACGAATTCTCGGCAATCGCCGCGCTCCCAGGCGGCGCGGGCGACGACTCTGCTCGCGCTCGTTCGGGCCGTGGGCGAGACCACAACGGACGATCGGGAGGTCGTCGCGACGATCCTCCACATGCTGCGCACCGGCGAGGTCCGGCTGTGCGGCAACTTCCGCAACGCACCGATCGAAGACCTCGAGTAGCACGCCCGCGGATCTCCCCGTCCGGGGCTGCTGCGCCGGTCGTCGCCGTGGTGCGCAGCGCGCTCTGCGCCGCCTTGACCGGCCCCCGCCGGGCGACGAACATCGGTGTCGGCCGGCGCCTCCCCCCGCACCGCCGGTCGCGACGGGGGTGAGTGGTGTACGGGGGTGGGCGGTGATGGGCGAGCCGGGAGATCCGGAGAAGCCGGTCGCTCTGGTGGCGTCGTCCCGCGGCACGCGGGAGCCGCCGCGCGGCGCGGCGCCGAGGAGCGCGGTGGGTCAGGGCAAGAAGCGCGCGCGCAAGCCCGCGCAGAGCGCCAAGCGCGGGGCGGCCGTCGATTCGGGCGGGGCCACAGCGGAGCCCCGGCGGTCGGCGGCCGAGCTGGCCCGCCAGGCGCGCGACATCTCGGTCTCCGAGTTCTTCGCGAAGAACCGCCATCTGCTCGGCTTCGACAATCCGTCGAAGGCCCTGCTCACCACGGTCAAGGAGGGCGTGGACAACTCGCTCGACGCCTGCGAAGAGGCGGGCATCCGACCGAACGTCTCCGTCGAGATCGCGCAGGCCAGCGAGACGCGCTTCCGGATCGCCATCCAGGACAACGGGCCCGGCATCCTGCGCAAGCAGGTGCCGAAGATCTTCGGGAGCCTGCTCTACGGCTCCAAGTTCCACCGCCTGAAACAGAGCCGCGGCCAGCAGGGCATCGGAATCAGCGCCGCCGGGATGTACGGGCTGCTCACGACCGGCAAGCCGATCGCGATCACCACGCGCACCGGCCAGGGGAAGGAGGCGCACTACTTCGAGCTCGTGATCGACACCAAGAAGAACGAGCCGAAAGTGAAGTGCGACAAGGTGGTCGATTGGGAGGTCGAGCACGGCACCCGCGTCGAGATCGAGCTCGAGGGCGCCTATCGCGGCGGCCAGCACTCGGTAGACGCCTACATCCGGCAGATCTCCCTGGCCAATCCGCACGCCGAGATCACCTACGTGCCCCCGAAGGCGGAGGAGCACGGCGAGAGGCACGTGTTCCCGCGCGTCACCGACCAGCTGCCGCCGGAGACGGCAGAGATCCAGCCCCACCCCTACGGCGTCGAGCTCGGCGTGCTGATGCAGATGTTCCGCGACACCACGGCGCGCAACGTCCGCTCCTGTCTCTCCTCCGACTTCAGCCGGGTCTCCTCGCGGACCGCGCTGGAGATCTGCAAGTCCGCCGGGGTGGCAGAGAGCCGTCGACCGTCGGAGATCACGCGCGAGGAGGCCGAGAAGCTCCACGGCGCGATCCAGGAGACGAAGATCATGGCGCCGCCGATGGACTGCATCGCCCCGATCGGCGAGGAGCTGATCGAGCGCGCGCTGCGCGCCGAGGTGGAGGCCGACTTCTACGCCGCCGTCTCGCGGCGGGCGACGGTCTATCGGGGCAACCCCTTCCTGATCGAGGTGGGCCTGGCCTACGGCGGCGCGCTACCCGCCGAGGATTCGATCACCCTCTACCGGTACGCCAATCGGGTGCCACTCCAGTATCAGCAGGGGGCCTGCGCGATCACCAAGGCCGTCACCGGCACCGACTGGAAGTCCTATCAGCTCCAGCAGCCGCGCGGCGCGCTGCCCGTGGGACCGATGCTGCTGATGGTGCACATCGCGAGCGTGTGGGTGCCCTTCACTTCCGAGAGCAAGGAGGCGATCGCCCACTATCCCGAGATCATCAAGGAGATGCGCCTAGGGCTCCAGGAGTGCGGCCGGCGCCTCGCCACCTTCATCCGCAAGCGCCGGCGCGAGGCCGACGAGGCGAAGAAGCGCGCCTACATCGAGAAATACATCCCGCAGGTTTCGATCGGCCTGCAGCAGATCCTCGAGCTCACCGACGCCCAACGCGACGCGGTGACGGACACTCTCACCGACGTGCTCGAACGCACGCGCAAGATGTAGCTGGACGGGAGTCGATGGCGGCGCGCAAGAAGAAGATCTCTGGGAGGAAGACCGGGAAGCCGGCGCCGAAGCCCGCGGCCGAGGCGGGGCCCCAGGCCTCGCTGCCCTTCGGCCCGAAGCGGCCGGCGGCGGTGAAGCCCGCGGCGAAGAAGAAGACGGCGGTGCGCGGCGGTGCACGCAAGGGCGACGCGAAGGCGAGCAGCCGCGCCGAGCAGGTCGCGCGGCGCAACGCAGCCCAGGACGACGTGGTGGTGCAGCAGATCCGCACCGCCGCGACGGACGTCCACGCGGACATCCTGAAGCGGAACAAGCCCGACCTCGCCTTTCCGATCCGCTCGCTGAAGAACGTCACCTACTCCGCCCAGAAGGGCTACTTCGAGATCGGTCGCTCCAAGAAGGTGCGTACGCTCACCGTGAACACGGTGAAGAGCTTCGCCCAGACCCTACGCATGATGGGGCTCTCGAAGGAGCTGGTGGAGACGAACGACTTCGCCACCAAGCGAGACGCCTACTACCAGAGCAAGAACTGGGAGGCGGCGAAGTTCGACGAGCAGAGCGAGTCCGACGCCGTGATGGACGACATCGAGGCGCTGTTCTCGACTCGCGGCACGTCGCGCGAGCAGCTGCGCTTCATCCCCGACGAGCACGGTGGCGCGGTGGCTGGGCGCCTGGTGGTGCTCGACCCCGACCGCGAGACCGGCGAAGTGGAGCGAATCGACTGCACGCGCTTCGGCTCGGGCGCCTACTCGATCCCGTCCACCGTGGAGCACCTCTCCTTCGAGACCGACGCGAAGTTCATCCTCGCCATCGAGACCGGCGGCGTGTTCCAGCGCCTGCAGAGCCACAAGTTCTGGCAGACGTCCGACTGCATCCTGGTCTCGATGGCCGGAGTGCCGACGCGCGCCACCCGGCGCTTCATCCGCAAGCTCTCCGACGAGTGCAAGCTGCCCGTCTACGCCTTCGTCGACTGCGACCCCTACGGGATTAGCAACATCTATCGGACGCTCAAGGTCGGGTCCGGAAACGCCGCTCATCTCTCCCAGTTCTTCTGCGTGCCCCAGGCGCGCTATCTCGGAGTGACGCCACAGGACGTGATCGACTACGAGCTGCCGACCCACCCGCTCCTCGACGTGGACGTGAAGCGGGCGAAGGACGCCCTGAAGAACGACCCCTTCTTCAAGGCCCACAAGCCCTGGCAGAAGGCGATCGAGCAGCTGCTCCGGATGGGCGTGCGCGCGGAGCAGCAGGCGCTGGCGAAGTGGGGACTCAACTACGTGATCGACGAGTACCTGCCGGCGAAGCTCTCCAACCCGCAGCAGTTCCTGCCCTAGGCGGAAGCACGGAGACGGGCATGAAGGGAATCGTCCTGGCGGGAGGGTCGGGCACACGCCTGCACCCGATCACGCGCGGGATCAGCAAGCAGCTGCTTCCGATCTACGACAAGCCGATGATCTACTACCCGATGTCGAGCTTGATGCTGGCCGGCATCCGCGAGATCCTGCTGATCTCGACGCCCGACGACCTGCCTTCCTATCGGCGACTGTTCGGCGACGGGTCCCAGATGGGCCTCGACCTCCGCTACGCCGAGCAGCCGAGACCCGAGGGGCTCGCCCAGGCCTTCCTGATCGGCCGCGAGTTCACGGGGAGCGATCGCGTCGCGCTGGCGCTCGGCGACAACGTCTTCTACGGCCACGGCTTCTCCGAGGTGGTCGCGCGAGCGGCGTCGCACGACTCGGGAGCGACCGTGTTCGGCTACTGGGTACACGACCCCGAGCGCTACGGCGTGGTGGAGTTCGACGCGAGCCGGCGGGTGATCGGCATCGAGGAGAAGCCCGCGAAGCCGCGAAGCCACTACGCGGTGACCGGCCTCTACTTCTACGACAACCGCGTGCTCGACATCGCGAAGGGCCTCTCGCCCTCGGCGCGCGGCGAGCTCGAGATCACGGACGTGAACCGCGCCTATCTCGAGGCCGGCGAGCTTCGCGTGGAGCTCCTGGGCCGCGGCATCGCCTGGCTCGACACCGGCACCTACGAGTCGCTGCTCCAGGCGCAGACCTTCGTCGAGACGATCCAGGAGCGGCAGGGCCTGCGCATCGCCTGCCTGGAGGAGATCGCGTTCCGCAAGGGATGGATCTCGCGCGAGGCGCTGGCCCGGCTCGGCGCCGAGATGAAGAACTCGAGCTACGGCGAGTACTTGCGTCGAGTCGCCGCGGGCGAGACGGCGTGACGCCGCGCTTCCTTCCGACGGAGATTCCGGGCGTCGTCGTCGTGGAGCCCCACGTCCACCGCGACCAGCGGGGCTTCTTCCTGGAGACCTATCACGCCGCCAAGTATCGCGAGGGCGGCATCGCCGAGAGCTTCGTCCAGGACAACCACTCCTACTCGACGCGCGGAACCCTGCGCGGCCTGCACGCCCAGAATCCCAATCCCCAGGGAAAGCTCCTGCGCGTGGTCGAGGGCGAGATCTTCGACGTCGCCGTCGACGCGCGGCTCGGCTCGCCGACCTACGGGAGATACGTCGCAGTCGTGCTCTCGGCGGAGAACCAGAAGCAGCTCTACGTGCCGCCCGGATTGCTGCACGGCTTCCTGGTGACCAGCGACGTCGCACAGGTCGAGTACAAGTGCACCGACGTGTACCGGTCCGACGCCGAGGTGGGCGTGATCTGGAACGACCCGGACCTCGGAATCCCCTGGCCGGTCGACGAGCCGATCCTCTCGGCGAAGGACGCTTCGGCGCCTCGACTCGCCGAGGTGCAGGACCGGCTGGTGGCGTACCGGGGCGGGCCGGGGGACTAGAAGTCCTCCTCGACCTCCAGCTCCTCGCTGACGCCCTTGGCGATGATCCCGGGCGCCCCGCAGCAGGAGCAATAGAACTCGTCGCCGGGGCGCTCGTCGCCGCCGAGCGGCATGTCCGCCTGACAGATCGGACAGGTCACTTCCTGCTGGGCCACGGTCCTGGGATCGGAGGATCGGCCGGCGTCCTTTAGCCGGCCGGTGCGGGAAGCTCCTCGTAGCGCGTGGCGGCGTCCCAGCCCCGGGTCCGCCAGGAACGGCCGTCCGCGTCGAGCAGCAGCGCCTCGGCGCCCGGCCATCGCTCGACCAGCGCGATGCCCTCCTCCGGTCCGAGCACCAGCACTGCCTTCGAGAGCGCCTCGGCTTCGGTGGCGTCGCCGCCCACGACGAGCGCCTCGCGCCGCCGGATGAGGGGCCATCCCGAGCGCGGGTCGAGCACGTGACCGAAGCGCCGGCCCTCGATCTCGCTCCACTGCCCGAGGCTGCCCGAAACGGAGAGCGCCTGGTCGCGCAGAGTCAGCACACCCGAGAAGCCGTCGCCGGGCGCGCGGGCGAGCAGGCGCCAGCCGGATGCGTCCGGCGGCCGGCCGACGGCCCACGTGCTGCTCTGTCCGAAGGAGAGCAGCGCCGCGTCGACCGCGTCGCCCAGGTGCACACGGACGCGGTCGAGCGCGTAGCCCTTCGCCACGCCGCCCAGATCGATGGCGCTGCCCTCGGCGAGGGTCGCGCGGGCGCCGTCCGCCTCGACGAGGACCGCGAGCCGGTCGGGGCCGACGCGGGCGCGCGCCGCCGCGATCATCTCCTCCGTCGGCAGGGATCCGCGCGCGGCGGCCCCGACCCACAGGGCGACGAGCGGCCCCACGGTCACGTCGAAGGTCCCGCGCGTCGCCCGGGAGAGCGCCAGGGAGCGCGCCAGGAGCTCTGCCACCTCGGCATCCACGGGCACGGGGGAACCGCCCGCCGCCGCGTTCAAACGGCTCACTTCGCTGTCGGGCCGCCAGGTGGAGAGCATCGCCTCGAGCCGCTCCACCTCTTCCACGACCGCATCGCGCGCCTCTGCCAGTGCCGCGCGGTCCCGCCCCACGAGCGTCAGCTCGAGCAGGGTGCCCATCGCATAGCTCCCGTCCGACAGCTCGATGGGCGGAGCCGGCGCGCCGGCACAGCCGACGCACAGGCCCAGCAGCGCGAGCACGGCGCGCCGGCTCAAGGCGCTCCGCTCGTCGGGGGCGCCGAGCCGGCGTAGTTGCGCTGGGACCCGGCGAACACCGACCACAGGGCGAGGCCGACGAGCACCGCGAGGCTGCCCTGAAGCAGCAGGAAGCCCGCGATCTTGAGCCAGGCGAAGGCCGGGTGGGCGAAGCGCACCAGCCACCCGGCGCCCTCGTCGAGAGCCGCGGACAGGAAGGGGAGCGCGATCAGCCACGCCTTTAAACCGCCTCGCAGCGGCACGAACAGCATCAGGTGGGTGAGCACGAGCAGCAGCATCCCCATCGCGAAGAGATGGAAGTGCGCCACCTCGAGCATGCCCTGATAGCTGCGCGGGTTGAGGAAGATCTCCTCGTTTCCGCGGTAGTAGCTGACCACCGAATCCGGGGTCAGGTTCATCTTCTCGAAGTAGAGCAGCGCGTTCGTGACCCAGAGGCCGGCGACGTAGAGGCTGTACAGCGCGACGATCGTCTGCAGGAGACGATTTCGGCTCCACTCACCGGTGATCACGAAGCGCACTCGACGCCTACTCGTCCTTCTGCACGACGACCCGGTACAGAGCCAGCGCGCGCCGCACGCTGTCGGTGGTGGCCCGCGCCGAGAGCGTCGCGCCCACGATGCCGTGCACGTCGCCGCCGAGCCGGAGCGGCTCGCTCAGGTTCTTCTGCTCGAACTGCTGATACCAGCGCGCCGACGGCATGTACTCGAGCGGCTCGTGGAAGGCCAGCAGGCGCAGCGAGCGTACGTCTCCAGTGGGCGTGAGCACCACCAGGAAGGCCTCGGGCTGCGTGCGGACGGTGTGGACGTCGATGAAGGCGTAGCCGAGAACCTCGCTGCCCCGGTAGCCGGTGTAGATGCGCACCAGGCGCGACTCGAGCTGGCTCCTCGCGAGCTCTTCGATCCGGCTGGCCTGCTGGTCTCCCAGCAGGATCGACTCGTCATCGACCCGGTCGGCCTCGGGGAAGGCCAGCTCGAGCGCTTCGCTGCGGCTGTAAAACACCTTCGCCTGGGCGTCCGTGACCGCAAAGGCCCACGCGAGCGCGATCGCCAGCGCTCCCGAGAGCCATCGCGCGCGGCCGCTAGAAGACAACCCCGATCCCCACGTTCACTTCGTCGCCCAGCGCGCCGCGCTTGGCGACCCGATTCCGGTAGTCCAGCTTCAGCACCACGTTGGGAATCGGCTTCACCTGCATCCCCACCGTGTACACCTGGAAGCGGTCGGTCTTGTCGGCGCTGTAGCCGCTCGGCACGCTGTTCTGCGTGTCGACGTGCTCGATGCGCACGAAGGGCTCGGCGGTCCAGCCGCTGCTCGGCGCGATCCACTGCAGGATCTCGTAGGCGACCTCGCCGTAGCCGCCGAGCGTCCGGTTCGCGATCGCCTCGCCCGGGGCCAGGGCCCCGGTACCGGCCGGCCCCAGGTCGCGCGTGAGCTTCCCCGCCTGGTCGAGGTAGCTCATCGTGAACAGCGCTCGCGTTCGGAGGCCGTGGGTCGCGTACTCCCCGTGCACCTCCCACAGCGTCAGGAGCGCGTTGGGCAGACCTACGTCGTCGAAGCCGTCGCCGTTCACGTCGAAGTTCTGATCCTGCCCGGTGTTGCCGACGAAGACCGACCCGCCCAGGACGAGCTCGGGAAGCGGCTCGACGTCCACCCGGCCCACGAACGCGACGTCCTCGGCGATCGACTCGCTGCCCTGCTGGCGGCCGTCGCGGATACCCGAGGCGTTGAAGCCGGCGGCGTCGAGACTGGTGACCGCGTACAGCTTGTAGTCGACGATCTCGGCGATGCGGCCGAACAGGCCGCCTCCGACGTCCCGCCAGGTGGTAGGGATCAGCTCCTCCTCCACCTCCGGTCGGTGGGTCCCGTAGTAGAAGGGCGGCTCGTGGACCTCGTTGATGAAGCCCATCGGGAGCAGCAGCAACCCGGCGCGCGCGTTGACCTCGTCGCGGATCAGGTAGTCGAGGGTCGCGAACTCCACCGAGACGCTGCCGTTCTCCTCGGTGCTGCCGTGCTCGAACTCGATCTCGGTGTTGAAGACGATGTTGTCGGTGAACTTGTAGCCCGTGTAGAGGACCACCCGCGTGAAGTCGGCCTCGTTGTGCTCTCCCGAGCGCTTCTTGTCGGCGACGACCGCGGTGTAGCGACCCTCGGCGTAGCCGCCGATCGAGAGCCCCTTCGCGATGCCGTAGATCTTCGAGGCGCCCGGCCCCATCCCCCAGGCGCTGGTGAGCTCTCCGTCTTCGGGTACGGCCATGTCCTGGCGCGTGCGGGCCAGCTCCTCGGTCAGCAGCTCGACCTTGCGCTCGAGCTCGCGCATGCGGTCTTCCTGAGCCAGGTCCTCGTCGGCGGGAGTCGCGGAGAGCGGCGACGACGCGAGCAGCGCCGCGGGCAGCGCCAGCGCGGCCAGCTGGATCCGGTTCATGTCGGGAGCTCCAGGCTCCGGAAGGAGCCAATGGGGCTCGGGGTGCTGGACCGCTGGCCGCAGGGTGGGAATCGGAGTGGGATTCACGAGACGGGCTCGGTGGCCCTCGGCGGGCTGGTGTCGGGCTCCAGGGGAAGCACGATGTTCCGCTTGCAGCGCCGGCACTTGAGCTCGACCCCCTGCGGGACGCGGCGGGCCACCAGGCTTCCGCACAGGCAGCGGCACTCGCTCGGGTCGCCGCCTCGCTCTCGGGCGACCCGCTGCGCGCCACCTTCCCTGCCCATCATCACCGCCGCCACGACAAGCCCTCTCGCGTCTCCGGGGTCGCGGAGCGCCGGGGCTCCGCAGAGGGGGTGAAATTGAAAATCACATTCAATTTCAGCGGCCGCACACTACCGGCGCGCGAGGGCCCGTGTCAAGCGCGGGGGACCGGGCGGGAGGAGCCCGGGGCGCCCCGTCGCGGGAAGGCCCTCAGGAGCGGTGGGCGAGCTCCCCCTGGCACTTGCCGCAGTGGCCGTACAGCTCGTGCCGGTGGCGCAGGACGCGGAAGTCGTAGCGCGCCGCGATCTTCTCCTGGGCCGACTCGATCATCGCGCACTCGAACTCGATGATCTTCCCGCAACGGGTGCAGACCAGATGGTCGTGGTGCTCGTGGGCGATCTCGTAACGCGTGGTGCCGTCGAAGTTGTGTTCGTGAGCGAGCCCGGCCTCGCATAGCAGCTTCATCGTTCGGTAGACCGTCGTGTACCCGATCTGGGGGTGCGTGTCCCGCACCCGCTGGTAGAGGTCCTCGCCGGTGATGTGACCGGAGACCCCCAGAAACACGTCGAGGATCGCCTCCCGCTGCTTCGTGTGCTTCAGCTGATTGTCTTCGAGATAGCGGGCCAGCGTCCGGTGCTCGACCTCGTGGGCCATGTCACCGACGGTAATGGACCGTTGTGGGGCTGGCAATTCGAGCGGTCAGCTCGGCCCGCGGGCCGCGCGCATCCGGCGCAGGTTCGAGCGCGCGGCCTCGTTGTCGCAGTCGAGCCGAGTCGCGCGCTCGAAGGCGGCCAGCGCATCGTCGCGGCGGCCGGCCTCGAGATAGGCGATCCCGAGGTGATTCTGCACCTCGGAGGCGCGGGGCGCGAGCTCGGCCGCGCGCTCGAGCGCATCCACGGCCCCCGCGGCGTCGCCGCGATCGAGGGCCGCGGTTCCCTCGTTGTAAAGACGGGCCGCCTGCAACCCGTTGCACCCCACGACCAGCAGAGGAGCGAGCAGGAGCGCCAGCCGGAGCGGGCCCCGGCGGACGAGGCGGCGGTGCGCGACGATCGCCACGCCCGCGTTCTACCCGGCCCCGGGCCGCCGGGCAAGCGCCGCGGCCCCCTCGTCTGCTCCGCCGCGCGGATCGCGCAGATCGGCGACGTCGCAAGGGCGGTCGGCCCGCGTGATCAGCCGGTGATGACGGAGGAAGAGCTTCTTCCACAGGCCGAAGGGGTCCTCCTCGAAGATGGCGGCCGTCGGCGTGGCGACGACGATCCAGTCGCCGCTCGCGATCTCGCCCTCGAGCTGGCCCGGTCCCCAGCCCGCGTAGCCGGCGTAGGCGCGCAGCCGGGTGTGTGCGTCCTCGCGCGCGGCGCGCTTGATCAGCAGCGCCGAGTCGGCCGTGATGAACACGTCCTCGGTGACGCGCACGGCGGGTTCGAGCGGCTCGTCGGCGCGGAGCAGCACCATCATCGAGGTGATCGCGACCGGCCCGCCCAGGTAGACGAGGCCGGCTCCTCCGCGGATCCCGTCCACGGCCTGCTCGAGGGAGAGGTCCGTCGGGCGGTTCACGATCAGACCCACCGTGCCCCCAGCGCCGTACTCGACGAGGAAGACCACCGACTCCTCGAAGATCGAACCGTTCACCTGCTCGGTGGCGACGAGGAAACGCCCCGTCGCGGGTGCCAGTGCGTCGGGATCGGCGCTCGGAAGTTTGGGGCCGGAGCCCGCGAGCGCGAGCAGCGCCAGCGCGAGGCCGATCGCGGCGAGGCGCACCGCCCGGAGCGACTCCGGTGCCGAAGGAGATCGCGCAGGCGGGGGGCGATCGCGCACCCGTCGAAGGTACCGCGAAGCCGGAGCTGGAGGCGAGCGAAGGCGGGCTCCCGCTAGGAGTCCGTCCTCCCCGCATCGAGCTTCACGCGCGCGATGATGGGCAGGTGATCCGATGCCCGCCGGGCGGCGCGCGAGTCGTGCGCCTCCATCTCGATCACGTGCAGACCCCGCGCGTAGATGCGGTCGAGGGCCAGGACCGGGCTCGCTGCCGGGAACGTCGCCGGCCACTCCCGGTTGTTGTGCTCCGTCAGCGCCTCGTCGAGCTCGCGTGTGGCGCGGCACTGACGCCAGGCGTTCATGTCGCCCATCAGCAGGGTCGGCGTCGCCGTCAGACGCGGGTGTTCGAGCAGCGACTTCACCTGGCGCCGCCGCGTGCGGTCGGCGAGGGCGAGGTGGGTCGCGACCACGTCGAGCTCGACGCCGTCGGTATGCAGCTGCGCCGCCACCGCCACGCGCTTCTCGAGCACGTTCGAGAGATCGAGCATCGTGACGCCCTGGATCGGCCAGCGCGACAGGATCGCGTTGCCGATCTTGCCCCGCTTGTGGACGCGGGTGACGGCGAAGGCGACGTGCAGACCGAGCGCCTCGGCGAGCGCCTCGAGCGGATCGTCGCCGCGCAGCGGGCGCAGCACCTCCTGGAGGGAGATCAGGTCGGCGTCGAGCTCGGAAATGACGAAGCCCGCGCGCGCCGGGTCGGGGCGGCTGCGGCCGTTGATCCCGGTCCAGCGGTGCACGTTGTAGGTGGCGACGCGCAGCTCGCCTGCGAGCGGGATCGGAGAGCGGGGCCTGCGCGGGGCACGGAGCAGCGCGAGATGCGGCGACTCCTCGCGGTCCCTTCCGCGCAGGCGGAGGCGCCTTCGCTCCGAGTCGGCTTCATGAGCGGCCATCGACGCGTCCGTCTCCCTCACTCCCCTTTCGCGGCATTCCCCCGGTGCGAATCATAGCGGGCGCCCGCCCCCTCCGAGGGGATCGTCCTACGCCCCGAGCGGCTCCCGGAGCCCCTCGCACCGCCCGCTGCGTCGTCGCGCACCAGCTCGAACTTGAGTGGGGTCCGCGGTGGCCGGGCGCAAGCCCGTCTCGGCGCCGACCGATACGCTTCGGGAGTATGGCCCGGCCCAAGGCAAAGCCGCTTCGTTCGCTACTCGAGGTGGCCCCCGTGCGCGCCGCCGCCCAGGTGCTGGTGGAGGCGGTGCGCGAGGCGCTCGGCGAGCGGGAGCTGACCCCGAAGAGCTACGACCGCCTGCTCCGGGAGCTCGGTCGCCTGCGCGGGCGCCCCCTGGGTCTGCCCCTGCTCGCCGGCGGCACCGGCCGGGGAGCGCGGGTGCGTCTCGCCGACGGCCGAACCATTCTCGACTTCGTCAGCGGGATCGGCACCTATCTCTTCGGACACGGCGACGCGGACCTGCTCGAGACCGCGGTGGTCGCGGCGGCGGGCGACTCCGTCTACCAGGGCCACCTGATGCCCGGCACCGAGTACGTCGGGCTGCTCAAGGCGCTGCTGCGCCACACCGGACCGAAGATCAAGCACGGTTGGCTCTCGATCTCCGGGGCGATCGCGAACGAGAATGCGCTCAAGATCGTGCTCCAGCGCAAGTCGCCCGCCGACACGATCGTCGCCTTCGAGCGCAACTTCGCCGGCCGCACCCTGGCCCTCGCCGAGATCACGGACAAGGGCGCCTACCGCGAGGGCCTGCCGCTCTCGGGTCGCGTCGTGTACGTGCCCTTCTACGATCCCGACCAGCCGCACCGAACCCTCGCCACCCTCGACGCGCACCTGGAGCGCTACAAGGGTCACCTCGCGGGCATGATCTTCGAGCTGATCCAGGGCGAGGGCGGCTACCACACCGCGCCGCCCGAGTTCTTCCGGGCCCTGATGCAGCGCTGTCGCGACGCGGGCCTGGCGGTGTGGGTGGACGAGGTGCAGACCTTCGCGCGCACGGGTGAGCTGTTCGCCTTCCGTACGCTGGGTCTCGAGGAGTACGTGGACGTCGTCACCTGCGGCAAGGCGCTCCAGGGCAGCGCGGTGCTCTTTACACCGGTGTACAACCCGAAGCCCGGCCTGATCGCCGGCACCTACGCCGGTTCCACGGTCGGGATGGCGGTCGGCACGCGCATCATCGAGCGCCTCGAGGCCGAGGGCTACCTGGGGCCGGAGGGGCGCATCGCGGTGCTCGGCGAGCGCTTCGGCCGCCGGCTCGACGCGCTGCGCAAGCGCCTGCCCCGCGCCGTTGGTCCCCACTCGGGGATGGGCGCGATGCAGGCCTTCATCCCCTTCGACGGCTCGCCCGAGGCGGTGCAGTCCACCGTCAAAGCGGCCTTCGAGGAGGGCTTGCTGGTCTGGAGCGCGGGCTCGGCGCCTGCGAAGATCCGCATGCTGCTGCCGGTGAACACGACCGACGAGGAGCTGGAGAGCGGCTTCACCATCCTCGAGAAGGCGCTGCGCCGGGTCGCGGAGGAGTACGGCCTGCCGTGCTGATCCTGCGCCCGATCGAGGCCCGCGACGCCGAGGCGCTGCTCGCGCTCGCCCGGCAGCTCGACTCGATGAACCTGCCGGCGGAGGAGACCTTTCTCGAGGAGCGTATCGCGGTGTCGCAGCGCTCCTTCGCGCGGCAGATCGAGGACTGGCGCGAGGGGATCTACGTGTTCGTGCTCGAGGACAGCGACGTCGGACGTTGCGTCGGCACGAGCACGATCCTCGCCAAGCACGGCCGCCCCGGGAAGCCCTACTTCTGGCTCGAGGTGACCACCGAGGAGCGCCGCAGCACCGAGCTCTCGGTGCGCTTCGTGCACAAGAAGCTCCAGCTCCGCTCCACCGAGGACGGGCCGACCGAGATCGGCGGGATCGTGCTCGATCCGGCCTACCGGCGTCACAAGGCGCGCTGCGGCAAGGCGCTGTCGATCGTGCGCTTTGCCTACATGTCGATGTTCCCCGACCGCTTCGAGCGCGAGGTGATCGCCGAGATGCTCTCGCCCTTCGTCGAGCCGGGCCGCAACCTGCTCTGGGACGCCTTCGGCGCGCGCTTCACCGGCCTCTCCTACCGCGAGGCGGACCGCCTCTCGGCGCGCTCGAAGCAGTTCATCGCGGATCTCTTCCCGCGCGATCCGGTGTACGCGACGCTCTTTCCCGAGCACGTGCAGGCGGTGATCGGGAAGCCCAACGACACCGCGGTGGCGGCGCTGCGCATCCTGGAGAAGATCGGCTTCCGCCGCCTCAACCAGGTGGATCCCTTCGACGGCGGACCCTACGTGGGCGCCTCGCGCGACGCGATCGCCTCGGTGCACGAGCGCCGGCAGCTGGTGCTGCCCGGCCTGGCGCGCGAGGCGCCGGCCACCGACGAGGGATCGCTCGTGCTCGTCGCCGCACTCGGGCGGCACGGCTTCCGCGCCACGATGGTGCCGGTGGACGAGCACGGCGCGCCCTACGTCTCCCAGCCCTCGCGCGACGCCCTGGGCGTCGGCGCCGGCGACCGGGTGACGATCACCCCCCTGCCCTAGCCGCCCCCGAGCCTCGAGGAACGATGTCCGAGAACCTGGAGAGCGTTTCCCCGTCGGATCCCTCCGACGTGGTGGGGCGCTTCCCGGTGGCCGACGCGGCGGCGGTGGACGACGCGGTAGCACGCGCTCGTGCTGCGTTCCCCGCCTGGCGCGACGCCGGCCTCGCCGCGCGTGCCGCCGTGCTCGAGCGCTTCGCGCGCATCGCGGGCGAACGGGCCGAAGAGCTGGCGGTGCTGATCGCGCGCGAGGTCGGCAAGGCGCGCTGGGACGCCGCAGGCGAGGCGCGGCTGCTCGCGCCGAAGGTGGCGGTGACGCTCGGCGACGGGATGCGGCTCGTGGCGCCGCTCGAGCCGGCGCCAGGACAGCGCGCGACCTGGCGCCCGCGCGGCGTCCTCGCGGTGTACGGTCCCTTCAACTTCCCCGCCCACCTCCCGAACGGCCACATCGTGCCCGCGCTCGCCACGGGCAACACCGTCGTGTTCAAGCCGAGCGAGATCGCCCCGGCCGTGGGCGCCTGGATGGCCGAGTGCTGGCACGAGGCGGGCCTGCCCGAGGGCGTCCTCGAGATGGTGCAGGGCGGTCCGGAGACCGGGCGCGCCCTCGCTCGCTCCGAGGTGGACGGGATCCTCTTCACCGGCTCCTACGGCACCGGTCGCGCGCTGCGCGAGGCGACCCTCGATGCGCCCGAGAAGCTGCTCGCCCTCGAGCTCGGCGGGAGCAACGCGATCCTGGTGTGCGCCGACGCCGACCTCGAGCTGGCCGTCGCGGAGACGGCGCTCTCGGTGGCGGTGAGCACGGGACAGCGCTGCACCTGCGCGCGGCGCCTGTTCGTGGAGCGCGCGGTGCTGGAGGAGTTCCAGGAGCGGCTGTGTCGCGTGCTGGGCGGGCTGCGGATCGGGCCGCCCCTCGAGGAGGGCGTGTTCATGGGCCCGCTCGCCTCGGCGGACGCTCACGCGCGCTTCGAGACGATGCGCTCGCAGGCCGCGGCGGCCGGCGGCGAGCGCGTGCTGTCCGTCGATCCCGGCCTTCCCGCTCCCTACACCGGAGCCGGCCTGGTGCGCTTCGCATCGACGGCCCAGACCCATCCCTATCAGCGCGAAGAGCTCTTCGGGCCCGAGGCCGCGCTCTACCCGGTGGACGACCTGGACGAGGCGATCGCCGCCGCCAACGACTCGGACTACGGCCTGGCGGCGAGCGTGTTGACGCGCGACCGGGCGAAGTACAAGCGCTGCGTCGGCCGCGTGCGCACGGGCCTGCTCAACTGGAACAAGGCCACCGTGGGCGCCTCGGGCCGGCTCCCCTTCGGCGGCAGTGGCAAGAGTGGCAACGACCGGCCGGCCGGCGTCACCTCCACCCTGTACTGCACCGCGCCCCAGGCGCACCTGGAGAGCGAGGCGGTCTTCGACCCGGGCTCGCTGCCGCCGGGGATACCGCGACCTTGAGCGAGGGATCCGCAAGCGGTCGCGAAGCGACCGCGCGCAGCGAGGCGCACAGGAGCGAAGTCCAGGCCGCGCGCTGGGTGCTGATGGGCGACCCGACGCACTTCAGCGTCAAAGGCGGCGCCAACCCGCACACGCGCACACGCTGGGGATCGCGCCGGCGCGTGGACAAGGCACGGGCGATCGCGCAGTGGCGCGGCCTGAAGTCCGTGCTGGAGGATCTGGGGATCCGCGTGCTGGTCGTACCGCCGGTGGCCGAGTGGCCGGGCACCGTGTACCCGGCCAACGCGGGATTCGCCTTCGACGTGGACACGCCGCTGCGCGCGAGCGAACGGCGCTTCGTCCTCGCCAACCTCCTGCCCACGCGCGCCGGCGAGAAGCCGCACTACGCTCGCGTGCTCGCCGAGGCCGGAATCCACACCGAGGAGCTCGACCCCACGCTGCGCTTCGAGGGAGAGGCCGACCTCTTCCCCGCCGGCGGTCGCTACCTCTTCACCCATGGCCGCGTCGAGAGGCAGCGCTTCGTGCCCACCCTGGCGATCCCGCCCTGGAGGCGCGTCTACGGCTTCCGCACCGACGCGCGCGCCGCCGACGTCTTCGCCCCGCGCCTCGCCCCGAGCAAAGTGCTGCGCGTCGAGCTGGTCCTCGAGGCCCATTACCACGGCGACACCGCCTTCGCCGGCTTCGGCCCTCGCCGGCAGCACCTGCTCGCCTACCGCGACGCGGTGTCTCCCGCCGACTGGCCCCGCGTCGCGGCCGCCTTCGGCGACACCCTGATCGAGCTCTCGGTCGACGACGCCAGCCGCTATGCGGCGAACAGCTTCACCTACACCCCGAGCGGCCAGCAGCGCGAGTCCTACCTCGTGCTGCCCGAGGGCGTCTCCGATCGCCTCCTCGACCGGGTCCGCGAGCGCGGCGTCACCCCCCTCACCGTCGACGTCTCCGAGTTCCTGAAGAAGGGCGGCGGCAGCGTGAAGTGCATGATCGGGGATCTCGGGGTGGTCCTGGCAGAGAGCTAGGGCAGGCGGAAGGCCACGACTGCGTCGCCCAGCTTCGTATGGGCGCGACCGTGGCCGCCGGCGGCAATCACCACGTACTGCCGTCCGTCCGGCTGCACGCGGTAGCTCATCGGCGTCGCCTGGCCGCCGGCGGGCAGGCGTTCCTTCCAGAGCTCCTCGCCGGTCGCCAGATCGAACGCGCGCAGGTAGTCGTCCATGGCGGCGCCGATGAAGACCAGACCGCTGGCCGTGACCAGGGGTCCGCCCAGGTTCGGGGTGCCGAGCTTCCAGGGGATGGGAAGGGGCGCGATGTCGCGCACCGTGCCGAGGGGCACCTGCCAGAGGATCGCGCCGGCGTTCAGGTCGATCGCGGCGAGGGTTCCCCACGGCGGCGCATTGCACGGTACACCGAGCGGAGAGAGCACGGTCCAGCGACGCATGCCGTAGGGACGTCCGCGCTGGGGCGAGACTTCGCCGCCGAAGCGCTTCCGGATGTTCTCCGTCTCCTCGGTCGGGAAGAGCTGCACCGCCCAGGGGAGGTCCACGGTGTTGGCCACCAGGACGCCGCGCACCGGATCGAAGGCGACGCCGCCCCAATTGGAGCCGCCCGCGTTGCCCGGATACATGAGCGAGCCCTGGAGCGTGGGCGGTGTGTAGATCCCGTCGTAGCGCAGGGCCTCGAGGTCGCGGCGGCAGGCGGCGCGGTCGAAGGGCGTGAGACCCCAGGCGTCCTTGGGCGCGAGGCCGTGGCGCACGAGGGGTGGAGGCGCCAGCGGAAAGGGCTGGGTCGGGGAGAGCTCCTCGCCCGGCGCGCCGTCCTGGGGAACGGGACGCTCCTCCACGCCGAACACGGGCGCGCCGTCGTCGCGACGCAGAACGAACAGCATGCCCATCTTCGTGGCCTGCACGACCACCGGGATTCGCTCGCCGCCGCGCTCGACCGAGGCGAGCGTCGGCTGGGCGGGGAGGTCGTAGTCCCACAGGTCGCGGTGCACGGTCTGGAAATGCCAGACCACCTCCCCGGTGCGACCGCTCAGTGCCACCACCGAGCTCCCGTAGGCGTCGATGGTCGTATGGCCGCGGTAGTAGTCGGGCGTCGGATTGCCGGTGGGCACGAAGATCAGGTCGCGTTCGGCGTCGACGGCCATGGGGGCCCAGACGTTGGGGGAGGCCAGCGCATAGCCGGCGCGGCTCGTGTTGTCGGGCGTTCGCACGAAGCCCGGCGGCGCCAGGTCCCAGGCCCAGCGCAGGGCGCCGCTGCGCGCGTCGAAGGCGCGCACCACGCCGCTCGGGGCGTCGGTGCGCTGATTGTCCCGCACCGCCGATCCCACGACGACCAGGTCGTCGATCGCCGCTGGGGGCGAGGTGACCTGGTACTCGCCGCGCTCGACCTCTTCGCCCGCGTCGGAAATCAGGTCCAGCGCCCCGTCCGCTCCGAAATCGGGGCAGGGCCTTCCGGTGGCGGCGTCCAGGGCGAACAGCCGCGCGTCGTTGGTGGCGGTGAAGAGGCGGCGTCGGCACGCCGCGCCGGGCGCGCGCGCCTCGTCGAGCCAGGTCGTCACGCCGCGACACACCAGCTGGTTGCCGTAGTGGCCGGCGAGGTCGATCCGGGGATCGAAGCGCCAGCGCTCCTCGCCCGTCTCCGCGTCGAGGGCGATCACGCGGTTCATGGGGGTGCACAGATAGAGGGTCCCCTCGACGAGCAGCGGCGTGTTCTCGAAGGCCGTGGTCGAGGGAATGTCGCCACGGCCGTCGGAGACGTCGCCGGTGTGATAGGTCCAGGCGACCTCGAGCTCGGTCACGTTGTCGCGCGTGATCTGGTCGAGCGGCGTATAGCGCTGCCCGCCCGGATCTCCGCCGTAGGAGGGCCAGTCGGCGGGCGGCCCCCCGGTCGGCTCTTCGCGGGGTACATCGCACGCTCCGGCGACCAGGACGATGGCGAGCAGAGAAGCCACGCGGCGACCGGCGCTCCGGCGAGCGGCAGGGCGGGGCGCCACGGGCGTCACTCCTGCCACAGCGCAGCGACCAGGAACGCGATCACGGTGTCCTCCGCTACGGCGTCGTCGATGCGCTGAGGGGACCCGTCCCAGTGCCGGTGTACCGCCCAGTAGGTCTCGGTCTCTAGAACGATGCGCGCGGCCACGGCCGGTTCGGGCCAACGGCGCAGGCGGCCGCGCCGCGCGCGCACCTCGAGAAAGCGGGTGAGGGCGTCGACCACGCTGCCGCGGGCCACGCGGTACCAGACACCCGCCAGCTCGGGGTAGTCGGAAGCGCAGCGGTCGATCAGCTTGATGCCGACGCGGTGCCGCGACAGCATCGCGTAGAGCTCGCGGAGGATCGCCTCGAGCTCCGTGCGGCCCCGGCGCGGCCGCTTCCCTTCCAGGGCGGCGGCCAGTGCGGGCGGCACCCCCTCGTTCGCCACGATCTTCTCGACCTCGCGGAGCGTGGCGCCCGGAGGCGGCGTCGGGAGCGGTAGCGGCCCGAAAGGCACGACCTCCTCGGGCGCCGCGTCGGCGAGGCGCACGGCGGAATCGAAGAGGGCTTCCTTGCTCTCGACGGTGAGGTAGAGGGTGCCCTTGGCGACGCCCAGCGCGTCGGCCACGTCGGCCATCTGGGTGCGCCGGTAGCCCTGCGCGATGAACACGCGCGTGGCGGCGGAGACGAGCGTGCGGAAGCGGTCGGGCGGGACGAGCCGGGGCACGGCGCGTCATCATAAATGACCGGACGGGTCAGTCAAGTTCTCCGCGGCGCGATCCGCCGGAGGGGTCGCCCGCGTGCGGGCCGAACTCGACCTGGGCGGCGGCGCGGATCGAGGCCGCGATCTCGCCGAAGTCCGCCTGGGTGACCACGCCTTCCCGGTTGGGAACGCGCTCGGCGAGGGTGGGATCGAGCCGGATGCGCAGTCTCAGGAAGTCCGCGAACCGCGGACGTCTGCCGCGACGCCGGGGCTTCGGGCCCGCCTACTTCGTCGACGCGATGCAGCTCTCTCCCTGCTGTCGATAGCCCGGATCGCAGACCCAGCTGTCGCCCAGGTAGCCCAGGTGAGCATTGCCGGGAACCTGGAGAGCTACACAGGAGCCGGCCGCCTTCGTGTAGCCCCGATCGCAGTCCCAGTCGCTGCCGGACGCGTCGAGGTAACCATTCGCAGGCACCTCGATCGCGATACACGAATTGGTTTGCCGTGTGTACCCGCGCGAGCAGTCCCAGTCGTTGCCCGATCGCCCGAGATAGGCTTCTCGGGGCAGCTCCAGCCGGGAGCAGGCTTCGCCGGCCGCGCGAAATCCCCTTTCGCATTTCCAGGTATCCCCGGCAGCGTCGAGATAGGCGTTCTCGGGGATCGCGATCGACGCGCAAGAATGCCCATCCCTTCGATAGCCCCGTTCACACTCCCATTCGCGCCGCCGCGAAATGAGGTACGCGTGGGGAGGGACTTCGATCTCGTTGCAGCGACCCTCGGCTTCGCGGTAGCCCCGTTCGCACTCCCAGCTGCGCCCGGACACGTCCAGATAGGCGTTCGGGGGCACTTCGATGGCGACGCAGGACTCGTCGACCTCGTCGTAGCCGCGATTGCATTCCCAGCCTTCTCCGTGGCGTCGCGCGTGAGCGTGAAGAGGCGGCGTTCCGGCCGATTCGGCCTCCCCGGCGGCGAGGCCGGGCCAGAGGGCCAGAGCCAGCAGGACGATCAGCAATCCCCTCCGCTTCGCGCGGTCCCTTCGATGCTGCAAATCGCCCCCCCTGGCAAACGCCGGCGCCGCGTCTCGTGCACTGCTCATTATACTGATCAAAAAAATAATACCAAGCAGTTGAACAATATGCTTGATATATCAAGCGATGGGGTCCATGCTCACGCCGATGCGCAACGGCGAAAGACGTCCCCGGCCCAGACGCCCGGTGCTACCCGGGCGACCCGCGGAGCTCGGCGCGCTCCTCGCCGACCTGCGCACGGCCAAGGGGCTCTCGCTCCGGGACGTCGAGGAGGCCTCGAGCAAAGGCGTCTCGAACGCCTATCTGAGTCAGCTCGAGAACGGGAAGATCAAGAGGCCCTCGCCGAACGTGCTCTACGACCTGGCGGAGGTCTACGGCGTGTCGTATGAGGTCTTGATGCAGCGGGCCGGATACGTGATGCCCAACGACGAAGAGGGCCGGCCTCACAAGCTGGCGGCCCTGCCGATCGACGATCTGGAGCCCGAGGAGGAGGAGGAGCTGCTCCGGTATCTGGCGTTCCTCCGCTCCCGCGCCGCATCCTGATACGCGGCGTCCGGAGAGCAGCTGCTGGAGGTCGACGGCGTTCGCGGGGGGAGACGGTTTGCGGCGATGACGATCCGGGTCGGTTACGACCTGGTCTACGACTGCCCTCAGCCGACCCCGATGATCCTGACGCTGCACATCCATTCCAAGCGCGTCTCCGACATCATCGTTCCCGATCACCTCATCACCCGGCCGTCCATTCCAATCGCTGCCTATCGCGATGGCTTCGGAAACTGGTGCGGTTGGATCGTCGCCCCGGCGGGCGAAATCACGCTCTCCGCCGATGCGCTCGTGAACGACCGCGGTGAGCCGGATCCGGTGGTTCCCTGGGCTCCTCAACATGAGGTGCAGGATCTTCCCGAGGAGACGCTGGTATTCCTCCTGGGAAGCCGTTACTGCGAGACCGACCTGCTCTCCGAGGTGGCTTGGAGCCTGTTCGACCAGTCCCCTATGGGCTGGGGACGCGTGCAGGCCATCTGCGATTTCGTCTACCGCCGGATCGCCTTCGGCTACGAGCACGCCCGCGCCACGAAGACGGCCTGGGAGGCGTTCGACGAGCGAACCGGTGTCTGCCGGGACTACATGCATCTCGCCGTCGCGCTCTGCCGCTGCATGAACATTCCGGCCCGCTATTGCACGGGCTACCTGAGCGACATCGGCGTGCCTCCGCCCTACGCGCCCATGGACTTCGCCGCCTGGTTCGAGGCCTATCTGGGTGGCCGTTGGAACACCTTCGATCCCCGGAACAACGCACCGCGCGTCGGTCGTATCCTGATCGCGCGAGAGGTCGCGACGCCGCGGACGTCGCGATCTGCAACACGTTCGGCGTCAACACCCAGAAGAGCTACCGGGTCTGGACCCACGAGACCAGTAGAGACCCCTTCGGTTGCTGCTGATCCGAGCCTGCCTCTGTTGAGTTAGGTAGGGACGCGCCAGCCGCAGACGCAAGAACCGGCAGCAGACCGGCAGCACGTCGGCAGCAGACCGGCAGGAAGCCGGAATCTTCCGCGCGATTCCTGGATCCGCGACGTGCGTGGAGAATTCTCCACAGCGCAGCTCTCGCGCAATCGCTCACGAGCGCCGATACGGACGGCGACGGGATACCGGGAGGGACTCCCGTCACCGGACGATCGCGATCTCAGTGACTTGGCGACGCGACGCCGGCTCTTCCTCGTCTGCACATGGGTTGCCGTACCGGTAGTCACATGTGCGCCATACATGCCAGCCGAACCGAGTGAGTGTCGGGAGGGACTCAGCGTGGGTGACGTCTTCGTGGAGACGGCCGGGAGTCGCACGGGCGCGATGCGCAGGCTCTGCGCCTCCGCGATCGCCGCGCTGCTCACCTGCCTCGTCGCGGCGGCGGGCTCTGCGGAGACCGCCTCCAAGGAGGCGATGCAGAGCCTGGACGAGCAGGTCCAGGAGATCAAGTCGGACGTCCTGTCGATCGCGGCCGAGCTGACGCGACTGGAGGAGAAGCTCCTCTATCCCTCGAACACCCAGGTCGCGGTGTTCGTGTCGCTGGCCGAGAACGAGACGCTCCGCCTCGACTCGGTCAAGATCGCGATCGACGGGCAACCGGTCGCGCGCCACGTCTACACCTTCCAGGAGCTGGAGGCCCTCCAGAAAGGAGGCGTTCAGCGGATCTACACCGGCAACGTCACCACGGGCGAGCACCAGCTCGACGTGTCGATGGCCGGAAAGCTGGCGAGCGGCAAGGACTTCGACACGAGCGAGACGTTCTCCTTCAGCAAGGACGTCGAGCCGAAGCTCGTGGGCGTCAAGCTGGCGGGCCAGCTCACCGGCGACGCCCGCATCGAGCTCGGGGGTTGGTAGCCCGTGCGCGCAGCGCTGCCTCCCTCCATCGCAGTAGCGATCGCCATCCTCGTCTCCGCGGCATCGGCCCGAAGTGCGGAGCTGCGCGATCTCTACTTCGGTGAGGCGCTCTTCTACGCCTACCAGGAGCACTGGTTCGAGGCGCTCCAGCGCCTCGACGCGGAGATCGGACAGCACTACGGAGTCGACGAGCCTCAGCTCGACTCGCTCCAGTATCACATCGGACAGGCCGAGTTCTCGGTCGGCGACTTCGAGCTGAACTACCGCATGCATCACCGCGCCGGACGCGCGATCAAGGCGGTGTTGGAGGCCAACGTCCCGGACCCGGTACGCAATGACGCGGCCTTCCGCCTGGCGCGCATCCACTTCCAGAAGGACCAGCCCGAGGAGGCGCTGCACGCCCTCGAGGGCATCCACGGCCGGATCCCGGCCGAGATCCGCGACGACGTGGAGTTCCTGCGCGCGAACGTCTACTTGTCGCTCGGGCGTCCGGCCGACGCCGTGGAGGTGCTTCGGCGGCTCCAGGGCTCCGACGAGCTCAACGGCTTCGCCGCCTACAACCTCGGCATCGCGCTGCTCCAGGAAGGGAATCAGCAGGAGGCGATCGAGCAGCTCGACCGAGCCGGCCAGGTGACGGCGCGCAACCGGTCGACGCTCGCGATCCGCGACAAGTCGAACCTGGTGCTGGGTACGCTGCTATTCGAAGCCGCCGCCTACGGACCGGCCCAGCAGTCCCTGGACCGCGTTCGCCTCGAAGGCCCGTTCTCGAACCAGGCGCTGCTGCGCGCGGGCTGGGCCGACGCCCAGGCCGCGAACTTCTCGCGAGCGGTGGTGCCCTGGGGTCTGCTCGCGGAGCGCGAGCCCACCGACGCCGCCGTGCAGGAGGCGATGCTCGCGCTGCCCTACGCGTACAGCAAGCTCGACGTTCACGGCCGCGCCGCCCTGCTCTACGGAAAGGCGGTCGAGACCTTCGGCCACGAGCTGGAGAAGGTAGACGCCTCGATCGAGAGCATCCGGCAGGGCGAGTTCCTGAAGGACCTGGTCCGCGAGGAGATCCGGCTGGACAAGGACTGGGTGATCCGGCTGCGCAGTCTCCCCGACGCCCCGGAGACCTTCTACCTGATCTCCTTGATGGCCTCCCACG
>Ga0315553_10000307_pt1 | contig 45313 bp, 45 predicted proteins | sample SalMarSW160140MG_FD_203099 | JGI IMG/M metagenome (GOLD analysis project Ga0315553, IMG submission 203099) | Salt marsh sediment microbial communities from the Plum Island Ecosystem LTER, Massachusetts, United States - Salt Marsh Sediment SW1601-40 ...
CTTTCACACATCTATCTGAAGAATCTGAGCCGCGCCGGGATCGAACCGGCGACCCACAGCTTAAAAGGACCTGCTCCCGGGCTCACAGACGGGATTTCCCCGATTTTACGTGCATTTTCGAGCACAGAGAGCACCGAAAACATAGAGAGAGTGTAATTCAATTCATGTCACTTTTCGTTTCACCGTCTACTTTTTCATACGTGACAAAAATCAGAACGATCCCGATTCCAACACGCGTTTTGTTGCGGCTGATAATGCGTAGCTAGTCCGCTTTTATTTTTCGGACCATCGCCTGCGCCAGATCATAGGATTTAATAAATTCCACTATCGACATGATCAAAGATAACCCATAAAATTCGAAGGCCTGACGGAGGTCGATCAGAACTGGAGTAGAGGATCCATAGAAAATAGAACTTCTTGATTAGGGATTATTGGTCAGCCTGAATTATTTGGTATCTCCTGCCAAAACTGACAGCAATTCCATCCGGGTTGCTTCGGATAACAGTGCCCTGTATTAATATCTTGATTTGTTTTTTTTCCCGTAGGAGCTCCAGCAATTTCTCCATCGACAATAACAACTCGATATCTAGTTTAGCATCTTCTTCCAGCAGTTCCTCAGTTAGGAAAAATGCGCCGTGGCTTGAAATGTCCTTTGTTTCTGCTTGCAGACTTATTTTCTTACCATCTTTAGCCACAGCCTCTATCCGGGCTGGCGTTCGCAATTCTAGACGCTGTATTTTCCTTCTATCTTTCATCTGTCTGACCCAATAAGGATAAAACTACGGAAAAATAAGAATAACACGCTAAATTGCTCTTGTACAGAACACCTATATTAATACAGAATAAGCATATTAAAATTGATAATTATAGTAAGGTTACTGTGATATGAGAAAAGTAATACGGTTGGCGAATACAACCGAAGACAGAGAGAAACTTGCAGAAACGGTGAAGGCTGCTGAAGCTACGATAGCGCTATTGAAGCAATTCAGGGTTCCTGTAAATAGCACTTGGATTTGTGCGATCAGTAAGGCAAGAAAGCAGCTGAATGTTACTAAATCGGCCTCTTAAATTTGCCCCGCAAATAAGCTTAATTTGTGAGAGAAGCGTGACCAGCCTGCCAAGTTCGAAGAGCAATAGCAGATTATAACAACCAGAAGAATAACAGACCCCGCTCCCTGCCCACCCAGAAAACCAGAAAAAACTACCCGCGATTTTAAAGTCAAACGCCTGTAGACCCGTTGAGCTTCGAAATACGGCCTATTGTGCAACAAGCCCCCTTCCGCCGCGAACAACTGCTTTGAGGGTTATGGCGAAATAGCTGGCTCCTCCCTCACCGATGTTCAGCTGTTCCTCGGAAAAACTCAGATAGACGCTCGCCGGCTCTTCGGCCAGATTGACATGCCGAGCGAAGAAGCGGACCAACGGCTCCGCGGTCCGGAAGAATCTCTTTCCCAGTAGATGATCCAGGGGATCCAAGAACTCCGAAAGCGTACCCGGCCGTTGAAAGAGTTCGATCCCTTGGCAGAGAGAGAGGTCACAGACACGGCTTTACGTGACTTTTATCCGGACTCAAACCTCAGGAATTTCCCTATTGAATTTCACGGAAAACCTGATAGTTACGCCATTCCTTTTGTGGGAAGATCTCGGAGCGTCGGATCGATTATAAATCTGGATGAGCTGGGGCCAAGGTCCGGGGGATCCATTTGCAGGCATCCATGAGCTAACCGGTTTCCGAGGGGGAATAGATGATTACGAAAGAACCATTATCGGCCACAGAAATTCTGTTAAAATTCAGCGGAAATACCACAGCTGCGGAGGTAGAACAGCTCTCGAGCGAGATATTGCCATCTACCTACAAAACCGTAATAATCGACCTCTCTGAAGTATATCATTTAAACTATGAAATCCTTGGCAAATTGCATATGCTGAAACTCGATCTTACGGTTCGATCCAAGATTTTGGCGTTCCAAGGTTGTTCGGCAAAGCTCTTAAACATACTGAAGCTACTCAAATTCGACAAAACGATCAAAATTTTGAATTTGTCACCGCAAGAGCCGCAGGCAGACCAAAAACCGCAGACATACAAAGGTAGACCGCTTACTGATAATCGTAAGGGTTAAGGGGCAATGTCCGAGCAAATCAGTGAGTATCTAGTCCGCATCGGTGAGATAGACACCACACAAGTCGAAATCACATGTGCAAAACAACTATCTGGCGGTAAACAGAAATTTGGTGAAATCGGCCGGGGACTCAGATATATCAACAAAGATGCAGTCCGGCTATACCTGGTAGCAAAGAAAGCACGGGAAGCTAAGGGAAGGGAGAACATTGTCTGAAAGAATCGGCGAGTTTCTCGTCCGAATCAAGGCAATGACCTCTGACCAGGTCGACAAAATCCTCGAAGCACAGAAAGCCGGTGACAAGCGGTGTTTCGGGGACATAGCTCTTGAATTCGGATTCGTACAGGACAACGCGATCAAACGATACGTGGATTTCCTCGAGCAACAGACCATTCAGGGTGCATAGTCGATGAGTACCGAAGAATCCAATGGAAACAGCTCTTTGCTCCAAACTGTGCATCTCTCAGACAATGAGGTGCTCTTGCTTGTCACCGGATCGATGACAAGTGATCGAGTGCATATTTTCGAACGGTCGATCCGTATTCTATGTAAAAGCGCATACGCAACGATTACCATAGACCTATCAGAGGTTGGCGAGATTAGTTCGTTATTCGTTGGGCACATCTTGGAATGCCACAAGCAGTTGATCTCAGAAAACAGAAGGATCCGTATTCGAGGGTGCACACAGTCTGTCACCGAGGTGCTGTTGTTAATGCATATAGACAAGTCTATTGAAATTGAGAGGTGATATTGATTGCTGATCAGGAAGGGCTTTCAGCTGGCGAAAGCGAGTGCCCATTTCGTTCAACCTGCCATTTCTTCAACCTTAAAACCCTGACACCGGGCAACAAACAACTCAAGCAACTATACTGTTTCGAGAGGCAGCGGGACTGTGCGATCTTCCAAGCACTGACTGGGGGACGAACTGTCCTGATCACCCTATGGCCTTCCGGCGAGCTGCGGTTGTGAAGAGGTTTCGTTTCAATAACAAACCGCCGAAAAACGGCGGTTTATAGGTGCTTACTAAACAAGTATTTATCTGAGCCGCGCCGGGATCGAACCGGCGACCCACAGCTTAAAAGGCTGTTGCTCTGCCAACTGAGCTAGCGGCCCCTGTAGTAGAACATGGGCAATATAACAACCGCTCGCGGTCAGTGTCAACATTCAAAGCGGGCGGACACTCGCGTGGTCAATGTAACTATTATACCCCAATACGGCTACTCGGCGAAGCGCCCCCGGCAGGGGTCGCCCCCCTCCTCTATCACGGCCTGAACCAGGCTGCCCGCCCTTCCCGCCTCTGGAGGAACGCCTTCGACCAGCACCTTCAGATAGTTCGCGCTCAAACCCCGCCAGCCGCCGCCTGCTGCGGACCCGCCCCTCTCCAGCACCACCTCGACCCGCCGGCCGACCCATCGATCGGTGTAGGCTTCATGGAGCCTGGAGGACAGGGACAGCAGTTGGTGCACCCGCTCATCCCGGATCCGTTCCGGTACGGGATCGCTCGGATGTGCGGCAGCCGTACCGGGCCTTGGGGAAAAAGGAAAGACGTGGAGCTTGCTCAGGCCCAGGGTTTCGATGAGTCTGAGAGTGGCCAGGAATTCCTGCTCCCCCTCTCCGGGAAATCCTACAATCACATCCGCCGCCAGGAAGGGATCCGCTTTGGCCGTGCGCAGCAGCTGCACGGCCTGCGCCACTCTCTGGCTCCGGTACCTGCGGCGCATCCGCAGCAGCACCTGATCCGAGCCGGACTGGATCGGCGAATGGAAGTGCGGACAGATGCGGGGGCTGGCAAGCACGTCGGTGAGCTCCGGCTTGATCCTCTCGGGTTCCAGGGAGGACAAACGCAGGCGCAGCCGTCCGGTGCCCGCCAGGATCTTCTCCAGCAACTCCGGCAGCTCGATATCTCCGAATCGATAGGCGGTCAGATTCACCCCGGTCAGGACAACCTCCCCGTATCCCCTTTGCTCGATAGCCCGAGCCCGCTGCACCGCCTCCAGCGGGTCCAGGCTGACCGACCGCCCCCTGGCCAGTGGCACCCGGCAGTAGGCGCAGCGGTAGTCGCAGCCGTCCTGGACCTTGAGAAATGCCCGGGAGTGATAGCTGAAACGATCCACCCGGTAGGCGAAGGGATCGCTGCGCTCCGGCTCCCCCGGCCCGAAGGCTGCGGAACCACCGTCGCGCTGCTGCAGCCGGCCGGGCAGCTGCAGCAGCGAAGCCTTCTGCTCCTGGGAAACCACCCGCACATTGCTCCCCAAAGCCGCCAGATCCCCTGCATTCAGCTGGGCGTAGCAGCCGGTCACCACAAGCAGGGATCCGGGGTGTTCCCTCGAGAGCTTGCGGATCAGGCGGCGCGCTTTCTGCTCGCTCTTCGATGTGACCGTGCAGGTGTTGATCACGTAGACATCCGCAGACCTATCCGCAGAGACCAGAGAAAAGCCCTGGTCTCTGAACTCAGAAGCCAGGGCTTCGGTTTCGTATTGATTGAGTTTGCACCCAAAGGTGTGGAAGGAAGCGGTCATCCCTCGATCAAAGCTGCTGCTCCACCCGGGATCTTCCTCTGACAGCGTCGACAAGATTGGGATTCAGAGCCAGCGCCTTGTTGTAAGCCTCCAGGGACCACTGGAAATCCCCTCCCCTCTCCCTGGCATACCCCAGCCGGGCCCACCAGTCGGCAATGTTGGGGGAGTGATACAGGGCGGTGGACAGGGCGATGTCGGCGTTGTTGAACTTACCCTGTTGGATTAAAATCTCTCCCATGAAGTAGTACACCAGATCGATCCTGCCGCCGGTCGGGGAGATGGCGGCATACTCCTCGAAGTAACGGAGAGCCTCGGCGCGTCGTCCGAGATAGAAGAGAGCCTCCCCGGCGTTCTCGATGATCCGCGGATCGTAGCGGGAGATCTGAAACGCCACCTGGCTGGCCTCCAGGGCTTCCTGATACCTGCCCAGCTTTAGCAGGCTCCAGCCCAACACGGCGTGGGCATCCATGCGGTTGGGCATCTCTTCGAGCTCTTTGCGGCAGACCTCGATCGCACCCTCGTAATCTCCGTTTTTGTAGAGCTCTACCGCGTCGTACTTGTCCTGGGCGGTAACCGACAGGGCACTCACCAGCAGGATCGGGATAATCAGTGCCAGCCTATTTCTCATGTTTGCCCTCACTCATGGCACACACGCCATTGTACTTGCAGCCGCTCTCCATGATCAGATCGGGAGTGGTGAGATCTCCCTTCATGGTTGCCGTGGAGGCAAGCTCCACCCGGGTACGGGCGACCACGTCCCCCTCTATCCTGCCCTTCGTAGAAACGCAATCTGCTTCGATCTTCGCCTTCACAAACGCCTTTTCTCCGATGTAGAGATCCGAGGAGGCCTTGATCTCCCCCTTGAAGTTGCCTTTGATCATCAGGGGCTTCTTGAATGTCAGCACACCGGAAAAGTCGATGTCCTCAGCCAGAACCGTTTCTATTTCGTTCTCGTCGATTTGATTAATGCGTACATCCCTCATTCAGTTTCCTCTCCCGACGGAATGGTAATCATTGCTCTCCAGCCGTGTCAACACACTAAGCTCGCTGATGTTGATCCAGGCGCGTCTTGACCCTGCTCAGGGAAGCGGCCAGTCGATCCCGCATCTCCCGGGTGTACGGATTGTACTGTTGGAGATCGTAGAAAAGCTGCCAGGAGTCGTTGCAGGTCTGTTCGATGATTTCCAGCAGCTTTCGGTAGCCCAGGGAGGCGATCCGGGAAGGCTCCAGCTCAAGTTCGGCCAGAACCCGGCCCAGATAGTGGGTCAACCCTTGAGTAAAGGCGGCCTGGCGATCGTGAAGCTCCGGCTCCATGAGCTGCACTGAAAGCCCCATCTGCTCAAAAAAAAGCCGCCACTGCGCCAGCTCGGGGGCGCCGAGGCGCACCGGATGCAGAATCATCGGCAACCCCTCGAGTCCCCCGCGGGCAGAGTCGGGCCCGAACATAGGGTGGGTTGCCAGAATCTTCACCTCGGGGGGCAGCAGTTCATCCATCCACTGCGCCGGCAAGGATTTCACCGAACAGGTATCCATGATCAGCGTACCCGGCTTAAGACCGGGGGCCAGCCTCTGAAGCACCTCCCGCATGCCGGAGATCGCCACGCAGAGGATGATCACCGGCTGATCACAGAGCCCCGCTTCATCAACCCGGCGGACCCCGGCCGGAAGAGGGCTATCAGGATTGCGGGAAAAGGCTTTGACTGAGGCGTAGCGGGACAGCAGTTCGGCGTAGAAACGGCCGAAGCGCCCCATTCCGTAGACACCGAGGTTTTGCCGGGGAGGGGAAACGGTGGGGGAAGCGGTTTGAGAAATGGTGCTAGAGGCCGAAGGTCGTTTTGATTGCCTCAACGGCTCTCTCCTCGTCATTCTGCGGGATGATCAGGGCGATCTTTGTCTCCGAAGTCGTCACGGTTTGAATCTCAACTTTCTCCTCCGCCAGGGTCCCGAACACACGGGCGGCTACACCGGATTGAGTCTCCATCCCCGGCCCCTCAACAGTGATCTTGGTGATTTTATCGGCAATTTCGATCTTCAGGTTTTTCATAGAATCTCGCAGCGTTTTCACCAGTTCGGTCGTCTTGTCTATATCCTTCTTGGAGACGGTGAAAGACATGTTCACCTCTCCATTCACCGGAGCCGTCTGACTGATCAGGTCCACGATGATGTCCGCCTGACCCAGCCGCTCGAAGATGCCGGTGATGCTCTTCGGATCCAGAGTAATCCGATAGAGGGATAACAGGGCTTCCTCGTTGCTGACAGACATGCGGGTGACCGCGCTGGCCGCGGTGATCATCTGCTTCATGCTGTACAGACCCGCGGGCTTGTCCAGGAGGTAACGCACCGCTTCGAGGGCGCCGAGGGCAAAGATATTCCGGGAGGCCGCCGAATGGTGCAGCTCGACCAGCTCGTCCTTGCCGGCGAACACGATCACGTGCTCCCCGACCACCGTGCCGCCTCGGATGGCGTGGATGCCCAGGTCCGTACTCCGGCGCAGCTCTTCCCGCCCGTGACGGCCGTAAACGTAGCTCTTGCCCTGCATATAAACCTCATTGATCGCATCGGCCAGCAGCAGGGCGGTTCCCGAAGGGGCATCCTTCTTCTGATTGTGATGTCTCTCGATGATCTCGATGTCGAAACTCTCGCCCAGGACCGTGGCAGCCGTCTGTGCCATTTCCGAGAGTAGATTGACCCCTAGAGACATGTTGGCGGATACGAAGATCGGCAAGGATGCAGATGCTTCGGCTATCAGGACTTTGTCCTCCCTGGTATGTCCCGTGGTGGCGATTATCAGGGGGAGATTCTTTTCCCGCACTCCTGTCAAGAGGGTGGGGAGTGCTTTGGGGGAGGAGAAATCCACGATCACGTCCGCGGGGACCGTACATTTCTCAAGACTGACGAACACCGGATAATCCACATCGCTGACGCCCGGCAGCTGGTCGATCCCGGCGGCAACCTCGATATCCGGTGCACTCTCGGCGGCGGTAGCCAGTACGCGGCCCATTCGGCCCAGGCAACCGTGGATAATGATCCGTATCATGACATCCTCCTCTCCACACACTTTTCGCCATAGTAGCAAAAGGGTGCCAACCCGGCAACCGGCAGGGGTGCAGCCTCGGCTGCCGGGCAGTCAGGGGATCGACCACCCCTTGATCGATACTGTCCCGAAAAGGTATGCTACAAACTCATTAAGGAGGACGAGCATGTTCCAAGGAGTCTTCACCGCACTGATTACCCCGTTTGCCCGGGACGGGAAGATCGACGAGCAAGCCCTGAGGAAACTCGTCGACTTCCAGATCGACGGGGGCATCGACGGGCTGGTCCCTGTGGGCACCACCGGGGAGAGCCCGACCCTCAGCCCCGAAGAGACCGAACAGGTCATCCGCGTAGTAATCGAACAGGCGGCGGGCAGGGTCCCGGTGATCGCCGGTACCGGCTCGAACTGCACGGACAAGGCGATCCACATGACGGAGATAGCCAAAGCCGCCGGCGCCACGGCCAGCCTGCAGGTTGCCCCGTACTACAACAAGCCGACGGGAGAGGGTTTCTTCAGACATTTCACAGCCATCGCCGATGCAGTGGACCTGCCCATAGTGGTGTACAACATCCCCGGCCGGGCCGGCAAAAACATAGAAAATCCGATCATGCTCAGGCTTGCGGAGCACAAAAATATAGTTGCTGTCAAAGAGGCCAGCGGCAGCATAGCTCAGATGATGGATCTGATCGCCAAGAAGCCGAAAGACTTCAACGTGCTTTCCGGAGACGACAACATGACCTTCCCCCTGATGTGTCTGGGCGGAACCGGGGTAGTGTCTGTGGCCAGCAACATCGTACCGGATCGGATGAAACAACTCACCCGGGCGGCTCTGGAGGGCGACTGGGATCGGGCCCGTAAACTGCACTACGATCTGCTTCCCCTGTTCAAGGGGATCTTCCTGGAAACCAATCCCATCCCGATCAAGGCAGGCATGGCCATGAAGGGCTTTGTGGAAGAGGTCTACCGGCTGCCGATGTGCCCGCTGAGTCAGGAGAACAGGAAGGCCCTGACCGGGATACTCAAACAGTTAAATATCCTCTAGCTCCGAGTGGAGACGTCGGCTGAAGCGCAGGAGCTCCTGCGGAGAGAGCCGCTCACTGCGTATTCCCGGTTCTATCCCGAGTTCCTCGAATAAACGATCCAGCTGCTCGACTCCGGCCGGAGGGATGAGTGCTCCGGCCAGCAGGTTGTTTCTCATGGTCTTGCGCCTGCTGCGGAAGAGGGTGCGGAGGCAGCGGAGGAAGAAACGCCACTGGGGGATGCGGGAAACCTCCGGATTGGGCTCCAGGAGCACGACACTGGAATGCACTTCGGGCCGGGGATAAAAGGACCCCGGTTTGAGCTGCATCGGTTGGGAAATGCGGTATACGACCTGGCAGAGAACCGAGAAAGAGGAGTAGTTCTTGTTTCCCGGCACGGCGTTCATCCGCTGTGCCAGCTCCCGCTGTACCGTAAAAACGAGTCTCTTGGCGCAGACCCGGTTTTCCGCCAGTGTCCCGATCAGAGCCGATGCCGAGCTGTACGGCAGATTCCCCACGATCTTGTCGGGAGGATCCGTCTGACTATAGTGGGATCTCCAGGTTTTCAGCACGTCCCCTTCGACAACCTGCAAGTTCTTCCGGTCTGCAAAGGTCTCCTTCAGGAAGCGGATCAGCCCCCTGTCTATCTCAAAGGCCAGCAGGGAGCGGACCTCCGGCAGGAGGGCGGCCGTCAGAGTTCCCAGTCCCGGCCCGATCTCCCAGATGGTCTCCTCGGGGCCGGGATCGATAAATGATACGATCTGCCGCCGCGCACCCTGATTTACGAGGAAGTTCTGCCCCCATCGCTTCTGAAGCCGCAGGCCGAGCTGCTCCACGGCACGACGGATTTCGGTAGGCGAGTTGTAGTTCAGCACGAAGGGATCCTCCTCTGCATCCGGATCTCTATGGCAAGGGGCACGAGCAGGATCCCGAGAAACAGCCAGTACACGGGCTTCCAGGAAACGTACACCCCGCGGGGGCGTGAAAACAGATTGAGGCAGAGAGCGATCGATCTATATACCAGGGAAAGCCCCTCTCCTATCAGGGCGCTCAGGGAGGCAGCGCCCAGGGAGATCGGCAGAAAACTCGATCCCACGAACAGGATCCCCCCTGCCAGAAAAACGGTAACCAGCGGGATGAGGAGGATCGCCGCGGCGACTCCCACGGGATAGATCGCGCCGAAATGGTAAAGCACCAGCGGGGCTGTACCGACCTGCGCACTCAGGGAGACACTCAACGGCCAGCCAACAAAAGCGGGCAGGCAACTGCGCCAGAGGCGGTATAGGAAAGGGCTTAACAGGATGATGGCCGCCAGAGAGAGGAAGGACAGCTGAAAGGAAAGATCGAAGGCGTAGTGGGGACGGGCCAGCAGAAGAAAGGCTGCGGCCAAACCCAGAAGGTTCAGGGGCTGTATCTCCCGGTCCAGCGTGAAACCCGCAGCCGCGATCAGGATCATCAAGGCCGCCCGCTCCAGGGACGGACGCCATCCGATCAGGAATACATACCCGAGCAGGAGGGCGCCGGCAGTCAATTTCCGCAGCCGCCGGTCACGGAGGAAACCAAGCAGCAGGCACAGCAGGAGGTAGAGGATGCCGAGGTGCAGACCGGAGAGTGCCAGCAGATGAAGGCTGCCGCTGCGGCGGAACCGTTCGTACAGGGAGATCTCCAGCTCCTCCCGCCGTCCGAGCAGGAGTGCCTGCAGGAGGGCTGCGACCGAAGGGTCGAGCCGCTGCACCCTGGACTGGATCTCGGCAAAGACCCCGGCACGAAGCGCGTCGATGCGGCCGGGGAACCCTCCCCCGCTCAATCTGTCCGCTTCAGCCCAGCAGGTGTAGGCGAAACGGCCGGGTTGGTTAGATTCAGCCAGGCCGGCAGAAACGGTTACTTCCTGTCCCCGGAACAGCATCGATCCGCCGCGGATCCAAACCAGGACGTGACCTGCGGCTGTACCGCTTTGCTGCCCGTCGACACTGACTACCTGTTCGAGCTCGATCGGGTAGCGGCTCAGGGTTCCGGCGGAATCCGGCACAGCCGTGCTGTCGGCACTCAGGATCCCCGTGAACCCTCCGACCCGATGCAGGGGCAGCGCGGTATAAGCCCGGCTACCGGGCAAGATTCGGGGATAGCGATTCCAGCGGATTGTTTCCGGGGTTCTCAAACTCCCGATCAATAAACCCATACCGAGAAAGCCCAACATCACTGCCGCCTGTTTCCAATGGGCATCCACGGCGGAGCTGATCGGGATGGAAGCGGCCAGAAACCCGAGTCCGACAAGCGGAAAGAGGACAGCCGGCACAGCCCCGGCAAAAAAAATTGAGATCCAGAGGGACAGTGCGAAAAATGCAAAAAATGAAAGAACCCCCCGAATCATCGGGCCAATACGATGTGCTGCGGCGCTACCAGCTCAGCTTATCCAGGGCCTCCCGGGCGGCTTTTTTGATCCCGCTCGAGTAGCTCAGATACTGGGCGTACAGCAGGTCGTCGAAAGCCGTCTTGTCCCCCAGACGGCCGAGATTCTCCACAACCGCCAGCACGATGATGTTGTCGAATTCCTGCCGTCTCTCCGTGTAGGCGTTGAGAAGCACCAGATACTGGGTCAATCGGACCGCGGCTTCGTGCGTTTCCATGGCACCCAGACAATTGACGGCTTCAACCACGCGGCGTCTGTCCGTCATTCCCCTGTCGTATTCCAGCAGAACCGTGTCGAAATGCTCGATGGCCAGATCCGTAGCTGAGGACCATCTGCGTTCCGTCAAGGCCACCGCCGCCAGATAGCGGATATCCCGGGCGATCTGCCGGGAAGGGTTGTCCACGGCCGCCGTGTGCAGACCGACGTCTAGGGCGAACTGGGCGATCTCCGCCTTGGCATTGTCGTCCAGGCGGTCGGTTTCCAGGGACATCTGCAGGGCCAATTTTTTTTCCTCCAGATCGCTGTCCTTGAGGATACCGGTCAGGTTGTCTTTGAGCTCGCCCCCCAAACTGAACAGGCCTTCCCGGGCCGAGCGGGAGATATCATCTGTGTAGCCGATCGTCATGGTGCGGAACAGAACGGGAAAAGAGCTCCGGTCTCCCAGCTCTCCCAGCGCCCGGACAGCGGCTGAGATGACATAGACATCCGGAACCTTCCCGCTTTGAAACACCGTGTTCTGATGCCCGAGCCAGACGTTCAGATATTCGATGATCTCTTGATCTCCCCGGGCCAGGCTTCCCAGCGCGTTGAGGCAGCTGATCCGCACTCCCGTCTCGTTGTCGGTATCGAAGAGCTTCCAAATCGAATATTTTCCCTCCGTGTAGCCGGAAGCTTTCATCTGGTCCACTGCCAGGATCGCCAGCTGGCGGAAGCGCTGGTCGGTGTCGACCAGGGTGCAGTTGGTCAACACGTAATCGATGGCCTGCCTGTAGAGAGGCCCCATTTCGGTAGAACCGGTGTTTCCCGCATCCTCGATGATCTGAATCTTCACATCGAGACTGGCGATGGCGAAATTCCTGGTGAAAGATCGGAGCAGATCCTGCGGGTTCTGAGCCCATAGGCCGGGCGTCAGCAGAAAAAACAGCAGAAAAACAACCGGGCGGCGTATTTTTTTCATTCTCCCACTCCTAACACGTGCAGCTACCGTCGACTATACACCATCGCAATCTTTCCTTTCAATTGGAAAAGAGATCGCGACCTGTATTGATTGTATACCCGGCAGTAAAAAAAATCTCCCTCGCTATACCGCCGACCGATTTGTCGTTATAATGGCGAAATCTTCGGATGAGCAGAAAAACAAAAATAGTCTGTACAATCGGTCCCGCTTCCTCCTCCCCCACGGTACTGAAGGCACTGGTAGAGGCGGGAATGGATGTAGCCAGGGTCAACTTTTCCCACGGCGATCGGGACTCCAATGAGCTTCTCATCAAAGGGATCGAAAAACTGAGGGAACAGACGGGGAAGAACATAGGAATCCTCCAGGATCTGGGCGGTCCTAAAATCCGAGTCGGCCAACTGCCTCTGGAGGGCATCCCACTTCCAGAAGGGCATTCGATTGCCCTGAGAGCCGAATCGGAGCACTGCGTCTATGAGGAGGGGAAACCGATTCCCGTCGACTATCCCGCCCTGATGCAGGATGTTCCCGAGGGAGCCAGGATTCTGCTGGACGACGGTTTGCTGGAGCTGAAGGTAGAGGAGAACAGGGGGGATCATTTGCGCTGCCGTATCCTCCACGGCGGCCGTCTGTACTCCCACAAGGGGGTTAATTTTCCCGAATTGATCCTCTCCCTCGGCGCTCCGACGGAAAAGGATCTGAAAGATCTTCGTTACGGACTCAAGGCTGGGGTGGATTTCGTCGCCCTGTCCTTCGTACAGACCGCCTCCGATCTGCAGGCGATTCGGGAAGCGGTGGGTGACTGCGAACCGGCCCCCTGCGTAATCGCCAAACTCGAAAGAGGGTCGGCTCTGCAGAACCTCGATTCCATAATCGCGGCCAGCGACGGCATCATGGTAGCCCGGGGAGACCTTGGCATAGAGGCGGACATATCCATGATTCCGGTATATCAGAAAACCGCGATCCGCAAGGCGAATCTGGTCGGGATTCCGGTGATCACGGCTACCCAAATGCTCGACAGCATGATCCGCAATCCCCTTCCCACCCGAGCCGAGGTCACCGACGTGGCCAACGCCATCTACGACGGATCGGATGCCATTATGCTGTCCGGAGAGACCGCTGTGGGGGCTTACCCTGTCCAATCGGTACGTATGATGCGGAGGATCGCCGATCACGTCGAAGAGAACCTCGGCTTGGACCTCGGCTGGGTCCGCGCCCAAGAGCAGGAAGCGACCTACTCGACCCAGCTGGCCGTGGCACAATCGGTATGCCAGACCGCGGAACGACTGGGAGCACGCTGCATCGTAGCCCAGACGATCACAGGGACCACGGCTCGTCTGATTTCCATGTTCCGTCCCGCCACGGCCGTGGTAGCCATCACCCCCCGGGAGTCCACCTTCCACCACCTGTCGCTGGTTTGGGGGGTCGAAGCCCTGCTGATTCCCAAATTCGAAAAGGACTTCCTCCGGACCACCGCTGCGGGCGACAAAATCCTAATGGATAAAGGTTTTGTGAAAAAGGGGGATCTGGTGGTGATTTCCGCGGGCATCCCAGCCGCTAAAAGCGGTGGAACGAATGTGATGAAGCTTCACTCGGTTGGTTTCGATTAAACCTTGTCCGGATTCTGATCTCCAAAGATATTGTACACGAAGGTAGAAATTGCATTACGTGTCCGGGTGCTGGGAGGTACCGCCTGTACGTGCAGAAGGGAAACGTTTTTCTTCTGATCGTGGTTGACCCCCTTGACCAAACCGCACATCACGATCATCCGGCCGGAAAGCTCGAACTGGATCTTGACCGGCATCCCCGCTTTGGTTCGCCCCCCCACTGCCAGGCAGGCTCCATCCTCGGAAATATCTAGAAGCCGGCAGCGCAGCCCCTTGGCGCTTTCCTCCAGTTCATTCGTATCCTGAATGCTCTTCAACGGATACACGGTCGCCGGCACGTTGGTCTTGACTCGGATCGATCGCCTCTGCTGGGTGCGTTCAATATCATCAGTGTGGGCTACGTGGATGATGGGATAGTTCTGACCAATGAAATCATTGATGACCTTGGTCCTCATGAAATATCCGGCATCCTCGGCGCGCCAGAAGTGGAGCGCTATCTGCTGGCCTTTCCACGTGAAGCCTTCCGGCAAGCCGGGACCTTGCGGTCTGGAGAGGGCGAGGTGCTTAGCCCGGTTTTCTATGACCATCGTGGCAAAGGGGCCGGCACCGGGCAGCATGGCCCGCATCCTCTGCCTGGGGGCAATATCCCGGGAGGATTTGAGTCCCAATCGGTACCGGGGCAGATCAAATTCCACACGCCTGCGCAGATCGTACAGTTTCGAAAGCAGTTGATTCGATTCCTCGTCATCGATCAGATCACGGGAGCGGAGTTTGATGATCATCTCCTTGATCGAACGATTGAGCTGCTTGATACTCCAAAACAATGCGGTGGGATTCTCGATCTGAGTTTCGATGGCGATCTTGCGCAGCAATCCGACCTCGCGAAAGCTGAACCCCGACTCTTTTCCCTTCGTGTAGAACTGGAACCAGGGAAAGCTCCCGTGGCCGACAATTCTAAGGTAAATAAAAATCGCGACACCAATGGCGGCCGGTACGAGAAGGATTATCCACCACATAATTACATTATCGATAGCAACTTGATATACTTAATCTATTAAATATACTACGTCCGCCGCTCCTTTCGCGGGGTGGATTGCAGTATGAAGGCGGGGGAAGGCTGATTTTTTTATCTTCCAGAAACAGAAACATCCTCGAGATGATTCTACTCTTCCTCCTGTTCTATCTGCCCGGCTATCTCTGGCCTCGACAGGAGCTGCTGGACAGCAGCGAGGGTTTGCGCTCCTACATGCTGCAGTTTTTCATTATAGCGCTTCCGCAAATTCTGCTGCTCCTGTACATAATCTCCCTTCGCGCGGGGGAGAACGGTTTCGATGCGGAAGATCCCTACACCGAGTTCGGTATCCTCAGACCAAGAGCACGGGATCTTCCGGTTGCTCTGCTGGTGTTTGCGGGAATATTCTCGTTGCTTACCCTCTTGGGGATCATTCTCAACCTGCTGCCGCCGGCGGGACGATCTCTGTTTGCCACCGGTTTCCGCTGGAAACTCGAAGATGCCCGACTGATTCCCCTTGTTCTGCTGTTCTGCCTGACCACGGGGTATCGTGAGGAGTTGTTCTTCCGATCCTATCTGCTGACTCGTTTCCGCCAGCTGCGGCTGCCGGTGTTTCTCGGAATCGGGATGAGCACCCTGCTGTTTGCGACCGGACACATGTATCAGGGTGTGGCTGGATTGGCCGTGGCGCTGATCCAGGGGTTGTACTTTTCAATCCTCTTCGTTCGTTTCAAGAATGTCCATCCCCTGGCCGTGGCCCACGGACTGTACAACGCCACGGTTCTAGTGTTCACACTGTTCGCCCGGACCGAAAGTATCGGGGCGTTCTAGGTGAGCTTGCCGCCGGCCCCCTGATGATGGTAGATTGCTATATATGAAACCAGCTATATTTTTGCTGCCGCTGATGGGACTGGCAGCTTTACTGTCAGCAGGCTGCGGTTCCGACAGCACCGAACAAGCCCCGGTCAATCCGGCCGGCTCAGCCCAGGTCCGGGAACCTGCGGCTTCCTCGGACGCATCGCCGCTGGCGGAAAAACTCGAGCGTTTGGGACTCCAAACCCCGAAGGAGGATCTCGAGGCCATCGAGTTCAGCCTGAAGGATCTGAACGGCCGGGAGACGAGCCTGAGTGCGTTCGACGGCAGGGTTGTGTTCCTCAATTTTTGGGCGACCTGGTGCGGCCCCTGCAGAGCCGAGATTCCCTCCATGGAACAGCTGTACGGGGAACTGCAGGACCAGGGATTCACAATTCTGGCCGTCAACAGCCAGGAACCCCCGGAACAAGTTTCGGCCTTTGTCGAGGAGTCGGGGATGAGTTTTCCCGTGCTGTTGGATACGGACGGCAAGGTCGGCGCCGTTTACGGGGTACGGGCCATCCCCACCACCTACATCATCGACCCCCAAGGGGCAATCCTGGGACGCATGGTGGGAACCCGGGACTGGAACTCTCCGGAAATCATCTCCCTGGTCAAGGAGCTCCTTCCGTGATGTCGAGCAATATCAACATGGCGATCGCCTTTGCCGCCGGTATCTTGAGCTTCCTCTCTCCCTGCGTCCTGCCGTTGATCCCCTCCTACCTGTCGCTGATCGGCGGGGTATCCGTTCAGGAACTGGGTGAGCGACAGCGATCCAAGGTCTTCCTGCGCACCCTCCTGTTCGTTCTGGGATTCTCTGTCGTGTTCATCGCCCTGGGGGTGCTGTTCAGCGGAACCGGAGGCTTTTTCACGGGAGCAACCCAGACCGTCAATATCGTGGCGGGCACGCTGGTAATCATCCTCGGGCTGAACTTCATCTTCAACTTTTGGAAGTTTCTCAACTTCGAAAAGAGAATGCACATGCGCTCCTCTCCCACCGGCTGGCTGGGTGCGCTGCTGCTGGGCATGGCTTTCGGGGCGGGTTGGACACCCTGCGTGGGTCCGATTCTGGCCTCGATTCTCTTTCTGGCGGGAAGCAGTGCCGGGGTCCTTCAGGGGACGGCGCTGCTGGCCGTCTACTCACTGGGGCTGGGTCTGCCCTTCGTCCTGGCGGGCCTGTTCTTCTCCCAGTTTCTCGGTGCCCGGGAGCGGATGAAGCGGCATTTCGACACGCTGCGCATCCTCAGCGGAGCCTTTCTCGTGTTTATCGGGCTGCTCATCGCTCTGGGTCGCCTGCAGCGTTTCAACATCTTTCTGTTTCGCCTGGCCGGCTGGCTGGATACTTGGAATGCCGCCAATCCCTGGCAGGTGCGGCTCAGCTTCACGGCGGTTTTTCTGGTTCCGGCGATCCTGCTCGGCGTGTCCTACCTCAGGCGAGTCCGATCGGCCGGGCGCCTTGTTCTGCTCCCGGGCCGGGCAGCGTTCCTGCTTCTGTTTCTGGCCCTGGCCGTCATGACGGCCAGCGGCGTACTCGATCCTACCGGGTTTTTCACCTTCTGGTTCACCTTCCAGGGCATCTGAGGTTAATCTCTTTACAGAGCAGGGATAGAGTGCAATAATAAACCCTCACAACTCAACCTAATCAATCGGGAGTTCTATGGATATCTTCGAAAAATGTTACGGTTTCAAAGAAGCCCAGGCGGCTCGAGAGAGCGGATACTATCCCTACTTCATTCCGATCGAAGAAAATTGGGGCAGCAAGGTTCAGATGAAGGGCCGGGAAGTGATCATGTGCGGATCGAACAACTACCTCGGCCTGGCCCAGGATCCCCGTGTGCAGGAAGCCGCCAAGAAAGCCATCGAAAAGTACGGAACGACCTGCTCCGGATCCCGATTGATCAATGGTACCTTTGTCCTTCACGAAGAGCTGGAGCATCGGCTGGCCCGGTTCGTCGGCCGGGAGGCCGCGCTTTGCTTCACCACCGGCTATCTGGCCAATCTGGGCACCATTTCCGCGCTGCTCGGCAGAAAAGATCACATCCTCAGCGATCGCTACAACCACGCCTCAATCGTCGACGGGATCATGCTCTCCATGGGCCTTTCGGGGGGCTCCATCAAGTTTCACCGTTATCAGCACAACAACCCCGAAGCCCTTGAAAAAACTCTGGCCTCCCTTCCCCAGGAGCAAGCCAAGATGGTCGTAACCGACGGTGTGTTCAGCATGGAAGGAGATATCGTCAAGCTCCCCGAGTTGAAGCGGATCGCCCAGAAGCACAACGCCAGGATCTATCTGGACGAGGCCCATGCCCTGGGGGTCCTCGGGAAAACCGGACGCGGCACGGAGGAGCATTACGGTCTCGATCCATGCGCGGACATTCTGATGGGAACCTTCTCCAAGTCCTTCGGCGGAATCGGAGGCTTCGTGGCCGGAGAGGAAGTGGTCATCGACTATATCAAGCACTTCGCCCGGCCGCTGATATTCACCGCCAGTATGCCGCCGGCGATGATCGCCGCGGTCATGGCGACCCTGGAAATCATGGAAAACGAACCCCAGCACACACAGCGCCTGCAGAGCATCGCCCAAACCATGGTGCGGGAGTTCAAGGCCCTGGGATTCGATGTCGGCACTGCCGAAACTCCGATCATCCCCCTGATGATCGGAGACGACGAAAAAACTTTCACCTTTTGGAAGGTGCTGTTCGATAACGGGGTATACACCAATCCCGTGGTCAGTCCAGCAGTTCCGCCGGACCGTTCGATCATCCGCACATCCTACATGGCCATCCACACCGATGCGGAGCTGGACCAGGTGCTGGAGATCTGCAAGAAGGCGGGAAAACAGTTGGGAATCATTTAAAGGAGTTTTTCATGCAGGAGATCGAACAACTGCTTCCGCACCGGGAACCGTTCCTATTTGTAGACCGGATCGAGAAGTACGACGACGAAGAGGTCATCGGCTATCGCAGGTTTACCGAGAAGGATTTCTTCTTCAGAGGCCACTTCCCCGATTACCCGGTGGTGCCGGGAGTCATCCTGATCGAAACCATGGCGCAGTGCGGGGGGGCGGGGATCCGGCTGACGGGGAAGGTGGACCCGGACGCCCTGTTCTTTTTAGCCTCCGTGGACAAGGCGAAATTTCGCCAGCAGGTACGGCCCGGAGATGAGGTGAAGATGGTCATAAAAACCCTGCGGGTCAGTCCGAAGACGCTGAAACAGAGCGGTCAGGCCTTCGTGGGCGACCAGCTGGCTGCGGAGGCGGAGTGGTTCTGCCTGTTCGGTACGCCGTAAACCTCGAGGGCCCGATCAGCGGCTGACCTGCGGGATACGGCCTTGCGGCGCTGCAGCGTCCCGGCCCCCCGGCCATCCTGTTGCGCCCCTTACAAGTTTTGCTCCCCTAAGGCCGGGAGGGTGCGGAATCATCGGCCTCTCCGGAAACACCCTCCAGCTCTTCGATTTCCTCTTCAACCGCCTCTAATTCCTCTACGTCCTCCAGGTTATAGGACGGGGCTGCCGGGTCCTCGGTTTCCGGCTCCCGGGCTTGCACCCCGGCGGCTTCCTCGGTCGGCCCTTGTTCAGGTTCCACCGCTTCCAGGGCCACGCCCAGCTCGTCCAGATCTTCGGTTAGGGAAAGGTCATCCTGGCTCCGCGGCTGCTCTTCCTCACCCAGCGCTTCGACCAGCTCGGCGGCCTCCTCCGCTTCCCCCTCTTCCAGTTGCCCCTCTTCCGGACCCTCCACCAGCTCCGGGATCTCGGGCGGCTGAGGTTGCTCGTACGCAGATTTGAGTTCCGCCGGTTCTGTTTCGGGCAATTCGGGCAAAAGCGCCGGTTCCCCAACCCCCTCCTGCTCGCCGGTCTTGAGCACTTCTTCGAACCAGGAGAACGTTTTTGCCAGTCTGCCGGTCATCTCCCTCAGGTCCCGGGAAACCTCCAGAATCGTTCGAATGGTCCGATCGACTCCCGCCACTCCATCCTGGATCTCCTTGTGCGACCGGGTGACCTCCTCCATGGCCGAGGCATTGGCTTCGATCATCTGCCGGATACGTTCACTCTGTTCCATGATCTCCCGGTAACCCTGGACCATGCCCTGAGCCATCTGAACGTTGGTAGCAACCGCCTGATTCGATTCCCGCATCAACGTATTCACCTGATCGGAAACGGTCCGGGTCACATCCGCAAGCTTTCGAATCTGCTGGGCGACCACTGCAAACCCCCTGCCGGCCTCCCCTGCTTTGGATGCCTCGATAGAGGCGTTGAGGGACAGCATGTTCGTTTTGTCGGCGATTCCGATGATCTGGGATACCGCCTTCGTGATCGTGATGGATTTTTCCCGCAGTTCCTCCAGTTCGGTGAGTGCGCCTCGGATCTGCTCGTTGAAATCGGCGATCCGGGCGTCTACCTCGGCGGTCAACGACAGAATCTGCCCCTCCTTCCCAACGACCTGGTTTTCCGCCTGAGCTCCCTCCTCTATGGAACCCATGATCTGGCCGATGGAAAAGGCCTGCCTTTGAGCGCTTTCCACCAGCCTGTTGGCCAGTACCATGCTCTCCAGGTTGCCCCGCTCCAGGCGGGTTTTTCCATCCTTCAGTCTCACCACCAGATCCCGATCCGCCTGCACCCGCTCCACCAGCTCCTGATCGGTTTCTGCGGACCCGCGTACCTGACGGAAGTGATGCCATCCCATGATCCAGGTGATCAGCAGGGCAAGCACAGCCGGCAGGGCCCCGCCCGGGTGGAACAGCCATCGGTGCTGCGGTCCAGCGAACAGGGGGTAGGCCGTCACGGCCCCGGCGGCCAGAAAGAGCAGAAGCAGAGGTGCGCCGATCCCGGGTCGTTTCTTGAGCCCCGAGGCGCAAAGAACAACACCGAGAAGAAACGCCGCCGTCAAAGATCCGACCTGCACGGATCTCCACAATAGAACGTTGTCCCCGGTGCCGATCACCGACAGGAGGATGGACAGGAAAGTCAGCACGGCGGCCACCGAAACCACGATGCTCCACCGGAGGGACCGCAGCAGCTCGGAGCAGGCCAGAAGCAGTAAAAACAGTCCGGCAGAGAGAAATACCGGGAACAGGCGCAGCACCGTCATGAGGGGAAGCATCTCCCCCAGGAGAACAGACACAATTTGGAAGCCCGCCAGAAACAAGCTTCCCAGGCTCAGAAAGAGGGCGGCCAGATGTTTTTCCACAGCAGCGGTATAGGCGGCAAAGAAGAAAGTAAACAGCAGGTAGAGCATGATCACCGCGTTGATCCCCACCCCGGGGAGATTCCGCTTCAGGACCTCCGACAAGGAGCCGGCAGCCGGTATCACCTCCACCGGACCGTCCAGCCAGGAGGCGCTGAGGTGACGGAGCCGAATATGCAGCAGCGCCGGGGAGGCGGATTGCCCCGGCGCATAGGGAAGGCGGTAGGCTCTGAATACGGAAGTGGGTCCGGCGGTTTCCACACCCCGGGGGATCCCCTCAGCCGCCACGATCACTCCGTCCAGGTACACTCGGGCAGAAAACCCCAGGGGCGGCAGAACGAGCAGGGATGGTTCGGCCGGGAGGAGCTCCGTTCGAAGCCAGATAAAACCCTCCCGATCCGATCCCACGGATTCGAAGCTGCCCGGCGGATCGAAAGGCTGCCAACCCCGCTCGGGGGGGGTATCCCTGTCGGTGCCTGCAAAGCTCACCTCCCAATCCCCGAGGATCCGCCCGGCTTGACCGCTGAGCTGCAGCGCGGTTAGCAGCACCAGGATCAGAACAATCCCGATCCGCTTCACAAATCGATCTCCAGGCCCCTTCTCATCGAGTGGTAGCTGCCCAGATTATCCCGCTTTCCGCAGGCTGCGATCAGGCTCAGGCTGGCTGCTCCCTGCGGGATGAAAGCCGAGGCGGGAAAGCTGAGCTCCAAAACGGTTCCCGTCTGATTCTCCCTCAACCGGGAAGCCGCCGGTTCGGCTACCTGGGCATCTGTGTGGCCATGACCTCGGCCCAGTTGTGTGGCAAAAACCTGTTCTCCGGAATCGACATAGCCGATGTATATCGACGCCTCATCCATTCTCTGTGATCCCAAACCCACCGCCACCCAGCCATCGAGCTGCGACTGAATGGAGATAGACAGGATCTCCCGGGTTCTGTTCAGGTAAAGAACGGCTTTCGGCAGTTCGATGACCAGGCTGTATTCCTGAGGGGAGACGATCCCGTCTATCTCCGGGTTGTCCGCCGAAACGGCCAGACTGTCCTGGGCCGCCGCCGCTGCGATCAGGAGCAGACCGAAGAAAACCGCAGCGATGATAGTTCTGATTCGCATACTTTGCCTCCTGGTTCAACCATAGCACGTCAGGTGCATTTGGTGTAGAGCGAGAAAAAAACAGCTTAAATATTGACAAAAAGAGGAAGATGCGGTAAAGCATAGACATGAACGCTGCTTCCCTGCGGATCGACTCGAAGGGCATTATCATTCTTCTCCTTACAGCCCCTTCAGCCAACCCGGGAGGGTAGAGCGAACAGCGAATGGCAACATTAGCCGTTTTCCTTCCTGGAAAACGGTTTTTTTTTGAAAAGGAGTACAGCTGTGAGTAAAAAGTTGAACAGTAAAGTCGTAACGGAGGGAAACGCCCGGGCCCCTCATCGGAGCCTGCTCTACTCTATGGGCTGGGACAGGCAGAATCTGGATAGACCCCTGATCGGTGTCGCCAACGCCTTCAGCGAGCTGATCCCGGGCCACCTTCATCTGCGGCAGGTGGCGGACAAGGTCAAAGAGGGGATCTGGTCAGCAGGGGGCGTGGCGGCGGAGTTCGGCACTATCGGTGTTTGTGACGGGCTGGCCATGGGACATCCGGGAATGCGGTTCTCCCTGCCCAGCCGGGAACTGATTGCCGATTCCATCGAACTGGTTGCTAAAGCCCATGCCCTGGACGGTCTGGTACTGGTCACCAACTGCGACAAGATCGTTCCCGGGATGGTAATGGCGGCGGCCCGGACCAATATTCCCTCAGTGATTATCTCCGGAGGCCCGATGCTGGCCGGAGAGTACCACGGACGAAAGATGGGTCTGGATTCGGTGTTCGAGGCGGTGGGTCAGCTGTCCTCCGGGAAAATCACCGCTGCCGAGCTGGAGGAGATCGAGTGCCGCGCCTGCCCCGGAGCTGGTTCCTGCTCCGGTCTGTTCACCGCCAACTCGATGAACTGCCTCTGCGAGGCTCTGGGGCTCGCCCTTCCCGGAAACGGCACGATCCCCGCGGTATACGGAGCGCGCATGGCCCTTGCCCGGGAGGCCGGGCGGAAAGCCGTGGAAGCGGTCCGCCAGGATCTTCGTCCCCGGCAGATCCTCTCCCGGGCGGCCTTCCTCAACGCCGTAGCAGTGGACATGGCCCTCGGAGGATCGACGAATACAGCCCTGCACCTGCCGGCCATGGCCGCCGAGGCCGGCGTGGAGCTCAGCCTGGATGATTTCGATTCTATCAGCGACAAGGTCCCCCATCTGTGCTCCCTGGCCCCCTCTGGTCCGTACTTCATGGAGGATCTGTACGCCGCCGGCGGGGTGATGACGGTCTGCAAGGTTCTGGATTCCCTCGGGGCGATCGACGGCAAAGCGATAACCGTCACCGGCAGAACGATCGCCGACTCCTACAGAAACGCACCCCAGCCTGACGGCACCTTTGTGGCCAAAGCAGAGAAACCTTATCACAGCTCGGGGGGACTGGCCGTGCTCAAAGGGTCCCTGGCCCCCGGCGGGAGCATCGTAAAGAAGGCGGCGGTGGATCCGCAGATGATGGTCCACGAAGGGCCTGCCCGGGTGTTCGACTCGGAGGAGGAAGCCCAGGCTGCCATCATGGACGGAAAGATCATTGCCGGAGACGTGATCGTGATCCGCTACGAGGGACCGAAAGGGGGTCCGGGGATGAGGGAGATGCTCTCCCCAACCTCCTCCATTGCCGGAATGGGACTGGACAAAGAGGTAGCTCTGCTGACCGACGGCCGCTTCTCCGGGGCGACCCGGGGGGCTTCGATCGGACACATCACACCGGAGGCGGCGGCGGGCGGCCCTATCGGCCTTATCCGGGAGGGAGATCGTATCCGCATCGACATCCCGGCCAAGCGGCTCGATCTTCTGCTGTCCGACGAAGAGCTGGCCGAACGTAAAGCAGCATTCAGCCCGCTGCGCAAGCAGACCGGCAGCCTCTACCTGGACAGCTACTCCCACAACGTCAGCTCGGCGGCTCAGGGGGCGGTAAGAATGATAAAATCGGAGGGTAAGGATGAAGATTAGCGGAGCCGAACTTTTCGTAAAGGCTCTCAAAGCAGAGGGGGTTAAACATCTTTTCGGGTTTCCCGGAGGGGTTGTCATTCCGGTTTTCGACACCCTGTACTCCGAGCCGGAGATCAACGTCATCCTGACACGGCACGAACAGGGAGCGGTGCACGCCGCCGACGGCTACGCCCGTTCCACGGGCAAAACCGGGGTCTGCCTGGTGACCAGCGGACCGGGAGCGACCAACACGGTTACCGGCATCGCCACGGCCAACTTCGATTCCGTGCCGATCGTCTGCTTCACCGGACAGGTCTCCCGTTCGATGATCGGAAACGACGCGTTCCAGGAGGCGGACATCGTGGGGATCACCCGGCCGATCACCAAGCACAACTACCTGGTTCTGGACCGCAAAGACCTGGGGCGGATTTTAAAAGAAGCCTTCACCATCGCCAACTCGGGGAGACCCGGACCGGTTCTGGTGGACCTGCCCAAGGATGTCATACTGGAAAAAGGAGACGACGAGTATCCCGCCAAAGTGACCATCCGCGGCTACAATCCGGTGCTCAAGGGTCATCCCAACCAGATCAAGCGAGCCGCGGTGGCGCTGAAAAAGGCGAAGCGGCCGCTGTTCTACGTGGGCGGGGGGATCCACATCGCCGGAGCCGCCGATATTTTTCGCAAAGCCGTCAAGAAGACCGGCGTCCCGGTGGTTCACTCCCTGATGGGAATAGGGGCTTTTCCCGGAGATGATCCCCTGTCCCTCGGCATGCTCGGGATGCACGGCACGTACGTCGCCAATATGGCGGTATCCCACTCGGACCTCCTGTTCGGGATCGGCAACCGCTTCGACGATCGGGCCACCGGTAATCTCAGCAAATTTGCTCCGGAGGCTACGATCGTTCATATCGATCAGGACCCGGTTTCTATCTCCCGCAACGTGCCCGTAGAGGTGCCGATCGTGGGAGACGCCCGTCTGGTACTGGAGCAGCTGATGCCGCTGCTGGAAGCACCGAAGACCGACCAGTGGCTCAAACAGATCGCCGCCTGGAGGAAGGAGCATCCCCTGGAGGTGAAGGTCGGGCAGGCGGAAGGGACCGGCCATCTGCGGCCTGACGATGTAATCCAGACGATCTGCCAGACCTTTCCCGATGCGATCATCGCCACGGAGGTGGGGCAGAATCAGATGTGGGTCTCCCAGTTCTTCACCTTCCGCCATCCCCGCAGCCTGTTGACTTCCGGGGGACTCGGCACGATGGGCTACGGCTTCCCGGCTGCCATCGGCGCCCAGTTCGCCAATCCGGACAAGAGGGTCATCGACATCGCCGGAGACGGGTCGATCCAGATGAACATCCAGGAGCTGGCTACGGCTGTACAGAACCGGCTGCCGGTGATCGTGGCCATCCTCAACAACGGCTACCTGGGGATGGTCCGGCAGTGGCAGGAGCTGTTCTTCGACAGGCGCTACTCCTCCACCTGCCTGAGGACCGGGGCCGAATGCCCGCCTGAGTGCAAAGGACCGGGGGATCACTGTCCGGCCTATCATCCGGATTTCGTCAAACTGGCTGAGGCTTACGGGGCCGTGGGTCTGCGGGTGATGAAGCACAAAGATATAGAGCCGGCGCTGAAAGAAGCGGGCAAGATCAAAGACCGGCCCATATTCATAGATTTCATAGTCGAGAGGGAGTTCAACGTGTTTCCCATGGTCGCGCCGGGGGCCGGGATCGCGGAAATGATGTTTTCCGAAGGAGGGCAATCATGACTCACGTACTGTCCATGCTGGTGGAGAACCATCAGGGCGTCCTATCCAGGATAGCCGGTCTGTTTTCGGGGCGGGGCTACAACCTGGAGAGCATCACCGCCGGGGTCACAACGGATACCCAGATTACCCGCATCACCCTGGTGTGCAAGGGCGAGGATAATGTGTTCGATCAGATCAAGAAACAGCTCAACAAGCTGATCGACATCATCAAGATCACCGACCTGAGTCCCCTGCCCTCCCTGCATCGCGAGCTGGCCCTGATCAAGGTGCGGGCAATGCCGAACCTGCGGGGGGAAGTATTCCAGGTAGCGGATGTTTTTCGCGCCAGGGTCCTGGATGTAGGGATCGATTCCATGGTGCTGGAGGTTACCGGCTCCTCGGACAAAATCGACAACTTCATCGCTGTGCTCCAACCCTACTCGATCCGGGAGGTCGCCCGCAGCGGTCTGATCTCTATGGAGCGGGGAAGGAAGCAGCCCAACACGCAGTCACAGCAGCGTAAAGGCGCTTCGGAGAAGCTCAACGAAGACTTTAAGATCACGATAGCCTAGCAGCGACAAAAAAATGAACAGAGGAAAAGAAATGGAAAGAATATATATATTCGACACCACCCTGCGGGACGGGGAGCAATCCCCGGGAGCCTCGATGAGCATCGAGCAGAAGTTCGAAATGGCGGCGCAGCTGGCCCGATTGGGCGTGGACGCCATTGAAGCGGGCTTTCCCGTATCCTCCCCCAGACAGTTTGACGGCTGCCGGACGATCGCCCAGAGAGTCAAGGGTCCGGCCATCACGGCTCTGGCCCGGGCCGTGGACAAAGATCTGGAGATGGCCTACGAGGCGATAAAGGAGGCCGAACACAAAAGGATCCACACCTTTATCGCCAGCTCCCCGATCCACATGAAGCACAAGCTCAACAAGGATCCGGATACGGTTCTGGAGATGGCCTGCCGGGCGGTGAGCTGGGCTCGACAGCGGGTCGATGAGGTGGAGTTCTCCCCGGAGGACGCCACTCGCAGCGAGCTGCCCTTCCTCTGCCGTCTGGTGGAAAAGACCATCGAAGCGGGAGCCACGGTAATCAACATACCCGACACGGTCGGCTATGCCGTGCCCGAAGAGTTCGGCGCCTTCATCAGAAAGATAATGGAGGGTGTGCCCAATATGGACAAGGCGGTCCTGTCGGTGCACTGCCACAACGATCTGGGGCTGGGCGTGGCCAACAGCATCGCGGCGATAAAAAACGGCGCACGACAGGTGGAGGTCACGGTGAACGGGATCGGCGAAAGGGCCGGCAATGCCTCCCTGGAAGAGCTGATCATGACGATAAACGTACGCCGGGACATTCTGCCCTACACCACGGGGATCGATACCCAGCAGATCTACAACTCCTCCCGCTTGTTGAGCAACATCATCGGTTTCCCCATCCCCAGGAACAAGCCTATCGTGGGGGAGAATGCCTTTGCCCACGAAGCGGGGATCCATCAGGACGGCGTGATCAAGCACCGCGCCACCTACGAGATCATGACCCCCGAAGACGTGGGCCGGGATTCCAGCACCCTGGTGCTGGGCAGACACTCGGGCAAGCACGGCTTCCGACAGCGGCTGGAAGAACTTGGATTGATCCTGAACGAAGAGAACACGGATGCGGCCTACAAGCTTTTCCTCGAACTGGCGGACCGCAAAAAAGAGATCTACGACGACGACCTGTACGTGATCGTGAGCGACCAGCTCGGCGAGCAGCTGAACACCTATGAGCTGACTTACTTCAACTTCCAATCCGGCAACATGGCGGTTCCCACGGCCACGGTCCGGATCAAGGCTGAAGATCGGATGCTGGAGGAGGCGGCCACCGGGGATGGACCGGTGGATGCCATGATCAATGCGATCGACCGGGCCATCGGTGTTTCGGCCAAGCTCCTGGAGTACAACGTTCAGGCCATCACCCCGGGGCGCCAGGCCATCGGCGAGGTGTCGGTTACGGTACAGATCGACGGAGAGCGGTATATCGGACGGGGAGCTTCCACGGACATCGTCGAGGCGAGCGCCCGGGCTTATCTGAACGCCATCAACCGCTACAAGACCGCAACCAGGTAGACACCTATCCTCCGCTTTCCGGCATCCAGGACAGGGGATAGATCGTGTCCGCGGTGGGCAGCCTCAACGACCCGCTCAGTTGTTGCAGGGCTGCGGCCGCGTCGCGGGCTGTTTCGGGATCGGCACAGATGAGGAAGAATGCTCCGCCTCCACCGGCGCCGCTGAGCTTTCCCCCCAAAACCCCTTTTGCCCTGCCCTCCTCGAGCAGGCGGTCAAGCTCCGGGGTGCTCAATCCCAAACTGTCGAGAAGCTCCTGGGCCTCCCGGGCCGCCTCGCCCAGCTCCCCGGCCGCTGATCCGCAAGCCCCCCCCTCCTGTTGAGCCTGCAGGATTGCAGCGGCCTCTGCGGCCAGCGTGCCCAGCCGCTCCAGGACCTTGCGCACCCCTCGATCTCCTCCCATCATCTTTTCGCGAAGCGCACCGATCAGGGCTCCTGCACTGGTCTGCCTGGGTACCGCTCCGACCACCAGATGGAGAGGGATGCCTGTCAACCGCTCGGCATCGGGAAGGCGCGGGGGATCGGGCCGGAAGCTGTACAGCCCTCCAAGCAGGGCCAGGCCTGTGTCGATTCCGGAAGGCGTACCGTGGAACAGCTGCTCCGCTCTGTGTGCCCATTCCCAGATCCTCCGTGTGTCTGATTCAGCTCGCCAGGCGGCCACAGCGGCAGCCAAGGCTACGCAGAGGCAGGCGGAAGAGCCGAAACCCAGCCCGCGGGGGATGCTGGATTCCAGAGCCAGCCTTCCCCCGTCCCGGCGCTTTTGCCCGTCCGCACAAGCCAGCTCCACTATCAACCCCAAGACCTGAAGGATCTTCTCACGATCCTCTTCCCGTACCCCTTCGAGATTCCAGCTGCCCGAGGTTTCCGGCTGCAGATAAACCTGCAGTGCGGTGCTCAGGGACAGGCCTACGGCGGGGTGACCGTACACCGCGGCATGTTCCCCGAACAACAGCAGCTTCGCCCAACCGGAGCCTAGGTATGCCATCGGACCCCCTCCGGGGAAACGGCAACGGCTTCCAGAGCGGACTCTTGAGGGGGAGCTTCGGCCAGGTAGATACCCAGTTCATCGCCCGCCCCCAGGGCTTTGCACAGTTCCGGTGCCAGCGAACCGGCCGCCTCGATGTCGGCGGACACTCCGATCCGCTCCCCCAGCCTCAGCCCCAGCTCCTTCGAGGCAGTGAAAGCTCCCCGGGCCTGCAGCCAGTCCTCCGCCTGCAGAAAGCTGCGAATGCCCCGGTTCGATTCCTCGAGGAAGCTCCGCCAGCCCGCCGGGTCGCAGCTCTTCCAGCGTTCGTAGTGCAGGAGCGAGTTCGGCGTAGACACGCTGGCAGGCCCGGCAAAGACATAGAGAGGCGGAAGCCAGGGCAGCTCGGCCGCCTGCCAGGAGGGTTCTGCCCCGCCCACCAGACAGCCGAAACCGCCGTACAAGGAGGCGTACACGTCGTAGCCGCTGCCTCTGCCCCCCTGAGCGCGGCGATGGGCCAGCAGGGAGAGCCGGGCTGCACATCGAAGCAGTTGGGATTCTGAAAGTTCTGACAGGCTGAGAAGCGCACAGGTCAACGCCACGGTGACCGCGGCGCTGGAACCGAAACCGCTCTTCCGGCCGTCGGTGAAGAATGCCGAAGAATCCACGACGATCCGGGCTGTCGGTTCCCGAAAGCCCCCCTCCATCGACACGCCCCCCAGGCAGACGCCCTCGGAATGCAGCCGTTCCTGCCAGGTTTCCACGACTGCGTTGATCAGCGGGCTGCCCGAGGCCGATCCCTGAGTCCAGCGCACGGCATCCTCACCCCAGCGGCCCTCAACGACGAGCGTAGCGGACGGCTGCACCTCCACGACCACTCTTCTGTCCACGGCCAGGGCCAACCCCAAGCCGCCCTCCTCCGTGACTGCATATTCTCCCAGTAGCAGGAGATTCCCCGGCACGCTCAGACGAATCACCGACCCGGTGCTGTGCACGGTCACCCAGTACCCCGCATCACCGCTCCAGTGCTTCGCAGACCGGGCCTTCCCCCACAGAGGCAACGATCAGCTTCAGCTCGGGATCCAGAGCCTGCAGACGATCGCTGACGGTGCCGACATCCGATTCCAGACAGAGCACCTTCACCTGAGGGCCGGCATCCAGGGTCTCCCAGGCGCCGACACCCTCATCCCGCAGGCTCTGGCACTCCCGGATCACCGCGACCGTGGCGGGCAGCCAATACAGCACCGGCGGGCTGGAGGCCAGGAGAGCTGCGTGCATCCGGCAGTAGCTCAAGCGGGCAACCCGGCCGAGAGCCTCGATGTCCCGCTTTTCCAGAGCCTGCAGCGCCGGATCGAGCAGCTGCCCGGCGTTTCGCAGCCAGGCGCGGTAGTAGGGGGAAGAGCTGCGGGTCGCCTCCATGGCGGCCCGGGAGGAAACGGGCTTGGCTTTGCGGCTGACCAGCGCTATGACGATGCGGAACTCCGGCCAATACTCGGGACCGTACAGCTGCTGGGCCGCGAAACCCCCGGCGGGCAGCAGGGTGAAGCCGCCGAACAGAGAACGGGCGGCGGAGGCGCTGCCCCTCCGGGCAAAAGCGGACAATTGGGCGGGGACCAACCCCAAACCGAGGATCCGGTCGCAGGCAACGGTCAGGGCGGCGAAGCCCGAGGAGGAGCTGGCCAGGCCCGCTGAGGAGGGAAAATCATTTCTGCTCTCCACCTGGAAGTACACCTTCCGATCCGCGGCGCGGCGCAGCGCGTCGAACAGAGGTGCGTAGCGCTCAAGGGTCACGGTTTCGCCGTTGAGCCGGACCTCGTCCTTATCGGCGATCCTGACCCGGGTTTCGGTGTGAACCCCGCCCAGTGTTACAGCCAGGCTCGGAGTGGCTGGCAGGTTTTTCCGGGTATCCTTCTTTCCCCAGTACTTGACCAGGGCCAGACTGGGTGAAGTACGGCAGAGGACCTCCTGCCTCATCGATCGTTCTCCCCCCGCGGCTCCCCCCGCGGCTCCTTCCGCGGCTGCTCGAGAATCGCCGCCGCCTCCCCGCGGCTGTATCTTCCCCCTTTGGCAACAGCTTCCGCCACGCGCCGGACCTCCTCCCCCCTGGCTCCCGCCTGGTAGGCCAGCCTGGCGGCGTGGAGCTTCATGTGTCCCCGCTGGATCCCCCCGGTCACCAGCGCCAGGACGGCGGCGAAGTTCTGTGCCAGCCCCACCGCCGCAATGATCCGGGACAGCCTGCGGGCGTCCGGAAAACCCAACAGCCGCAGGGCAAGGCGGCTGGCCGGATGAAAGCCCACGGCTCCGCCCAGGCTGCCCACGGCCAGGGGAAGCTCGATCTCTCCTTCCAGAGTCCGCTCTTCGGCTCTGCCGCCCGTTCCGTCCCGCAGGGTGTAGCGGCTCAGGGGCTGATAGCGGCCTGAGCGGGCCGCCCAGGCATGGGCGGCGGCCTCTACGGCCCGGGTGTCGTTCATCGTGGCCAGCACCACGGCACTGATTCCGTTCATGATTCCCTTGTTGTGGGTGACGGCCCGCTGTTCATCCTCCGCCGCGATCCGGGAAGCCAGGACGATTCTGCGAGCCACCTCCGCGCCCGCCATACCACCGGGACCCAGGGCGGAGAGTTTCGATACGGGCAGGGCGAATCGGGCGCCGGCGCGCCGGTCTCGGGCGGCATTGCTGAGAATGCACATCACCGTCCCGCCGCCGCACAAGCGCTCCAGCTCGGGTTTGAGATTCTCAGCCGCGGTGTTCAAGGCATTGGCCCCCATCGCATCCCGGACATCGATCTTCAAGCCGACAACGAGAATATCGCTCTCCGGCAGGCGGTTCAGCTCCAGGTCCCGATATCCTCCGCCGCGGGACTTCATACCCGGCAGAGTCCCGTCTACCAGGGTACCGATGCGCTCCTGTTCCCGGCGCAGCCGGTTCTCCCCACCGACGGGCACACCCTCCAGAAACAGCTGGGCCGTCATCACCGATTCATCGGCCCAGGCCGACAGGCCGCCGCCCCGACGCAGGATCCGGGCGGCAAAGGAGGCCGCGGCGATCACCGAAGGCTCTTCGGTGGCCATGGGGATATCGAACTGTTCGCCGTCGATTAGAAAACCCGCGGCCAGCCCCAGGGGAACGGGCAGGGAACCGATGGCCGCCTCCACCATGATGTCCGACAGGTCATCCAGACGGGGGTCGGTGCAGATCGCCTGCCACTCCTCCGCTTGAGGGTTGTAGGTGCGGCGGATCTGCTCCTGCCGCCCGGGCAGATCGAGTTTGCGGAACTTTTCGGGGAGAGGACCGACGCTCATGACTTTGAGCGTAGTGTATGCGATTTACCGTGTCCTTACCAGGGAATAATCCAGTAGTTTGAGCAGCACCTCACGCTCCTCGAGCTTGAATCCCGGCAGCCAGGGTATCAGGGCCCCGGCCTTGTCGGCCAGAGTTTCGGTCAGCCTGCGGACCTCCTCGAAGATCCCCAGCCGGATCACCAGGTCCCGATAGTACTGCACGTCCTGATCGTTGATATCGGGATTGCCGATCAGATAGGCGATGCGGGCCAGATCCTCGCTGGGGGCTCGCTTCTGCAGAAGTCCGTAGTAGAGGGTCTTCTTGCCCTCTCGAATATCGGAGCCGACCGGCTTGCCGATCTCACTCTGATCTGCGAACAGCCCGATCTCATCATCCTTGAGCTGGAAGATGATGCCCATGTGCTCCCCGATCTTCTCCAGGAGGGATAGGGTCTGCCCGTTCTGTTCGGCCAGCAGCCCTCCGATCATCAGGGGCAGGGAAAAGGTGTAGCGGCCGGTCTTGTAGAGGTACATACGCAGCACCTCTTCGTCGGTGACGGATTTGTTCGAGGCACCCCATAGGATATCCTGCATCTGGGCAATGCTCACGTAGGCCAGTTCCTGGGAGACGAGCTTCTGGATCCGCCGGTAGATCCGGGGATCGATATCCAGGCGGCTCAAGACCTCGAAGGCCAGGAAGTAGGCGATATCCCCGGCGCACCTGATCCCGGTCCATGATATCGTCGTGCATCAAAAGAGCGGATTGCAGAAGCTCCACCGCGGTTCCCGCGCGGATCATCGTCTGCGGTGCTGCTTTGGGTAATTGGCCGTTGCGGGACATCGTGAAGCCCAGAGAAACAAGTCCGCCCCGGAACATCTTGCCCTGGATCGCGAAGTCGTATATCCGGTCGCAGACATCCTTTCCCAGCGTGTTGATTGCCGAGAATCGACTTCCCTTCTCGGCCAGGAATTCCTTCAGGTAGGCGCTGATCTTCTGCTTCTTGTCTTCAAAGTAGGCGAGCATCTTACCCTCCGATTTTTTCGCCCCGCCGCGCAGCCATCTGCAGTTAAGTTACTACTCGAATCGTAATACGGAAAGCAAATCTAAGGGGGCAAAACCACGAAACGCAATACCAGCGCAGGCGGCAGCCGGAGGCGGACACCCCGTCTACGAGCACCGCATCGAAGCAGCGCTGCCGGCCCGGGCGATCCGGCTGTCGGCGCTACAGCGGCGGCGGAAATATGCGCAGGGCGGCGAAGAACACAAGCTGGATCAGGAAGTAGGCCAGGGGCAGGCGGGTCTTCACCGAAAGCTTGAGATACACGAAGAACAGGGCGGCTGCCAGGGCGATGAGAAACCAGGCCAGGTAGTTCTGAAGGGGGATTCCCGCCGCCTGCCAGGTCCAGTAGTCCAGGCGGATCGCCGTGGGTTCCAGCAGATAGTCGAATCCCGCGGCCAGCACCGCGGCGGCGACGGCAACGGGCAGACGCCTGCGCAAGATCAGCTGAGCCAGGCTCAGGGCGCCCAGGATGATCATCAGCCAGTTGAAGGCTATCACCAGGGGCACATCGAAGAGCATGGGTCCCAGGGTCCGTCCATAGGTGTAGGGTCCGAATATCTTGCCCGTGGCCGTTCCCAGGGCCTCCAGGATGAAGGTGATCACATAAACGAGCAGGGCCCAGAGCAGGACTCCCGGTTTTCGCTCCAGAAAAACCGGGAAAAAGGCGATCAGACCGCAGGCCAGCAGCGTGTAGGGAGTCATGCTCAGCATCCAGGGCAGCGTTGCCGGCAGACTGTGTCCGATGAAACCCACCAGAAAGAACACCCCCAGCAGCACCGCTACTATCAGCTCCCGCTTGCTCATCCCGCTGCTCCTTCATGCCGCCGGATCAGATCCGAGGCGATCTTCCCCGACAGGATAGCCAGGGGCATGCCCCCGCCGGGGTGCACGCTGCCCCCGCAGAAGTACAGCCCGGGATATCTTCGGCTGCGGTTCGGATGCCTCAAGAATGCTGCCATAGAGGTGTTGGAGGAGATGCCGTACAGGCTTCCGAGCCGGCTGCCCGTGTTGCGCTGGATATCCCGGGGGCCCATCACCTCCTCCGCCGCGATCGCTGCGGCCACGGGTCGGCCCAGGGCACCCTGCAGCCTGGAGAGGATACGCTCCCTGCTGGCAGCCGCCTCCTCCGCCCAGTCCTGCCCCGCGTCGCACGGGGCATTGATCAGCACGAACCAGTTCTCCCCCTCCGCCGGGGCATCCTCCGGGGTAACCTTGGAGGTGATGTTCACGTACACGGTCGGATCAACCGGGCACACCCGCTCCACGAACAGCTCGCGGAACTCCCGCGGGTAGTCATTCGAGAAGAAGATGTTGTTTACCCCGAGCTCCGGAAAGCTCTCCTTCATCCCCCAGAAGAACACCAGCCCGGAGGAAGAGGGTTCCAGCGCCTTGTAACGCCGGGCCGGGCGCGCCTGGGGATCCTCCAGAAGATCCTCGTAGGTGCGCAGCACGTCGGCGTTGGAAACCACGACGTCGTAGTCCAGATTTTCTCCGCCGACCCGGATCCCCCGGATGCGCCGTTTCTGATGGAGGATTCGCTCCACCCGGGTACCGAGCATCAGCCTGACCCCCAGCGTGCGGGCCAACCGACCAAGGGCGGAGGGGACGGCATAGATCCCGCCGGCTACGGCGTATCCCCCCAGGCCGTATTCGACGTAGGGGATGATGTTCAGCGTCGCCGGAACCTTGTAGGGACTGGAGCCGTTGTAGGTGGCATAGCGGTCGAACAGCTGCACCACCCGGGGATCGCGGAAGAACGAACGGTTGGCCGCATCCATGCTGCGCAGGGCGTCGATCTTCCCCAGATTCAGCAGACTCTTCAGGGAAAAAACCTTGAGGTACGAGGAGAGCTCGTGGAGGCTGTGCCAGAGGAACAGATCCGCGGTATTCTCATAGATCCTTCGGCCGTAGTCGAGATAGAGCTCCAGGGCGCGAGCGCTGTCCAGGGTCTTGGCTTCGATTTCCTCGGCGAAGCGCTCCCGCTCGCTGTAACTGAAAAGCCGCGTTCCATCCGGGAAGAAGTAGCGGCAGATCGGGGCAAGGGGAACAAACTTCAGGTGATCGGCCAGCCGCTGTCCCGCCTCCTCGAACAGCTGCTCGAACACCGGGGGCATGGTCAGCAGGGATGGACCGGTATCGAAACGGAATTCCCCGATTTGCTTCGTACCGGCCTTGCCGCCCACTGTCGGCTGCTGGTCGTACAGATCGACGGAGTAACCGGCGTGGGCCAGACGGATCGCCGCGGAAAGACCTCCCAAGCCGGCGCCGATTACGGCGACCTTTTTCTCAAGCATTGCGGGTTTCCGGATCGCGGCGCAGAAGCCGGAACACCAGGAAGTTGAAACCCAGGAGGGAGAAGCTGTAGAAGAAATCCTCCAGAGGAATCGTGTACACCCGGATCCCCCAGTTCTCCGCATCGTTGTAGATCACGATCGGGATAGCCGTGAGCAGTCCATTGAAGATAAGGAAGGGCAGGAAGGTCAGAAGCACGGCCAGCCAGAAATGTCTGCTGCCCAGCAGCCCCGGGCGAACGGCGGCGGTCAGGGCAAAAAACACGGCCACCGAGAGCAGGACGGTCAGGGTGTACAACTGGGAGCGGAATACCACGGCCAGCACCGCCAGAACGACGGCAGCGGCGTACCAGATCCAGCGCGGGATCGCCACGGTCCGCTCCTTGAAATAGGCCCGCACGACTTCGTAGATGAAGATGCAGCTGAAAGGCACCACCACGAAGAAGAGGATCTCCGCAAGGGGCAGGCCGAGGATCCTGAAGGACCCGGCGCGAGACTCCACGAAGCCCCACACGTCGGCTTCGGTCTTGAGGATATCCCAACCGATGTACACCGCGCCGACGATGCCGGCGGCTGCGAACACGGCAGGCCAGCGGCTTACGTAGTGAACCTTTTTGTCGAAGGACAGCACCAGGGGGACCGCGGCGATGCCGACCAGGATCCACAGGTAGAGGTTCATCTCGGCCCGGTCCCCAGGACGTTGGTCAGCACCGTCCACCAGATACGCGACTTCGAGGGTTTGACCTTGCGCTGGAATACCACCATGGGGCTGCCCTCGATGGTGCGGGCCGTCCAGTTGTACATATCCGAGGCGGTCTTGATGGGAATCAGGTAGCGCCGGGGGATATAGCGGAAACCCTCTTCAGCCTCCCGCTGCCAGATCCTGTATTTATCCAGGTGATGCCGGAGGAACTCGTTGAACTGACCCGGGTGGCTGCGCACGTACTGCGGATCCAGACTATCGAGGGGGGTGCCATCCAGGGGCAGGTAGCGCCTGCCCAGGGTGCGGTCCTCATCGATATCCCGGATGAAGTTGATGTACTGCATGGAGCGGCCCAGCCGCTCGGCATGGGGTAAGGACTCCGGTGCCAGGTTCATTACCCTGGCCATGTACAGCCCGATCACCTCGGCAGAGCCGTAGATGTACTCCAGGGTTTCCTCCAGTCGGTTGTACTCCTTCTTGCTCAGATCCAGCTCCATAGAGTGAAGGAAAGCCTCGGTCCAGGCCGGATCGAAACCCTTGCGCTTGCCCAGCTCCACGAAGGCGTCGATGATCGGATCCCCGATGGGTCCTTCCTTCAGGGCTCTCTGATAGGCCTCTTTGAATCCATAGAAACCGTCGGGGTCCTGGGGGACGCTGTCCACGAAGTCGTCCGCCACCCTCACGAAACCGTAGAGGGCGAACACGTCCCGGCGCACAGCGCTGGGAAAGAAGAGGCTGGAGTTGAAGTAGGTGCGGCTGCCCTGCTTGAAGGTTGTACGATGGATCTGCTCCAGACTCAAGGGCCACCTCCTGTGATCAGGCCGGCGGCTACCTGGGCGGCGATCAGCACCATCGGCACACCGACTCCGGGGTGGGTGTACTGGCCGGCGTAGTACAGATTCTCCACCTTTTTGCTGCGAAAGGCCGGACGGAAGAAGGCGGTCTGGCTCAAGGTGTGGGCCAGCCCCAGGGCCGTTCCCAGGTAGGCGTTGTAGTCGCCGATGAAATCCCGGTGGCTGAAGATGCGCCGAACCACGATGGATGAGCGGATCTCCTCCCCGATAACCCTCTCTATGTGTTCGATCACCTGCTCGGCGTAGCGCTCCCGGAAGAACTCGCCGTCCTCCAGCCCGGGGGCTACCGGGACCAGGACGAACACGTTCTCATGCCCCTTGGGCGCCATCTGGAGATCGGTTTTGGAGATGCAGCTGAGGTAGAAACAGGGCTCCTGGGGCCAGGAGGGCACCTTGAAGATCGTATCGAAGTGCTCGTACCAATCTGCGGAGAAGTAGAGATTGTGATGAACCAGGTTCTTCAAACTCCTGTTCAGACCGAGGTAGAGGATGAACATAGAGGGGGCGAAAACCCTGCGCTTCCAGTAGCCGGCGTGCAGGGTCTGAAACTTCCGATCCAGCAGGTTGGTCTCGCTGAAGGCGTAATCCGCGTTGACGAGCACGACGTCCGCTTCCACCTCATCCTCAGCCGTCACGACCCGGGTGGCCCGGCCGGAGCCCTCGTCCACCCGGATGCGCTTCACCTCGGCGTCCAGGCGGATCTGCGCCCCCTGCTCCTCCGCCAGTTTGGCGATCCCCGTGGAAACCGCGGACAGCCCGCCGATCGGGTAATGCACGCCCAGGTTCAGATCTACATGGCTCATGATCGAGTAGAGGGCAGGAGCGGCCTGGGGGCTGGTGCCCAGAAAGACCATCGCGTATTCCAGGATCTGCCGGGCCCGCCTGTCGCTGAAGTAGCGGCGCACCGAGCGGTCCAGCCTGCCGAACACGTTCAGGCGGGTACCCTCGATCAGCATCCGGGCATTGAGAAAATCGAATACCGAGCCGTAGTCCCTGTAGAGGAACTCCTTCATGGCCACGTCGTATTTGTACCGGGCCCGGTCCAGATACTTCTCCAGCTGTTTCGCCCCGCCGGCCTCGAAGCTCTCGAAAAGCTCGAGCACCTGACTCCTGTCCGATGTGACGTCCACCCACTCCCGAGGCTGGAAAAACACGCGGTAGTAGGGGGAAAGCTCCTCGAGCCGGTAGTACTGCTCCCGCCGGCGCCCGAAGAGGGCGAAGAAGCTCTCGAAAACCTCGGGCATCAAATACCAGGAAGGACCCATGTCGAAGGTGAATCCCCCCTCTTTCCATATACGGGCTCTCCCTCCGACAGAGTCGTTCTTCTCCAGCACCGTGACCCGGAAACCTGCCCGCGCCAGCAAGGCTGCCGAGGCCAGTCCCCCGACGCCCGCTCCGATGACGACCGCTTTTCTTTTCACCATACCCCCTTGTTTCGCGGTGCTCCCGTATTATAGCAAGTTTTTCAGCCGCAGGAAGCCTCTGCAATCCTCCCTTGAAAACTGTAATAATGAAACCTATAACACAAATTGAAATAAATCAAGGAAATATTTTCGGTTTGATTGGACTATTTACACATATTGTGTTAAATTATCCGGGAACTGGTACAATTATCTTGATTCGGTTATTGTACTGTATCACGATCACGGTACTTTCTGCCGCCAGGATATCAAGGCAGGTGAGGAATGATGGGCAGCAAAAAGATAGGGATCAGCGACATCAACATCTACGTTCCCGGATCAAAGCTCGAACTCGATGTGCTGATCAAGAAGCGATCAGAAGACAATCCCAGTCTGGCGAGGCATCTTGAACGGGCACTGCGGGTCACCGGACAGAAGACGATACGCTTTACCGATATTTGGGAAGACTCAGCCACGATGGCAGCCCAGGCTGGCTACGGCCTTCTCAAGGACAGGGATCCTGTAACCCTCGCGAATCTGAGGCACCTGGTGGTCGGGACCGAGAGCGGTCTGGATCACAGCAAACCGCTTTCCGCTTTCGTCCAGGGCATGCTGCAGCGCTCCGGATTGGAAATCCCGGAATCCCTCTCGAGCTTCCAGGTACAGCACGCCTGTGCCGGAGCCACCCTATCCCTGATCAGTGTCGGAGGGCTGCTGGGGATGAGCAACCGCTGCGCCGAATCCGGAATGGTTATCGCCACGGATATCGCCCACTACGAGACGCAGACCACTGCCGAGGTTACTCAGGGCGCCGGTTCCGTTGCCCTGCTGGTCGAGACCACACCCCGGCTTCTGGAACTGGACCTGTCCACCATCGGGTTGTGCTCCCGGGACGTGGATGACTTCTTCCGCCCCCTGGGATCGGCAACGGCCAAGGTCAAGGGACGCTACTCGATGGAGCAGTACTGGGCTAATCTGGAGGCGGCCTTCCTGGATCACGCCCAGAGGATCGGAGAGCTGCCGTCTGAGGCCCTGGAAGCGACGGATTTCTTCGTGCTGCACACCCCCTTTCGCAACATGCCCGAATCGGCCATGAACGTCCTCCTCCACCGTCATCTGAACCTGGAGGAAGATCAGATCCGGGATTTTTTGGAAAAGCGGGGTTTCTACAGAGGCGTGGATCCTCTCGCCCGGGTGGGCAACATCTACTCGGGCTCCATGTACTTCTTTCTCGCCTCACTGCTGAACGACCGCTTCAAGGAGCTGGGGGAGGAGATCGTAGGCAAGCGGATGCTGCTGGCCTCCTACGGTTCGGGCAATACCATGATCGTATACTCGGCCCGGGTCGCCGAGGGTGCGCCCGAGGTGATTCGCGGTTGGGACTTCGATCGTATATTCCGCAGCGTCCGGGACGCCGACTTTTCCGCCTACGAGCGCTGGACCCGGGGTGTGCACGGCAGGGAGGAATATGAAAACCTGCTGAAAGATGTTGCGGTTCCCCCCGAATCGTTCTATCTTTCGGGTATACGGGAGGATGGATACCGTGAGTACGCATTCGCAGCAGACCTCCGGGATTGGATTTCGCAAAGAGAAGCATCTGTCGATATGCGCCGACGCGTCCCGATTCTCCGTTGAGGGCGGTTGCACCGGATTCGATTCGATCCACTTCATTCACGACGCCGCGCCCGAAGTTACGGCGGGGGAGATCGATCTTCGTACAGATTTCCTCGGCCACACAGTGGCGGCTCCGATCTTCATCTCCTGCATGACCGGCGGTTCGGATCGGGGTTTCTCCGCCAATCGCGAGCTGGCCCAGGCGGCAAAGGAAAAACGCTACGCCGTGGGAATGGGTTCGATCCGCATCCTCTTCGACCATCCCGAGCTGTTCGAGCACTTCCATCTCAAAGCCCTGGCCCCGGACGTTCCGGTTCTGGCGAACATCGGCGGCGTTCAGATCAGGGACGAAGAACACGGCAGGCTGTTCGAGCTGGTCAAGTCTCTGGAAGTGGACAGCCTGGTCGTCCATCTGAATCCCGGTCAGGAGCTGTTCCAGCCGGAGGGGGATCGGGACTTTCGGGGCATCAAGGATTCGATTGCCCGCCTCTGCGAAGGCAGCCCGGTGCCGATCATCGTCAAGGAAACCGGCTTCGGAATCCGGCCGGGCCTGGTTGCGGAGCTGCTGGCCCTGGGGGTGCGCTACGTCGACGTTGCCGGCGCCGGCGGCACCAACTGGGTGACCGTGGAGGCCTATCGGCTGCCGGAGCAGGAGCGGGAGGAGCCGCAGGAGTTTGCCGACTGGGGTATTCCCACGGCTTTGATCCTGGCCTGCCTGAGGGAGCACGAAGGCAAAATCCTGGCATCCGGGGGCGTGCGCTCGGGTCTGGATGTCGCCAAGGCAATCGCCTTGGGCGCACATGCCGCGGGTCTGGCTCTGCCCCTGGTACGCCAGGTGGTGGCCGGAGGAGCAGAGGCGGTGGTGCGCTATCTCGATCGCCTGGAAAATACCCTGCGTTCCGTGCTGGTTCTCACCGGCTGCCGGACCGCGGCGGAGCTGCGGACCGGCAGGTTCTGGCTGGATCCGGATTTCACCGGCGCGGTGGCCGCCTTCCAGGCCGCGGAACGGCGGATCAATTCCGAACCGGTCAATCCAGCTCGATCAGCTCGACCTCGAGGCTGACCAGATCCACAACGGCGATCGTAGCCTTCTCGGTCAGGTAGCCGGCACAGCTTCCCGGATTGAGCAGGACGCGATCGCTGCCCTCCACCCGCACCTGATGGCTGTGCCCGTAGATCACCAGATCGAAATCTCCGCTTTTGTGCAGGCTTTCCGCCACGTCGGGATAGTGCATCACCGCGATCCGGCGTCCCCCCAGCTCCAGGGTCATTGCGCCGTCGCGAAACGTGCAGAATCCCCTTCCCTTCTCGGTCAGCAAAACACGATCGCCGTCGTTGTTGCCGAACACCGCGTACATACCGGGACAGAACTCCCGAAGCGCTTCGAGCTGCCTGAACACGAAGGGCGAGCACATATCCCCTCCGTGGATAAGGGAGCCGATCCGGCGCTCCGTGAAGGCCGCCACGGCTTTACCTATATTGCCCAGATGGTCGTGGGAGTCGGACATTACGCCAAGCTTCATCTCTACTTCCCTCCTCCCCTACTGTACCTCAACTGTGGGCGGGCTGCCAACGCACCGGTAGACGGCGTGAAAGGATCTGATCTATAGTTCGGGAGGATGAGGATCGGCATCACCGGATCGGTCGGGTTTTTGGGCGCCAACCTGGTCGGGACCCTGTACCGGCAGCGGTCGGCGGGGGACCGGATCGTCTGCTTCTACTCCCGCCGCCGGGAAAACCCGTTGACCGAACATCTGGATTTGACCTACCGGCATCTGGACATCACCTCCCGGCGGGAGGTGATGGAAAAAACCGAAGGGCTCGACCTCCTGTTCCATCTGGCCGGTGCTGTCGACTACACGCGAAAGAACGCCCGCCGGAGCTGGGACGTGAACGTTCTGGGCACAAAGAACATCTTCGACGGGGTGATCGAAAATCGAATCCCGCGGCTGGTCTACGCCTCTTCGATCAACGTCCTGGGAACTGTCAGCCCTGATTCCCCGCCGGCCGGTGAAACAAACAGCACGTACGGGGCGTCGGGCAATCCCATCTCCTTTGCCGACCGAAACGCGGCATTGGCCGCCGTGGAAGCATCGATCAGAGGAGACTACCGCTTCCTGCGCCGCTCCAGGGTCGTCTACTTCGATTCGAAACTGGCCGCCTATGAACTTGCCCTGCAATACCACCAGAAATTCGAGCTGCCGGTGATCATCGTTATGCCGGGAACCGTAGTGGGCCCCGGGGACGTCGGGATTTCGATCACCGAGCTCGTACTCCGGACCTTTCAGGGCAGACTGAAACTGACCCTGCCGGGGGGCACCTCCTTTGTTTCGGCGGATGACGCGGCCGAAGGGATCCGGCTGGCTTCCATAGGCGGACGGCCCGGTCAGGCCTACATCATAACCGGCCGGCAGGAGGACAATCTGAGCTACAGGGACTTCATGAAACTCGTGGCGCACGTCGCCCGCAGCCGTTACGATCGGCGGGTTGCCGATACTTTCTTCACGGTCCCCGCCTCCCTATGCCGTCCGCTGGCAAGGGTCTTCAGACTCCTGCCGGCGGAGGGGTCCTTGAGCGAAGCGCTGATCCTCTCCGGGGCCGCTACCCATCGTTTCAGCAATGCGAAAGCCGCGCAGCGGCTCGGCTACTTCCCGGAAACCGCCCTGGAAAGCGCAATTCAGTCCTGCATCGATTTCTATCTTCAGCACGACCGGTCAGAGGATCAGCCGCCGGGGCGCTTGCGGTAATTCCGAAGGAAGATGAAGGTGTCGTTGACCACACCGATCATTGCGTGGATCACGATGGGATAGAGGATCGAGCGGGTCAGCAGCGCAATCGCGCTGAAAATCACCCCCCCTAGAACAGCTCCCCAAATCTCCGATCTCGGATGGCCGATGTGATGCAGCGTCGACAGCGCCGTGGTTATAGCCATAGCGGGGATGTATCCCAGAGCGTCCAGCAGAGGGAAAAACAACAGCCCTCGATAGAGAAACTCCCAGACAGTGTAGTACAGCAGCAGGTAGCCGAGCTCATAGAGCACGAAGGTCCCGTTGCGTTCACACACCTGTTTCGAAAACGGATACCAGGCGATCATCTCCTCGGTTCTAGACACGATGTGGCCGATGAGCAGGGCGATCGGCAGGAAAATGAGCACCAGCACCAGACCGATTCGGTATCCGCCGACGGCGAGCCCCAGATCGACCAGCACCTGCAACGGGTCGCTTTCGACCAGGAGGATGAGGAGTATGGGAACGGCTGCCAGGAGGATGAAAAACATCGCGAAGTAGATCCACGTGCCCTTTGCATCCCCGTAGCGTTTGTTGAGAACCGAATGGTAGAAGAAGGTGATCATCCCGGTCAGGGCCACGGTGATGTAGGGAAGAAGAATCTGTATGGAGATCGGAGAGATCGGTGAATAGAAAACCGCTGTTTTGAGCTCGATCAAGTTCGGCCCTCTCTTTCCCGTTTGTACCAATCCACGATCGCCTGGAATTGGCCCCTGTAGTCATCATCCGGCTGGTAGTCCAGATCCCGAAAGGTCTCCGTCAAATCGTAGGTGGTCTGAGCGGTGATGCGGCGGATCCTGTAGTAGTTGATCGCAGGCTTGAAAACGGGAATGACCCGCTTGGCCAACTCCAGCAGCACGGCCGCGGCCATACTGACCCACACCGGTACGTACAGACGCTGAGGCCTTCCCACCCCGGCCTGCAGGCTCGCGAAAAACTCGCCCCAGGTCGGGCAGATCCCATTGGTGACTGTATAAGCCTGACCGCTCGTCCCGGTCCGGCTCACCGCGGCCAGCGCGGCTTTGCAGAGATTATCGGGGTAGCAGAAGCCGAATTTCTTGTCTCCCCTGCCGACGATCAGCGGTACATTCCGCTCGGCGGCCTGCAGCATCAACTCACAGGATGTTCGATCCCTCGGTCCGTACACGTCCCCGGGCCTGAGAATGACCACGGGAAATCCACTGTCCCGGTGCTGTCTCAACAGATACGCTTCCGTTAATTTCTTCGTGTAGTTGTACGGCACGTACGCCGCCGACCTGCCGGGATTCTCTTCGGAAATGTCGTCCGCACAGTATCCGATGGTCAGGGCCGTGGAGATATAGACGAACTTGAGCAGGCCCGGGCACTGTCGGCGTGCCCACTGTACAAGGTTCACGGTTATATCGTAGATCTGGGCTTTGCACTCTCGGCGGGAAGCGTTGTCGGAAACCAGGGCCGCTGCGTGAACTATCACATCCACTCCGTCGGGCAGCTGGATCTTCTCGATCTCCCTGAGGTCTCCGTAGATCAGCGAGACCGCGGCGGTGTCGAGAAAACGAAGATCCGACGTCCTGCGCACGAGCCCGTACACCCGGTACCCCTCCTTGACAAAGGCGTCGCAGAGGTGTGAGCCGATAAAGCCGTTGGCACCGGTAATCAAAACGGACCGCCCCATATCAGCCTGCTCCCCCGTATTTGTCGTAGTCGTAGATGCTCCCGGCCAATCTCAGAAGGAAATTTCGGGGCAGGACATTGATGCCCAGGTAGATCAGCCGGTTTATGAAACCCGGGATGATGAGCCGCTTTCCCCGCTTCAAGCCGCTGATCACCTGCCGCGCCGCCTCCTCTGCGCTGAGGTAGGAGTAGCGGTGCCTTCGCATATGAAGGGTCAATCCCGCTTCCGAAATCATGTCCGTCTGGATTCCCGAAGGTGCGACCGTGGAGATCACCACCGCCCCCCCTCTGTTTTCCACCATCAGAGACTCGCTGAAACTCTGGGCAGCCGCTTTGGCTGCGGCATAGACCGCCTGGTAGGGTATGGGGAGGAAAGAGGCCAGGCTGGTTATATTGCAGATGAACCCCTCTCCCCTCTCCTTGAATCTGTGGTAGAACAGCAGGCTCAGCTCGAGGACCAGCCTGAAATCCAGGTCGATGATCGAGCGGAACAGCTCTAGTTGAGCAGCCTCGGTCTGCCCGTAGTAGGTCAGGCCGGCGTTGTTCACCAGGCCGTAGACATCCGCAGTCTCGAGCTCATCGAAAAGACACTGAGCGCAGTTGACCTCCAGCAGATCCTTTGCCAGAGTCCGGACCGTGCCGGAGCCCCGACAGCCGATCTCGGCGGCCAGCCGTGCCAGGCCTCCCTCATCCCGATCCACCAGGATCAGGTTGGACCCCTCCTCTACACCCAGGCGCAGGGCCAGTTCTCGTCCCAGACCTCTGGCCGCGCCGGTGACCAGCACGGTGCGGCCGCTCAGGCTTACCCTGCTCATTGCTGAACGTACTGCTCCTGGAAGTAGCGGCAGCCGTCGGCTATCGTCTTTTCGAAGGGCAG
>Ga0315553_10000308_pt1 | contig 45283 bp, 50 predicted proteins | sample SalMarSW160140MG_FD_203099 | JGI IMG/M metagenome (GOLD analysis project Ga0315553, IMG submission 203099) | Salt marsh sediment microbial communities from the Plum Island Ecosystem LTER, Massachusetts, United States - Salt Marsh Sediment SW1601-40 ...
CTCTTAGTACGAGAGGACCGGAGTGGACGAACCTCTGGTGTACCAGTTATCGCGCCAGCGGTAATGGCTGGGTAGCTATGTTCGGACGGGATAACCGCTGAAAGCATCTAAGCGGGAAGCCCCCCTCGAGATGAGGCAACCCCGGGGGTTTAACCCCCCTGAAGGGACCCGAGAGATGATCGGGTCGATAGGCTGGAGGTGTACGCATGGTAACATGTTTAGCCGACCAGTACTAATTTCCCGTGAGGCTTGACCATATCTTTTGTTCACCCTTCTAAAGAAAACGATGAAGCGTTTTCTTGCTCCAGCCGATCAGCCTGCGGCTTTCGTGATAATAGCTGATCGAGATATTTTTTATTCGTGAAATGTAACCTAATATGACTATCGTTGTTTAATAGGGTGAGGCGGCCAAAGGCGGAATAACATTCCGACGGGCAAGTTTCACCTCCTTTCCTTGCCCTTTTAATGCCTCAAAGCAGCATAGGGGATGGGTCTGCAGATCCATCCCCTTTTTCAATGGTGCGCCCGACAGCAGGTGAAATTTTACCGCGTTACTGTCTGATAGGCTTAAAAAAGAATACATCCCCCGCCTCTTCGATGTTGCCTAATCCCGGAAAAGGGAAGTGATACAGGTGCACGGGCAGTTCCAGCTCTGCCGCCTTGGTCAACAGTTCCCGTCGGGTGACCCGGGCCAACTCCGGATTCACATCGAAGCGGGGTGACCAATCCGGATGCCCCAACTGAAAGGGTGCGTGGAGTGTGTCGACCAGCAGCCACAACCGATATCCCTGAGAACGAACCTCGATCCCGATCTGGCCGGGTGTATGCCCCGGTGAGGGCAGAGCCCTAATCACCGTATCCGCCGACTCGAGGATCGTCGTATCCATATCGACGCACTCGATCTGACTGCGGCAGATCGAGAAGGTGCTCTGCTGCGCCGAGGAACCCTCAGCGCCGAACAGGCGTTCCGCCTGCCCATCCATCCAGAACTCGAATTCCTTTCGGGAAATGACAACCCTGGCATCCGGCATGGCCGGAGCACCGGCTTGAATCAATCCGCCGATGTGATCTGCGTGTCCGTGGGTGATCACTATCGTATTCACCTCTTCGGGCCGCACCCCGCATTCGTTCAGCAGCTGAGCCATTCCCGCACCGGGCCCTCCATCGGAGAATCCGAATCCCGTATCCACGAGAATCGTGCGGCCGCAAGCCCGCATCAGAACGGAATTGAAGCTCCAGTCGAGATATTGCCCGGCGCCGTCAGGCTGCGCCGCTCGAATCGCTTCCTCGAGCTGGTCTTTTTCTACGGAGGGAAAGATCTCCGACAGCTGATCGAAATCCCGCCGTACACTTGCTATGCCGAGAACAACGATCGATGCTTCACCGATATCGAACCTGTTTACCATGAACCATATCATAGTGACTTCCGCAGAGGGTGTCAAAATGCCCGGATGAACATATGCTTGACCACGCGCCGGTTGTGGCTATACCGTAATCACAAACCGAGGGTATCGCCGTGAAAGTGCTGTTAGTCTGTCCGTTCCCCCCCGAGTTCAATGCCTGTAGAGAGACCCTGGGCTTGAGGGACTCCAGGCCCGTCTCCGGCTGTCGAGCGGCCAGAGGAACCGCCGGCAACAACGACGTATTTGCAGTTGAAAGCGGACCTGCCAAGGCCAGAGCCGCGGCGGCAACCGTGGCGGGTTCCCTGGCCTATACGCCGCATCTGGTCGTCGACACCGGTTCCTGCGCCGGAACCGAGCCTGGTGCCTTCGCGGGCCAGCTGATCCTCTGTCGGGACTGCTACGAATATGACATCGGCGGAGGCGGATTTCCCACGCGGAGCATTCCGGAGATGAAGCTGCCCTCGGCTGTTTCCCTGCTGCCCTCTGCCGACCGGGAAACGCTGCTGCGGGAGGCGGGGGAAACCGGCAGCAGCGAGAGTTTCCAGGTTCGCGTGGGCAACCAGGCCTGCGGGGAGCTGCTGATCCAGTCTCAAGCGATGCGGGAAGCCCTCTACTCCCTGTTCCAGGCCTCCGGAGCCAATTGGGAGAGCGCCGGCGTGTTCATCGGAGCTCTGAAGAACCGTCTGCCCCCCTTGAGCATTCGCGTGGTCACGGATCTGGGAAACGAACAGGCCTTAAACGATTTCCGGGCGAATATCAGGAAGAAAGCCCGAGAGCTGTATCGCTACATTCAAGTACTGGCCGAGTACGGCTGGTTCGATCACTTCCTCGAGTGCTGGCAGCGGCTGGATCCAGCCGCCGTCGAACGGCTGCCTCAAAACGTGCTTCCGTAACCGCTTTGACTTTCTGTCTCCAATTTCACATTGCCGGCGATTGGGTCTGCCGATTCAGCAAAGGGAAAGACGCTTTCTATCCTCATCCCCTTGAAACCTTGCAGGAGCGATCCGGAGGGATTACAATACAAGTGAACACCGGTGAAGGAGGGTGGAAAGGTGTCGCGGACCTACGTTGAAACCTCGACCTATCTCCTGGAAGAGATCGATGAAATGATCCAGGAGGGTTTCTACCACGATCGGACGGAAGCGGTCAACGAAGCCCTGAGGATGCTGATCAAGCAGTACAAAGTTTCCAAGCTTCACGCCAAAGATCTACGATTTGCTTCGGATCATAAACCCAAAAAAAAGAAACAGAGTGGAGAGGAAGGAGCATAGAATTGATAGGTCAGGTTGTCGTCGGCATCGATGGTTCCGAGAACTCGCTGTCCGCCTTCAAGTATGCCGAAAATTGCGCTTCCAGGCTCGGTTGTGAGCTCAAGGCGGTCTTCGCAATCGATTCCAGAAAGACCGAGCTGCCCATAATCTACGCCACGGGTCATTTCGACTATGCCTTCGCCAGGACCTATATTCCACCCGATCCGGAGCTGAAGAGCTTCTATACCAAGATCAAAAAGGATTTGGAAGATTTTGCCGCGGGCTTCCTGAGGAATCTCGAGGCCAGCTGCAAGGAGAAGAAGATCCACTTTGTTGGGGTCCGGAGGGAGGGACTGCCCTCCCAGATCCTCACTGAGGAGTGTCGTTCCGGAGATCTGCTGTTCATCGGTCAGAAGGGAGAAAATGCCCGCTTCGCCCGAACCATCGTGGGTTCTACGGCGGAGGATGTGGTGCGCTCCTCTCCCCGCCCCGTCATGGCTTGTCCCGAGGTTTTTCGGGCTCCGGAGAAGGTCCTCTTCCCCTATGACGGATCCCCGGCGGCCGAACGAGCCCTGCAGTTCTGCGCGAATGCCTTCGGGGCATTCTGGAAAGAGTTCATCGTCCTGTCAAGCGAAGAAGAGCAAGGACTGACCGAACGGGAGCATAAGTACCTGAACAAGCATGCCATTGATCACCGGCTGATCACGGAGAAAGGTTCTCCGATCGACACGGTGCTCGAGGTTGCCGAACGGGAAGGTTCAGACCTCCTGCTGATCGGTTCCCACGGCACCCACAAGATCCGGGACTATATCCTGGGTTCCACCACGGTTCACCTTCTGCGCAAGAGCCCGCTGCCGGTGCTGATCGTCTACTGATCTGCCCGTGAAGATCTCCTATCCTGAAAACCGCCAGGCCAAACGGATGGTGCGCAGCCAGATCCAGGCCCGGGGTATCCAGGACGAGGGGGTGCTCGATGTGATGTCCCGCATTCCCAGGCACCGTTTCGTCCCCGGCGCAGGCACATTCGAAGCCTACGGTGATTACCCGCTTTCGATCGGTCGCGGACAGACGATCTCTCAGCCCTACATGGTGGCGCTGATGAGCGAGGAGATCAGATTGAGAGGCAGAGAACGGGTTCTGGAGATCGGAACGGGCAGCGGCTACCAAACCGCTGTTCTTGCCGAACTTGCCGCAGAGGTTTACACGGTTGAGCTGGTTTCCGAACTGCTCGAGCGGGCAAGAGCGTTGCTCGACGAACTCGGCTATACGAATATCTCGTATCGATGCGCCGACGGTTCCCTCGGCTGGCCCGAATATGCTCCCTATGACCGAATCATAGTAGCGGCGGCCGCATCCAGCATCCCCCGCCCCCTTACCGCCCAGCTGGCGGATAACGGGATTCTCGTAATTCCGGTTGGAGACGCCCGTGCCTATCAAACTCTCTCGATCGTCCGTCGGATAGGCAACCATTATCAAACCAGAGAGAGCATCGGCTGCCGCTTCGTCCCCCTGGTGCGCAAAGGCCAGGCGTATTGAACAAGCGGGCGAAAACCGCCTATCCTGCAACCACAAAGGAACTCATCATGCCTGTCCCTCTATTTCGTCCAACCCTCCGCCGCAAAGACTACAACAGTGTTCTCAACTGCCTGGTCACCGACCAGATCGCCGCCGGACCGTTGAACCGGGAGTTTGCAGCCGCACTCAGCAAAATCCTCGGTGTCTCGGGCGGAGTCGGATTGACCAGCTATCGTTCCTGTATCCGCTGTGCTTTCGATCTGCTCGAGCTCGAGGAGGGGGATAGGGTGATCCTGTCCGCCCTCGCACCCAGAGAATATCTGCAGATGATCGAGGCTCTCGGGCTGGTGGCCATGATCGCCGATGTGGACCCGGTAAGCTCGCTCTTGTCGGTTGACTCCGCGAGGCAGCATCTGAGCAGGGGAGCAAAGGCGATCGTACTGTTCTACACGCTGGGATCCCTCCCCGCAGGGGATGAGCTTTTTGACCTTGGTGTGCCTGTGATCGAGGATGTTTCTCAGGCGGCGGGCGGGTTCTGGGGGGGTAAGCCCTGCGGTGCCCGCGGCCGGGCGGCGCTGCTGTCGTTGGATTCCAACGGATTGATAACCGCGGGCTGCGGCGGCGCGGTATTCAGCACAGAACGGCGTGGGTTGAAGACCCTGAGGGAGATCGTGGAGCGCGACTACAGCGGGGAGCTCCTTGCGGATATGAACGCCGCCTTGGGGATCAATCAGGCCCGGGAGCTGCCGCGCTTCCTCCAAAAGCGTGCCGAAATCGCTCAGGTTTTCCACGAGGCTGCGCTGCGCTCCCGCCACAGCCCGCTGCTCGAGGAGGGAACCAGCGTAAACTTCGGCTTTCCGATCCTGGTCAGAGAGGGAAGACCCGAGGTCAGGCGATACGCCGAGAAAAGGGGCATCCAGACTGAACCCGTTTTCGGTGAAGCTGTCCTATCCGCTCAAGGGCCCCCATCTGCCGCAGCAGGAGCCTATCCTAATGCAGAGCAGCTGCTCAGGCGCACTGTCCTGTTCCCACTGTATCCTTCCCTGGCCAGGAAAGATATCCAGCTGCTGTGCAAGGTATTGAGTACGCTTCCTTGATTGGGTTTTAAGGAATCGGTATAGTCTGAACAAGTGAGAAAGAAAATTCACAGAGTCATTATCTTCGTTAATTCTCTTAAAGAGGAGGCGGTCGCGCTGCACAAGGATGTGGAGCGGTACCTGCGGCGGTTGTCGATCGCCTCGGAGACGATCTCTGTGGATGAGAACCATATACCTCCCGTACCCGAAAATACGGATCTGGCCATCACCTTAGGAGGAGACGGCACCCTGTTGTACGGCGCCCGCTGCCTGGCCTGCTGCAGCGTTCCGATCCTGGCGGTGAATCTGGGAGACTTCGGATTCATAACCGAGATATCCAGCAGCGAATGGGCGGATGTCCTGACCCACTATCTGGAGGGCCGTCTCGGCGTAAGCAGGCGCGTTATGTTCGACGCCGATGTGCGCAGGGGGGAGAAGACCTTGCAGAGCTTCAGCGGCTTGAATGACGCGGTCATCAGGGCTGGGGATTTCGCCCGCGTTATCGCCCTGCGCGTTCATCTTGCGAACACCTACGTGGCTCGCTATCGTGCCGACGGACTGATCGTGGCCACGCCGACCGGTTCGACGGCCTACTCCATGTCGGCGGGCGGTCCGATCCTGCACCCGGAGATGGACGCCTTTATCCTCAATCCGATCTGTCCCTTTACACTCTCGAACCGCCCGATCGTTATACCGGGAGAGGAGACCTGTATTTTAGAGGTAGAGCCCGTCCAACGCACGGATATCGTCCTGGTGATCGACGGTCAGCAGGTCTGCAAACTCGAGCCGAAGGATCGGGTGGTTTTTCGCCGATCCGCGAAGCACACGCTCATCATCCAGTCGGATAAGCGGAATTTCTACGAAGTGCTGCGGAGTAAATTGAATTGGGCGGGGGAGCCGAATGCTTGAGGAACTAGTCGTAAAAAACTACGCCCTCATCGATCAACTCCAGGTTCGCTTCTCCAGCGGGTTGAACATCCTCACAGGGGAGACCGGAGCCGGAAAGTCGATCATGATCGGAGCTCTCGGCCTCGTAATGGGGTTGAAGGCGGATACGGAGGCGCTTCGCTCCGGAGCTTCGGAGATCGATGTATCGGGGATCATCAGGCTGGAGGACAATCCCGACGTGCAGGCCTGGCTCAAGGAGCAGGGAGTCGAGGCGGAGAACCAGATTATCATCATCCGCCGGGTCGTCAAGAAAAACGGAAAGAGCACTATCTTCGTGCAATCGGCTCCCTTTACCCTCACCGCCCTGAGAGAGCTTACCGGAATGCTTTTCGATCTGCACGGTCAGCACGAACATCAGTCATTGCTGAGCTCGGAGAACCACAGGAGACTCCTCGATCACTACGGCGGTATCACTTCGGATGTAACGGCTTTTTCTGCGCTGCACAACAGGCTGGTCAGGCTGCGGGAGGAGCACTCCGCCCTGATCGCCGAGCAGCAGGAACGGGAGCGCAAAGTCGAGCTGCTGGAGCACGCGATCGGTGAGATCGGGGAGGCCAAATTGAAGGTCGGGGAGGAGGAACAGCTGCGCACCGAGCAGAACCTTCTCGTCAATCATGAGCGGCTGATCCACCTGATCGAGGAGGTCTACAGCGCCACGGCGGAGAGCAGGGGAGGGGCGCTGGCCGCTCTCCGACAAGCCCGGGCAGCGTTGGCCGAGGTCGTGAAGATCGACTCCGGTATGAACCAGTCCAGCAGGCAGCTGGAAGATGCATTCTTCGAGCTTGAAGACTTCGTGGAGAACCTGGGGCGGTACAAGGGATCCATCGATTTCGATCCCTCCCGGCTGGAGCAGCTGGAGGAACGTCTGGATCTGATCAAGCGGCTGGAGAAGAAGTACGGCGGGTCGATCGAGTCGGTATTGGCCTATCGCGAGGACAGCCGCAAACAGCTGGAGGGTATCCAGGGCAGCGACGCCACCCAGAAGAAACTGGAAAGTGAGATATCCGCTCTGGAGAAGGAAATCAAGCAACGGGCGGCCAACATCACCGACCTGCGCAAGCAGGCCTCCTCCGGTCTGCAAGAAAAGATCGTAGAGGAGCTGATCCAACTGGGAATGCCCAAGGTCCGCTTTTCGGTTCAGATCCAGGATCGAACGGGCGAGGGCGGGAAGGTGATGTACTCCAATACGGGCAAGGACAGGGTGGAGTTTCTGATCTCCCCCAACGCCGGCGAGCCTTACAAGCGACTCGCCCAGATCGCCTCGGGCGGCGAGCTGTCCCGGATCATGTTGGCCATCAAATCCGTACTGGCCGAGTCCGATCGCATCAACAGTCTGATATTCGACGAGGTGGATGCCGGAATCGGCGGGGAAGTGGCCATAGCCGTCGGCGAACGGCTCAAACGGCTGGCCCGGCGCAAACAGGTCTTGTGCATCACCCACCTTGCGACCATTGCGGTGCAGGCCGATAATCATATAAAAGTGGAGAAGGTCACCCAGGCGGGCAGGACCGTTACCCGAGTGAATCCAGTGACGGGAAGCGAGAGACAGCAGGAGATCGCCAGGATGCTCGCCGGGGATAAAACCGGGGATACATCTTTGAAGCATGCCCAGGAGCTGCTTCAGAAGTACGGTGTGTAGGAAAAGGCGGTTGAGCGGATGGAAAAGATCAGCAGCGAAGCCAAGAAAAGATACGCGGAACGAATAAAAGAATACAGAGAACGGATCGATGCGATCACCGCAAAGAACAAGCAACTTGAAGAGCAAATCGCAAAAACGAGCAAGTCCCAGGGGTTGACCAGCGGTCAATACCGGGGTGATCAATTCACCGATCTCGATGCTCTCAAGGAGGTCAACTCGATCCGATTCGATCTGGCTGATCACTATCTGAACATCGTATCGTACTACAACCTGATGAATGCCCTGTCCCTGTCGCTCCTTGGGATCAAGAACGAGAGCTTCCTCAACGACGGACGGAAATCCTGCTATAGAAGCATTATTTATATGGAAGAAATCGTCAGCCCTTACATAGATGCCCCCTTCTCCGACTATCAGCAGGGATTGGAGAGTCTTGAGAGTTTCGACGACAAGAGCAAGTATCACTTTATCCGCAAGCTCGGATTTGCCATAGATTCGGTTATCGAAGATTTCGGTTCCGGTTCGAAGTGGAAGTGGTCCTTCGTCGAGCTACAGGGCCGTTATGCCGCTTTGGCAAAAAATCTTCTGAATCTCAAAACCTTCATCATGCAGCTCGATCCCCGGGTCGAAGGCTATTCCGAGCGGCTGGCTCATTTGCAGCTTGTCAAGAAACTTCTGCAACAGTCGGCGGATCGCTACCGGGAAAAGTACGAGCTGTCTACCCAGCGTCTGGATGACATCAAGAAAGCCATCCTCTTCCTGGCCGCCATCAAGCGTCTCCATACCCTGCTCGGAGAGGTCGAGGAAGCGGAAGTACTAAAGAAGAAGATGGAGATCTGGAAGACGAAAATGGAGGACGATCAGAAGAAGAAGGAAATGACTCAGAAAATGGAGAGGCTCAAAAAACCGGGCGGCTAACCGCCGCTGCCCTTTTTCAGATCCTGGAGGGAATCGAAGGGGTACAACTGGCCAAGGGTTGTCTCCACTCTCTGATCCCTGCCGGCGAACACCACCGGAAAATCCGCCTTCACGAATTCACTCAAGACTTGACGGCAGGCACCGCAGGGAGCCACCGCCTCCGCGCTGTCCGGAGTGCTGACCGCGATTGCCTCGAACTCGGTCCTACCCGCAGAGATGGCAGTGAAAATCGCCGAGCGTTCGGCACAGTTGGTCAATCCATACGATCGATTCTCGACGTTTGTTCCCGTGATTACCACGCCGTCCTTGCACCGCAGGGCTGCGCCCACGCGAAAGCGGGAGTAGGGGCAATAGGATGCCTCCGCCGCCCGGCGAGCCTGTTCCAAAAGCTCAGACATATCAGTCATCGAAGCCTCCTGTTCGTTGACACTTCAACTGTCCGCATTATACACTTGTGATTCGAGATTCGATAACCCGTCCATGGCAGACAGTATTTTTCGAAAAAAAAGAGGGGGGAGAGCGTTCTGGCTCTTTCTCCCGGTCCTGCTGTTCATCTACCTCCTGCTCTTTCCCAAACCCGGAGGCCGGGAAAGCCTGGTACGTCCGATTTGGGCCAGAGAACTTGCCCGCGGTGCTGCGGCTCCCGGGAATGCCGAAGGTCCGTACTGGTACTTCAGGACCGCCGATGGCTTCGGGTATGCGGATCTGCGGGGGAACCTGTACTACCAGGGGCGGAGGATGCACAATCTGAGCTTGTCGGATGCCGGCTTCATCAACTACGGCAGCGTTCCCGACCATATCGTGTTCAGAAATCCCCGCGGGGAGTTCGAGTTCAGCATCAAGAGCTACGGATATCCCCTCTTGGAATCGAGCGGTCAGGTGCTGTATTCGATCAACACCGATCGGAGCGGACTGAAGCGGATCGACAGCGAAGGGCAGATCCTCTGGTCCAGAACCTTTCCCACCCTTCTTTCCACGATCGCCCTGGCCGGTGAGCAATGCCTTCTCGGGTTGATGGACGGCCGGGCGCTGTTGCTGGACGGGCAGGGGGAAATCCTCTTTCAGCATACACCCGATGCAAGCAGGATCCCGGTTGCGCTTGGCGCCGCGATTTCGGAGGATGGGACCAAGATCGCCCTGATCTGCGGAATCGATCCGCAAATGTTGTTCGTCGTGCAGCAACGGGCCGAGGGATTTGTCCCCGATTTCGTGAAAGAATTGGACTCGGATTTCCGCAGAGAGGTGCAGGTTCGTTTCGCCCCGGACACGCGCTTCCTGTTCTACGAAGTCGAAGACGGGCTGGGTATACTGGACGCGCGCAAAAAGAGTATCGCTGGACTCGCCGCAGGGGGAGTGCTTCAGTCCATGGACTCGGGGCTCGAGTTTTCCGCCGCCGCCTTCCGGCTGGCAGAGGGATCGAAGCTGGTGATCTTTCGGCCCTTGGATTCCGTTTTGCTGTCCCGGGAGATAGCCGCTGATCAGGTGTATGTAAAGGTTATGGGCAGCTCCTTGATTCTCGGATTGAACGGGGTACTGCTGCGCGCCGATCTTCTGGAGGGTTGATGAGAAGGTCCCTTGTCGTATTGCTGTTAGTGTTGATCGGTGGCTGTCTGCTGCTTGCCATCGAATGGCCGCTGGATCAGATCGTACTGACTTCCACCTTCGGAGAGCATCGGGGGGATCACTTTCACGCAGGGATAGATCTGGGCGGAGGAGAACAGCAGATTTATCCGATCTCCCCCGGGGAACTGGTGCTTTTTTACCGGGAAGGTGAGGACTATACTTCCCTGCCGACAGGTCTGGGCAATTTCCTGGTACTGCAGCACCAGGGCGGAATCCAATCCCTCTACGCCCACCTGGCTGAGGGGAGCATGGACCCGATTCGAAGGAACTACGACCGCAGCCTGGCTTTGGGCACGGTCGGCTCCAGCGGCTACTCCTCCGGAAAGCACCTGCATTTGACAATCATCGATACGCAGATGAGCACTATCATCAATCCCCTGCTGCTGCTGCCGCCCCTTCCCGACGGCCAGGCTCCGGAGATCAAAGAGGTCTTCTTTTACAGCGGGCAGGAGCGGATCATTTTGGAGGATGGGATGAGCCTGAGTCGGAGGGAAGGACAATTGTTTGCAACCGTCTATGACCTCCGGGAGGATGTAACCTTTCTCTGGAAACTCGCCCCCTACAAGGTGTTCCTTTTGCAGGACGGAAGAGAGATCACCTCTTTTACCTTTGATTCACTCTACACTGCGTCGGAAGCAGCCGAGGGATCTCAGAATCTCGTCCTGATGAACACGGAGAGGGATTTTTCGGATGTTTACGAATCCGCCTGGCTCTTGAGCCTGGGAGATATCAGCCTGATACCCGGGGAAACCACGCTCACGGTTTTTGCGGCGGATTTTGCCGGCAACGAGAGCTTCAGTGAATACAACCTGAACGTGCTGGAGTAGAGGGTGAAAACCTACTCAACCGTTCCCGGCCAGGAACGTTCCAAGCTCATTGCCTGCAATCTCTGCGGCGGAGCGAACCACCGCAAGATACTCGAAACCCGGGATTATACCTTCGTGAGGTGTACCGATTGCGGGCTGTCCTTCCAGAATCCCCAGCCGGTGTTCGATGATTTGAAGTTCCGCTACGGGCAGAACTACTTCGAATACGAACTGCGCAACGAAGAGAACTTCTTCAACCTGATGAAGCTCGGCCTTCAGGACATCCGCTTTTTCGAGCGCACCTTCCCCCTGGACCAGGGCTGTAAATTTCTCGATGTGGGCTGCGCCACCGGGATGCTGCTCGGGTATATGCGCGAGCGGGGATGGAATGTGCAGGGGGTAGAGCTGTGCCGGGAATCCGCTGAGCACGGGATGCGAACCAGGAAGCTCGATATCTTTATCGGTACCTTGGAACAGGCCGGATTCCCCCCCTCCTCTTTCTCGGTTGTCCACTTTTCTCATCTCATCGAACACGTGCCGGATCCCAAAGCGTTCTTCTTGGAGATCCGCAGAATCCTCGCTCCGGGGGGATATGTCGTAGTTGTCACTCCCAACATCAATGGTCTGCAGGCCAGGTTGTTCCGGGAGAGATGGCGCTCGGCCATTGCTGATCATCTGACTCTGTTCTCGAAGACGACCCTGCGGGCAGTGCTCCGCTGCACCGGTTACCAGGTCCTGCAAACCGTAACCTGGGGCGGACTGGCCAAGGGAAGCGTGCCGCGGGTGGTGAAACGTCCCATTGATTTTTTGGCAAAGAAGATGGGCTTCGGGGACGTGGTGCTGATGTTGGCCCGCAAACCGGCAATCGATCGGGAAATACAGACGGGTTGACTTTTTTTTCTCCCCCACCTTAGGATTAGCCCTGATGCACCGACCGAGGTCTGCATGAACAAAGAGAGCCTCCAATCGATCCCCCTGGAGGAGTTGGCAGCCCTGGCCCGCGAAGAGGGATACGAAGATGGGGGGGCTGCCGATCGAACGACCTTGGCGGAGTTCATTCTAGAAAACCAGCAGGACCGAGCCAGAGAGAATGAACAGGAGAACGATCCATCGATCCGGGTGGAGGAGAGCAAGTACAAGATTGCCGATGCTGAATCCGGGGAACCGGCGGGCTCGGAGCTCTATCCGATACAGGCTCGGTACAACAGGACGAAGATCGTCTTAATGGTGCGGGATCCCCACTGGGCTTTCGCCTACTGGGACATCGACAATCAAACCCGTGAGAAGCTTCCGGACAAAGAGGAGAGTTGTTGCCTGATTCTCCGGGTGCATGAAACAGAATCCCTCGGCAACACCTCATTCGACATCCCGATCCAGCATGGTGATTCCAGCTGGTACATCTACCTTCCCAACCAGGACTGTGATTATTTGCTGGAGTTGGGAGTCATTAGCCAGGGACGATACAGCTGTCTGGCCAGATCCAACCCGATCCGCACACCCCGGGAGGGCTTTGCGGAATCCGGGGACAATGCTCCCGATTTGTATTCTGATTTTAGCCCCCGCTACGGGATCGGCAGCTCGGATTCGATCCCTCAAAGAATCCTGACAGTCGGCAGGGAGTAGCCGGTGGGATATCTGGCCTTGGTCTTGCACTGGCATCTGCCGTATGTAAGGCACCCGGAGCATCCTCGTTTCCTCGAAGAGGACTGGTTCTTCGAGGCCCTGTCGGAAACCTACATCCCTCTGCTGAGTCTCTTGGAGCGCCTGCACCGCGAAGGGATTCCCTGCCGTATAACGCTTTCGATCTCACCGACGCTGGCGGAGATGTTGCAAGATGAGCTGCTTCAAAGCCGATATCTTGCCTTTCTGGAGCGTATGATCGAGCTTGCAGGGCGGGAGATCAGGCGCACGAAAGATGAACCGCGGCTGAACAGGCTGGCCGAGATGTATCTGGAGCGCTATCGGAACTGTAGGAGGGTGTTCCAGGAGCGATACAGCTGCAATCTCCTGGACGGGTTGATTCATCTGGAGCGGGCTGGGATTGTGGATCTGATCTGTTCGGCCGCCACGCATTGCTTCCTGCCGGTATTTCAGGTGGTGCCCCAGGCCGTAAAGGCTCAAGTAGAGGTGGCCGTCCAGTCGCACATCCGAAACTTCGGCAGCTATCCAAAGGGTTTCTGGCTCCCAGAGTGCGGGTACTACCCCGGGGTGGAGGAGTTTCTGAAAGCTCAGCGACTGCCCTACTTCTTTGTGGAAAGCCACGGCATCCTCTATGCGGATGAGCGCCCCCGCAACGGAGTTTATGCGCCCCTGTACTGTCCCAACATGGTTGCCGCCTTTGGCCGTGATCCCGAGTCCACGGCAGCGGTCTGGTCTTCCCGGGATGGATACCCGGGGGACCCTGTGTACCGGGACTTCTATCGGGATATCGGCTATGATCTGCCGCTGGGATATTTAAAGGACTTTCTCCCGGCTGAGGGAATCCGGGTGAGCATGGGGATCAAGTATCATGCCATTACCGGACCGGGGGATGAGAAGCGCCTGTACAATCCCAAGGCTGCGGCGAAAAAGCTCAAGGTCGACGCCGAACATTTCGTTTCTCAGCGGATCGACCAATGCGCCCGTTTGTCCGCCCTCATGGACCAACCTCCCCTGATCGTGTGCCCCTTCGATGCTGAACTGTTCGGTCACTGGTGGTTCGAGGGTCCCCAGTGGCTGGAGGCTGAGAAGGATAGCTGCGGTTTCCTCTGTGCGCCTGATCACCCCGGGGCAGTATCTGGAGGAGGTTCCCAGTCAGCAGATCGCCCAACCCTGCTTCTCGAGTTGGGGAAACAAGGGTTATGCGGAAGTTTGGCTGGAGGGAAGCAACGACTGGGTGTACAGACATCTGCATCAGCAGGCTATCCGCATGTCCGAGCTGGCTGAGCGCTTTCCGAAGGAGAAGGGGATGCGCAAGAGGGCCCTGGATCAGGCTCTGAGGGAGATGCTTCTGGCTGAAGCCTCGGACTGGGCATTTATCATGAAAACCGGAACGACTGTTCCTTATGCGGTGCGGCGCAGCAGGGAGCATATCTACAACTTCACTCGAATCTACGAATCCCTTATGAGCGGCGGTCTCCCGCGGGAGTGGTTTCTCGGCGTGGAGGAACGGAACAATGTTTTCCGCAAGATCGATTACAGCTGCTGTGCCCCCTGAACGGCGGCTATCGTTCGATGCTGATCTGTTTGTCCAGGTCTATCAATTGGAAGGTATTGTACAGGGCATCGCTGCAGCCCCTGATGCGGATCGATCGATCCTGTTCGGCCAGACTCTTGCGCAGCAGCAGGATCTTCCCGATGCAGGTGGAATTGATCGAAGGGACATCGCTGAGTTCAAGGGTGATGGTACTGTGGTTTCCGTCGGCAAGACCCTTGAGTTCCATCTGGAACTGCTCCGCAGCTCGACTGTCCAGAGATCCGGTTACCTGCAGTTTAACTTCCTCTCCTGAGATCTCTTTCAGGCTAAACATTATCTCCTCCCATCGTCACGACTGGGCATCTCCCCGATCCTCCCATTCCTCCCCATCGCTGTCCTGATCGATCAGGGTGAAACGGCGTACCGCTCCTTCCCGTTCCTCCAGTTCCTCGATCAGAAGTACCGTCTGAAACGGAATCATCAGGTGTTTTGAATTGCCGAAGGCCTTCATGATGTCGTCTTGCGCCGGATTGATGATCATCGTTTTCTTGTCGGAAAAAACAAGGTCTTTGATCGAAACGAAATACGGATGGGTCAGGTCCAGGCTCTTGGCGGTGAGCTGTATTTCCTTGTCCTTCCACTTGAAATGAACTCGATACAGAGACAAAACTCTTCCCCCTTCAATCCTCTTCAAGATACAGATTTCTTTCCCTTCAGTCAATTTCGTTGTTTTGCCCAACATATATATAGTAGATTAATCTTTCCCGGTCAGAAAACTCGCCGGGACGGAGAAAAGAATGTTGACAATCGGGGAAGATGGGATAGTATAGACTGAAAGTGGGAAAAAGTGGGAGATCATGCTATCTAGGTGGTAAGATAGGGTATGTTGACGGGAGAATACAGATATTCCCTCGATGATAAAAACAGGTTGATGATACCCGCGCGAATAAGGTCCGACATCACCGGCAACTCGGTCGTGCTGACCCGCGGCGTGGATCGCTGCCTGTGGCTGTTTCCCCACGAAGAGTGGAAGAAGATCGCCCAGAGCCTGATCGGTTCCACCTCTCTTTTCCAGGAAAAGGCCCGGCTGATGCAGCGGCGGATCATCGCGCCGGCCCAGGAGACCGAGATCGATCGATCGGGCAGAATAATTATCCCCACGACTCTGAAAGAGTTCGCGGCATTGAAAAAGGAATGTATCATTCTCGGTATCCAGAGCTATATCGAAATCTGGGACGAGGAGAGCTATTTGGTCTACCTCGACCAAAACGAGAACAAGTTCAAGGAGGCTGCCGAAGAAATAGGAAACAAGATTGCTCTTTAGCGGTGGGGAGGGGAGAGTGTATATCCACAAGCCGGTTCTTCTCGACGAAGTAACGGCTGCACTGAACGATCGGAAAGAAGAACTGGTGTTTATCGATGCCACCCTGGGCGAGGGCGGACACGCGGAAGCTTTTCTTTCCAGAAATCCCCGACTCATTCTGTTCGGAGTAGAGAGGGACCGGAGCATCATGGAGCGCGCCCGGCAGCGCCTGGACCGTTTCGGCCCGCGGGTCAGATTGTTCCGAATGAATTACTGCGAGTTTTTTCGTTCCGTCACGGAGCTGGTGGATAGTTCACCGCAGCGGATATTTTTCGATCTGGGAGTATCGATGTTCCATTACCAAGCCAGCGGCAGAGGCTTTTCTTTTCGCAGGCCTGAAGCGCTGGATATGCGACTCGATATCGAAAAAGGCAGAACCGCTGCCGAGTTGATTACCGCCAGCTCCGAACAGGAACTCGAGAGTTTGATCCGCCGTTTTGGAGAGGAGCGCTATGCCTCCAGGATCAGCGCCGCGATTGTGCAAGAGAGCCAACGCGGGGTGATCCAGGATTCTCAAGATTTGGCTCAGGTAATCTGGAAGGCGGTTCCTCCCGCCTATCGGTACGGAAGGATTCACCCGGCCACGCGGACCTTTCAGGCTCTGCGGATCGCCGTGAACGGAGAACTCGAACAGCTGGAGGCGGTCCTTCCGATCGCCTTTGCCTGTTTGTCAACAGGTGGAAGGATGGGGGTCATCAGTTTTCACTCTTTGGAGGATCGTATTGTGAAGCGCTTCTTTCAGGAGCGCAATAAGTCCTGTACCTGCCCCCCGGAATCGCCGATCTGTCAATGTGGGGGCCGGAGGCAGGCACGGTTGCTGACTCGGAAGCCGATCATGGCCACGGAGGCTGAGATTCAAAAAAATCCCGCCTCCCGAAGCGCACGCCTTAGGGTCGTGGAGAAGATTGCATGAAGCTTCGATCACCCTTGTTCATCCTCATAATTCTCGCTTTCCTGTCTTTGTTTTTTCTCAACACCTGGCAGGGTTTCCGCTACCAGGAGCTGGAGAGCAGGGTGGAGAGGCTGGAACAGGAACAGAAGAACTGGCTGGAAAAAAACAAGAAGGTGATCGCAGCCCTGGCCGTGCTGAGCTCCCCGCAGCGTATCAGAACGCTGGCTGAGGACTCACTGGGTTTGGAACCTCTCAAGGCTGCCAACCTCATCCAAATCGAATTGGGGGGTGCCGATATTGACTGATACGGTGGTTGGAGGAGCAACCCTGAGCCCCGAACAGGCCTGCGGCTACGCCGAAGGCCGGCTGGCGGTCAGAGGAAATCAGGATATCCGCGGGGTGGCGGTAGATTCCCGCCAGGTCGAAGAGGGTTTCCTGTTCGCAGCTCTTCCCGGACAGCGGGCCGACGGTCATGATTTCATCCCTCAGGCTTTGCAGCGTGGGGCCGCTGCGGTAATGACGGCAGCCTCGCAATGGAGCAGACGGCGGGAGCAGCTGGAAGGCCTGCTGTCCGGTCGGGGTTCGGTAAGCGTGATAGAGGTGGCGGACACCCTCGCCGGCCTTCAAAAAATGGCAAAGGCACGTTTAAGAGAATTCCCGGACCTTTTGAGGATCGGGGTGACAGGAAGCAACGGCAAGACCACGACCAAAGAGATCCTCGGCGCCATTGTCGCCTTGGACAGGCCGGCGGTTACAAGCGAGGGAAATCTGAACTCTGAGATCGGTCTGCCCCTGTCCTGCTTTCGTGTTCGGGCTGAACATCGTGCGGCTGTGTTCGAGATGGGGATCAACCACACGGGAGAGATGGATGTCCTGGCGGACATCTACCGCCCCGATATCGCCGTAATCACCAATATCGGTACGGCCCATATCGGGTTGCTCGGCTCCCGGGAGGCCATAGCCCGGGAGAAGAGCAGGATTTTCAGCTATTTCGACGGTGCCCAGAGAGCCTTTATCTACGAGTCGGAGGACTACGAGGATCTGTTGAAAGGCGGGGTGCGGGGTAAAATCTCTCACTTTGGACCAACAAAAACGAGAGGGTTTGAAGGAAGTGAGGATCTGGGGCTGGATGGATCCATCATCCACTGGGAGGGACTCCGGATCCGCTTCCCCCTTTTTGGGAAGCACAATCTCAGAAATGCATTGGCCGCGATATCGGTATCGGCGCAATTGGGTATTAGTAAAGAAAATATAAAAGAGGGATTGGAGTCAGTTCACCCCCTGTTCGGGCGGTCCCAGATCATCCGCGGCCCGGTGACGGTGATCCAGGACTGTTACAACGCCAATCCCGATTCCTTCGCGCAGGTGTTTGCTTTCCTCTCCGCCCTGCCCTGGCCGGGTAGGAAGATCGGGGTCCTGGGGGCGATGAAGGAGTTGGGAGAACAGAGCGGGGACGCCCACCGACGGATCGGCGCCTTGGCCACGGCCGCCGATTTTCAGGGATTGTTTCTTTTCGGAGAGGAGATGGGCAGCGCCTACAGGGAAATCCAAAACCTGGCTTTTGGAGGCACCGTAAACTGGATGACCGATATCGATTTCCTGGCCTCGAGTCTCCGTTCCTATCTGAGGGAGGGGGATCTGTTGCTGCTCAAGGGATCGAGGGCCGCAGAGTTGGAAAGACTTGTGCCGGAATTGATCGAAGGGTGAGCCATGGTACTGAAACTGCTGTATCCGCTGGTGAAGTACTTCACGGTCTTCAATGTTTTTCAATATATAACCTTTCGCGCCGCCTACGCGGCCCTTACCGCGCTGGTGCTCAGCCTGCTGGTCGGACCGTGGATGATCCGCAGGCTTCAGGAGCTTAAAACCGGAGATTCGATCCGGGTGGATGTCCCTGAGCGCCATTTGTCGAAAACCGGAACCCCGACAATGGGCGGGATCCTGATTATTGTTGCGGTCCTGGTCTCCGTGCTGTTGTGGCAGGACTGGGACAACTACTACACCTGGATCCTGCTGGGGGCGACCCTGGGATTCGGGCTGATCGGCTTCGTGGATGATTATCTGAAGGTATTCAAGAAGAAGCAGAAGGGATTGAGAGCGGGTTTGAAGTTTTCCGGGCAGACCGTGGTCTCTCTGGCCGTGGTACTTATTCTGTTCGCCTTTCGAAACGAGCATACCACCATCTTGTACGTACCCTTCGTCAAGACCCCCATCATGGACCTCTCCTACTGGTATATCCCCTTCGCCGTGCTGCTGTTGGTGGGGTTCAGCAATGCCATCAATCTGACCGACGGCCTGGACGGGCTGGCCACCGGGCTGGTCATCATGGTGGCCATAACCTTCGGAGTTCTCTCCTATCTGGCCGGACGCGCGGACTATGCCTCCTATCTTCAGATCCCCTTTGTCCAGCACAGCTGGGAGATCAGCGTCTACAGCCTGGCTCTGGTGGGAGCGGCCGTCGGATTTCTCTGGTTCAACGCCCACCCTGCGGAAATCATGATGGGAGACACGGGCAGCCTCTCCCTGGGCGGTGTGCTCGGCGTTATTGCCCTGATCATCAAGAAGGAGATCCTGCTGTTCGTCGTGGGCGGGGTATTTGTGATCGAGGTTCTCTCTGTGGTTATACAGGTTATCTCCTTTAAATTGACCCGCAAGCGGGTGTTTAAGATGGCCCCCCTTCATCATCATTTTGAACTGATGGGCTGGTCGGAATCCAAGGTGGTGATACGGTTTTGGATCCTGGGGGGATTGTTCGCAATCTTGAGTTTGTCGACGTTGAAGATTCAGTAGGAGTTCGTAGTTTTGGAGAGGATTGAAAAACCCCGCGGGGATGCTCTGCTGCTGCTCATCCTGGTCGCGATGATCGGGATCGGTTTATCTGTTCTCTTTTCAGCCTCCACCTACTACGCCGAGAGGCTGTTTGCCGATCCCTACTATTTCTTCAAGCGTCAGTTGCTCTGGGTTGTCCTGGGTGCTGTGGCGGCGGCGATCGCTGCTCATCTGCCCCTGTCCGTTCTGCGTCAGGGGACGCCTGTCGTCGTAGCCGCCGCGTTGATTCTGACGGTCCTCACCTTCATACCGGGAATCGGGGAGTCGATCATGGGTGCCCGTCGCTGGTTATTTTTGTTCGGGCAATCCTTCGAACCATCGGAGTTGGTTAAGTTTTCCGTCGTGCTGTACCTGGCCTCTATTTTCAGCAAGAAGCAGGACCGTATAAATGATCCTATCAATGCACTGTTGCCGCCTCTGCTGGTGGTTTCTCTGTTTGTTACACTGATCTACCTTCAAAATGATTTTTCGACGGCCTTCTTCATCCTGTTGATCGCCCTGGCCATGTTTCTCATCGCCCAGGTGCGGATCATCTATTTCGTTCTCTTGAGCCTGCTTTTTGTTCCCGTCGGCGGCATGCTGCTGTTCACCAAGGCTCATCGGGTGCGCAGGCTGATGGCTTTTTTGAATCCGCTGGCCGATCCCAGCGGGAGCGGTTATCAAGTGATTGCTGCTCAAACCGCCTTCGTCAGCGGCGGTTTTTGGGGCAGGGGACTGGGCAGGGGAGTTAGGAAACTGGGAGGACTCCCCGAAGCCCACTCGGATTTCATCTACGCTGTGGTAGGGGAAGAGGCCGGTTTTATAGGAGCTTTACTCATACTCGCGCTGTTCGCCCTCCTTGCCTGGCGGGGTTACTTACTGGCTGTGAACGGCAGGGACAGCTTCAGCCGCTATCTCGCCTTCGGAATCACCAGTACGATCACCCTCCAGGCGCTGCTGAACATCGCCGTAGCGATCGGTCTTGTCCCCGCCACCGGCATCCCCCTGCCCCTGTTTTCCTCCGGCGGTTCTTCCATGCTCGTGACCCTTGTTATGGGAGGCATCCTGATAAATCTCTCCCGCCAGGGCGCGGGACAGCCACGGAGGGATTACAGAATCAGCCTCGACACGGGATGGGGGGATTAGCGCAATGTCGGAAGCGCTCGCCTTCCACAAGTACGGCAAACGACCCGGCACCTCCCGGGGAGGGAAGCGGGAACTGCTGTTCAACCGCCTTCTCCTTGTTCTGGTGATGTGTCTGATACTGTTCCTGATCGGGGAATTGATTTTTCATTTCATCATCGCTCCGCGGCTGACGGTTCGCAACATCGTGATCAGGAGCGATCTATCCCTGAGCAAAGAGGAGATCCTGTCGATTGCCGGCACCGAGGAGAATGCCTTCTATTACGAAATCGATCCTGCCCGTATTCGCGCCGCCTTGGAGCAGCTGCCCATGGTCCGCAAGGCTGCTGTGCAAAAGACCTTTCCCGATTCCCTGAATATTACCCTCTACGGACGCATCCCTCTGTCGATACTTTTTTTCACGACTCCGCAGGGAAGCAGCATCCCGATGATCGTCGACGATCAGGGGGTAGTCTTCGAGGTCGGGAGGTCTTTGAGCCAGTGGGACCTGCCGGTTATTTCGGGGATAGAGTTCAAGCAGCTGGAGGTAGGTACCAAACTTCCGGAAAAAGTGCAACCGATCCTCCATGATCTCAATCGGCTGCGGCAGGAGGATCCGGGGGTGTTCCGCTTGATTTCTGAACTCCGCCTGATCCCGAAAGCTGCCGGCACGCTGGAGATCCTTCTGTATCCGGTCCAATTCCCCGTACGGCTGCGGCTTGCAGGGGCTTTGGATCCGGCGGTGCTGCGCAACGCGATCGTGATCCTGGATCTGCTGGCCGAGCAGGAATTGCTGATGCGGGTCAGGGAGCTGGATATGAGAACCGGAGAGGTTGTATACAGGATGGAGGAGGAGTGAACCGGTGGCTGGGGAAGATCTGATCGTCGGATTGGATATCGGGACAACAAAAGTCTGCGTCATCATCGGCGGGTTCAACGACAGCGGCCAGCTGGAGATCATCGGGGTGGGCACCACTCCATCCCGCGGCTTGAGGCGGGGGGTGGTGATCAACATCGAGACCACTGTACGTTCAATTGCCGCCGCTGTTGAAGCCGCGGAGATGATGTCCGGCCGGGAGGTGGGTTCCGTTTATACCGGCATCGCCGGCGGCCATATCGAGGGTATCAACTCCCGTGGGGTGGTCGCGGTTACGGGCAGGGGACGGGAGATAACCCGGGAAGATGTTGATCGGGTGATCGATGCGGCCAAAGCCATCGTCATTCCGATGGACCGAGAGGTTCTGCACGTGATTCCCCAGGAGTTCGTCGTGGACGACCAGGGGGGCATCAAGAATCCGATCGGCATGATCGGTGTGCGCCTGGAGGCTGAAGTTCACATCATCACCGGGGCCGTGACCTCCGCCCAGAATATCGTCAGATGCGTAAACAGGGCGGGCTTCAAAGTAAACGACATCGTTTTGGAACCGTTGGCCTCCTCCAAGGCTGTGCTTACCCAGGACGAGAAAGAGTTGGGGGTCCTGCTCATCGATCTGGGCGGGGGAACGACGGATGTACTGCTGCATCTCGAGGGCGCACCTTACCACACGGAGGTGCTGTCTATAGGGGGGGATCAAGTCACGAACGATCTTTCGATAATGCTCAAAACCCCCCTGGATTCCGCGGAAAACCTGAAAAAAGAGGCGGGGTGCTGCTACGAAGCGCTGGTACAGGAGGATGAGGAGGTCCACATCCCCGGTGTGGGAGGACGCCCACCCAGAACGATCATGCGCAGCGAACTAGTAGAAATTATTCAACCGAGGATGGCGGAAATCCTGGGAATGATCCGTGAGCAGATCGAAAAAAAAGGCTACCTCAATATCCTCGGCGGTGGGGTGGTCATCACCGGCGGGGGATCTCTATTGTCGGGGACTGCTGAACTGGCCACAGAGATCTTCAACCTGCCCGCCCGGATCGGCTATCCGATCAAGGTGGGCGGGCTGGTGGAGGAATATTACAATCCTATCTATGCAACCGGTGTAGGGTTGGTGCTTGCCGGTGCGTCCAGACGGGATGTGGACTACATGGACACCAGCTCCAGTGAGAAAGCCTTCACCAGCGTGTGGGACCGCATGAGGAGTTGGTTCAAAGAGTTTTTCTAACAGCCGACGAGCCGCTGTTGCGGCTTTTTGATACGATAACTTTCATGGGAGGGGAACATGAATATAGAATTTGCTGACGAGCTCTCGGGAAACCTCACTGTGATCAAGGTGATCGGTGTGGGCGGCGGGGGCAGCAATGCGGTGAACCGCATGATCGCGACGGGGCTGAAAAACGTCCAGTTCATCGCCGCCAACACGGACCTCCAGGCATTGCAGATGGCCAAGGCTCAAACCAAACTGGCCCTCGGCACGAAGCTGACAGGTGGTCTAGGAGCTGGGGGCATACCTGAAATCGGAGAGAAGGCAGCCCTGGAAGATGAGGACAAACTGCGGGAGACCCTCAAGGGGTCGGACATGGTGTTCATCACCGCCGGAATGGGCGGGGGAACCGGCACGGGGGCGGCACCCATTGTGGCCCGCATCGCCAGCGAGCTGGGTGCTTTGAGCGTGGCGGTGGTAACCAAACCCTTCGATTTCGAAGGCCGCCGCAAGATGGAGCTGGCTGAGGAGGGTATCGCCCGGCTGAGGGATGAAGTAGACACCCTGATAGTGATACCCAACCAGTATCTATTGAAGATAGTGGAACGACGAACGCCGATCCGAGAGGCCTTTCTCATGGCCGACGACGTGCTGCGTCAGGGTGTACAGGGCATATCCGATCTGATCACCGAGCCCGGAGAGATCAACATCGATTTCGCCGACGTAAAAACCGTGATGAAGGGCAACGGGGATGCTCTGATGGGTATTGGCATCGGCAGCGGGGACAACCGTGCCGTGGATGCCGCCACCAATGCCATCAACAATCCCCTGCTGGAAGATGCGAAGATCGAGGGCGCCCGGGCGATCCTGGTCAGCGTTACGGGGGGCAATGATCTGTGCTTGAGTGAGTTCGAGGAGGTGCTGAAGATCATCACCGCCAGCGCCGACCGGCAGGCACTGATCATCGCAGGGACAAGTATCAACGGCTCCCTGAATGAACAGATCAAGGTGACTGTGGTCGCAACAGGATTCAACGGACGCAAGCGGATCACCGTGAAGCCCGAGGAGGCCGAGGATGAACAGCAAGGGGATATCATCTCCTACGACGAGTGGATCAAGATGCGCAAGGGGGTGTCTGCGGCCTCTGCCGGCACGACAGCTGCAGGGGCGCCAACAGCCGGTCCGGCGGGTTCGGCCGCACATAAAGGCCCCGGGGATTTTCTGGTGGGCCGCAATTCCAAAGAAGCGGATTTGAACGTCCCCACGGTTCTCAGGGAGAAGAAGTATCTGCGGCAGGGGGATGGGTAGGCCTGTACAAGCCCATGGATGAGCAGTCGAATCTGATTCGTATGTACTCGGATTACCTGACCGCCGAGCTGCGCCTTTCCGCCTCGACGATCGCCGCATACGCGCTCGAGGCTCGTTTGTTCCTGAGCTACTCGGCCGAGGAACAGCTGGAGCTGGAGAACACGACGGTAGGCAGCCTGATCGAGTATCTGATCCACAGGCAGCTTCAGGGAATCAGTCAGAAAACCACGGCCAAGGCGGTGAGTGCGCTGCGGGCATTTTTCACCTTCGCTCATCGACAACGGATGATCCCGAGTAACCCGAGTGTTCATCTGGAGCTGCCCCGAAGCTCCCGCCGTATTCCGGAGGTCTATTCCCTCGAGCAGATAGAGGCGATCCTGGAGGCCATCGACACCTCGAAACCGGCGGGGATCAGGGATCGCTTCCTCTTCGAGCTGATCTACTCCTGCGGCTTGAGAGTCTCCGAGGCCGTTTCCCTCACATTGGACCGGATCTATCCGAAAGCTTCGCTGCTGAGGGTCGTGGGCAAGGGTTCGAAGGAGCGCCTGGTTCCGATGGGGGATCAGGCCTTGCTCTGGATGCGGCGCTATCTGGCCGAAGGCCGGCCCGCTCTTCTGAAAGATAAAAAAGAGCGGGCCTTGTTCATTAACCGCAGGGGCGGGGGGCTTTCCCGCAAGGGAATGTGGAAACGGTTTAAGGAAATACTGGCACTGGCCGGGGTCGAGGGGAAGATCCACACGCTGCGCCATTCCTTTGCCACCCATCTGCTACAGGGGGGAGCGGACCTGAGGGCTGTGCAAACCCTCCTCGGTCATGCGGACATTGGAACGACTCAGATCTATACCCATGTGGACGAGAGTCAGCTGCACCACCAGCACAGACGCTATCACCCGCGGGGATAGAATCGGGAGGATCATTTTGGGCGTTAGAGGGATTGAAAAGACGGGAAACCCGACTATGGTAAACCCGGCCGGCGCCGCGGCCCGGCTTGCCGCCCGGTTCCGCACCTGCACGCTGATCCTCTGCCTGGCCGCTGCCCTGGCGGCCTGCTCCAGGATCGACAGGGACGATGCCATGGTGGATCAGCTGGTGGAGATGGAGGGCGGGACGGAGCGGGAGGTGTCAGAGCAGAGGGTGGAGGAGATCGAGCGGGAGATACAGCGTTACCGCAGGGAGGTGGAGCGCAAAGTGGATGCCTCCGGACAGCTCGGAGTCTATTACAAGATGTTGGCTGTCGAGTACATGCGGGGTGCTATGTATGCGGCCGCCTACGATGCCCTGGAGCAGGCCATAGCCATCCAGCCGGAGAATCCCATCCTCTTCTACCACTCCGCGGTGTGCGCGGCTCGTATGGCGAAAGCCCAGGTGATCGGGGAACAACGGGTGCTCTGGCTGGGCAGATCCGAAGCGCTGTATCGCCGGGCTCTGGTTCTGGATCCGGGCTATGCCGATGCCCTGTACGGTTTGAGTGTGCTCTATGTTTTCGAGCTGGATCGTCCGCAGGACGCTGAAGATCTGCTGGAGAGGTTGTTGGTGGTGGAGAGTAAAGAGATCGATGGACGCTTTCTGCTGGCCAGGGTGTACTTCAGTCTGGGCAAGCTGGAGAACGCTATCGAGCTGTACAGGGAGATCGAATCCCTGACAGATGAGAAACAGGCGCGGGAGGAAGCCCTGAGAGGCAGAAAACAAATCGAGGAACAGCTGTATGGCGCCCAGTAAGTTGCTGGCTCTGGCGGTTAACCGCCTTCCCTTCCTGAGACCCCTGGAGAAGTTCCGGGTGATGGCTCTCTGCCCCCGGGTAGAACAGTTTGCCGAACTTTCCTGGGCTGATATGGAGCGGATTCTGCAGCGCCGCTTCGACGATCCCGGCCTTCCTGCGCAGCGCTATCTGGAGGCGGCGCAGAGGGACCAAAAAGGCTTGACTCGGGGACAGTTCCATTGCACTTTTTACTGGTCAGGCGGTTATCCGCCCCAACTGAGGGAGATCTACGATCCGCCTCTGCTGCTGTACCACCGCGGGCAGCTGCCCGACTGGTCGAAGCCTCTGGTGGCGATAGTCGGCACGCGGCACCCGACCGGCCAGGCCCGGGAGAGTTCCTATGCCCTGGCCTTCGAACTGGCAGGATTGGGGTTGACCACCGTTTCGGGGCTGGCCCGGGGTATAGATGCGGAGGCACACCGCGGAAGCTCCGATGCGGGGGCGGTGAGCATTGCCGTTTTCGGCAACGGCGTGGACATCCTCTTTCCCCGGTCCAGTGCACAGGTAGGCCGAAGCTTGCTCGCCGCCGGCGGAGTACTTGTCAGTGAATATCCCCCCGGTGATCCCCCGCTGGCCCGCAACTTTCCCGCCCGGAACCGGATAATCAGCGGTCTGGCCCGTACGACTGTAGTGGTACAGGCCCCGAAGCGCTCGGGAGCACTGATCACGGCCGACTACGCCCTGGAACAGGGGCGGGAGCTGGTGGTCCATCGGGTGGGCCTGACCGGCGAGCGGGGCGCGGGCACGCGGCGGCTGGCCGAGCAGGGAGCCGCGGTCATCGAGGGCGGGGCAGACATCCTGGCCGACTGGGGATGGAAAATGCAGGGCCCGGAGAGCAGACATCAGCGAGCACAGGGCTGTGCGGAAGCGGGAAAACGGCTGGCCAGGGTCCTGGAGGAGGAGCTGGCCGGGCGCATCGTCTGTCGCAGCGGCAGAGTATTCGAGAGAAACGCAAATGGGAAATAACAACAAAGGAACCTTGATCATCGTCGAATCCCCGGCCAAAGCCAGAACTATCGAGAAGTACCTGGGATCAGGTTATTCGGTGGAAGCCTCGATGGGACACCTGGTCGACCTGCCGAAATCCCGCCTGGCCATTGATCTGGAAAACGGTTTCCAGCCGGAGTACATCACGATCCGGGGAAAGGCCAAGATCCTCAAGGGGCTGCAGAAGGCGGCGGGCAAATCCAAAGAGGTACTCCTGGCCTCCGACAATGACCGCGAAGGGGAGGCGATCTCCTATCACCTCAGGAACGCGATACGCAGCAAGCAGCCGGAGCTGCCGATCAAGCGCATCGTCTTCAATGAGATCACCCCTCAAGTAATAAGAGAAGCGGTGAGCCAGGCCAGGGAGATCGACGCAGCCAAGGTTGAGGCTCAGAAGGCGCGGCGGATACTCGACAGGCTGGTGGGGTACCACCTCTCGCCGATCCTGTGGAAAAAGGTCAAGAACGGTCTTTCCGCGGGCCGGGTTCAGTCCGTAGCCCTGCGGCTGATCTGCGAACGGGAACAGGAAATCGAATCCTTCGTGCCGGAAGAGTACTGGAGTTTGGATGTCGAGCTTCGTAAAGGAAAGAGTGTCTTCCAGGCGGCGCTGAGCGAGTACCGCGGCGAAAAGTGCGATCTGAAAACTCAGGCGGACTGCCTTAAGATCATGTCAGAGCTGCACGGACAGGAGTTTCGGGTCAGCCAGGTCAAGGAGACGCAGAAAACGCTCCGCCCGCGGGCACCATACACCACCTCGAAGCTGCAGCAGGAAGCGGCCAACAGGCTCGGCTTCACGTCCCGAAAAACAATGCGGATCGCGCAGCAGTTGTACGAGGGGATCGACATCGGTTCCGGCCGGGTGGGATTGATCACCTACATGCGCACGGACTCGATCCGCATCTCCCAGGTCGCTGTTGGGGAGGTGAGGGAATTCCTGGCGAAGAACTATCCGGAGGAGCTGCCCGAAAAAGCCAATATCTACACTTCCGGCCCCAGAGCGCAGGATGCCCACGAGGCCATTCGCCCGACCTACGTCGAGAACACCCCCGGGAATGTCAAATCCTCCCTCTCTGCGGATCAGTTCAAACTCTACTCCCTGATTTGGGAACGTTTTGTATCATCCCAGATGAAGCCGGGGCGCAGCTCGACGGTCACCGTGGAAGTAACGGCGGGGCAAACGATGTTCCGGGCCAGTTCGACCACCGTTGTCGAGCGGGGGTATCAGAAGGTACTGCGCGTGCTGGCGCCGAAGAATGCCAAGAAGGCTCTGCCCCGGCTGGAAACGGGTGAGATTCTGGAGGCTCTTCGCTTTCATCCGGAACAGCATTTCACCTCCGGACCTGCGCGCTATACGGATGCGACGATCATTAAAATCCTGGAGGAGAAGGGAATCGGCCGCCCGTCTACCTACGCGCCCATCATTTCCGTACTGCTGGATCGCTACTACGTGGTCCGCAGGAATCGGCAGCTGGCCGCTACCCAGCTGGGCAGAATCATAAACAACCTGTTGACCGAGAATTTCTCCGAACTGGTGAATGAAAACTTCACAGCGGAGATGGAGAAACGTCTCGACGATATCGAGGGGGGAAACGAGAGCTGGTCGAACGTGGTAGAGGAGTTCTACCGTGAGTTCAAACCTCAGGTGGATCATGTCATGGAGACCCTGGAGTCGATCAAGGGTGTGCTTGATGAGCCGACCGACATGATTTGTGAAAAATGCGGCCGGCCCATGGTCAAGAAACTGGGACGCTTCGGTTACTTTATCGCCTGCACAGGATTTCCCGAGTGCCGGAACACGAAGCCGGTGCCCCTGGCCGACTGTCCGCGTCCCGGCTGCGAAGGAAAGATCGTTGCGCGCAGGGGCCAGAAGGGAAGGGGGCGGGAGTTTTACGGCTGCACGAACTATCCCGACTGTGACTTCGTGACCTACGACAAGCCGACCGGGTCGACCTGTCCCCACTGCGGTCAGTTTCTGGTGGCCAAGGAGGACAAGCAGAGGGGGTCTTATAAAGCCTGTATCAACCCGGAGTGTGATTATCTGCACACCCATTCATCGGAGGACAAGAGTGCTTGAGCGCTACCTCCAGTATTTAACCCACGTGCGCCACCTGTCTGCGAACACCCTTTCGGCCTATCGTCGGGACCTGGAGCTGTATTTTGCATTTCTGGAGGATCGGGGTTTGACGGAGCAGCAGGTGGAGGCGGGGGAGGCCAGATCCTTTGTGGGCCACCTGTCCAGAAGGGGCCTTTCCTCCCGTTCGATAAACCGGGTGCTCTCAGCCCTCCGCGGCTACTACCGCTTTCTCGAGAGGGTCGGCGCAGGGGCGGGCAGCCCCTTCGCCTCGGTCAAGAGCCTCAAGATCGACGGCAAGCTGCCGAGCTTCCTGTTCGAGGAAGAGATCGATCAACTGCTCGACTCCGTGCAGCCGCAGGATCTATGGGAGCTGAGGGACCTGCTGATCCTCGAGCTGCTGTATTCCACCGGTTGCCGGGTTTCTGAGCTGGCCTCGGCCGGCTGCACGGATCTGGATCTGAAAGGGGCCACCCTCCGGGTGCTCGGCAAGGGGAACAAGGAGCGTCTGGTGTTCCTGGGTAAGGCGGCCGTGAAGCGGCTGCGGGAGTACCTGCTGAGGCGAAAGGCTTTCAGGGCGGGTGATACGGATGGCCGCAGAGCCCTGCTGATCAACAGACGGGGACAGAGGCTGTCGGTGCGGGGAATCCAGAACATCGTTGATCGCCTGCTCCTGCACTCTCGGCTGGACAAGACGGCCACCCCCCACACTTTTCGCCACAGTTTCGCCACTCACGTATTGCGGAACGGGGCGGACATCCGGGTCGTTCAGGAGCTGCTCGGACATGCCAGTCTGTCTACGACCCAGGTGTACACCCACCTGGACATGGAGCGCCTCCAGGCGGTGTACGACTCCGCCCATCCCCACGCGCGGGCCCCTGCTTCGCAAAGCGATTCGACCCGCTCCAGGGCCGTAGAGGACTCCAAGGGCCGCGAGGAGAAAGAATGAAAAAAACCCACGGGACCACCATTATCTCGGTCCGCAGGAACGGCAAGCTTGCCATGGGCGGGGACGGGCAGGTGACCTTCGGCAACACCATCATGAAGGCGAAGGCGCGGAAGATCCGCAAGATCTACGACGGGAAGATCGTGGTAGGATTCGCCGGGGCCACGGCGGACGCCTTCACGCTCTTCGAGCGCTTTGAAGCCAAGATCAAGGAGTACGGGGGAGACCTTCGCCGGGCCGCGGTAGAGCTGGCCAAGGATTGGCGTACGGACAGGGTCCTGCGGCGTCTAGAGGCGATGCTCCTGGTCGCAGACCGCAAACATATGTTGCTCATCTCCGGTACGGGGGATGTGGTGGATCCGGAGGAGGATGCAATCGCCATCGGATCCGGAGGCGCCTTCGCCTACGCCGCAGCCCGGGCTTTCCTGGAATCGGAATCCTATTCGGCCCGGGATATTGTAGAGCGGTCCTTGAGGATCGCCTCGGAAATTTGCATTTACACCAACTCGCAGCTCATTGTAGAGGAATTGGAATGAAGATAGATCTGGACTCCCTCACTCCCAAGCAGATTGTGGAGCAGCTGGATAAATATATCGTAGGACAGACCAAGGCAAAAAAAGCGGTGGCCATAGCCCTGCGCAACCGAACCCGGCGCCAGAGGCTCTCTGAAGAGATGAGGGATGAAGTCGCGCCGAAGAACATCATCATGATCGGCCCCACCGGGGTGGGAAAAACCGAGATTGCCCGCAGGCTCAGCCGGCTCTGCGGAGCGCCCTTCGTCAAGGTGGAAGCCACCAAGTACACGGAAGTCGGCTACGTAGGGCGGGACGTGGAATCCATGATCCGCGATCTGGTCTCCACGGCCGTGTCCATGGTGAAAACGGAGCTGCAGGAACAGGTGCGGGAGGAAGCGGAGAAGCGGGCCGAAGAGGCGCTGCTCGATCTTCTGCTTCCCGGGATCGGCAAGACCCCGGCAGCCCCCAGAGGTGCGGGCGCGGGGCCGCTGCGGGGGCAGCCGGCCGCACCCCGCCTCGAAACGCCTCCCGGCTCCGCGGAGCCTGTTGCTACAGCGGGCACGCGGGAGAAGTTCAGAGAGAAGCTCCGTGCGGGGGAGCTGGAGGACAAGACCGTCGAGGTGAACGTCACCAGCAACCAGTTTCCCGCCATAGAGATCTTCTCGGGAACCAGCCTGGAGGAGATGGACGTGAATATCGGCAACCTGGGAAACATCTTCGGCGGTCGAAAGAAACGCAAGAAGACAACCGTGGCCCGGGCTCGGGACATACTGCTGAGCGAAGAGATGGACAAACTGATCGACATGGAACGGGTCACCGAACAGGCGATAAAGAGGACCGAACAGATGGGGATCGTGTTCATCGACGAGCTGGACAAGATAGCCTCCAGGCAGAACGTCAGCGGGGTGGATGTGTCCCGGGAAGGGGTGCAGCGGGACATCCTGCCGATCGTCGAGGGCTCCCAGGTGCATACCCGTTATGGAATGATCGACACCTCCCACATCCTTTTCATCGCCGCGGGGGCATTCCACATGAGCAAGCCCTCGGATCTGATCCCGGAGCTTCAGGGCCGTTTCCCCCTGCGGGTCGAGCTGCAGGCGCTTACCAGCGGGGATTTCGTCGAAATCCTCACTCAGCCCCGCAACGCCCTGATCAAGCAGTACGAGGAACTGCTGCGTACCGAAAACGTGGAGTTGGTGTTCGATGAGCGGGCGATCAATCGCATCGCCGAGATCGCCAACGAGGTAAACTCCCGCACGGAAAATATCGGTGCCCGGAGATTGCACACGATCATGGAATCTCTGTTGGAAGAGGTCAGCTTCACAGCCACCGACATCCAGGGGCAGACGGTGACAATTACCGATGACTACGTGGACGCGAGATTGAAGGATATCGTGGAAGACCAGGATTTGAGCCGCTTCATCCTCTAATTAAGCCCTGGCATAAGGCCGAAACTAAAAGGAGAGGAGGGGCCTGAGTGATGTTTACAGGACGATTTGACAAAACCGTAGATCTGCTCAAACGGGGATTGGATGTGTCCGTGCTGCGGCGGGGGGTGATCGCCAACAATATCGCCAACGCGGAAACGCCGAATTTCAAGAGGACCGTGCTGAACTTCGAGTCAGCTCTGAAACGAGCGTTGGACTCCGAGAAGGCGCGGGTTCCGCGGCAGTTCGTAACGGACAGCCGGCACATCCCCTTTCATCAGCCGATCGACTACAGGACGGTCCGCCCGCGTCTGGTTCTGGATTACCTGACAACGGCCAAGAACAACGGAAACAACGTGGATATCGAGGAGGAGGGTATGCTGGCACTGGAAAACCAGCTGCTCTATCAAACCATGGCACAGGCAATCTCCAGCGAGTTCAGCCGGGTGAACCTGGTGCTTCGTTAGTATTGAGAAAGATGAAGAGGCTGGAGGATTAGATGGGTCTGTTTACAACAATAAACACGGCAGCTACCGGGCTCACGGCTCAGCGTACTCGTTTGGATGTGATCGCCAACAACATCGCCAACGTGAACACAACCCGCACGACCGAGGGGGGGGCGTTTCGCCGCAGTCGGGTTGTTTTCCGACCCCGGGTTTCACAACCCTACTGGCGAAGCCCCTTTCTGCCCGCCTTTCTCAAGGAACAGATCGGCCGGGGAGTGAGGGTTGTAAACGTGGAGAAGGACTACGACGCCGAGGTGAGGTTGGTGTATGATCCGACCCACCCCGATGCAATCCAATCCGGACCGCGGCAGGGCTATGTGGAGTATCCGAACGTCAACGTAGTGAATGAAATGGTGGATATGATCTCCGCATCAAGGGCATACGAAGCGAATGTGGCCATCATGAACGGCAGCAAGAGCATGTTCCTCAAGGCTCTGGAGATCGGGAGGTAAATCATGGATCTGCTTTCACCTTTGTCGGTTCAAGGACATGTGATTGGGCTTCAACGCAGTGATCCCAGGCATCTTCCCGGTTCGGCCGCAGCGGCTTCGAGCTCAGTTCCTGCGGTTTCGGATCCGGAAGTTGGTTTCGGGCGTCTGTTTTTCGACGCTTTGAACAATGTCAACGATCTTCAGCATACGACCATGGATCTGACCGAAACGATGCTCACCGACCCGGATTCGGTTGACATCCACGACGTGACGGTGGCCATCGCTGAGGCCAATCTGGCCCTTTCGATGACCAAAGCGATCATGGACAGGGCGATTCGGGCGTATCAGGAGGTTATCAACACGCGGTAAATTACCGGATTCTGTCGAGTTCATATTACGATGCCGGCGCGAACAAGTGCGCCGGCGCAATACATCGCAATCGTTGCCGGTAATTGATTGAACGAAGATTGCGATCAAATGGGAGGGGAGAGAATGAACGAGTGGCTAAGACAACTGGTCAGCCAGATAAAAAATCTTTGGGGAAAGTGGAGCCTCACTCAGAGGATCATCCTGTTTTCCATTGTGGGCGTGGCGGTGCTGGCGGTCATCCTGATCGCGGTGTTCAGCTCCGCTCCGACCATGGTAACGCTGATCGGTACCCCGATCACGGACGACAACAACCTGGCCCGTATCGTAACGGTCCTGGATGAGGAAGGGGTGCCATACAAAGTAAGTCCCGAAAATATAATCTACGTAGAGGACCAGGCGACGGCGCGTCGAATCCGGGCGATCCTGATCAGGGAGGACCTTATTCCTCCCAGGACCGACCCCTGGGCTATCTTCGACGTGGAACGCTGGACTCTGACGGACTTCGAGCGGGACGTCAACCTGCAGCGCGCTCTCACCAAGAATCTGGAGCAGCACATCCTGGCCCTCGACGACGTGGATGCCGCCAGTGTGACCCTGGTGGTGCCCAAGAGTGAGCTGTTCCAGGAGGACCAGAATCCGGTCAGCGCCTCGGTAATCATCACGCCGAAACCGGGCTCCGACATCACCGAGAACCGCAAGAAGATCGAGGGGATCGTGCGGATCATCAAGTTCGCCGTGGCCGGACTTCTGGACGAAAATATCGTGATTACCGATCAAAACGGCCTGCAGCTGAACGATTTCACCGGTCTGGAGGACGTGGACAGGATCGAGATCGCCCGGCGGGAACTCAGAACCAAGAAAGAGCTGGAGCAGCAGTACAAGGCGGAGATTCTCGCCTCGCTGCGGGCGATATTCAGCTTCGACAGGGTGGAGATCGTCAAGCTGGACATCGACCTGGACATGAGCAAACAGACCGTGAACACGGAGGAGCATTTTCCGGTCACGATGAAGAAGGACAACCCCCGCACGCCCTTCGATGAAAGCGAGGTGGTACCCTCCATAACCCTGTCCAAGGAGATAACGGAGGAGCATTTCGAAGGCACGGGTTTCAACCCGGAGGGCCCTCCGGGTCAGGAGGGGCAGACGCCGCCCGCCTACAAGGATCTGTCCAACCTGGTGGGCAAGTACGATCAATCCTCGCTGATTCAGAACGAGGTGGTGAACAAGAAGAGCACTTTCGAGGAGAAGAGCCCCTGGCGCATCGAGAGGATCACCACGGGGGTGGCTATTGATGGAGTGTGGCGCAGGGTATACAATGAAGAAGGTCAGGTAGAGGTCAATGCCGACGGCAGCATCACGCGGGAGTACGTTCCGGTGAGCGAAGAGGATCTGCGCAAAGCGGAAAACTTGATCAAGGATGCCGTGGGTTACGACCGGGATCGGGGTGATTCGGTAACCGTCGAACATATCCCCTTCGACAGGACCGCCCAATTCTTAACCGAGGACGAGGAGTTGCGCCGTCAGCGGCAGCTGCGCACCACGATCATCTCGGTCATCATCGGCATCGGGGCTATTATTTTCGCTGCCATCCTCTACCGGCTGATCGCCAAGGAGCTGGAGCGCAGAAGGCGGCTGCGGGAAGAAGAGCTGGCGCGGCAGCATCAGGCCATGCGCGAGGCTGCCTTGCGCAGAGCGGAGGAGGAGGGTGCGGAAGTCGAACTATCCGTGGAGGAACGGGCGAGGATGGAGATGCAGGAGAATGCCATCAATATGGCTCGGGAACACCCCGAGGATGTGGCTCAACTGATCCGTACCTGGCTGTTGGAGGAGTAGACAGATGGCAAAGAGGGAAGCAATCGTGACAGCCCAGGCGCCGCCGCCGACGAAGAAATCCAGGGGCCACGCCGGGCCTAAAAAGGCGCTCACCGGTCGTCAGAAGGCCGCCATATTCATCATAACTCTGGGACACGAGATCGCCTCGGATATTTTCAAGCATCTGCGGGATGATGAGATCGAGCAGCTGACCTTCGAGATTGCCCGCAACGAATCGATAGACCCGGGGGACCGTGATCAGGTGCTGATGGAGTTCCAGGAGCTGATGATGGCCCAGGACTTCATCTCCACGGGCGGTATCGAGTACGCCCGGGAGCTGTTGGAGAGATCCGTAGGCAGTCAGAAGGCCGTAGATATCATCAACCGCCTGACAAGTTCCCTTCAGGTGCGTCCCTTCGACTTCATCCGCAGAACGGATCCGGCTCACCTTCTCAACTTCATTCAGCAGGAGCACCCCCAGACCATCGCTCTGATCCTGGCCTACCTGGAGCCGAACAAGGCATCGGTGATCCTGGGAGCGCTGCCCAGCGAGGTTCAGTCCGACGTGGCCAAGAGGATCGCCACGATGGACAGGACCTCCCCGGAGATCCTGCGGGAGGTCGAACGGGTTCTGGAGAAAAAACTCTCCACCCTCTCTTCGGAGGACTATACGGCCGCCGGCGGGGTGGAGAGCATCGTTGAGATTCTCAACCTGGTGGATCGCTCCACCGAGAAGGGGATCATCGAGCGGCTGGAAGAGGATGATCCGGAGCTGGCCGAGGACATCAAGAAGCGGATGTTCGTGTTCGAGGATATAGTTCTTTTGGACGACAGAGCCATCCAGAAGGTGCTGCGGGAGGTGGACACTACGGAGCTGGCCAAAGCGCTGAAGGCTGTGGATTCGGAGGTGCAGGACAAGATCTTCCGGAACATGAGCAAGCGGGCCGCTACTCTGTTGAAAGAGGATATGGACTACATGGGACCGATCCGGTTGAAGGATGTCGAGGAATCCCAGCAGCGGATCGTTTCCATTATTCGCAAGCTCGAAGAGCAGGGAGAGATCGTGGTCGCCCGGGCGGGCGAGGACGAACTGGTGGTGTAACGTGGCAAAGAATGTCTTTAGAGCGGATGAAATTCTCTACCAGTCCCGCAAGGTTTTTATCAAACCCCCTCAAGTACAGCCGGAAGAGAGTTTCGAGGAGATCGAGAGTCTGGAAGAATATACCGGACCCACTGTGGAAGATCTGCGGCGGGAGGCGGATGAGTTCAAGAAGGGCTGGGAGGAGGAAAAAGCCCGTCTGATCGAAGCAGCTCACGCTGAGGCGGAGTCGATCAAGAAAGAGGCTGAGCGGGCTGCCTTTGACGAGGTAAAACGTAAAAACAATCAGGCCCAGAAGATCCGCCAGGAGGCGGAGGACGAGGCCAAGCGCGTCGTCGAGGATGCCAGGAAGAAAGCCCAGGAGCTGGAAGCGGAGATCCAAAGCAAGGTTGAGAAGCAGGAGAAGGAAGCTTTCGCCAAAGGGCACGCCGAGGGAAGGGAAGAGGGATTCCAGGAAGGGCGCGTGGAGGTGGAGCGTCTTGTCGATACACTTCAAAAAATCGTCTCCGCGGCCATCGACAAGAGAAACCAGATCATCCAGGACTCTGAGACTCAGGTCATCAACCTCGTTCTCCTGATTGCCAAGAAGGTGATCAAGGTGATCAGCGAAAACCAGCGCAACGTGGTGATCAACAATGTGGTCCAGGCTCTGCGCAAGCTGAAGAGCCGGGGCGACGTGGTTATCCGGGTGAATCTGGCGGACGTGGAGCTGACCTCGGAGCATATCAATGACTTCATGAAGATGGTCGAGAACGTTAAATCCGTGACTGTTCTGGAGGACAGCTCGGTAGATCGGGGCGGATGTATCATAGAAACCGATTTTGGTCAGATTGACGCCCGGATCTCTTCGCAGCTTCACGAGATAGAAGAGAAGATAGTGGAGCTGGCGCCGATCCGTTCCAAGGGGGAGGGATAGCGGCCTGCACAGGAGTGCATTAGGCACAAGAGTGCAATAGACACGGAGCGGATGAGCCCGGTGAGAGCCGGCGAAAAACAAACCCATTTTTCAGGGAGGGGAAAAAGTGGGGCTATTCGATAAATACGCATATACCCTGGAGAGAATCGATCCCATCAAGTTTACCGGAGCGGTACAGCGGGTTCAGGGCGGGCTGATCGTGGAGTCCATGGGTCCCCGCGCAGTAGTAGGGGAGCTTTGCCAGATCGTGCTTCCGGACAGCCGCCGCATCATCTGGGCCGAAGTAGTGGGCTTGAGGAACAAGATCGTGCAGATCATGCCCTACGACGAGATGGAGGGCATCACCGTAGGCTGCAAGGTTATCGCCATGGGGGAGCAGCTGACCATTCCCGTCTCCGAGAAGCTGCTGGGCAGAGTCCTCGACGGTATGGGAAAACCCATCGACGGCAAGGGAGATATCGGTTCGGCCGAATGGTATCCAATCCATCAATCTCCGCCGGATGTGCTGCGCAGGCCTCGGATCGCAGAGAAGATAGGAACCGGTATCCGTTCCATTGACGGGCTGGTAACGATGGGCAAGGGACAGCGGGCCGGGATATTTTCCGGCAGCGGAATCGGTAAATCCACCCTTTTGGGAATGGTTGCCCGTAATACCACCGCGGACGTGAGCGTCATCGCCCTGATTGGTGAACGGGGCCGGGAGGTGCGGGATTTTATCGAAAACGACCTGGGACCGCAGGGCCTGGAGCGATCCGTGGTCGTGGTTGCCTCTTCGAACAAACCCCCGCTGTCTCGAATCCGCGGCGCCTATGTGGCCACGGCGATAGCCGAGTACTTCCGCGATCAGGGCAAAGACGTCATGCTGCTGTTCGACTCGGTGACCCGCTTCGCCAGGGCCCAACGGGAGGTCGGGCTTGCGGTGGGCGAACCGCCGGCAAACAGAGGGTTCACCCCTTCGGTGTTCTCGCTGCTGCCCAAACTTCTGGAGCGCTGCGGCACCTCTCCGAAGGGAACTGTGACCGGATTCTACGCCGTGCTGGTCGAAGGGGATGACCTGGACGAACCGGTCTCCGATGCGGTTCGGGGTATACTGGACGGACATATTGTGCTTACCCGCAGCCTTGCCCAGCGCAATCATTACCCCGCCGTGGATGTCTTACAGTCCGTATCCAGATTGGCCGAAAAGGTAACAGGACCAAACATTAAAAAGGCGGCCGGAATACTGCGCCGCATGCTGGCCACTTACCGGGAGGCGGAGGATCTGATCAACGTCGGCGCGTACGTAGAGGGGTCGAATCCAGAGATCGATCAGGCCATCGCAAAGATGCCGGAGATCAACGAATTCCTCATTCAGGCTATCGAGGAGAAACATCCGATGGCTGAAAGCTATACCCGAATGGGGGAGATTGCAGGGATACCAATCCCAGAGGAGGAGTTGGGAAGTGAAGCGGTTTCACTTCAGACTCGAGCGAATCTTTGAGATCCGTTCGTTTCGGGAACGGCAGTGGTTGGCCAAGTTGGCGGCTGCTTCGGGTATGTGTAGCCGCCTGAAGCGAAAGATCACCGAGACCGGCGATGCGGCTCGGGGAGCGTTTTACCTAGACAGCCGGAGGGGCAATGAGCTGGACCTGTCCATGCTGATCTACAAGGAGCACTATATCAACCGGCTGGGCCAGGAGCGCAAGAGTTTGCAGAAAGAGCTGGAAGAGAAAATGCGCCAGCGCAGCGAGGTGCAGCAGAAGTATCAAGAGGTTTCCCGGGACAAGAAGGTCCTGGAAAAGCTCAAAGAGAAGAGAGAGTCTGAGTACTACAGGCAGGGGAAGCTGGAAGAGTTCAAGGCGGTGGATGATCTGAACTCCAGCCAGTTTGTCAGGAAGAGCCAGATGAGGGGGGAATGAGCCGTGATGGAATACAGTTCTGTTGGAGCGGGTTTTCGGGTTGTGATTCTTCTGCTCCTCGTGGCGGTTCTCGTGCTGGGCGGACTGGTTTGGTTTGACTACCTGGGGATCGTGGATGCCAAGCGGCTGCTGGCGCCGGTGTTCACGCTGATCCGGGGCGAAAGGATCGTGGTGGACAGCGAAGACCCGCTGCTGCTGGAAAAGGAAAGACTGGACAAACAGCTGGAAGCGCTGGCCATCCGCTCGGAAGAGCTGGCCGCAGGGGAGCAGGAGCTGGCCGCTGGTCAGGCGGAAGTCGATCAGATGGTCGAGCAGTTGGAAGAGCGGGAACAAACGATCGAAGATCGGGAAAAAGTGTTTAACGAACGTGTGCAGGCTTTCGAAAATAGAAGAGTAAACCTGCAGCGCAATTCGGACTATCTGGTCGGGATGCCGCCGGGAAATGCCGTAAAGATACTGCTGCAGATGGAAGATCAGGACGTGATTGATATCTTTCGTATAACCGAGGAGCAGGCTCAGGCCACTGGAGAGCTTTCCCTCGTATCCTACTGGCTGTCCCTGATGCCCGCTGAGCGGGCTGCGGTGCTGCAGAGGAAAATGTCGCGGAAGACCGGGAGTTGAAGCATTGTTGCTGTTGGATCGTTCTTCACCAAACCCGATGATCGCTGAGCTCTCGGCCGAAGCCTCACAATCTCCGGCTGCCAATTATTTCGGCGAAAAGAAAGCCGGCGGAAAGGCGCAGAAGGGGGCCGAAGGTTTTGCCAGGAGTCTGGAAAAGGCCCAGGGAGCCGGCGGAGGGCCTGTTTCCAGGCGGAGAGAAGGTCCCCGGCAAGCGGCGGATGCCAAGGGCAGTGATGAACCTCGAACCGCTACCCCTGAAATGCTCCGGGAGCTGCTGGGCGGGTTGAATGAGCAGCAGCTGATCGGAATATTGATGAAGCTCAATCCAAAGGAACTGCTGCGCTGCGCCGAGTCTCTCGGGATCGACCCGGCCGCCCTGCTCGATCCTGCCGGGCTCGCCGATTGCGCCTCGGCAGAGGGGAAGCAGCAGCTGAACCGCAGTCGGCTCGTGCGTCTTATCGCGCGGCTGGGCGAGCTTCTCGGGGAACAGACGATAGCAGATGCGATCGCCTCGACGGCGGGGAAAAAACGCCCGCCTGCCCGGCAGTTGACGGGCAGCGCCGCCGGCGGCAGAACGAAAAATCAGCAGATCGGTGAAGCCCGAAAGGTGGGGAAGAAGCCCAGGGTGGTGGTGCTGGATCTGAGGAAGGATCAAACCAAGGACAGTCGGGAACAACCGAATCCGTTGAAGAACTCCTTCTCCCTCACCACGGAGAGAAGCGCGGAAGCTGAAGGCCGGGATGTTTCGGTCCTGTTCCGGGCTCCTTTTCAAGACAAAGCCCAGCAACCCGTCCTGGAGGCGAGCGTACGAACGAGCAGGGCGGCTGCGAACTTCGAACAGCGCTTCATTCCGGAAGTTGTCAAGCAAACCGGTATTATCCTCAAAAGTGGCGGAAACGGAGAGATCCGCCTGGTATTGAAGCCGGAGAACCTCGGCAGCGTACGCATTCGCCTCGCCCTGAGCGAAAGCAGTTTAGAGGGCCGTATAGTTGTCGACAATAATAGTGTCAAAGAACTGGTCGAATCCAGCCTGGACAACCTGCGGAATGCACTGCGTGCGGAGGGGTATCAGACCAACCTGGAGGTCTCGGTTGGGCATCGGAGGAATTCGAGCGGTAATGAACAGACCCAAACCCGACCGGTGGGCTGGTTGGCAGGCGGTTCCGAAGAGTTCGACAAGGCCGTACCGCTCTATCTGGAGATGAGGCCTGACTATGAGCTGGTCAATATGTTTGCGTAGTAGGCAGCCGGCATATTGGCTTGGTTAAGGAAGAAAAGAAGGAGTTATGGACATTCAATCGTTACTATCCGCCGATGATCTGACAAGTTTGTCGAGACAGGTGGAGAACTACAACAGGGGTTTGAATCCTGCTGTGGCCGCGGGCCAAGGTGAGACCCTGGGTAAGGAAGATTTCCTGCGAATCCTCCTGACCCAGCTGACCCACCAGGATCCGACCGCCCCGCTGGAGGACAAGGAGTTTGTGGCTCAGATGGCCCAGTTCTCCACCCTGGAACAGATGACCAATATGAGTGCAGAGCTGGCCAAGGTATTCGCCGTTATGGCCAAGAGCCAGGCGATTGGGCTTTTGGGAAAGACGGTTGAGATCGCGGTTGGCGAGAACAAAGTATCCGGGAGGGTTGAGGAAATCACAGGTAGTGAGTTTCCGCAAATACTGGTACAAGGCCGATACTACGACGTGTCACAAGTTTTGAGCGTCAAGGAAGATTAAGGAGAAAAGGCCATGATGCGTTCGCTTTATTCCGGAGTTTCCGGTCTCCAGAACCACCAGATACGAATGGATGTTCTGGGAAACAACATCTCCAACATCAACACGACCGGTTTCAAGAAGGGGCGGGTTAATTTCCAGGACATGCTCTCCCAGACCCTCTCCGGCGCGGCCAAACCCACCGATGAGGTGGGCGGGGTCAACCCCAAGCAGGTCGGCCTGGGGATGGTTATCGCCTCGATCGACACGATCCATACCCAGGGATCGCTGCAGACCACGGGAGTCATGACGGATCTGGCCGTTCAGGGGGAGGGATTTTTCATTCTCCAGAACGGAGAGAAACGCTTCTTCACCCGGGACGGGTCCTTCGGGATCGACAGGGACGGTCTGTTGGTCGATCCGACCAATGGACTGCGGGTCCAGGGCTGGCAGGCGATCACGATTGACGGGAATACCATGATCAACACCGCCGCCCAAATAGATGACCTGATCATCCCGGTGGGAGACAAGGATCCGGCAGCCGCCACCACGGAGGTGGAACTGGCCTGCAACCTGGACAAGCGCACGCCGGAGATCCCCCTCGGTGCGACTCCGCAGACGATTATGGACGGTACCTGGACCACCACCTTCGATATCTACGACAGCTTCGGCAAAGTACACCAGCTGCAGGTCAACTTCACCAAGGTTGTGGGAATAGCCAACCGCTGGCAGGCCGAGGTGCTCGTGGATCCGGATGCGGAGATCCCTACGAACACTTTGGTGGAAATTGGAGCTGCGAACAACGCGGACAACCTGTTCTTCATCGATTTCGACAACCTAGGTTCCCTTTCGGCCGTTCTGGACGCACAGGGCGACACCATTGCCGAAGAAACGCTGCAGGTCCAGGTCGGTTTCGATGTACCGGAAGCAACGATCCCGGCCGGGGAGGCAGCGGTTCGCCAGTTGTTCACCCTCAACCTCGGGGATGTGGGCAGCTATCGTGACGCGGTGACCCAGTTCGCCGAAAAGAGCTCCACCAAGGCGATCACCCAGAACGGATACCCCATGGGTTATCTGGAGAGCTTCAAGATCGACCAGGCCGGAGTGATCACGGGAGTGTACTCCAACGGCACCAATCGGGCCCTCGGGCAGGTTGCCCTGGCCGGCTTCACCAACCCCGGCGGCCTGGAGAAGGCCGGGGAGAACACGTACGAGGTGTCGAACAATTCCGGCGAAGCCCGTATCGATGCGGCGGGAATCGCGGGCAAGGGCAAAATCATCGCCGGAGCGCTGGAGATGAGCAATGTGGACCTTGCCGAGCAGTTCACCGACATGATCGTGACCCAGCGGGGATTCCAGGCCAACTCCCGGACCATCACCACCTCTGACCAGATGATCCAGGAACTGTTGACATTGAAACGGTAAAGGAATTAGATGAAATAGATGATAGAGGTGACCAGACTTGACGGGAGGACCTACCATGTGAATCCCCACCAGATCGAATATATCGAGTCCAACCCAGATACGACTCTGGTCATGCTCTCAGGAAAACGGCTCGTAGTGCGCGAGCCGTATGAGCAAATTTTGGAGCGAATCGTGAGCTATCGAAAGCTCATAGGGGCTTTTAAAAACGAGGAGTAGCGTGTGGATCTTGCGACGGTAGTAGGCCTGCTGGTGGGATTCGCCGCCCTGGTTATAGGTATATTCTGGACCGGCGGAAGTGCCAGGGGCTTTATCAGCTTATCCTCTATATTTATCACGATCATCGGTTCTTTCTGTGCCTTGATGATAGCCAACCCCTTAAGCCGTGTCCTGGGAATTATGCGTTATTTCCGCCTGACCCTGCGGGTTCCGGTCTACGAGGAGGAGCGGATCATCAGCCAGCTGGTAACTTTTTCCGAGAAGGCCCGCCGGGAGGGTCTCCTGGCTCTGGAGGATGATCTGGAGGAGGTGGAGGACGAGTTCTTGAGGAAAGGGATTCAACTTGTCGTTGACGGAACGGACCCGGACATCATCAAGAATATCCTCTACAACGAGCTGAACCAGATTCAGTCCCGCCATGCGATCGGCATCGGTATCTTCGATGATTGGAGCAAGCTGGCTCCGGCATTCGGCATGATCGGTACGTTGATCGGTTTGATCACCATGCTGGCTCAGATCGAAGACAAATCGGCAATCGGGTTCGGTATGTCCACAGCCCTGATCACGACCCTCTACGGAGCCGTCCTGGGCTACCTGGTATTCCTGCCGGTGAAACGCAAGCTCGAGGACAGGGACGAAGGAGAGAGTCTGGTGAAGGAGATCATGATCGAAGGTATTCTCTCTATCCAATCCGGGGACAACCCCCGCATCCTCGAAGAGAAACTTCTGGCTTTCCTGCCGCCGCTGCGTAGAGAGGCGGTCCGCCAGGAGGCGGTGAGGGAGTAGAACGTAACGCGATGCCCGTAGCGAAGAAGAGGGAGAGAAAAACTGAAGAGGGTTCCCCCCAGTGGATGGTCACCTACGGGGACATGACCACCCTGCTGCTGACTTTTTTTATCCTGATGTTCACCACCGCGGAGATCGACGGAGCGGAGCTGCGCATGATTCTGGCGGCCTTTCAGGGATTAGGTTCCTTCCAGGGGGGAAACACCCTCCAGGTCGGAAAGCTTGCCGAGCTGGGACATACGATTATGGGTCTTCCCTCCAGGGAAGCGGGAAGGGCGCTGGACAATGCGCGGCGGACCGCGATCAGCCAGTTCCAGCCGGAACTGAAAACCAGGAAGGTGAGGATCAAGGAGGACGAACGGGGTTTGATTATCTCCCTGGCGGCGGATTCGTTTTTCGAGCCGGCCAGCGCCGAGGTCAACATCGAGGAGTCCAGGGAGGTGCTGTGGAAGGTGGCGACACTTCTGAGCTCTCAGGAGATGCGGGGACGAAAGTTCCGCATCGAGGGGCATACGGACAACATTTCCACGGATCCGGACGGACCGTGGGAGACTAATTGGGAGCTTTCCGCCGACAGGGCCGTCAATGTACTTCATCGCCTGGTGGAATATCAGGTCGATGAGCAGCAATGTCAGGTGGCAGGATTCGCCGATACCGTGCCTCTGGCTTCCAACGACACCCCGGAGGGTAGGGCATACAACCGCCGGGTGGATATCGTTCTGCTGACCGAGGGGCATCTATGAGGTTTCAGGAGTTTGAATTGGCGGCGCGTTTTTTCTAAATTTGGATGTAGGAGCTGTTCATGTCCGACGAAGAGGGTTTGAGTCTAGAGGACGTGGGAGCGGGTCCCGATGAAATAGCCCCTGCGGGGCGAAAAGCGGGATTTCTGCCCACTTTTCTCGTACGAGCGCTCAAGTGGGTGGCTATCGGCCTTGGTTTTATTATTCTCGGCGTTACTACTACCGTAGTGACCTTTCAGCTGGTGAGCAGGGGACGTGCCGATTCAGAACTCCAGGAGTATTCTCCAGATTACAGGGGCCATCGGGAACCTCTGAACTACGACGACACTTTGGAGGAGATCCGCGGGGTGACCTCCGACGAAGTTCCAGCCATCTTCAGTGCGCAGATAAGCCTGGGTTACGATCCGGAGAATCAGAAGCTGGCTATCGAGATCGCTGCCCGCAAGCGGGAAATCGGGAATATCGCATTGTTGTATCTGAGTAACAAGAGGAGCGATGAGCTGCGGCCGGAGTACTACGAGCAGATCCAGGGGGATATGCGCGTTGAGATAAACGGCGTTCTCAGCGAAGGTCAGATCGAAGCAGTGGTCTTCCGGAATTTCGTGGTGACCCAGTAGGAGAGTATTTGTATGGCGGAAGTACTGTCCCAGGACGAGATCGACCAGCTTCTCTCGGCAATCTCAGCCGGTGAAATCTCCACCGAAGAGATCCACCAGCCCAGGGACCAGCGGAAGATCAAGATCTATGACTTCAAGCGGCCGGATAAATTTTCCAAGGATCAGATCCGCACGGTTTCGATCATGCACGAGACTTTCGCCCGCCTCACTACGACCTCGATGTCGGCCCAGCTGCGCAGCCTGGTTCATGTCCACGTGGCCTCGGTCGACCAGCTTACCTATGAAGAGTTTATCCGTTCGATCCCCAATCCCACGACCCTGGCGGTGATCGACATGGATCCCCTGAAAGGGTCTGCGATTCTGGAGATCGATCCGGCAATCACCTTTTCGGTCATTGACAGGCTTTTCGGCGGCCAGGGGGAGGGAGCCAAGTTCTCCAGGGATCTGACGGACATCGAGCAGGCGGTCATGGAGGGCATCATAGTCCGCGTCCTGGGGAACTTACGGGAAAGCTG
>Ga0315553_10000310_pt1 | contig 45185 bp, 46 predicted proteins | sample SalMarSW160140MG_FD_203099 | JGI IMG/M metagenome (GOLD analysis project Ga0315553, IMG submission 203099) | Salt marsh sediment microbial communities from the Plum Island Ecosystem LTER, Massachusetts, United States - Salt Marsh Sediment SW1601-40 ...
CCTGTCTACTATTTCTTTTTTCGAGTAGTTTATATAAATCATATCATCGAATCTTTCCTTGACGATGATGAAAACACACTTATCAATGCCAGTGCTTAAGACAGCCCCACCGTGATTTGCGTAGAAATCGTCAAAATCAGTGCCTCCGCCTAGAAAGCTTACTCGCAGTGGAGTTTGAACCACAATCATTTCTTTCCTCGCATTCTAGAGTTAATCATTCTGTTACACATTGGCTGAAAACTCGATGCACTCAGGTCTGTTCTGCAAAAATCTGTTACTTTTTGCTTGATGTTCCCTTTTTGTTTCTCATTTATTACATGGACTGTCATATCTCACCCTCACATTATAGCATCTCCGTAGCTCTTCGAGATGCTACTTTGCCAAGTTGGTTCACTTTCACGGCTTCAAGGACATTATGAGTAGCCGGTGTCCCTCGCTGTAAATCGAGTTTGGTATTTGTGATTCTCGCCCTGGCATCAGGATTGCCAGCCAGGTGAAGGATTACGTCATGGTTAGCAATGGCTTTGTTTAAGGTGTCAAGGTCAAGCAGGTCAGCTTGGATGAAGTGAAAATTGAGATTGCTCACGTAGCACTCGAGGAACTCTTTTCTGCTTGAGCTGAGGTTATCATATACGGTCACATCGTCTGAGTTAATCAAGCGGTCGATAAGGTGGCTGCCGATAAAGCCAGCACCACCAGTGCCCAAGTATCTTTGTGGCTTGTTTTGATATTTCATTCGAGTTTAAAACCTCGACGGTATATCCTGCTTGTTCTAAAGCCCGTTGGGGTATTTCGTCAATAACTTTGCCGATTGTCTCGGCTTCATTCAGCATCGGCAGAATAATAGACACTTTCGCTTTATTCATTTAGTTGATTGTAATCGGAATTGTCGACATAATTCAATACAGGCGGCGAAATTGTATACTATATTTGTGCGTACTATAATAGAGTGATATGACTGGTTTGGTAACCAAAGGAGATTGGCGGAGAGATTTGATTGCTCTCGGTCCCAGCACATATATAGGGTTAATTTTGGTTATGTCGGGAGTGGGCAAAATACTGGGGCAAGAGATACCTGGTCAAATGGAGTTTGTTGACTTGCTGCTGAAATCCTTGTGGACTCCTACTATGGCTCACCTCATCGCTGATGTTCTTCCTGTAGGGGAGATAATCCTGGGAGTGGTTTTGATTTTGGGGATATTTACCCGAATTGCTGCTGGGTTATGCCTTCCCCTTATCATTGGCTTTATGGCTAGCAATTCAGTGGCAATAAGCCGTGGGATGGGAGAATTTCCTTCATGCGGCTGTTTCGGGGTGTGGGAGGAGCTTTTCGGGATGGTGACGCCAATGCAGTCAATGGTGTTCGATGTTGTGCTCTTAATGCTGGCTGTGATTATATTGGTATTTCATCCCAGTGGATTTCTAAATTTTCGCCCCTGGTTTATTAAAGAGAAGGCAAAGGAAGGAGGATAATGAAGTTGTTATTATGGAAATTGCTGCTCGGTTTAATCGGACTGGTCGTTATTAGCGTCCTTGTCTGTGGTTGCGGCCCAGTTGATCATTCCCCGGTTATCACCGGCCTCGAGGCTAATAAGACGGTATGGCTTCCTTCAGAGGTAATCAATATAGAATGTAATGCCAGTGGTGTTGATGGAGGCAACCTGAGCTACAATTGGTCAGCGGGTGGAGGTGCTATTCATGCTCGTGGGAGCGGTGAGTCTGCCGGCTGGACTGCTCCTGCTGAGCCTGGTAATTACACCATCACGGTTAACGTAACGGATGAAGAAGGCAATTGGGCTGTGCGGTCGGTAACCATTCGTGTTCGGCTAAACCACCCTCCGATTATCACCATCCTAAAATTTTGTGACGATTGGATAGTCCCTTCAGGCAAATGTCAATTAGAATGCCTCGCTGAGGACCTTGATAGTGGCGATATTTTGACATATGAATGGGAAGCTGAAGGTGGTAATATTTCGGGCAGTGGTTCACCAGTTACCTGGACTGCACCTGAAGAACCGGGCATATACAACATCTCGGTTGTGGTTGGAGATGAACTAGACGCCGAAACCAGGACCTCGCTGCCCATAGTGGTAGCAGTGGAACAACCGGCGCCAGTTATACAAGGCTTAACTGTTACCACTGATAATCCTGGTTATATAAGGCAAAAATCCGGGGGGTACGAAATATTGCAAGTAAGTGGATACTGTACCCTCGAGTGCATCGCCGCTGATCCCAATGATGGTGAACTGCATTATATTTGGTCAACTGAGAGAGGGGGCATCTCTGGGAATGGTGCCAAGGTTACCTGGACTCTGCCACCCAGCAGCGCAGAGGGATTCGTCATTACGGTGATGGTAGCTGATGGCAGGGGCGGCATAGCCTCTGAGGATGTGACTATTAAGGTAAGAAGCTGCTTCTGCGGTGGATAAACCGAAGAGCAAATACTGATTCTAACTCAGAGGCATGATTCTTACCTTGCCCCATATTCCTATCTTGTCGTCTTTGATGATGATTATGCCGTATAACCCCGGGATGTCTTTGGCTTTCTCAATTGCTTGAGGGATATCATCGATACTTGTGATAGTGTTGCCTACGGTAGTGGCTATAGCATCTGCCAGAGGTGTGGAAGGCGAGAGGGCGACTACAGCGTCAGCGCAGCCCAGGCTTAAGGAATGCCCCACAGTTGCTGAAGAAGTGCATATCCCCAGAGGTGTTTCCTGGGGCTTGATTTCCAGAGCAATTTTGCCAGTAGAGGAGGACTCTCCGGCATAGATGCCCACCAGCCTTTTTTTCGATGTTTTCAGGAATATATCGCCTCCATTTTCCACGATTATCTCGGGCGAAAAGGGGAGCAAATCCTTGCCTACAGCTTCAGCGATGGCACCAGCCACAGCAGACATGGGACCAATGTTGGCTACTTCACTTGCTGTTGTCATTGCTTTGACAATAGCTGGAGCATTCTGTTCTGCTGGATATGGCTCGAGGGTCGTCAAAAACAAGGGATGGTGATCAATATATTGTTCCAGGGAGCGGCGATGTTTTATCACTGATTGGAGTGCCTTGGTTTTGAGATTGTGGTGTGCTCGGATATACAGGTTGGTCTGTTCTACCACAGCAGTGAACGAAACCAGGTCATTATCCTTGACCCAATTACGGTAAAGCATTTAGAAATATAATTCCATAGCTCGAGGAGGACAGGCTTTAATGCATAATTCACAAACCACGCATTTGTTATGGTCAAAAAGCACCTTTCTTGTTTCAGGGTCTAGAGTGAAGGCACCAGTGGGGCATAGGTTGATACATGCTCCGCAGTGGGTGCATCTGGCTTCGTTGCGAACTACATCCTGGCTCAAGGATTGAATTTTCACTCCAACCTCAGTAAGGTACTGGATACCTTTGTCGTAATTTCTCTGGTCACCGCTCAACTCCAGAACCATCAGCCCCTCTTCTCCTGGTGTAACGGAGGCTTTGATGATATTGAAGCTGAGGTCAAAGTCCTTAACCAGGCGGTATACTATAGATTGATTGGTAATGCGAGGGGGAAAGTGCAGCACTATTCTTCTTGAGATCGCCATTTTTGCTACTCCATTACTGGTCTTTCCTTGAGTGGTTTAATGGTTATGCCTGATTCTGTTCCGGGTAGAGGAGCTACCGGCTCGGTAAGCAAAAATTCACCTTTTTCTATCCATACTTTCAGTATGCTAGCAATTTCCTGAGCTTTATAATGGCTGGACAAAGAGGCGGTGGGGACATCCTTTCCTTGAATTTTTATGTGCCCAGTTTTCAGCTCAGCATAGCTCACTTCACCTAGATTACTTGCTTTCATCTTGGGGTAGGCTTCAGAATAGTCAATGATAGGGGCGAAGATTTCAGCATCGGTCACGGTGGTATAGCGTAGAATCTCTTCGGAGAGTACCGGAATAGGAACGCCTATGCCTACAGTCAGGGTGCAGCCATAGCCAAGCATGCTAGTCCCTACCAGCCATTCTGGGTTCATTTGTTTTAAATCGCCGATTATCGCTAAAGCCCCGGCGGGCTCTAAGGGCACTCCATTATCTCCTCGGGGGACGTTGGGATTGTGTTGCGTGCCATACCAGGCAACATAGCCTAATCCACCGCCCAAGAATATCTTAGTTCCTATGCCTATAGTTTTATAATAGGGGTCATTAAGCAAAGGAGAAAGTTGTCCCGAGGTGCAATAGTTGGCGTTGCTCAGTTGTGGCTTCAATACTCCCATATAGGTGTAAATCATTCGCTCTGATAGGTTTACCCCGACTTCATAGTTCTGGTAGGCGTTTCTTATGTTAAACAGGGTGGCATTATTGATGTCTTTGATGTTAATCCAGGTTTCCAGCTTTCTTCGGGGGTAGCAGTCAGTGCCGTGAGCAATAGCCTCTAACCTGATGTCCTTTCCGGCTACCAGTTCTTCAATGACATGTCCACCGCCGTATCTGAATTCGCCGGGATAGATTTTGTTTCTGGGGTCGTCGTCGGGCAAAGCAGTTGCCCCGAGGAAGATATCCACAGCGGCCAGACCGGTGTAAGCCGGGACGTCGTTTAGATAGACTCTGCCGCCGCCAAACTTTATCCGTGGACTGGAATGACCAATATTAAGGAATAGGCCTGAAGAACACATTGGGCTGAAGGTGCCAGTGGTAACGACATCAATTTCTTTGGCTGCCTTGCTAACGCCCTTTTCCTGGGCAACAGCAATTATCTCCTCAGCAGTTACCACTACCGCCTTTCCCTGCCTGATTTTCTGGTTGATTTCGGCGATTGTCTTTGCCATCGTTATTTCAGTAATTCTATAGCCAGCTCAGCTGCTCTTCTGCCGGATAAAAGCATGCCTCCAAATATTGGTCCCATTCTGGGCAAGCCGAAGACGGCGCTTGCTGCCATCCCGGCGACTATCAATCCGGGATAAACCTCTTTGGTGTTTTCCACAATCTGTTTCTCGGCTATTTCAGCCCACATCGGTTTCTCACCAATTACGTTTCCTGTAGGTGTCCTTAGATTAGCGCCTATTTTCCTGGTGACCAACTGGCAAACCTCACAATCGTGTCCAGTGGCATCGACCACTAGCTTAGCTCTCATAGCCAGGGGGTCGATATGTAGATTTGCTGTGGACACAGGGCTCCAGTTCAACACCAGTCCGTTAACTTTATCGTTTTCTCTGATAACCACATCTTCAACATTGACCAGGTTGAATATCCCGGCTCCAGCTTTAATAGCTTGCAAGCAAAGGGCAGAAGCCATCTCTATGGCGCTGGCAACATAGTAGCCTTCCTGGTATTTGGTAGTGGCGATGTCGAATTCATCAAGTATTTCCTTGCCTTCATCCTGAACTACAATTTTGTTGAACATCATGCCACCTCCCCATATGCCACCACCGATACTCAGCTTCCTTTCAAAGATAGCGGTGTTTACCTTTTCCTTTGCCAGGTAATAGGCAGCAACCATTCCTGCCGGTCCAGCGCCGACTATGGCAACGTCGAGCTCCATTGCCTTGAGAAGCTCTCTTATGTAGCTTTCGGTTATCGCTTTAGAGATGATGACCTCGTCCATTGGTCTGCAATATTACGATAGTATATGCTATTAGGTGTGAATTTGCTAGGGATTGATGCTCCACAACCCTAGTTTTTGCTCGCGTGCCTCTCTCTCCAGTTGAAGGAAATATGCCTGGTATTTGACGTTAGGTGGATAAGAGTAGGAATAAGCATAGCCTAGTCTAACAAGTTCGGCATTAACCATAGTGTTATCAAGCCATACATACCTGAGCAAGCGACCGCTGTCATCTTTATCTTCAACATCTGCTTCCAGGTGAACTTTTCTTCCTTCAACCAGGTTGCGGTTAGCTTGGGTGGCTTCCCCGTATAATGCATCTCCTTTCTCTGGGGTATCGATGCCGATGTAGCGAACATGGTAACCGCCCTCAATCTCTATTGTGTCTCCATCAATGACACGAGTTACCAAAACTGAATTACCAGTTTTATCGCAGCCCAGGAAAGAAATGGAGAAAATCAAAATCAGGCTGACTAATAGTAGTCTATTGCACAATCCAAATTTGTGATGGGTCATTTAAAATGATCTCCGGTGCTCCTTCGTAAGTTTCGATCAAGCCCTTAATTCTTACCTTTTTATTCAAGAAATAAGTTTCCGGATTGGGTGGGAACGCTTGTATGAATTTGGCTCTATTATCGCCCCAAATAAGAGCCTTGAAGTATCCCTCATATGGGTCATGGAAATCTAAGAAAGTCGGTTTCCCCTTGGACTTTTCAGCATAATAGGTTGTAACTACAATCCCTTCGACTATTCTAACTTCGCCTGCATGAGCAAGGAGTGTTTCAGTATCCAGTGCATCGATCACTTCCTCTTCTTGACCATGAGGTGGCTTGATCGACAGGCTTACCACTGCTGTTTGAGGAGTATTGATTGCTCCTGGCGCTGAAATGATGGCGAGGGCGACATAATGTCCCGAATCCATCCCGGAAATATTTACCGATAGGGTTACTTTGTCTAACTCTCCGGTTGAGCTGCCACTACCAGGGTTTAGAGTAAGCCAATCAGCATCACTGCTTGCTGACCAGCTCAGCGTTCCGCTGCCTGAATTCAGTATGTTCAATGTTTGGCTTGATGGGTTTATTCCTTCTTGCTCCGCAGTGAAATTAAAACTTGCTGGCTCAATGGTTATAGACGGCGCTTCTTGTTGGCAAGCTACAATTAAGCCGAGCAATAGAAGAGCTAGTCCAAGCAGTAACAAGCTTTTCATTGGATTCTCACCATAAATCTAGCTTGATTATACCCAAAAGACTATAGCTTGGGTACTTGTTCATATAATTGGCGATATATCGTTTTTTGTAATGTTATGCCTTTCGCATAATGTTATTTGTGTTATAATTCATTAAAACGAAGTTAGGAGTTAAAATTATGGAAGCTAAAGCTCAATATGAAGAGAAGCCATGGGTTAAGTGGTATCCTGAGGGAGTTCCCGCCGAGGTGGATGTTCCCGAAAGGTCTGTTCCTGAGGTTTTTGATGAAGCGGTGGAGAAATGGGGGAATAGAACCTCCTTAATATTCTATGGGAAAAAGATGAATTACCGAGAGTTAAAAGACCAGGTCGACAGGTTTGCTACCGCCTTATGCGATTTGGGAGTTAAGAAAGGTGATAAGGTTGCTTTATTCCTTCTAAATTGTCCTCAATTCGTTATAGCTTACCTTGGAGCGCTTAAAGCAGGAGCCGTTATCACGCCGATTAGCCCTATGTATGTTAGCAATGAGGTCAAGCATCAACTTGAAGATAGCGAAGCCAAGGACATCGTTTGCCAGGATTTACTTTATGACCGTGTTGAGAAATCAGGAGTCAAGCTACGGAATGTTATCTTAACTGGTATCGGGGAATATCTACCTGGCTTGAAGAAATTCGTGGGGAGCAGTGTTCTGAGAAATATATATAAGAAAATGGAAGTGCCATCAACGAAAATTTTTGAAAAAGAGGGTTTCTATCAATTTCAAGATTTAATTAAGAAATATCCTCCAAATCCACCGAGAATCGAGATAAACCCCAGGGAGGACCTGGCTGTGCTCCCTTACAGCGGAGGCACAACAGGGCTGCCTAAAGGTATTATGCTCACTCATTACAACTTAATCGTCAATGAAGCTCAATCCCAAGCCATGTGGTTGCCGTTTTTCGAAGAGGGCACGGAGGTTGTGATAGCTTATTTGCCCTTTTATCATATTTATGGTCAAGTGGTAATTATGCTTGGCGGATTGATTTGGGGGTATACTCTGGTCATATTTACTACCCCTGACCTTGATGATATTTTGCATGCTATTGGAACCTATAAAGCAACAATATTCTTTAGCGTTCCATCTTTATATGATGTTCTCAAGGACTATGAGAAGACTGACAGGGTGGATTGGAGACGTTTCAAGGCACTTATCTCGGGTGCTGATGCTCTTCTTGCGGATGTTGCCAAGGGCTTTGAAAGGCGGACAGGCGTAAAAATACACGAGGGTTATGGGTTAACTGAGACTAGTCCGGCAACTCATGTTAACCCGAAGGGGAGAATAAAGTTTGGTTCGTTAGGAATACCTCTGCCTAGCACTATGGCAGCAATCCTTCATCCCGAAGAGAATGAGTTTCTTCCTCTTGGAGAAACAGGCGAAATTGCTATCAAGGGCCCACAGCTAATGAAGGGCTACTGGAAAAACCCTGAAGAAACCAGCGAGAAGTTGGTCAATATTGATGGTGAAACGTGGTTGAGGACAGGTGATCTGGGAAGTATGGATGACGAAGGTTATTTTCATTTTTATGATAGAAAGAGGGATTTGATTAAGTATAAAGGTTATTCAGTTTTTGCTCGGGAAGTGGAAGAGGTTTTAAAGAATCACCCTAAGATAAGAGAGGCAGGGGTTGTTGGGGTTCGCGATCCCCGAGTTGGGGAGAACGTTAAAGCGGCAGTAGTCCTTGAAATTGATGCGAGGGGAAAACTGTCTGAAGAGGATATTATCGATTATTGTAAGGAAAATCTAGCCCATTATAAAATTCCCAAGATTGTGGAGTTCAGGGGAGAAATCCCAAAGACGGATGTTGGCAAAGTCTCTCGTAGAGAGCTAAGGGAGGAATTGGAATAGAGATGGACTCTTCCTTTTTAGAGGTTGAAAATCTAACTAAGCGCTTTGGCGGTCTCGTCGCGGTTAACAATGTTAGCTTCCACGTTGAAGCAGGGGAGATTGTAGCCCTGATAGGTCCAAACGGCTCAGGAAAGACGACCTTACTCCGATGTATACTCGGTATATTAAAGCCTACTTCAGGCAATGTAAGATTTAAGGGTGGGGATATTACCGGACATAAAACTTGGGACATTGTTACGAGAGGGATAGCGGGGACATTCCAAGTGGTAAAGCCTTTTCGCCGCTTACCCTGTATTGCCAATGTTATGGTGGCTTGTCTTTCTCCCGGGGCAGCAAAGAGAGGGGAATGGGTCAAAAGGGTAGAGGTAAAGGCACGAGACGCCTTAGAGTTTGCTGGAATTGCTAACTTGGCACGGGAACGAGCCTCTGTTCTATCCCACGGTGACTTAAAGCGCCTGGAAATAGCCAGGGCGATTGCCACTGAGCCTGATTTGCTATTGCTCGATGAGCCATTTGGTGGGCTTAGTCCTGCTGAAACAGAGCTTTTGGCGAGATCGATGAAAAGATTGCATAAAGGGGGGAGGTTTGGCAGGTTACATAGTGAAGGGGCAGCTATGGTTATTGTGGAACATAAGTTAATTGAACTCATGAAAATAGTTGATAGGGTGATTGTGCTTAACTTCGGAGAAATTATTGCTGAGGGTACCCCGCAGGAAATAGCCGAGGATAAAAAGGTAATCGAAGCTTACACTGGCAGGGAGGTAATTGAAATTGCTCCTTGAGATAAAAGATGTGTCTGTTTCTTACGATACTGCCATGGTATTAAGTGAAGCAAACCTGGGTGTTGATAGCGGAGAGTTAGTCAGCCTTGTAGGGCCAAACGGTGCTGGGAAAAGCACGTTACTACGCACTATAGCTGGATTAATAAATTGGGAGAAGGAAATAACAAAAGGGATGAGGAAAGAACTTGCAAATATAAGTTTCCAGGGGAGTATAACATTTGAGGGAGAGAAAATCGACAAACTGCCGCCACACGAGGTAGCTAAGAAAGGGTTGATTCTTTGCCCGGAGAGAGGGAGGCCGTTTGGTGAACTGACTGTCCTTGAAAATTTAAAAGTTGGCGCTCACCTTTGTAAGAGTAGAGAAGAGATGGAAGGAAATTTGGACAGGGTTTACGAATTATTCCCGGTGTTAAAGGAGCGAAGGAAGCAGATATCGGGAACGTTATCCGGCGGGGAGCGGGCAATGCTTGCTATCGGCAGGGCATTAATGTATCACACTAAGCTTCTATGCATTGATGAACCTTCAACAGGGCTTGCCCCTAAGGTAAAGGATGATTTGTTCCAACGGGTAAAAGAAATTTATGCATTGGGTATCACGATCCTCCTGGTTGAACAGGATGTTAGTTTTGCCTTTGAGCTAGCAAGTAGAAATTATGTCCTTTCTCGAGGAAAGGTAATCGCTGAAGGAACAGCTAAAGAACTGTTAACGAATGAAACTATAAGAAAAACATATTTGGGCCTATAATTTATCTTTGTTCCAATCTTTGTTCCAGGTGTAAGGGGGCATTACAGGCTCTACAATATTGCCGAGTGGCAACATTGGTTAATTTGCATCTCGGGCATTCTACTTCAATCTTATCTCTGAACCAGCCAGTGAGCCCTTGGGGCATAAAGAGTAGAACGAGTATCACTATAAAGGCGAAGATTAACGTTCGGAACTGCGGAAGGACCCCCCGTAAAATTTCCATGAGGGGATAGAGGATATAAACACCTGTTACTGGTCCATAAATAGTCGCGATTCCTCCGAAAATTGTCCATATGATTGGCTGAAATGAGAAAAAGAGTGTCAAGTTTGAAGGGCCAGCGATCTGTAAAAAATGGGCGGATAAACCTCCGGCAATTCCAGCAAAGAAGCCGCTTATGCAAAAAGCTAATAGTTTATATTTCGTTGTGTTAATTCCTGAAGCTCGAGCTGTAATCTCGTCTTCCCGAATGGCGTGAAGAATAACCCCAGTTCTAACAAGGGTGCTTTTCGCATCAGTGAGCTTCCACAGTATAAGCACTGAAGCTATCATGACAATCAATGCAATGTAATAAGTAAGCACTCGGGAGCCTGAAAGAGGGCTTATTCCATAGAGGCCCAGTTCACCACCGGTAAAATCAGGAAAGGCAAGCACAATCCCGGTGAGCATTATGGGAAAAGCCAGGGTAACCAGGGCTAAGTAATGTCCTCTTAGCCTTAAAGCAGGTATTCCTACAACCAGTCCCGTCAAGACAGCAAACAGAGCTCCAAGAGGTATTGTTACCACGGGGGGCAAACCAAGCTCTAAATTTAATAGAGCTGTGGCGTAAGCGCCGACTCCGAAGAAGACAGCGTGCCCAAAATTCACCTGCCCGGTGAAGCCCGATAAGAAATCCCAACTGGCGGCGTAAATAGCATATATGCTCGTGAAGATTAAAATGCCCAAGATGTAAGGATTACTGGTGATAACAGGCACGAAAAATAAAAACAAGAGGAAGAAGAAAGCTATTGCCGTTCCCGGAATGGCTAATATCTCCCCCTGAAAGCTCTTACTTAGCCGCCAGGCATAATCTCTCACTATAACCTTTCCTCCTCAAAAGCCACGCCAAATAAACCTTCAGGTCTTATTAGAAGCACCGCGACCATTATGGCAAGAGCGATTGCTTCTTTTATAAAGGAGATCGTGGGGAATAAGAAAACAACTAGAGTCACAGTGTATCCTAAGATAAAAGCCGCGACGAAACTCCCTTTGAGACTGCCTAGCCCTCCAAGGACAACAACAGCTAATACCATTACAAGGGGGTGCATCCACATGTGAGGTTGTATCGTCCATATCGGCGCTACCATTGCTCCAGCAACTGCTGCCAGGGCTACTGCTATAGCCATTGTTGTCAGGCATATTGTGTTTACGTTTATTCCCACTAAATTGGCAATTTCTCTGTCTTGGGCAACGGCTCTGATGGCAATCCCCAGTTTAGTTTTTGATAGCAATATCCAAATACCGAGCAAGCAAGCTAAAACAACCCCAAATGTCAGGATATGTTGAATTGAAACAGTGACCCCAAGCAGTTCCACATGTCCTGAAACGAAGCTTGGAGCGCTACGGAAGTGGCTGCCAAATGCCAGGAGGATGGATTCCTGAAAAACCAGGGCCAGGGCTATGGTTATCATTAACACCGCTGTTTCATGCTCCCGTATCCGTTCGATAACTAATTTGTAAGTGCCGACTCCTATGGCCGTGGTGATAATTATTGAGGCGGTAGCTGATAACGGAGCATTTAGACCGAGGTGATATGCAAAGGTGAAAATGAAATAGGCCGCCACCATATAGAATGCGGTATGAGCCAGGTTTATTATCTTGGCTACCCCGAAAATAAGGGAAAAACCTAATGCCAGAAGAGCATATATCCCTGCGGTTATTGCTCCATTGATCAAAATATTTGCAAACATATGGTCATTTCACAAAAAATTTACCCTACTTGAAAGGTGAGCAAGCAATTTTCTTCAAGCAGGGTAAAATTTCCTTCCGGTAGAACAAATTGGAATGAATTACTTAGCTTCCCAATAATCTATTACCCACGGAGGTAGTTTATACGCTACAGTGCCTTCATAGACTAGACCGTTCCATGATCCATCTACCGGAGGCCAAACGCATAAAAGTTCTCCATCCTGCCATTGAGTTCCAATACCAGTCACATATTCAGGCCCCCACATTAAATCGTGGGGGTTGCCTACCTCTGTTGACGTGAACACTATTCTACCCGCAGATGCATAATACTCCGTATTTTCCAGTTCAATGACGATAGCATCGGGATTAAGAGTATCTGCCCTTTCAATAGCATCCTTTAGTATGTATACCGCATCATAAGTGCCAGCAGTGTAGGTGGGGAATTCCCCCGTTTCTGCGAGAAACTTGTCATAGAAGGGAATAGTTTTGTCTGTCTGTTCTATACGAGCATATGTATTCAGGGTCACGTCGTAATTTCCATATCCTCCAGTAGCATCCCAGAAGCCCATCTTCTGGGCTTCGACATTAATTCCCGCCGAAGCTGCTGGGATTTCAAGCTCGCCCCATTGCTTGGCATAGACAACTCCCACTGGCCCGGAAAAATAAGTCATAATTATATGAGCCCCGGAATCCTTTACCGCGGATAACTCAGCTGTTACATCGCTAGCTGTAGGAGATGGTCTCCACGTTCCAACAAGCTCGAGATCCTCACCCATTGCGGGAATCAGGTGCTCGCACGCCAGCACTATTAGGTCCCCTACCTCTGCTTTTTCCATCACTAGAGCTATCTTTATGTTTTCAATCCCAAGCTGGTCTCTTACCGCGCTTATAACAGTGTCTAAAATAAGGAAACTGTCCATGACAAGCAACTCATCGTTTATAGGTGTAACTCTAAACCAGTATTTATACCTATCATAGTCCTCTGCTACCCTCGTACACTGCTCTTTACTGGCGGAACCACAGCCTAGGAAAATTTTCTGATTATCGCAAGCAATATCCTGCATGGCAAGTACAGCCTCCGTCCTGAAGCCGCCAACCAGGAAGTCGACTTTATCAATCGTTACTGCCTTTTGCATTGCCGTCGCGGCATCAGGAACGCTGAGTATCTCATTTGAATCGACTTTGACCAACTCTATTGGCATAGTCACGTTTCCCACTACTATGCCACCAGCTTCATTTATTTCATCTGCCGCCATTTCTGCTCCATACCAGTGCTGTTCTCCCTGCATGAATGTCATCGGTCCAATAACTCCTATCTTTATCGTTCCCTCTGGACCTGGTTGGCATCCGGGGACCAGCGCTACAGCTACCAAGCACACAATTAACAGGGCAACAACTCCTCTTCTCATGTCATCCTCCTTTGTTTTTCTTGTTCCACAAATATAGTGGCAACGCTAATGTATCACCCCCGATACAAGGTGTCAATACTAGATCTTCAGACGCTTATTTTTTACATTCACTTTACGTTTCCCTACGCCTTAACAGGGTTAATTAATGCCGCTACCAGTACTATTCCGGGTCTATTTATGTTCGAATGTATTATTTAGCTTCCCAGTAATCTATTACCCACGGAGGCAGTTTATACGCTACAGTGCCTTCATAGACTAGACCGTTCCATGATCCATCTGCTGGAGGCCAAACGCATAAAAGTTCTCCGTCCTGCCATTGAGTTCCAATACCAGTCGAATATTCAGGCCCCCATTTTACATCGTGGGGGTTGCCTGTCTCTGTTGATGTGAACATTGTTCTACCGGCAGTTCCAATATAGTCCGTTTTTTCCAGTTCAATGACGATAGCATCGGGATCAAGAGTACCTGCCCTTTCAATAGCATCCTTTAGTATGTATAGCGCATCATAAGTGCCAGCATTGTAGGTGGGGAATTCCCCCATTTTTTCAGTAAACTTGTCATAGAAGGGAATAGTTTTCTCTGTCAGTGCTGCACGAGCATACGCATTCAGGGTCGTTTCGTAATTTCCTTTTCCTTCAGTAGCATCCCAGAAGCCCATCTTCTGGGCTTCGACATTAGCTCCCACCGAAGCTGCTGGGATTTCAAACTCGCCCCATTGCTTGGCATAGACAACTCCCGCTGGCCCGGTTAAAAACGTCAGAATTATGTGAGCCCCGGAATCCTTTATCGCGGATAACTCGGCTGTTACATCGGTAGCTGTAGGAGATGGTCTCCACTCTCCAACAAGCTCGATACCCTCACCCATTGCGGGAATCAGGTGCTCGAAAGCCGCCGCTATCAGGTCCCCTACCTCTGCTTTCTCTATCAATAGAGCTATCTTTACGTTTTCAATCCCAAGCTCCTCTCTTACCACGCTCATAACATTGTCTAACATAAGGAAAATATCCATTACAAGTAACTCATCATTTAGAGGTGTAACTCTAAACCAGTATTTGTACCTGTCATAGTCCTCTGCTACCCTCACACATTCCTCTTTACTGGCAGAACCACAACACAGGAAAATCTTCTGATGGTTCATAGCAATATCCTGCATGGCGAGTACAGCCTCCGTCCTGAAGCCGCCGACCAAGAAGTCGACTTTGTCAACTATTACTGCCTTTTCCATTGCCGCCGCGGCATCAGGAACGCTGAGCATCTCATTTGAATCGATTTTGACCAACTCTATTGGCATAGTCACGTTTCCCACCACTATACCACCAGCTTCATTTATTTCATCTGCCGCCATTGTTGCTCCATACCAGTGATGCTCTCCCTGGACGAATGTCATCGGTCCAATGACTCCTATCTTTATCGTTCCCTCTGGACCTGGTTGGCAGCCGGGGACCAGCGCTACAGCTACCAAGCACACAATTAATAGGGCAACAACTCCTCTTCTCATGTCATCCTCCTTTGTTTTTCTTCTTCCACAAAGGTAGTAGCAGCGTCAATGTACCATCCCCGATACAAGGTGTCAATTGCAACTCTTAGCGGCTATCAGCGCCGTCCTTCTATAGTGTAGTCGTTTCTATATGATAGTGACACATTAGCTTCCTCTTTCTGTCATTGCGAGGAGTGATAGCGACGAAGCAATCTCGTTGGTGTAATAATGGCCGTCATGTGAGATTGCTATGCCTTCGGCTTGCAATGACACGTTTACCCCAGGCTATTTTGAAGGAGTTGATACTTGGCTCTTTAACTTGTCGGTAAAATGGGCTAAACTTTATCGCCATATGGCTTTGTTCGGATACAATCCTCAGGAAATTGAGAAGAAGTGGCAGAAGAGATGGGCGGATGATGGCATTTATGAGGTAAGGGAGGAAAGCGACCGCCCTAAATTTTATGCCCTGACCATGCTTCCCTATACCTCGGGGGACCTTCATATCGGACATTGGTATGCTATGGCACCTTCGGATGTTCATGCCCGGTTTAAAAGGATGCAGGGTTATAATGTGCTTCACCCGATGGGGTTTGATGCTTTCGGCCTTCCAGCCGAGAATGCCGCTATCAGCCATGGCATCCATCCTTATACATGGACGATGAAGAACGTCGAGAATATGCGTCGCCAGTTAAGAAGCATAGGAGCAATCTATGATTGGAAGCGTGAGGCAATTACCTGCCTTCCTGAATATTATAGATGGACACAGTGGTTCTTCTTGAAGCTTTACCACGCTGGGTTGGCTTATCGAGGTAAGGCGCCGGTTAACTGGTGCCCTAGATGTCAGACTGTACTGGCTAATGAGCAGGTGGTAGGTGAAGGATTATGTGAACGTTGTGGCACCCCGGTGACTCAAAGGGATATGGAACAATGGTTCTTTAGGATCACTAAATATGCTGAGGAACTTCTTGACTACAGCCATATAGATTGGCCGGAACGGATAAAGATAATGCAGAAGAACTGGGTTGGTAAAAGCGATGGTGCTGAAATTTCCTTTGGGTTAGAGCACGGTGGTGTAGAGCAGAAAGAGATAAGGGTATTTACCACTCGCCCCGACACAATTTTTGGAGTGACCTTCTTCCTGCTAGCACCTGAGCATCCCTTGGTTCCTTTGTTGACTACTCCAGAACACAAAGCTGAAGTTGAGGAGTATGTCGCTTGGTGTCGCCGACAGACCGAATATGAGCGGATAGCTTTAGGCAGGGAAAAGACGGGTGTCTTTCTGGGAAGCTATGTCATCAATAAATTGAATGAAGAGAGAGTGCCTATTTGGGTTACTGATTATGCGTTGCTCAGCTATGGCACCGGGGCGGTAATGGGGGTACCTGCTCATGATGAGCGTGACCTGGAATTCGCCAGAAAGTTCAGCTTGCCTGTTCGTCCCGTCATTGCTCCTCCTGGGTGGTCGGATGGGGAAACACCACTCCCATATCTTGAGCAAGGCGTGATGATAAATTCCGGTGAGTTTACTGGGTTGTCCAGTGGGGAAGGAAGTAAGGCGATTTGTGATTTGTTAAGTGAAAAGGGATGGGGTAAATCAACCGTTAGTTATCGGCTCAGGGATTGGCTTATATCAAGACAGAGATACTGGGGCGCACCGATACCCATAGTTTACTGTGACAAATGTGGCATAGTGCCTGTGCCTGAGGAAAATCTACCTGTTTTGCTTCCCCCGGATGCTGAGTTTAAGCCCACCGGTGAGTCTCCTCTTAAATACTGTCCTTCGTTTGTCAACACTACATGTCCTCGGTGCTCTGGTCCGGCGAGGAGAGAAACTGATACCATGGATACTTTCATGTGCTCCAATTGGTATTTCTTGCGATATACTAGCCCTGAAGCCAGTGATGTTCCATTTGATGCTGAAAAAGTCAAGTATTGGCTGCCTGTGGATTTATATACTGGTGGCGCTGAACATGCTGTTATGCACCTCCTTTACGCTCGTTTTTTTACTAAAGCACTGAGAGATATGGGATTGGTTGATTTTGGTGAGCCGTTCACTCGTCTGTTTAATCAAGGGACCATGATCTACCGTGGTGGAAAGATGAGCAAGTCCAGGGGAAATGTAATTGCCCCAGATGAGTATGTAGCTGAGTTAGGGGCAGATGTTGTGCGTGGTTATCTTATGTTTATCGGGCCATGGGAATTTGGTGGTGAGTGGAGTGATAGCGGTATTGTAGGCATAAGCCGCTGGTTGAACAGGGTATGGAGCTTAGTAACGACAAGCTATGTTAGCCTGAAAGTTGAATCTAAAGCGGAAAGTGAGCTTCGCCATGTTATTCATAAAACAATTAAGAAGGTAACTGAGGATCTGGAGAAATTTCGCTTTAACACTATGATAGCTAGCCTTATGGAGTTAACCAACTGGTTATCCAAAGTGCGGGAGGTGAGGAACGTCTCGCTTTCGCTGTGGCAGGAGGCTATTAGCTACTTTTTGCTTCTTCTTGCTCCGACCGCTCCCCATTTTGCTGAAGAGTTATGGGTTAGAAGTGGTCATTCTTACAGCATTCATAATCAATCCTGGCCAAAGTTTGATAAAGAGCTTGCTAAAGAGGCGGAAATTACACTGCCAATACAGGTGAACGGGAAGCTGCGTGATAAGCTGGTTGTGCCTGCTTCCATAACTGAAGCTGAGGCTAAGGAGTTGGTATTGAATCGTCAGCGAGTTAAAGGTTATATTAATGGCAAAAAAATTGATAGGATCATCTACATTCCTGGCCGAGTGATGAACATTGTGGTGAAGTGAAAATCTGGGTTTAGATAAAGGAGGAGGAGTATGAGAATAGTATTTATCGGTGGTGGAACGATGGGAGAGGCGATGGTTAAATGCCTTTTGGCTCAAAAAGTAGCCTCACCTCAGGATATTGTGGTTAGCGATGTAAATGAGTTGAGGCGGGAACTATTAGGCAGAGAATACAAAGTGAAAACCTCTGCTGATAGTAAAAGGGCGGTGGAAAATGCTGATGTAGTTATCCTGGCAATTAAGCCGGAGAATTTGGCAGAGGTAATGGAGGTGATAAAAAGTTCGCTTCGCGAACAAGCTATATTGTCCATAGTGGCTGGCGCTAGCTTAGCTACTTTGAGTGATGGCTTAACTTATCCTTATATCATCCGCGCTATGCCTAACATGCCTGCACGAATCGGTGAAGGGATGATTGTGTGGACTACCACGGTTGAAGTTACTCAGGAACATAAGAAAATGGCCCGCTCCATACTTAGTGCCTTAGGTAAGGAAATTTATTTTCCAGAGGAAAAATATATAGACATGGCCACGGCTTTAAGTGGCAGTGGTCCAGCTTATGTATTCCTATTTATTGAAGTACTTATTGATGCCGGTGTCTATATTGGCTTGTCTCACAAAGTGGCTAAAGAATTGGCAATACAAACGATACTGGGTTCTGCCCACATGGTTGCAAAGGTGGAGAAACATCCTGCTGAGCTGAGAAACATGGTTACTTCGCCAGGTGGGACAACTGCCGAAGCTCTGGCTCAGTTGGAATGGGGAGGCTTTCGGTCCAGTATTCTTGAAGCTGTTATTGCTGCTCATGAGAAAACCAAGCAGCTTTAGGCAAGCTACAAAATAAGATGGCTTCATTGGTAGAGCATCGTAATTGCCCCAATTGTGGTAAGAATGACTTTGACGTGCTGTTCGAATCCAATATGGGGGAAGGTGACCTTCAAGGTGGTATAGATACGGTCTACATGCTTCCCGGGGATAAATATGGAAAGCATGTTAAGTGCCGGAATTGTCATCTTGTATATGTAAATCCGATTGAGAAAGCAAGCCGAATCAACGGCAATTATTCTGAAATGAAGAACGGCGATGTGTCTATTGTTCGGGCAAATCGCTTACGTGCCACTAAAGCACAGGTAAAGTTAATAAGAAAATACAAGAGCAATACAACGCTCTTAGATGTAGGTTGTGGGGAAGGCTTTTTCCTGTTTAATGCTTCCAAGGCCGGGTATATTACTAAGGGAGTTGAGTTGTCGCACGATGCGGTAGAATATGCCAAAAAGGAATTTGGCCTGGATGTAGAGATAGGACCACTCGAGGAATTGCAATTCCCCGAGAATTATTTTGATGTGGTCACTTTATGGGTAGTTTTAGAACATGTCCCGTATCCGCTTGCGACTCTTAAGGAAGCTTGCAGGATACTTAAGCCTGGAGGATTGTTGGCAGTATCAACGCCGAATATTGGAGGGGTGCTGGCAAAAATCCTGCGCAGAAGATGGTGGGAGATAAGGAGGGTTCACATTAACCAATTTACCACTAGAACCCTTACGGATATCGTCCAAAATGCAGGGTTCACAAACGTGTCTTCTGTCTGTTATAGGGAATCCATAAGTTTGCTCAAGTTGTCTGTACCAGTGCTAAAGTACTTAAAGATATATGGGGAGGTAAAAACTTTCCTCTCTTCTGAATCTACCTTGGGTAGGATTATGGATAAAATGATCGCAGTACATCCCTCAAAACTTAATTATTCCACGGTGATTGGTTTCAAATAGGAGGTTGATAAATGACAAATCTTTCTCCATTGCACGGGATTAAACTCGCTAGAAGGGAAATTCATAACTACATAACTAAGCGGCCCTTAGTGGTTTCTTACGAGGTAACACTTTCCTGTAATTGCAACTGTTGCCATTGTGAATTGGGCGGTGTAATAAAGAACGAGAAGCAACTTCAACCTGCCGAGTATGGCCGGTTAACTCAGACTTTAAACCCGCCTGTAGTGCAAATCTCTGGAGGGGAGCCGCTTTTGCGCAAGGATATATTGGACATAGTGAAGGCTATCAAACAATCTGATAGGTTACCATATCTGATACTTGTTACCAATGGAGTGCTGCTAAACGAGAGCAACTATCTTCAATTATATGAAGCTGGGGTGAATCAATTTTCCGTGTCACTCGACTTCCCCGATGAGCGACACGATGATTTTCGACGACACCGAGGTTTATATAAACATTTGGAGCAGACGCTTCCACAGTTAGCAAAGTTTGGTTACCGGGACATCATCCTGAACACAGCTATAACAAGGGCTAATCTTAGAGATATATTATCCTTAGCCCAAAAGGCTAGGGACTGGAATATATCCATATCGTATAGCGCGTATACCGTGCTGCGCACAGGCAACAAAGATTACTGCATCGATAGCGAAGAGGATTTGAAGGTTTTACGCCAAATGATTAGCGGACTTATAGAGTTGAAAAAGCAAACCAACCATGTAATCAACTCTAAAGCTATTCTGTTAGACACTTTGAGGTACTTCGAGCAAGGCTACATGCCCAATTGTAAGGCTGGCATAAGGTTCTTCGTTGTAATGCCTGATGGGAATTTCGTTCCCTGTTCACATTCCGGTAATACATATTCTACCCAAAAAGAGATGATAGAGAATTTCTCGCGGATGAACCAATGTAACACTTGCTACGATGCTATAAGGGCTTACAGCGACCGTTCACTTTGGAATCAGATGAAAGCGGCTCCGAGTTACGGCAAGCGGCTTTTTACTTGAAATGTTTAGCGAGCTTTATCTTAGGTAACAGTTGGAGTCTCGCCTGGATGTAGCTTTCGCCACTTATCCAAAAGTTGCTCGCGGGTTTCCTGATGCGCCGAGTCTGGGACGCAGCAATCTACAGGGCATATCTCAACACACTTAGGTGATTCGAACCATCCTACACACTCAGTGCATTTATCCGGGTCGATTACGTAGATTGATTCGGCCTCGCTTATTGCTTCGTTTTTACATTCCGATTCACAAGCGCCACAGCTAATACATTCATCGGTGATTTTGTATGCCATCTTTTCCTTACCTCCTTATTTGCGATAAATTTTGTTTCAACGTCAGGCCCTTTGTGTAGGAGCTTCAGGTTGCGCATTGGCCAACCTGTTGTTTAAGGCATCAGCAACATGCTCAGGCACCAATCCTTTGAGGCAACCTCCGAGGCTTGCCACCTCTTTGATTAATCTTGAACTTAGGCACTGGTATTCAGAGCTTGCCATCAGGCAAACTAATTCTATATCAGGTGCCAGTTTCTTATTCATCGCTGCTATTTCAAACTCTGCCTCAAAATCGGAATTCATCCTCAATCCACGTATCATTGCCTTTCCCCCTTCCTTGTGGATGAAGTCCACTGTAAGCCCGGAGTAAGATTTAACGTGGACATTATGGAAATCGGTCATCGCTTCCTTGGCTAAAGCGACTCTTTCTTCCAGGGAGAAGAGCATTTGTTTATCAGGTTTATCATAAATGCCAACGATTAACTTGTCGAACAAAGCACACGCTCTGGTAATGATGTCAAGGTGTCCGTTAGTTATGGGGTCGAAGCTGCCGGGATATACTGCTGTTACCATTGTTTACTCTCCGATAAGATAGATAGAAACAGATGTATCGCCATAATGAAATTGCTTAGCCAGATGTAGTTTACCATACACAGGGTCTGGTGAAAAGCGCTTTGTGTGGCAAAGGACTACCATAGAATTGGCTCCTATAAGCTCTGATTTGGCTATGGTTGCTACTACGTTGTCCATAGATGAAAGTGAGTATGGCGGGTCGACAAAAACAACATCGTAATTGCTGTTGAGGAATGTAATTGCTTTGTTCATGTTGCAACAATAAACGTGAGCTCTGTCCGAAAATCCTGTCTTTTCCAGGTTGTGTTTAATAAGGTCACAGCACTTTTTGCTTTGGTCAACGAAATCAACCCACTCTGCGTCGCGGCTTAAAGCCTCGATGCCCAGAGCCCCGGTGCCGGCATATAAGTCAGCAACGTGCCGCCAATCACCGGGCATGTTCTGCAGGATAGAAAAAATTGCTTGCCTTACTAAATCTGTGGTGGGTCGAAGTGAGCGGTTTTGTAATGTCTTTAATTGTATTCCCTTGACTCTACCGCCTGTTATCCGCATTTCCTACTTAGCATTTTACCGTAACTTACCCTTTGCTTCAACAGTTGAGGACTGCTTTCATGATTAGTGATGCATCATTTACTAGGCTTTCCCTTGCTTTAGGGTCTTATCCCTACTAGAATATATTCTCACCCAGGTGCATGAGAAAGGTTTACCACAAATTTGAAGCCGAGCTAACACAGATAGCTTCTTCTGCTAATATTGCCTACTTGCGAAAGTGGTTTTCCGCGGCCATTTTAATTGGCATTATAGCTGGCATTTTGTAGTCCCGCTGAGTGGAATAATTCAAATTGATTGAAGATATGCTGCTATGAAAGTTCGCAGGAATTTCCTTAGTAACAAATTAGCTTATCTACCGGCATATCTACGTACCCACAGAATTGCCTCAGGCATCATTCTCAGTATCGTTGTTGGTTTGGGTGGTGGGCTTGGTGCCGTTATCTTTAGATGGCTTATCAATGCGTTTCACCGTCTTTTCTTCGATGGGATGGCTGGCTCTTTGACTTTCTTAGGGCATTATTCTGTTATATTGGTGCCGGTGGTGGGTGGAGTTGTTGTTGGGTGCGTCATTTATTTTACCGGGACTGGTGAGGCGAAGGGTCACGGTGTTCCTGAGGTAATGGAAGCAGTGTGGAGACACGGAGGGCGTATCAGGGCTAGAGTAGCCGCAGTCAAGGTGCTCGCCGCATCGATATGTCTTGGCAGTGGTGGTTCTGCGGGGAGGGAAGGGCCAATTGTGCAGATTGGCTCCAGTATTGGCTCAACTGTAGCACAGCGGTTTCGATTGCCGGAAGATTGGGTAAAGACTTTGGTTGCCTGTGGGGCAGCGGCAGGTATTTCGGCAACATTCAATGCTCCCATAGGTGGTATCTTCTTTGCCCTTGAAGTCATCTTAAGGAGAGTTCTTAGCCCCCGTCTAGGTTTTGTTGTCGTCAGTTCAGTGGTAGCTGCTCTTGTGGCACATGCCTTCTTGGGCGATTTCCGAACCTTCAGTGTACCAATAGAATATACTTTAAATAGCTATAGCGAATTGCCATTATACGTTCTACTGGGCGCGCTCTGTGCTCTTATCGCTACTCTTTTCATTCGCTCTCTGTACAAAGTCGAGGATGGCTTTAATGCTCTAAAATTTCCCGAATACCTGAAACCAGCTTTGGGTGGCATTGCTGTTGGGCTTATTGGATTCTACAATCCTTATCTTTTTGGGATTGGCTATGGTGGGGTAGACCAGGTTCTATTGGGCAATATTGGGCTTTCTGCCCTAGTAGCATTATTGTTTCTAAAAATACTAGCGACTTCATTTACCTTGGGGAGTGGGGGTAGTGGTGGTATCTTTGCCCCCAGTTTATTCATGGGAGCTATGCTGGGTGGCCTTTTCGGAGAAATAGTTCATGGACTTTTGCCTGGTACTGTTGCTCCGGCAGGTGCTTATGCTCTAGTAGGCATGGCAGCAGTTTTTGCTGGAGCTGCAGGAGCACCAATTACATCTTTTCTTATCTTGTTTGAGATGACTAGAGATTATGCCATCATTTTGCCTCTATTGTTGGCAGTAGTGACCAGCACTTTGCTTGCTCGCCGACTTAACCCTGAAACTATATATACCGCTAAGTTGGTGCGTCATGGCATAAGCACACGGCGTCCGGAGGAAGCTGCTTTCTTGACCGGTGTTACTGTTGGTGAGGTGATGACCCGCGATTTCCCCACCGTCTCACCTCAAATGAGCCTTACCGATCTGATGAACAAACTAAATAAGACTGGTCATCACGGATTTCCCGTGGTTGATGAAAACGGGGAACTTTATGGCTTTGTGGCTTTAACTGATGTTGAAAATAGAATAGCCGGTGGCACTAAGGACATTACTGTGGCTGATATTGCTACCAGGAAGTTAGTTGTGGCTTATCCTGATGAGTCTCTGAGCGAAGTAGTTGAGCATTTGGGTATGGGGACTGCTGAAATTGGGCATATTCCAGTCGTCAGCAGGGAAGCCCCCGGCAAGCTTTTGGGAATACTACGCCGCCATGACATTATTAAAGGCTATGTGAAGACGGTAACCGGAATTCACGGAGAGGCGATATGAGAAATCCTGAACCGTATTTCTTGACAAATTTGCCGTGCACTTCTTATAATAGAAATAAACAGGAATCAACTTGTCTCATAGCTGTGGGACAGCACATTGTTTCTTTATTTAGCTAGGTTCATCATAAATAGTGGCTAAGTACATTTTTGTTACCGGTGGTGTGGTCAGTTCTGTTGGTAAGGGGATATCAGTAGCGTCTCTTGGGAAGATATTGGAAAGTCGCTCTATTTCCGTTTTGGCACAAAAGCTGGACCCTTATCTGAATGTTGACCCGGGCACGATGTCTCCGTATCAGCATGGGGAGGTGTTTGTTACCCGGGATGGGGCGGAAACGGACTTGGATTTGGGACATTATGAAAGATTTATCGGTGTGGAATTAACTCGAGCCTCAAATGTTACCTCGGGTGAGATATACTCTACAATTATCGCTAATGAAAGGAAAGGCGATTTTTTGGGTGGCACCATTCAGATAGTGCCTCATGTGACAAATGAAATAAAAAGGCGTATCAGGCAAGTAGCTGAAATATCTAAGGCCGATGTAGTCATAGTTGAAGTTGGTGGCACAGTTGGTGATATTGAGGGGCAGCCATTTCTTGAAGCCATTCGCCAGATGAGAAGGGAAGAAGGGAGAGACAACGTGTTGTATGTTCATGTTACCTTCTTACCTTACATTGCTACGACGGACGAATTAAAGACCAAGCCTACACAGCATAGTGTCAATGAACTAAGAAGGATTGGTATTCAACCGGATGTTATCCTGTGTCGCAGTGATAGGGAAATATCGGAAGGGATAAAGAACAAGATATCGCTTTTCTGCGATGTGCCCAAAGAAGCGGTTATTCCGTTGGTTACCAGTGAAAGTATCTATGAAGTGCCTTTGATGTTGGAGGGGTGTGGGTTGGGCGACTTCATAGTCACTCGCCTGGGGCTTAAGGCCGAGGAAGCAGATTTGGATGATTGGTATGAGATGGTGGCTAGGTTGAAAGCTCCTAAAGATCTGGTGGTCATCGGTCTGGTGGGAAAGTATGTTGAACTTCATGATGCTTATTACTCAGTGCGGGAGGCATTGCGCCATGCAGCTTTAGCGCAGAATTTGGATGTGAGGATGGAATGGCTTAGCTCGGAGGGACTGAATGACGGCAGTGATAATAAGCTGGGGCAGGTTCAGGGAATAGTGGTGCCTGGTGGCTTTGGCGATAGGGGCATTGAAGGCATGATAGAGACAGCTAAGTTTGCCAGGGAGAAGGGTATTCCTTATCTAGGCTTGTGTCTTGGAATGCAGATTATGGTTATTGAATTTGCGCGTCATGTGTTTCATAATGGACGAGCTAATTCTACTGAGTTTGATGCTGATACTTCTTATCCTGTGATTGATTTGCTTCCAGAGCAGCGTGGTATTACTGAGAAAGGAGGGACAATGCGTTTAGGGACTTATCCCTGCTGCTTGGTGCCCGGGACAAAGGCAGCCCAGGCTTATAATGGGGAGATAGTTCATGAAAGGCATCGGCACCGTTTTGAGTTTAACAATCGTTTCCGTCAGACATTGGAGGAAGCGGGACTTATAGTTAGTGGGCTTTCACCAGATGGGAAGTTGGTGGAAATCGTTGAGGTGAAGAATCACCCTTGGATGGTTGGTTGTCAGTTTCATCCTGAGTTCAAATCTCGGCCTGACAGTCCTCATCCACTTTTTGTGGACTTGATTAGAGTAGCTAAGGAGACGCTTGTTGAAGGCGCTCAAATAGGCTTGCCTTCGAATTAGACGATGAAATTATTTTTGGATACCGCTAATATAGAGCACATTCGCCACGGAGTAAGATTAGGAGTGGTCAGCGGAGTGACTACCAATCCTAGCTTAATATCCAGGGAGGGGAAGGTTGATTATCAAAAGTTGGTCAAAGAGATATGCGCTGTCGTTCCCGGACCGGTATCTACTGAGGTATTAAGCCAGGATGCTTCTGGGATGATTGATGAAGCCAGAGGAGTAGCTAAGTGGGCAGACAATATCGTAGTGAAAATACCGGCTAACCTTGAAGGAGTGGAAGCTACTTCGGTGTTATCTAAAGAAGGCGTTAAGGTGAACTTCACCTTATGTTTTTCTTTGAATCAGGCTCTGTTGGGGGTAGCTGCAGGAGCTAGCTTTGTGAGTCCTTTCGTAGGCAGGCTTGATGATATTGGTGAGGATGGCATGAAGGTGGTGGAGGATATTGTTGAATTCTTGCGTTTTTATCAACTCCCCACTCAGGTGATAGCAGCGAGCATTAGGCATCCGCAGCATTGCGTGGTGGCGGCGGAAGCCGGTGCGCATATTGCTACTGTGCCCTATAAGGTGCTGCTCCAAATGATACAGCATCCTTTGACTGACATCGGAGTCAAGCGATTTATGGATGACTGGTCAAAGGTAATGAAAGACTGAGGAGGTTGCTATGGTAAGCATGACTGAACTTGAGGATAAAACTCGTGACGAATTAGAGGTGATGGCCAAGGAATGTGGCATTACTGGATACTCCTCGCTGAAAAAAGCGGAACTTATTCGGCATATCCTGCAATCTCAAGCAGTGCAGCAAGGTAATTTGTTTGTGAGCGGTGTATTGGAGATTATGAATGAGGGTTATGGGTTCTTACGGCAAGATAGTTTTTTGCGTGGTGCTAATGACATCTATGTATCTAATTCTCAAGTTCGCCGGTTCAATTTGAGAAACGGCGATCATATTTATGGAGAAGCTAGAGCTCCTAAAAATAGCGAGAAATATTATGGGTTACTTCGTGTGGAAAGTGTTGATGGGCTTGACCCTGAAGTAGTCAGGCAGCGTGGCAATTTCGGTTCTTTGACGCCCACTTTCCCCGACAAGTTGCTTAATTTGGAAACGACTCAGGGTGAACTGTGTACACGGTTGATTAATCTGGTAGCTCCCATAGGTAGAGGACAGAGAGGCCTGATAGTCTCACCTCCTAAAGCGGGTAAAACAGTGCTCCTGAAGAAGATCGCGAATGCTATTATCACTAATTACAATGATGTTCACCTTATGGTTTGCCTGATTGGAGAAAGGCCTGAGGAAGTAACTGATATGAAGAGGTCAGTAGGAGCTGAGGTTATTGCTGCTACCTTTGATGAGCCGGTGGAGAATCAGACTCGTGTGGCTGAGTTGGCATTGGAGAGGGCGAAAAGATTAGCGGAACTGAACAAAGATGTGGTTATTCTCCTCGATGGCATTACTCGTCTTACCAGAGCTTACAATTTAGCCATGCCTGTCAGCGGGCGCACTTTGTCTGGTGGTATTGACTCAGGGGCTTTGTATCCTCCAAAGCGATTTTTCGGTACTGCCCGCAATACTCAGGAAGGGGGTAGCTTAACAATCATTGCTACTTGCCTGGTGGATACTGGCAGTCGTATGGATGAGCTCATATATGAGGAGTTCAAAGGAACAGGGAATATGGAGCTTCATTTGGATAGAAAATTGGCAGAGAAGAGGATTTTCCCGGCAATAAACATAATTCCCAGTGGAACGAGGCGAGAAGAGCTCCTTCTGGATGAAGATACTGTAAAGCAAATATGGCTGCTCAGGCGTGTAGTTTCGATGATAGCTGAGGATTCTCCTGGTCCCAATGAAGCTACAGAGAGGTTGTTGAACAGGTTATCTAAGACGAAGAATAACGCTGAATTCTTAGCCACTTTGTCCAAAGAGATGTAAGGAATCTTGATTTTGCTATGGGCACCGGGGGCCCAAGTTGGGCGTACAGAGTCAAGGTCAGAATTAAGAAAGCATTAGGGATGAACATTATTCTATGTGATGGTTGCATGTGGAACTGGCGGGGTGCTTGTAATCGTCCTGAGCGTCCCAATGCTATTTGGTGCCCTGACTATTGTAAGAAGGGCAAATGATCATGTTGTCCCCTCCAGTATCGCTGCCATTCCCTGTCCTCCACCGACAGGCATAGCCACGAGCCCATAACGCAAGTTTCTTCGCTTCATATCGTGCATAGCAGTAACTACTAATCTTGCTCCTGTTGCGCCAAGGGGATGTCCCAGGGCGATACCGCCCCCATGGGGATTGGTGATATCCCAGCTTATATCAAGCTCTCTCATACAGGCGATAATCTGGGCAGCGAAGACTTCGTTAAGTTCGATGAGCTCCATGTCGCTGATGGTAAGCCTTGCTTTTTTGAGGGCTTTTTTTATTGCTGGCCCAGCTCCAAGTCCCATGTAGGCTGGGTCTACAGCCCCGGACGCGTAAGCTCTGATAGTTACCCAGGGCTTGAGTCCTGATGATTTAGCTTTACTGTCTGACATAAGCACTACCGCCGCTGCGGCATCATTTATGCCTGAGGAATTACCTGCGGTAACCGTTCCACTTCTGTGAAATACCGGAGGCAGGAAAGCCATTCTTTCAAGGCTTGTGTCCATAGGACGTTCATCGGTGTCGAAGTGGATTGGTGGTCCTCCTTTTCTCTGTGGAACAGGCACAGGAGCGATTTCCTGTTTGAAAATTCCTTCTCTTATAGCTGTTTTGGCTCGCTGATGGCTGAGGAATCCCACTTCATCTTGCTGAGTCCGGCTTATATTGTATTTGGCTGCGATGTTTTCTGCGGTATTACCGATATGGTAGCCGTAGAATGTCTCCCACAGTCCATCAAGCACCATGAGGTCTACAATGTCTGCTCTGGCGTTGATGCTCATCCTGTAGCCCCAACGAGCTTTGGGAAGGACATAGGGACAGTGACTCATGTTCTCCATTCCTCCAGCAACCACAACGTCTGCTTCGCCAAGCATTATCGCCTCAGCTCCCAATGTAATGGCTTTCAATCCTGAGGCGCAGACCTTATTTACCGTATAGGAAGGTGTTTCTTTAGGGATGCCGGCATAGATAGCAGCCTGACGGGCGGTGTTCTGTCCCTGTCCTCCTTGAAGGACATTTCCCATGATTACCTCATCAACTTGAATTTCCTGTAAGGAGGAATCCCAATCCTGGCATTTTGCCTCTAGCTCAGAAGCCTTTTCGCCTTTAAAAGCGGAAGGTCCGTAGCTTAGAAGCTTCCTGCCGGTTTTTGGTCTTAAGCCGGCGCGTTCAAGCGCTTCGGTGATCACCAGGCGGCCTAGATTGACAACGGGGATATCTCTTAAGCTGCCACCGAATGTACCGATTGGTGTCCTTGCTCCGCTGACTATAACAACTTCCTTCGTTACTACCTCCTGTTTTCCATAACCTTAGCGAGCAGTGGGTTTTAGCAGTGCTGCTCTGCTTGCCTTGATTAATAAAACCCGTCCACTAGTGGCCGATTATCATCGAGGAGCCACATTAAGAGAATTGTAGAAACAATTCGGGGAAAAAGCAATGTAATCTTAGTGAGCAGTATTAAGTGGCCTCGGCAATGTTAATATCAAAATCACCCCAAGTGAACGAGGAGACCTCTTCGAAGTCTAGCTATATTATCACCAACCCCTCATCCGAATACAAAAAGCGCTAGCCGCAAAATGCTAGCGCCTCTAAATTACCTGGTGGAGGCAGGGGAGGGTCGAACTGTATGCTACCGAAATTATTCTCCACAACCTTCGGGGGCGGCGGGCTTTGGCGGTGCTGTTCTGCTAGCTTTGGTCTATGCCGCATCTTCCGTTGGTGGCTTGACAGACCCTTCAGAGCAGCTTTTCGAACAATTCTTGAAGAAGAAGCAGCTTATCCCAGCTTTACAGAAGCTGCTTATTTCCTATGCAAGACCTACAGCGCAGGTGTATTGCGTCTAGCGGTATTCGTCAAGCAATATCGCCTTGAGGCAAGCCAACTCAAGGGTTTGTTAAGTTCGGCTTTGTTAGAGGCGTTGACAGCCAGCGAGCAAGGACTCTTAAGGTGGTCAGAAATGTTAATATGGTAAATCCTAGAATAAAATGCAGGTCAAAATGGAAAAGTAGACCATTAGCACCTGTGTATTACAAGAAATGGTCGATTCATAACAAAAGGATGTGAAAAATGGCCAGCAGTTACACTCTAGGTGGACATTTTAGCATCAGCAGACAACAAGCCAATGTTGTCGGGAGGGAAACAATGGATACTGAGTCTTATATACAGAGCTTGTTAGTGTCTAACCCGCTAAGAGAGTCAGCCCTTTGTGGAATGATTAAGGCATTACAGCTGCCTAAGGGGAGCCGAGGACTGGATGCAGGATGTGGAATCGGTCTTCAATGCCTGTTATTAGCCGAAGAGGTGGGACTTACCGGGCATATCACCGGTCTTGATGTGTCTGCGGAGATGCTTGATCGTGGCCGGGAGATTGTGAAGGAGGCTGGTCTGTCAGAACGGATTTCCTTTCAAGAAGGGGATGTAGCCAACCTTCCCTTCGATAATAATGTCTTCGATTGGGTATGGAGCGCAGACTGTGTGGGGTATGGCCCCTGGGAACCTCTGCCTTTATTGAAAGAGCTGGCACGGGTGGTAAAGCCCGGTGGTATTGTGGCCATCGCTGCATGGTCTTCTGAAAAGCTGCTTCCTGGATATCCTCAGTTGGAAGCTCGGCTGGGAGCAACATCGGCTGGCATTGCCCCCTTTCTACAGGGGAAGAAGCCGGAGTTGCACTTCTTACGTGCGCTGGGCTGGTTTCGTGAACTGGGGCTCAAGGAACCCAGGGCTAAAGTCTTTGCCGATAGTGTCTGTGCCCCCCTGAACGATGAAATAAGCAATGCCCTGGTGGCTCTTTTTGATATGCGTTGGCCAGATGTATCCACCGAGCTGTCATCCGATGATTTGGCAGAATTCCAGCGTTTGTGCCTACCGGATTCACCGGATTTTATTTTAAATCTTCCGGATTACTATGCATTGTTCACCTATACAATGTTCTGGGGTAAAACAGCCGATTGAGCTAAAGCTTACTTGAAGCATATCATAGAGAACTTCTAGCTATCTGAATAAAGGAGAAATATCTATGAAAGCGATTGTATATACCAGATACGGACCACCTGATGTTCTTAAACTAAAAGAGGTAGAAAAACCTGCTCCCAATGACAATGAAGTACTCATAAAGGTACATGCTTCAACAGTAACCCCAATAGACTTGAGATTTCGCCAGGGCAAAAACATTATTGCACGAATAAGGTGATACCTAATTTTTGGGGCTGGACTGGAGTAATACAGTTACCCAATCAGTGAACGAGAATAACCGTTTCTGGAAGATTAGAGTAGCCAATTTAAGGTAGTATTATTAACCCAAAAAGTATCCATGGGGCGACTCGAACGCTTGACACGCGGTTTAGGAAACCAGCGTGACAAGACTTTGCCGAAGCAAATCTGCAGAACTCCGAAGCCCACTCTCACTTTATGTCTTTATTTTCTTCCCAGAGGCCAAAGAGATTATCTTCTGTATCTAAACAGACTGCAAGATAGCCCCAGCCTGGTATAGCAGCCTTAGGTTCAATCACTTTCCCACCAAGTTTTTCAACTTTGGCAATGTAATCATCCATAGAATTGACACCGATAAAATTTGTAATCTTCTGTTCGGGTTTCTCTCTGGTTGCCATACCTCCTCCAATGCCTTTCTTGCCATTCAAATCAGTTGTTTCAATCAGGTAGTAGTTAATCGGCCCGGGTAATAGTTCAATTTTCCAATTAAACAATTCTTCATAAAACTTCTTTGCTCTCTCCGGATCGTCTGCAGCTATGTCGAAATGAACAATTGTAGGCGTTTTATCACCTCCTTTAAATTATTATTTTATCTCCTTGTTGATAATATTAAGGAATCTTGTATTGGAAATATAATGGTCTGCTAAAAGTTTACTGTTATACACTAAGTTGAAAACTGCATACACTGAAGGAGAATTTTGGGCTTGCTGAGCAGTTTTTAGTTCAGTTACTTTTAATTTCAGGCCTTTTTTCTTTGCGGTTTCTGCGAGAACTTCAATTGATCTGGCAACCCAAGGACATTGATTTGCATAAACAATATTGAGTCCTTTATACGTGCTCACTTGTTTTTCCCAATCCATGAATTTTGGCAATGGTCCCTTCTTCAAGGTTCTAACCATTAATTCAAAGGAAGGTTCAGCACTCGCTACAGACTTGAATCCATTTTTTAAGAAAACGTCTTTGCCTGCCATAAACGAACCTTCACTTGTAATCACAGCAACACCGATTTTCCCCTGGGTTTTTGCGTCTTCAATGCAGTCTTTAATCAAGAGTGAGGCATATCCCTTATTTTTGTACTTATTGGGATATGCCCATATGCAGTGTATGAACATATACCCCTTTGCATCAACGGACCTCCATGCATTCTCCCCGGGAATATACTCAATAAATCCTGCTACTTTCTTATCTCGTTCAGAATAAAGTAGTTTTATTTTCAGTCCTTCGGAAAAACGTTTTATCAACCACTCAAGTTTTTTTTGAGCCCCTTCGTGTTTTGGATTAAGAAAACACGTAGGTCCGGGACTATATTGAGAGATATTCTTATTGTCAATATCTATGACTATTATGTCTTTTTCCATAATACACCCAAAAGCTAAATCCGATTAATCTTCCCATCTATATAATTTTTTCTTGTTTCTTAATTCATCCAATCCACAGTCAAAGCAGATGCCATTGTGGCAAGATATTATCCCACCGCACCTGGGGCATTTCCATCTGGTCTCTTCCTTTTCAAGGAATTGCTTGATGCCATTCTTCTTGATGAATTCGAGGTTCTCGATCATACTCATCCTGTACTGTCTTCTGTAGCGTTCATCGATATGGCTGAGCCTTTGGCAGGGAAAATCATCGCATTGGTAACAGTATTCAACCTTGCGATTAGCGAGCAAATCGCATCTCTTTTTGAGGAAGGCGCAGTTCTTATCTCTTGGCCTGCAGCCGGCACAGTAAGGCATTCTGATTCCCTTGATTCTTACATCATGTTTGAAAGCAAGGTATCCGCTGCATATCCTGCAGTTCATTCCGCACGGAGCGATTAATTCCTCGTTCATTTCATTTAAGCAGGATACATTAATATCGATGAAGGTTCTACCACTAAAGTCGAAAGCAAGCAAAAAGGCACAGATTATGGACCTGTGCCCTTGAATTTTATTGGTAGCGGGGATTGGATTCGAACTCCATCCTACCGAAATAATCTTCCAAAGTCTGTGTTAAAGGAAAGCCCTTGCTGTGAATATCATACCGCCTCGATGACAGAGATACGCCGCGACGCTATATATAGAAGCGGAAATCTGCGACAGTTGGTCCAGCTCGTTCCAAATACTTGAGCACGTTAACAACTTTTCCTGCATATTCCAGCGTGACTGGTCTACTAAACATCAAGTTTGTGGTATTTCAATTCATCTTCGTTAGAGCTAGCATTTCTTGTGCTGGTATTTCTATGCCTCGGCTCGCCGCTTCCTTTCTGATACCACCACCGCCCCGAGACCAAAGACGCCAACAACAGCCAGCCCAATGAAGAAGCCTAGGCCAGGGAGTGGAATTAGCCCTAAGAGTAGCTCTAAGAGTTTAAGGATGACAAGTCCTAAAGCTAAGGCTCCAACCATGATAGCTTTGCCTTCCACAGCTCTAAAACGACCAATAATCCACCTTCCGATAAACAAGCCCACGGGAATTTGGGCAAGGTAAAGACCTATTCCCCAGAGAGCCAGGGCAATCAATCCCACAGGTATGCCTATAATGGTGAAGCACACTAAAAAGGCAGCAATAGGGGCGACAAACACGATGAGAGCTCCCCAGCCAGCGCTTGCCCCGGGGCTAGTGCCTATAGCGTCGGCGATAGAGGTCAGCCGTCTCTGCGCAATCAGGATGATAACCAAACCAGTCACCAGAGCCATCAGGAACCTTATCACCTTGCTTACTATACCGAGGGGAGGAAAAGCTTTGGCTGGCTCTTCCTTTACCGGTACCGGGGGCAGGTTGTGGGTGGTTGCGCCGCCAATCTGCGCGCCTGATTGAATGTCAGCTTCCTCCTCGCTGGTATAGGTTAGGTCGCCTTCGATGTTGGCTGTAGACAGTATGGTCAGGCTATCAACTTCAAGTTCAACATTTCCCTTCACTCCATTGCCTATAGTGACCTTGCTTCCGCCACCTTTGATATCGCCCTCTATAAGTCCGTCAATACGCACGTTCGCGGCACCAACAAAAAGGTCACCCTTGACCGTGGCTGTGCTAGCCACATTCACCGCGCTGCCAAATACTATCAAGTCACCGTTGACGTTGCCACTGATACTAATAGTTTGCCCTGCTGCTCGCACAGCATGGCCAACATCACCACTGATGCTGATCATGTTGCCAGCAACCATAGCACTGCCATTAACTGCGCCATTGACGGTAATCGTATAGCCGGCAGCCCAGAGTTCGCCGTTAACCATACCGTCAATAATAATGGTGGAGGCCCCGACATATAAGTCGTCATCGACTACCTCTCCACTGCCGACGGTGACCGTCTCTTCGCTGCGGGCATCAAATGCCAAAACTGGCGCCGCGGTCAACATCATCATTATCACGAACGTTAGAATGACAGCTAATCCTCTAAGAACATGTTTTGACATGCACACCTCCTTACTCTTTGCCTGGCATGGTTAATTGAATGTGTTTTCACAGGGTAGCATGGCCAATAGCCTCTCGTTTGTCAATGTCTTTTCTTGGTTTTTGGGGTTTAGCCCACATTAAGCCTCCGATAAAGCCTCAAACTTCACCGACTTAGTGTAACGTTCTACCATAGCTATAGACTCCCATTCTCTGGACCGCTTCATGTAACGGCTGTGTATTTGGCTTTGAAGCTAGAAAGGGTAGCGATTTGCCAGACCTCTTGACAGAGCCAGTGTAGTCTCTATATGGTATTCCGCTCAAGGAGGTGATTAACATGACAACGAATGCTAAGATGGCTTGGGTTGGTATGCTGGGTTTGGTGGGTCTAATTGTTCTTTTGGTGCCGGCGCTGACGCATGTATATCCTGTGGTCATCGGTGTTATTATTGCTATTGCTTGTTGGATAGGTTGTGGCATACTTGCCAGATATTGGGGAGTCAGAAAATAGAAATCCAAGGAAGAATAATCTTAGAGACCTTTGATACACAGCACTATATATTGAATATTTATTACCGGAAATACTGCACTCGATTGTCCAAGTAAATGACTGTCTCCCATATGGCAAGAAAGAGCCGAGAAAGGAGGCATCTATGAAAAAACCAATAGTGACAACATTGGTGGTAATACTTTTAACCTTGGGATTGTCAGTGGGCTGTATAGGAGGTGGCATAATTGGTTCTGGGAACCTGGAAAGTGAAACATTCAATTTCAGTGATTTTACTGAGGTTGAAGCACATAATGGCTTCCAGGTGGAAATAACGAAGTCAAGCACCTTTAGCGTAGAGATAACGACCGATGACAATGTGCAGGAATACATCAAGGTTACCAAATCCGGTGAAATGCTAGAGATAGGACTGGAACTTGGCCGCATATACGGCTCGGTAACCCTGATAGCCAAAATCACCATGCCCGACCTATATAAATTAGATCTATCTGGTGGCTCTAGAGCCAGTATTACTGGTTTTAGCTCGTCGCATGATTTCGGGGTTGAACTGTCTGGTGGCAGCAGGATAGAAGGCGACATAGCGGCAGCTGATGCCGAATTTGACCTATCTGGGGGCAGTCAAGTTGTCCTTTCTGGCTCGGCAGATGACCTGGATGTTAACAGCTCAGGCGGCAGCCAGTTAGATCTGGAAGCCTTCTCTGTAAACAACGCTGATGTCAACCTTAGCGGGGGCGGAAGAGCTACCGTCAATGTAAATGGCACCCTGGATGTTAATCTTAGTGGCGGCTCAAAGGTCCTGTATGTTGGTGAACCTACCCTGGGTGATATTGACCTATCAGGGGGCTCTACAGTGAGTAAAAAATAGAATGGTTGACTGAGGTGATAGTGTAACCTATCTGGGGAGCGTGCTTTGGTTCACCTGCACTCCTTTCCTTCGGAGGTTAGGCGAACCAAAGAACCGGTGTTATAACATGACCAAATCGGTGACTGGACCAATCTTGTACTAAGCAAGGCTGATGCAAATAACCATGCCTCAATGGACACCTGCTGAGGCGTGTTACTACTCATTGATGGAGGCGGGGGAGTCCCCAACTACATCATACCGAAATCGATTCTCCACATTCTACGCCAACGATATAGCTCATTATGATTTCAATTCTTCTATAAGACTAAATGTTAAATACCCTGTAAATTGAAATGTGTCCTGTCCTGAGTTAAGATTTTGTGTGACAATAACCCATTCGGAGGATATTTCAAAATGAGTAATTATGAGTACAAACAAATAGATTTTGAACATCCATCATTATTGTTTGTTTTGGAGGATAAACTTAAGGGCGTTCTTGGAGGCCCTTTATTATACAATCCATATTTTAAGACTTTTGAACTGAGTGGTAACGAGAAAATACTTGACTTCGGATGTGGAGGAGGAACTGGCGCATGCTGCTTAGCTAAGCTTCTAAACGACGGTGGCCATCTAACTTGTGTTGATGTATCAAATTACTGGATTGATAAAGCTAAGTACAGATTGAAAAGATATACTAACGTAGAATGCCTAGAGGGAGACATCAGGGAGTTGGATATACCTGAGCACTCCTTTGATATCATATCTATTTTTCATGTTATACATGATATTGCCCCTGAGGAAAGGCAAGGTATTTCTGATAGATTAGCCACATTGCTCAATAGGAATGGGAAACTCTTCATTAGAGAACCAATCAAAGAATCGCATGGAATGCCTGTATCAGAGATTTTAACTCTACTTACAAATTCTGGATTCAAAGAAATTCAGTCTGACGTAGGTAAATCAGAATATAAGGGCATTTTCAAACATGAAGCTTAGTGAGATTAACATTATCATACGCGTTTTGAAGAAAGAGCTAGGATTGTCATGGTTGCCACTCCTTATTAAGTGCCAGATTGAAAAGGGAAGAATATTTAGACAAACACATTGGGCGAAGGAGACTAGTATTGAATCTAGATTCGCTAAACGCCTTTCCATAAGTACTGCAATGTACCGAGAGCTCTTATTCGAGAAAAAATCATAGCCTAAGCTATTTGAATGGCTATAGTAAAAAAACAATAACTGTGTTATGAAGTGAAGGGCAAAAAATGACAAAAGCACAATTAGTTATTGGCATCATCTGTATTGCTATATCGATATGGATGTTTTTATCCGGTGAACTCAGCGAAAGCCCTGCACCAGCCATAGCAGTTCTCGCAATAGGTATAATTTTGTTAGCAATTTCAAGACTAAGAAAGTGAGAATACCTACGTTCATTCCTTAGTATTTGTATGTAACGATCTTGCATTTTGTCCCATTAGCATAAAGGTCTTATAGAATCCTCCCAAATGGACGGGGAGATCGAGGGTTCGTCCACCTTGGTGAGATTTACACACAATTCCTGCTCTTTTATTTCAGAAAAGCAACTAATTCCGGCCTTACGATAGTTGTACAACTCACAGTTAGGATTATTTAATTTCGTGAGTGTTATAATTGTGGCAGGACTGAGGGAGAAGGAGGTAGTGATGCAATTATCACCGGAAGAAAGACATAAAATCTACGAGGAGGAGAAGACGCGGATTGACGCTGAGCAGAAACAGTGGATGACTACGGGTGGTTCAACAACCGGACTGGAGCCAAATATTGCTGGATTGCTTTGTTACCTGGGTGGCTGGATTACTGGCATTGTCTTTCTTGTAATTGAGCAAAAGAACAAATTCGTTCGCTTCCATGCTCTCCAGTCGATAGTCACCTTTGGTGCACTGACTGTCGCTGGTGCTCTTCTAAGTTGGATACCTTTCTTTGGCGGCTTCTTCTATGCCGCTATCGGCATCTTGGCCTTCATTCTGTGGATACTTCTGATGGTCAAGGCTTACCAAGGTGAGCTGTATAAGGTTCCGGTGGCAGGTCATGTGGCTGAAGGAATACTGCCAGTTACCTGGCGTGGTGAAAAACCTGAAACAGGTGAGGAACAAAAGACAGCTGAGTCTCCAAGACCAGACGAGGCCCCAAAACCACCTGAGCCTCGAGAAGTACCCTCTCCGGCAATATCAGGAAAGATGGAGAAGTTTGGAAAGCGAGTCAGGATTGCTGGCTATAGCGCCGCAATCTTCTGGAGTGTAGTTTTGCTTATATTCTTTTCCTTCTTCCACCGCTATATTGCCTGGTACCATGTCGAACCAGACGGGAGCGTCACCAGACTATCATTGCTCACCGGCGATTACTTTACCTGGCTTCCGATTCTAATTACAGCATTAGTCATATCCATAACCGCTAACATTGTTATGATAATTTATGATAGATACTGGCTGCGGGAGATTATTCAGATTATACTCGCCGCAATCGGCGTGGTCGTGGTTGCGAATCTGGTATCCATATTCCCCTTTGATTTCAGTGTAATACCCAATGCCACCGCCGTTGATATTGTGCCAGTAGTGGTAACCATTGTTCTAATCATCATCGCAGTTGGGTTGGGAGTTGGGGCATTGGTTCGGTTCATAAAGTTAATCGCCAGCGTAGCAAAGCAAAGTCCGAGTTAAGTCTTTGAGTCCTACTATTGGATTCAACTTTTAGACTCATTGCTGAGTTACGTTGAACAATCTGTTGTTTTATCTCGTACCACAGTACTTGAATGTGACAATTTTGCATGCTGTCTCATTATTGAATAAATCTTACGAAGTTTACCCGGACAGGCGTGGAGATCGAGGGTTCGTCCAATCTGCAAAATCTCTAAATAAAAAAAGCTAGCGGTAAAGGACTAACGTTGTCAATTTTCTAGTGGAGGTGGGGGAATCCCCAACTCTGTCAGCCCCAAAAACCCGCAAATGCATCGTAAAAATCCTAGAGATTCTGCGTCAAAGGGGGGCCTTGGCAGTAGTTCTCAAATAGGTTTTGTCAATCTTTGGAACCAATTCAGCGCTGCATTATGACTATCTTGCCTCATTGTTCAACAAAAACTCATTTTATGACATCTATTTCAAGTAAGAAGACGGTCTTCTCACAGCTAAGCCCATGCAAACATCCCGATGTTCATTCAGCCACAGCCTTGAGATTCACTGTGGTCGTCAAGTATAATAACCGATGCCTAGACCACAGTCTTTTGTTGAGGTCTAGCCATTGAAGGAAGTAACTTACTATGTTGGAACCATTCTTCTTTGTCCTTGGACTTGTGAATAGTGTCTTCTTGATTTTCATCTTTCTCATTCGAAAGAATAGATTAGACCTCTTGCAGCGAATCGGGCGGGTGTATTTGCTCTTGGCGATTCCAGCCGTTTATGGCATTTTCTTGGTCTTCCAGGAGCAGAAAGGGGTACAATATAGTATCTTCTTGGGGATTTTCTTGGCATTTTTAGCTCTAGAGTGGCTGTTTGATTACGTTTTGAAAATCAATTTTCGAGAGAACTGGAAGCAAAATTGGAAATGGGTACTACCTTATTTGGCTTTGTACTATGCGATGAACTACGGATTTGTGGTAATGCCGTGGAAATCCTCTTTACTATGGGGGCTCGTCATGCTCGGTCTTTTTATCATCCAGATAATCACGAATTTGAGGAGTCACCCCAAAATAAGTGGTTAACAAACCTTTAAATTGTAGTCGCTGGCAGAATGCTTACGGACTCATTTCGCGAAGTTTGGTCATAGTACAAGACAATCAAACATCCCGATGTTTGTTCTACGGAAACAAAATGGTTTAACTACTATTTCCAATACGCTATGATACGATTCTGACAGATGAAAGAAACGCTCCGTGATAAATCAAGAGATAAATTAGCTCAGAACCTTAACTCCTTGGGTATTAGAGCGGACTTGGCTGAACGTGGCCGAGTGGAAGAAAAAATAGAAAATTCATGGTATCAACGTTCTTTGGGAATTATAGACATACCAGAAGGATTGGTCAGATGGATAAATATCTTGAAAAAAGATAGGACTAGATACAGCCCTCCTCGATGGTGGGTCGTTCTTTGTATACCAGATGAGAGACCCCTCCCAAATCACAAAGCGGTTGACATCAAGGCAATAAGAAAAAAGACATTTCCATTGTTCGGGAAAGTAGTCGATGTGACTTGGAAAGGAAACGACCATTATACTGGACTAGCCGAAGTTCTTTCCAATGATGAAACAGTAAAAGACCTAGCGAAAAGGATTGGCAACTTGACAGTTCACAGTTATGCCAAAGAATTTCAAGGGTGGACATTGCAAGTGGATAGGCGATTTACGCCAACAAACCAAGATTGGGCAACTATTCAGAAGATTGCTAATTATATCCTTTCATCAGCTCGTGTCTACTAGCCAGGGCTTGGATCTCTGATGAGTAATTAAGGTTTGAAGGAAAACGCTAGCGGTACAACACTAGCATTGTTCCTACTGGTTGGTGGAGGTGGGGGAGGGTTGGGCTCCATCGCCCCGAAATTGATTTTGAATAGACTTAAAGGGTGGGGGGCTTTGGTGGTGGTGTTTCTATATTCTTAGTATATCAGGACACTAGGTTAATAGTATAGCTATTTGGAAGAGTCCTTGCGTTCATTGTCGGTAAGCTTTTTACTATGTTGCCAAATAACAATGCTAATTATGACTAACGCAATTCCAACTGGCAGAAAGATTCCTATTTTACCGCCAACTACACCTACTATAATGAAGAGAAGCCCGCTAATTGAAAAAAGTGTAGCAGCAGTTTTGTATGCTTTTGAATCCTTGGGTGATTTACTACTCATAGTAAAGGTTGCTATCTTCCACTAGGTGGTACACTGAGTTTATTACATGTTCCTCTGGCGGTCAATATAAGGCAGGGAACGTAAGCAAAAAGACCAAGAAAACAATTTGGACGGGGAGACGGGTTTGGAACCGAACTCTACGGTCCCGAAACGATTTTTCAAGAAAGAAGCGCTAGCTGTGTAAGGCTAGCGCCTCTAAATTTCATTGGTGGAGGCGGGGGAGGGTCGAACTCCCCGTCCATAGAAAGGTTGCCAGAATATCCTACAAGCTTAGTCAGCTCCACTTGTCTCGCTCAACTTTCATCTGCTGACCGAATCCAGTCAAGCCAGTCGATTTTCTTATCCAATCCGTATCGACGTTGGGATTGGAGCACCTCGACTTTTTGACACCCAGTCCCAACCTTCGAGGAGAGGTTGAGGTGGATGTGTAGCTTTAATTAAGCTGCAACAGGTTCGGCATTTATTTTTTGCCATTTGTTTTGTGAGGTTAATGGCACCTCAGCTTGCGATTCTGTAGGCCTTCCCATGTCGAACCCACGCGCCCCCATGTTTTAAACTTCCTTTTCTATCACCTCCCCACGCTTAATCTTAAGCTCTCTTTTGAAAGCTCCTGAGAGCTAAGGAAGCAAAGATAACCACCAGCACTCCTAGGAGGATGGCGCTAGATGGCGCTGGGCAAATCGCTGATATGGCTACTAAAACACCAAAGATGATTGCCAAAATATGCCAAATCACCTTTCACCTCCTTCTAAGCTTTAGCGCACGCTCTATTTCTCTGTCTGTATCACGGCGCATAATGGTTTCGCGCTTGTCGTAAACCTTCTTTCCCTTGCCCACACCCAGCTCGATCTTGGCAATCCCATGTTTAATATACAGCTTAAGAGGGACTAAAGTCAAACCTCGCTGCTTCACCCTCCCTGTGAGTATGGCGACCTCTTTTTTGTGGAGCAAAAGCTTGCGGGGACGGGTTGGCTGATGTGTGTTGTAGCCAGCAGCATCATACGAGGCGATGTGGCTGTTGAATAGCCAGAGTTCTCCATTTTCCGGTTTGGCATAGGCATCCTGTAGGCTTACCTTCCCTGCCCTTATTGACTTGATTTCAGAGCCCTTAAGCACAATGCCTGCCTCAACTCTTTCCTCGATAAGGTAGTCGTGATAAGCTTTGCGATTGACGATTGATATTCCTGAATTTTTCGCCATATGAAAATCTTACCATCAGGAAATAGTACAAGCAATTCAATCATAAAGGAGATTAGCTGAGATGAACCAGGCAGATAGATTTTACATCTTTATCACAGTTTTCTTGATTATTGCCCTGGTGGTCGGCGGTGTTATGCTGCTGACCAATCGCAATAAAAGCCAGCCTATCGAGCTGGTGTTATCTCAAGGTGCGCTTCCGCAGCAGGGTGGCGAAGTTTATATTGGTGGTGCGGTCATTAACCCCGGTATCTATTCCCTTATGGAAGGCGAGACAATACAGGCCCTTCTTTCGGATGTTGGCCTTGAACCTGATGCCGACCTTAACCGTATCGCTATTTATATTCCTGAAGAGGGGGAAGAACAATCTTCACAGAAGGTAGACATCAACCGGGCAGAAGAGTGGCTTCTTGAAGCCCTGTCGGGGATAGGTGAAACTAGAGCTGATGATATCGTGAAATACCGCAATGAGAATGGTGAGTTCAAGCGGGTTGAAGATTTGCTGCAGGTCAAAGGCATCGGGCAGGGGACATTTGACAAGATAAAGGGCAATATCACCGTATCAGATAGCAAAACTTTTTGATGTGGCTGCTTTATATTAGCTGTGCCTGGGTAGCGGGTATTCTTATAGGCTCAAAACTTGGCTTGCCCTTGATAATTGTCCTACTCGGTGTTTCCCCGTTTTTGTTTATCCCTCTTTTCCCCAATAGAAGACAGAGCTTAATAGTGATAGGATTGTGCCTTTTCGCCTTAACTGGAGGTATCCTTTATTTTCCATCAAGCTTACCTCAGGTAGATGAACATTCTATTTGCTTCTACAATGAGCAAGGGACAGTAGAAATCCAGGGGATGGTGGCAGAGGAGCCCGATGTTAGAGATAGATATTGTCTGTTAACCATTTCAACCAAGGAGATAAGCATGGAGGGTGAAGGGAAGGAGGTCTCGGGTGCTGTCCTGGTGCGTGTATCAAGATATCCTGAGTATCATTACGGGGATATACTCGGGGTGACCGGAGAATTAGAGACACCACCCACATTTGAAGATTTTGACTACAAAAGCTATCTGGAACATCAGGGGATTTACTCTATCTGTTATTACCCCAAGATAGAGATTCTGGAGGAAGGCAGAGGTTTTGAACCTTTGCAATGGCTTTATTCTTTCAGGGGTAGGCTTTCTGATTCTCTGACTAAAGCTCTACCTGAGCCACAAGGCTCGTTAGCTCAGGGTATCTTGCTTGGCATAAGGAGCAACATACCTTATTCTGTGACACAAGCTTTCTCAAGGTCAGGGACTGCCCATATATTGGCTATTTCTGGCTTGCATATCACTATCATTATTGGGATTCTCCTCAGTTTTCTAATTTTGGTTTTTGGAAAACAGCGCTCCATATATATCTGGCTTACCCTTATTGCTATCTGGATCTATGCCTTGCTTACTGGAATGCATCCGCCGGTAATTCGCGCTACCATGATGGGCAGCTTATTCTTGTTAGCTGAATATTTGGGAAGACAGCGAAGTGCTATTACTGCGCTGGCTTTTGCTGCCGCAGTGATGGTGGGCATTCAGCCTCAAATTCTATGGAGCATCTCCTTCCAACTTAGCTTCACGGCAATGCTTGGGCTTATTTTGTTCTATCCTTATCTTAAGAGTTGGGGAAGGAAAGGCGTTGCCAAGGTATTTGAATACAGGGACAAAGCTATAGCTATCGGTAATGTTTTTGCGGATAGCTTTGCGGTGACCATAGCGGCTATTATCGCAGTCTGGCCACTTGTAGCCTACTATTTCAACGTTGTTTCACTGGTCGGTGTTCCAGCCACGTTCCTTTCTCTGCCTGCTTTACCAGCTATCATCGTTGCCTCTGCATTGGTTGCTTTTGTGGGATTATTTGCCGTATTTGTATCTCAAATTTTAGGCTGGGTCGCCTGGTTATTCTTAACCTATTTGCTTTTGGTAGTTGAGGGCTTTGATGCCTTGCCATTCTCTTCTTTCCAGGTATCCACTATCCCTGTGTGGTTGGTATGGGAATATTACATCATACTTGCAATAGTTGTGGCATGGCTTAATTATAGGAAGCAGTTGAACGATATCTTCTCCAGGTTAGCTTCTAGGGAAGAGGGAGGTAGTCAGTGATGGCTAAATTCTCCCGGCATTCGCTTCTAAAGTGGCTCATTCCTCCTCTTTTATTAGTGGCTATACTGGTCTGGGCTGTAGTTCTCACCACGCCGGATGATAACCTGCACGTGACCTTCCTCAATGTGGGGCAAGGGGATGCCATCTTGATACAAACACCCGATCATCAGAATATACTTGTTGATGGTGGTCCCAGCCCTCAGACAATAAGTTTGGAGTTAGGCCGGAAGCTTCCTTTCTGGGATAGAACAGTGGACCTGATGGTATCCACACAGCCTCATGCTGACCACATTACTGGACTGGTGGAAGTGCTGCAAAGATATGAAGTGAAGCAGGTGCTCGAGCCCGGTGTTTCTTATAGTTCCTGCGTTTATCAAGAATGGCTTAAGCTAGTTGAGGAAAAGGAAATCAAGCATGATGTGGCTAAAGCGGGGCAGGAAATTGATTTAGGCAGTGGAATTAAGATGGAAGTGCTCAATCCTCCCAATGAGTTTTTTGAGGGGACTAGCGCCGATGTGGACAACAACGGGGTGGTATTAAAACTGAGTTGGGGTGAAATCAGTTTCTTGCTTACCGCAGATATCAGATGGGACGGAGAATTTGAGCTTATTAAACAGCGGGCTAATTTGAAGAGTACAGTGCTTAAGGTAGCCCATCATGGCAGCAAGACATCCGCCACGCCGCAGTTTCTAGCTGTAGTTGACCCTCAAATAGCAGTAATCTCGGTAGGAGCAAACAACACTTTTGGGCATCCAAGCCCCGAGGTGGTGGAGAGGCTGAAAGGAAGGCTGGGTGAAGATAACGTTTACTTAACTTCCCAGAATGGCACCATTGAGTTTATCACAGATGGGGAGAAACTGTGGGTGAGGATGGAGGGGTGACAAAAGCCATTCATTCCTTGACATGGGTAGCTCGTAACTAATACAATGTAGCATCCGTAAAGCTAGCATGGGTACGATATGGCTCAAGTAAGGCTTGGCTCTGGTGAGGGCTTTGAGAGCTTGCTGCGCAGATTTAACAGGCAGGTGCAGCAAGGCCGTATTTTAGCTGAGGTTCGTCGTCGAAAGTTTTTTGTGAAACCGAGCGAGGCGCGGAAGAGGAAACAGGCGGCAAAGAGGCGAAAAACCGTAAGGGGAATGCGG
>Ga0315553_10000312_pt1 | contig 45059 bp, 48 predicted proteins | sample SalMarSW160140MG_FD_203099 | JGI IMG/M metagenome (GOLD analysis project Ga0315553, IMG submission 203099) | Salt marsh sediment microbial communities from the Plum Island Ecosystem LTER, Massachusetts, United States - Salt Marsh Sediment SW1601-40 ...
CATATCTGATATAATATCCGGTCTTCTGAACTTCAGAGTGATGCAGTCTAACAGGATTTCAATCTAATAATACAGTCAAAATAGATGGCATTGTCAGATTATGGCTGCTAATTACGCAAGAGATCTAATATATAGTATGCCGATTGAATAAGTCAAAATTGGAATTATATGTAATGCGCCATGGGGAGGCGGTCAAGAATATTCGATCTGGTCCATCTGCCTCTGATGCCGATCGGCCTCTAACCATGTCGGGTAAAAAAGAAATAGAAGAGATTTCATATTTTCTGAAAACCCTAAATATCAAATTTAGTCTGATTATCTCTAGTCCACTAAAAAGGGCACATCAGACTGCATTTATTGTGTCCAGGATTTTCAAGGTCGCCAACAATTTACAAGATTGGGACGAACTTAAACCGGAAGCGGCTAAACAAGCTCTCGTTGATAAACTTTCCAAACTCAAGGAAGATTCAACAATTCTCGTGGTAGGTCATGAACCTTTTCTTAGTTCGTTTATATCGGAGATTGCATTCGGAAATCCAAGCGGAAATCTGGTGCTTAAGAAAGGAGGCTTCGCTAAGCTTAGGATTCTGTCGTATTTTCCCAAAATGACTGCTGAGTTACGCTGGCTGTTGAGTCCAAGATTAATGCGACGGCCGCGGACCATTTGAGCATTCGGAGATTTGGATACTTGCAAGGACTACTTAATTATCTAGTCCGTGGATCTTTTGAGGGAAGGAATTGAAGCTCTCTGTTATCGATTTAGGATACAATTCCGTTAAATTAGTATGTTATAAGGTAAACTCTGATGGCACATTTAGGGCTTATGATAGACGAAGCATCAAGACAAAAATCGGTAGAGGACTGACTGAAAGCGGTTATCTTAGTGAAGTAGCGAGTAGAGATACGATTGAAAGTCTTCGGCTATTTAGAGATATATTAGTATCCGACGACGTAAGAAATATTCTGGCGGTGGCGACCAGTGCTGTACGAGAGGCAAAAAATAGAAAAAAGTTTATATCCGATATTTATGAGAAGACCGGATTCTCATTTAGGATACTTTCACATAAAGAAGAATCGTATTATTCATGGTGTGGAGCTCTCTATTCGACATGTATCTCCGATGCCCTTTTCTTCGACCTAGGAGGAGGGAGCTTGGAGTTAGTACATTCTCAGGATTTCGAGATTCGCAATCATCTCTCACTTCCGTTGGGTGCCTTACGAATGGCGAGAATGTTGAATCAGAAAAACGAAGACCAGGGAAAAAAGTACGCTAGAAAGCGTCTCATCAAGCTCGAGCAGCGTATTCTAAAATCGCTTCCTGATAGGAAACAATTCGCCTTTAGTCCTGATGTTACTCTTGTTGGAGTAGGGGGGACACTTCGAACGGTAGCACAGTACGATCAAGATCTAACCAACTATCCTTTAGACAAGATCAATAATTATAAGATGAAGATTGAACATATAGAAGGTATAACTGAAAAACTATCTGGTTTGTCGATAGCTGAAATTACCGAAATTGAATCAATAGGAAGTAGCAGAGCTGATACAGTTGTTCCTGGGTGTTACGTCATATCATTGCTTATGAGAAAACTTGGGTATGACTCTGTCGTAGTATGTACTGAAGGATTGAGAGAAGGCCTGGTACTTTCTTTCGTTAACGATGCCGGGTATCTATCTTCAGATAATATCAAACCAAATCTTCGTTTGCAAGTCGAGCACGTTGTCAAGACAGGATGCAGGCGTATATCCCCACCAAGTCACTATCACGACTTTCTGGAGAGGCTATTATCTGCTGGACTATTAAAGGAGAGAGAATTTCAAATCTTGATTGAAGCTCTTCAAAGGGTCCATCAATTCCGTAGCATCCTTAATACAAACACTTTATTCTATGCCCTGATAGACGATGAATACAAGAATCTGAGTCACGGTGAGATGCTAGTTCTATGTCTTTCTATTATATATTCAAAGAAGCCAAAGGCTTCTAATCGCTTATTTGCGAAATATAAGTCGATTCTTCATACACCACAAAACAAAAGATCGATCGAAAAGATATCTTCGTGTCTTAACTTTATTGCTGCCATTGAAAAGAGTCATGCGACTATACAATATGTAACGTACGACGGAAACATTTTCCAAATCGATCTTAGATCTAACGATCTGTCTAAATTTCCAAGTTACTTGGTTGAAGAAGCAAGAAAATCTTTAATCTTGTCATTAGGCATCAAAGTAGATTATAATATATCTTTAGAATCCGATGACATCGAGGTGAAGGTTGGGGAATGACTCAAGTACTAATACTTTTTTCCGAAATCACCCGCGCTATGAGTTGAACCTAGAGACGGACATCTCAGAGCGCAGCAAGATAGAACGGGTTATGTATCAATAGTACTATTTCTTGCTCCACATCAAATGGAGCAAAGCTTTCACTGACCTCTTGGTTTTTTCCCCACACGCATTTACTACAACTGCTGCACTGTTCTCATTGCCATGAGAAGTGAACAGCATAATGTCTGTACTATATTTTGACTCTTTTCATAATTGCCTGCAAATGCGGGATGTGGAGACAGAATAACTCGCGGCTGGTAATTGAGATTTCTCAATTAACAGGTTATCGAGAATCAGAAAGTAAAAAAAAGGGTAGGTAATGTCGTCTTGTCTTGTACTTGGGAATGTATTGATCATATAGATTATTATTTAATACATAATATACCATAGAATTCATACACAATCCGTATATTCCAGCTAGGAGTAATTCTAGAAAAGTGTAAGAATTCATGCGAACGAAATGGACATCAAATGATATCGATGAGGCACTAGTCGTGAGACTTCGAAATCGGACAAACAATAACATGTTTATCAGGCTCCATGAGCAAAAGACTATACCTAATTATAATGAGAGTAGAGCATAGACTCCCTAATCATACTTATTCATTCGTTTAGAATATTTTACAAGGTGAGAGCTTTTAGCTTCAAATTATATGTCAGTATCATGTCTAATCGAAAATAATTCTCTTATAATTCGAGCCATGATGAATTGTACCTAATTGATTTACACGATCGGGCCTAGGGTTTTGATACCACTCTTAAGATAAAGGTTAATCCACTTAATTCCTACAATAAAAGCTACTTGTTAATCATGACCTTCTCTACCAGCTACAAATTATATCTACAGCTCTCAAATAGATACCTCTACATTGAGAGGATCAAGTCACTTCGAAAGGGTCGCATGGAGTAGAACCAAAACGATAATGCATACACTCCTTTCCGATGGGCACCGACCAACCCTCGTTCGTATTATTCTGTTCGAATCCGATCCTTGTAGTTCTTTCTAACCTCCAAGGAGATTGTTATTAAACCAATGCCAAATGGAATTGCCACAATTCCAAGAAGCATAGACAATGAGGTGTACGGTTCGTCTCCAAAGCTCCATTTCATAAACGTGACCGAGCCCACAAGAAGGACCATCAGAGGTACATTCATGCCCACTGCCATGGCCGCTATGAGTATCGGACGCAATTCAGCAAGGTGTATTGGCTGTTAGTATTTATAAATATTGGAGAGTAGGAGAGTAGGTGCAACACAAACAATGGAATGGAAGGTTTACAGACGATACCTATGGGATATGAGTGACACTCAGATCTTGTTTTTAATCACGTCAAAGCCTTCACTCTCGATTAGAATTTTATCGAAACGAAACTGATTATCCAGCCCACGGCCAGACTTTAGTTCCTCTCACGATACATTGCTTTCTAATTATTGCCCTTGCACGTTCAGCCGCTTCCAGTTCGCCGATATCTTTACCCAAATATTGCAAGATCAGATCCTCATAGAGTTTTTTGGCTCTTTCCTCGGTAAATTCTTTATAACTTGAAGATCTAACCTTTGATGTTCTACGTCTTACTTTTTTTGTTACTTGAGAAAGGTGATCATGTCCTTTCAAATCTGCATATTCTCTCTTGCATTCTACACAGTTGTCATCAAAGAAATCTGAATGAACTGTGCATTTTGACATTGCCAAGAAATCTCATGCTTACTATATTAAGAGATTCCCAATTCCGTTGAATCCATTCAAATTAAATCGGAGAGGAAATCACCTCCTGATGCGTAAAAAATATAGTATTTGTTGTGCCCTCTCGATTTTCCTGACTACAACATTGATCTAAAGCGAAAACTAGGCTGTTTTCAGTATTAATCCCGGTACTATTTTTTCTTCAACTTTCATACGTAACCTAGATATCCACATTTATAATTTTAGTTTTATTTCTTCACATTCAAATTAACAAGAAGGGTCTATTAACTATTAACTACTTACCTCAATAGATCGTCCCTAGTGTGAAATTAAATAGGGTATCTAATTTATCCCCTGTATCATGATAGATGCAATCCAGGCATTGATTCTAGGTATTGTTCAAGGGCTTACAGAATGGCTTCCAATTTCTAGCTCGGGGCATCTGGCTTTAGTTCAGCTCGCTATGAATCTTCAGGTTCCAATTTTTTTTGATATCGTACTACATCTTGGTACACTTGCAGCAGTTATTGCGGTCTACCGGCGTGAACTTATATTGATACTAAAGTCAGTTAGAGTTAAATCAATTCACCAAAAGGTTAGCGACCAAAAGGATACCGAAGAGGAGTTAAAGAGCATTAAGTGGGGTAGAAAGTTCCTCTTACTTATTATTCTAGGAATGATTCCTACGGCTTTGATGGCCGTATCGTTTAGATCGATCTTTGAGGAATCCTTTTACAGTATGTGGTCAATAGGGTTGGGTTTCATAATCAGCGGAGCTATGGTTTTTGTCACAAAGTTTATCGGTAAGGGCACAAATTCGATAGGAAAAATCGATGCCGTTCTGATAGGCGTGGGACAAGGACTCTCCATTTTCTCAAGCATTTCAAGAAGTGGGGCAACTATCTCTATTGGGATGTTCAGGCACATTAAAAGATCCGAACTTATTACATATTCCTTCTTGCTTTCAATTCCAGCGATTCTAGGGGCATGGGGTTATGATTTGGTTTTTGCACATAGCCTTTCTCAAGTTGAAATATTACAAATTCCACTACAATCTTATATAATCGGGACACTTTCAGCTGCTGCTGTGGGATATGTATCAATAAAATTCCTAATTAGCATCATCAACAAAGGAGAATTCTACCTATTTTCGTTTTATTGTTTCCTAATAGGATCCCTAATACTTGTCAGTCTTATCTAACTAATAAGGTAAAATATAACTATACTTCTTAAAACTTGAACGTAAGAATAGGGCCTACATATTTTACACTGAAAGTTTTTCTGATTAAACAACACATTCAATGTTACAACTAAATTTTATTCATATATGTAACATATAGTTTTTAAGATGCCGCAAAAGAAAGAGATACGTTGATAGACTTTTCTAAGTTGAAGTACCGGGTAAACTATAATCAGTCTGTATATAATTTCAAAACAAGAAAGTATGAAAGTAAGGATGCTACTTACAAAAGCTACGAACTGGCCAGAGCGAACCAATGGAAGTGCGAAAAATGTTCTGAGTTGTTCGGAACGTTGAAAGAATTAAAGCTTCATAAAATAGAATTCCATTCATACTAGCCAGATAAGTGGTTCTCTTATACAGGACTTATAATAAATGTGTTTTAGTATATTACTGATTTAAGGATACCATTAGCCTTACGTAATACCATTACGTTTTTTTAAAAAAAGTTATATTGCGATTATGTTAAATAAAAAATTAATTATGTGACCATAGTGCTATAGTATTAGTTCTATGCATAGTGGAGAGGCTAATGAATTCTAATGTGCAGCACACTATCCGTCTCATATTTTGATAATAGACCAAGGATCTGCCTCGAAACTGTTGCTTAGAAATTGCGGTCAATACTACATATTTTTAACGGCTTTCCCTTATGAGCATTTCTTTTGATTATTTGTTCAATCCCGGCTACCTTCTTATTTGAAACTTTGTAACCGTAATACTCATCTCCCGTGTCCCCTAGGCGTGTAGATTGCAGATTCTTAAGAATTTCATCGATTTCGTCATAATTAGCCCCAAGATCTTCTTCAGCGGTTTGGTCTTTCCATAATCGAGGGCTACTTTTCTTTCGTCGGATTGAAAGTGGGATTTCTAAATACTCGGCAAGCCTCCTCACCTGTGTTTTGTAGACATCCCCAAGTGGAAACAAATCTGCCGCTCCGTCTCCAAACTTTGTGTAATACCCAAGCAATAACTCACTCTTATCTGAAGTTCCTAACACTAGTCCATTGTAGATGAATGAATAATAGTATAGGATACACATCCTTATTCTGGCAGTTAGATTCCCCTCCGCGTACGTGTCCATGGGAAGGCAGGAAAGGAACTCTGACTTGATATTGTTAATGTTCATGATTTTATGTTCTATACGTAAACTACTTGCAAGTTCACATGCGTCTTCTATATCCAAGTTTGGGGTTATAGGTACATCAGGCAGTATTACTGAAAACACATTTCTATTTGATAACGCTCTAACAGCCAAACAAGCAGTAACTGACGAGTCAAGTCCTCCGCTTAGGCCAACAATTACTTTTTCACGTTTAGCCTCGTGTAGTTCATTCTTGATAAATTTTTCTATTGAGTTACATACAGCCTCGCAGCTTACAGTCACGTCCGGTAATATCGTTAATTATAATATTTTTGTTACCATTAGATGGGGATAATTTATGCTTTCCTGCCATAACTTCTAACTAGTAAGTCCCATAACTTCGAACTCTCTCCTGCCAGTGCAAATTGATATACAAAGTGTTCCGAGAATAACAATACTCTGATTCTACCAATTGCATCTACTTTTTGGCCCGCCCGCGTTCTCTCGCGTCTGACACCAAAGATCAGTCAGAAGGACTTATCCGCATTTTCATTCAAATGAGTTACTGGGTGGTACATTCACGAAGATTCATCCAATAATTAGAGGCCACGGTCCAAGGCATGGTGCACCACATTTCATAGACCCCCCAATATTAGTAGGGACAGTAATGCTAATATTCTGTTTTCTGCTTTCAACAATCCGCTTAGAAGTTCATGTCCAGTAAGCATCAAGTTATATCAAGTTTAATGTGGGTAGAGAAATACCGTCCGTCTACACTTGAACAGATAGTAAATCAAAGAGATATTCTCAGAGGACTCCGAAATCTTCTCAAGAAACCTAATGAACTACCCCATTTCATATTCGCAGGACCCGCCGGAGTTGGCAAGACTACGGCTTCTTTGTGCATTGCCAAAGAATTGTTGGGGGAAAATTGGAGAAGGGATACTCTCGAGTTGAATGCCTCTGATGAACGCGGTATAAAGATGGTCCGTGAGCGTGTTAAGGAATTCGCGGCTGTAATGAAGTTCTCATCTACCACTGAAAGCAATGATAAGCCCTATCGCATTATAATTCTTGATGAAGCTGACGAGATGACCTCTGAAGCTCAGACCGCATTGAGAAGAATTATCGAAGATAGTTCAAGGACGACACGTTTTATCATTATATGCAATTATCTTTCCCAACTTATAGAACCTATACAAAGTCGATGTGTCATATTTCGCTTCACCAGATTGCCTAAACAGGAGGTGGTAGATCATTTATCAGAAATCTGTAGACAAGAAGGAATAGAATTTGATGTTGGAGCCCTCTCTAGAATCTACGATTCTACCTCAGGAGATCTTCGCCATTCTATCAATATTCTGCAATCTGCGGCGACTAATAGCAATTTGACCTCTGAAAAGGTGGAATTATCTATTGGTCTATCTGGTAGATCTAAGGCAGGTGAAGTGATAAAGCTCGCCCTCGCGGGTAAGTTTAATGAAGCCAGAGTGATGCTACTAGAATTGACCCAAGTATTTGGTATGTCCGAAAAAGACTTCTTAAAATACGCGGCCCAAGAAGCTTTCTCAATGAAATTAAGTGATCCTGGAAAATTCGCTGAGCTTATGGCCGAGTACGACTATCGACTTAGCGTAGGGGCACACGCCGATATTCAGCTTACGGCATTTCTTGCCCAAGTTAGTACGCTCGGCAAGAAATAGATTTGAAAGTGATTCATGACTCTCAACTTTATGATTGGGGATCAGACTCTTATTATGCTAAACAATTCCGAACAGAATCATGTAAAGGCTTCCAGACCTTACTGTCTGAAGTATCTAACAATCACAATGCATTAAATAAATATACACATGGAATTAGTGTAGGATAACCTATATACCTAATCGGGAGCATCGACGTTGTCTGGTTCTACAGTATCATACAGAGACAGGATTTATATCGTTGAAGATATTATTCTGAAACTTGCAGAATATGGAGAATTAAACCAGACCGCATTAATAAGTTTCTGTGGTCTAAACCTCAAGAAACATAAAGTGATTCTCGATGAAATGGAATCAAACAATCTGATTACAAGAAAGGAAAGATTGATTGGTAAGAAATCAGTTAGTGTCTACATGACAACTTCTCAAGGTATAAGCTTTTTTAATACCATACTAGCCCCTTATGAGAAGATGTTTCCGCGAAGAAGAATTCAAGGTGAGTCAGCCCCTGATTCAAAGTAGGCAAAAAGTAGGCTATATGCATCAGTGGCCTGTATTTCTAAAAAAAGTGCTAGTTATTAATACCAGAGTTATATCTACTTGTAATTGTTGAATTACAACTTATTCTAACCCAAACTGAGATGAAATCTTTCTATTAATCTCCTTTTTCTCATTTAGGTAGGCAATGTATCGACTATTCCAGGAACCGATCTTTCTGTATTGCTTTATTCCTGCATAGAGCCAGATACTAGAAATTGTAATGACGGAACCTAGTAATATGCTTAATAAAGCACCAAATTCGTTCTCTATTTCTAGTATTGCAAAGAAAGATGGATGTCTTATCAAGTACACCGAGAGACCGATAGCGATAGGGGCTAAGATCAAAGCAGAGACTGAAACACCTAAAAGTGTTTTTCTAATGTTGAGGATTTGTTGAATGAATGAATCCATTAATGTCAACAAATTATCTCTTGCAGTGGTGGTTAAATTATCATAACCCTCGTTATTGGATATATTTTCATCATCTCTGTGATTAGCCGCTCTGTCGTCCATATCCTCGTCTTAGGTGATTAACGGGCTGTTCCTTTATTTATATTATGATTAACATAGTTATTTAATACTTTAAAATCCTGAATACTCATGTGCCATCCTGCAGTTCAAATTCACCTGAGATGATGGATATGAATTTGCTAGCGTTAAGTTGTCGTCACTGTTGATAAAGAGATAAAAATTACGTGAACCCTTTTTTAGATAGCTCTTGCTAACCTTAGGTGCAATTACATGAAGGGAAAAATTCTCCTATTCGGAATTCTATTTTTGATCTTCATGTCTTCTACGACGCTTAACTTATACTCTACTCCGCAAAAAGATCTCGAAATAAATCATGTTTACAACTATGTGGATGAAAACAAGATTATGCATGTTCTTGGGGAAATGAAGAATATTGGTAGCAAAGCTATGACGAATGTCACGATTGGGGCTACATTTTTTGATCCAGAAGGCAAAATCATAAACGAATACAAAAGATCTGCTGAATTAAGAACCATCAATCCCGGTTTTGTATCCCCTTTCGAAATTCTTTTCATAGACCAAAAAACCGTAGATAAGGTAAAGGACTTTAAACTATTTGTAAATGGAACAGAAGCCGGACCTCAGCCCGAAGATCTCCAAATTAATGTAGACTCCTCTAGACAAGATATTTTAGGGTTCTATTATATCAATGGTGTCATATTCAATTCTGGAAAAGCTAGTGCTAATAACTCAATCGCTATTGCTACGCTTTACGATACGGATGGTAAGGTCGTAGCTATAGGGAGAGGCCTAGCCGAACCGAAAGATATCCCAAGCAATTCTGGAGCAAGTTTTGGATTGGCTATAATAGATAAACTGCAAACTCAGAAAGGAAGAAGTTATTCAGTTGTAGCTGATTCAGACGCGTATGTATCGAACACAACAATCGCTAAGGAGAAGTAGATAATGTTCACCAATTGATGCATCTTATTTCAACAACTTACATTAACTCTGGAAACTAAAATCTATACAAGCTTATCATCATAGTTTCCTCTAGATATCTCAGCTAAAATATCTTTGGGAAGTTTTCCATCTACTTTTACTCCCATACTTAAACAGGATCCGATCACCTCTTTAGCGACTCCTTTGATGTCAATCGCATATGAATCGTCTAGTTTCATCTTTGCTATTTTCACAACTTTTTCTATTGGCAAATCTCCAACATAGTCGCTTCCTGAAGTACCAGACCCCTTGCCAAACCCACCTTCCTTTGCAATAAGGGCCGCAGTCGGAGGTATGCCTACCTCTACTGTAAACTGCTTCGTTTCGGTATCAACTTCGACCTTGACTGGTACCTTCATGCCAGGAAAGTCTCGAGTCTTTTCATTAATTGCATTTACAACTTGTAACACGTTAAGACCCATTGGACCTAACGAAGGGCCCAGAGGAGGGCCTGCACTGGCTTCTCCACCGTTTACAAGAGCCGAAATACTTTTCTTCTCTCCCATACACCGGAAGAAAGGGACATACCTGGATATAAATTGATTATGCTATATCAACGGATACGTTATTCAATCTGAAATATGAACGATTAATCTAATTTGGAGCCTCACTTTACGCTACTGAATCAATTTGCGGAGATAGTTTGCATCAACAGTCACTGGGATTTGATATGGTGAATCGAGAAGAACCACTGTTGCCTCCTGTTTCTCGTAGTCAACTCTGATTACCTTTGCCTTCATGGATTTGAATGGTCCGGCTATTACCTCTACCATATTATCTATGCTCAGATCAGTCACCACAGGTTTCTTCACAAGATAGCCCTCTATATCCTTAAAAGGCAATTCCCCCCGTATTTGTCCTCGAATGTGTCGCACTCCGCTCAGTGCTTCATATGCTACATTTGAGTCAGGTGCCTCGACTATGATGTAGCCTTTGAGGTTTTCTAGCACCAAAATCGAAAAAATTTTCAATTTATTTGTAGTAATTTTTGTGTTTAAAATGTTGGCGACGACTCGCTCCTGGCCACCTGTTATCCTGATAGCAAAAAATTTGGACTTTGTGACATCTTGCGTGGCGTGCTCATTAGTCTTAGCGATAGGTTCGGCCGGGACAGGTTCGTTTATCGTATTGCTTTCCTGTATGCTGCTAGGAGTTTCATCCCCAAAGCCCTCTGAGGCCGCGCTTTCCAGGCTACTGTCTTCGGATACATTCGTAGAATTACCACTGCTCTCAAGTTTCTCTTTTTCTATATTCCGATTAATGTCAAGTAAGTTAGCATCCATTTAGCGAATGTAACTACGATATATTATTGCATTTTATAAATTTACGTCGAATAATCTTGGTGCAGATTTGTCAATCTTGAGCTTTAAATACTAAATCTCGATTCCCTGAGGCAAATTCAACCTAGGGCTTAATAATCAACTATCAAGTGAACCTTAGTTAGCGAATTTATAGTAGGGACACTCCCACCCTTCTCATGGAAGAAAACATCTCGCTAATTGCAGCCTTAAAAGATGAAGCAGGTATGAACATGGTAAACTACTTGACATCAAACAAGGATTTTCAAATGACCAGTAGCGATCCTCCGGTCTATGAATCATCCAAATATCGGAATGTTAAACTCTACATAACAAACAACGATCCGCTCTTCCTTCAGGATTACAACGTTGGTGGACGACCACCATCATTTGTCTTTCTTTCAAGACATAGGTCACTAAGTGGAATAGCCTCTCTTACATGTCATTCCACGGGTAACTTTTCTCAGGATACTCTGTACGGTGGTAAGTCAAATGAATTGGGAATGGTTGATCCTTCCATTTTGAAGGCTTATTTTAATGAATTATATCGAAACCGAATTTCTGTGCCTGATTATCAAATTACTTTAGAAGCGACACATCATGGGCCTACGTCTCTCAAAGGACCCACCATTTTTGTCGAAATCGGTTCTGGACCAGAACAGTGGAAGGACTTTAATGCCGCCCGAGTGGTTTGCAACGGCATTTTAAATGTTTCAACCTCATTCTCTGTAAGAGGTTCTAGTAGAGTAGCCTTGGCTTTAGGTGGAACGCATTATCCCGAAAAATTAAACAAGATACTTAGAGAGACAGATTTTTCTATAGCATACATTGCGACCAAGAATAATTTGCAGTTTATTGACGGCCTGATGATTCAGCAGATGTTAGTCAGGAGCACGGAAAGGATAACACATGTTCTTTTAGATTGGAAGGGACTTGGAAGATATAAAAAGAGCATTTTGGATACCATAGAGAAAACCGATCTGGAGGTAGTCAGAATATAATTGACTACTTCTCGAAAAGCAGTTCCAGACAGTTTGAGATCTAGACAAATCTGAGACGTATGTGGGGCTCCCTTATTCTAGCGGTCTAATGTATTAATAGCTATGTAGTGGTAGACAATGTTCTTAGGTGGGTCTCTGAATCTTGATAGAAGGATGCCAAAGCTCCCATGGATCGATGTAGTAACCGCATTCTTGGAATTTGATGGTCAAATATTAATCCTTAGACGAAGCAATAGCGTGAAAACTATGAAGGAAAAATGGGGAGCTGTGAGTGGCTACATAGAAAATAACGATCCGCTTAGACAAGCCATTATGGAGATCTACGAAGAAACAGGTTTGGATAGCAGCAAAATAAAACTAGTGAGATCAGGCGATGTGCTTGCGGCAATAGACCCAGAAAATCCGGATACCTCATATAATGTCCATCCATACCTCTTCCAATCAATAAGCAGGAAAGTAATCCTCAGTAGAGAACACGATGAGTTTAAATGGATAACCATGAATGAACTTTGGAGATATAACACTGTGCCTAAGTTGAAAGAAGCTTATGAGAGTGTGGCAGGATCATTGCATACCACATAAGATACTTTGTTCAGAAGATACTTTGTTTTGTAGCGATATTAGGTCTAGTTATAGTTCTTATTCTTTCTGTTGTCTAAATGAAGCGAAGAATTGGCACTGGTAGCCAGAGTGTTACCACCTTGTTGTTTTCATAACGTCTAGTCAGTAAGTACTGTCTGGTTTGAAAATTAAATGTGTAACTACCTGAATGCAAAAATAAGAGGATGGATCATTTTTGACGCTTTACATTGCAAATATTTCTTCGATACTTACCATCGTCTCCAGCCATTTAAAGTTAAACAAGGGTCTTCAACCTTGGATTCCGCACGAATTTGGCCCTGCTTCTAAATCGTCCAGTTGCAAGCTATTACAGAGGGGTAGATCTTTGTTTAACCGCAATATTCTCTTGTAATTCATGGGTTGCGGAGGTATGCTAGATGCCACATAACTAATGAATTCGGCTTCATCCATTCTAAATGCCCTTAAATACGCTTTTATTTCTCCGATCGTTTTGAAAATCGGATCTTCGTGCTTCATATTCTTGCTGTAATGGGAAGGCAATACTACTGCATCATCAGGTAATGACGCGAGCTTCTTATAGGTAAGAAAAAGAGTTCGCGAAAATTCATCGACCTTATCATGCAGATCAGGTCTTCCGATCCCATCAATAAAGAGTGTATCCCCGCTAAAGAGAAACGTTTCTCTTTTGCCATGTTCATTCTGATCTGACAGAGTTTCTAATTTGAAAGACATACTGCCAACTGTGTGTCCAGGTGTGTGGATTACCTCAAGAGATTGCCCATTAGAGATTTCAATCCTCTGACCATCATTAAGGAAGGCCATGTCTAATCCGTTCTGTTCTGTTACATATTCTTCTTGAGGGCTAAGGTAGAGAACGGCACCAGTTTCCTTAGCGATAGTCATCGAAGCAGACAAATGATCTGCGTGTCTATGTGTTTCGATTAGAGCCTTAATTCGAAGGTTACCCTTTTTCGCAATGTCGTAAATTGAAGCTGCCGAACTACATGGGGGATCAATTACTACTGCATCACTAAAATAAGAAATCAAATAGGTCATGCAACCCTTTGAAATTCGCCTTATCTGCCAGATCTTCAAATTGAAATCTGTATGGGATGGTACCAATGCCAGATCATTTACCTTATTCCAAGCAACCATTCCCCCTCTTATACTCTTAACATTATATCCGAGTTGCGATAGGTACTCTGCAGCCATCTTTGATCTGATCCCATGAGAACAAACAGTGATCACTTCTCTATCTTTAGGGATCTTTCTGATTTGTTCATCGAAGGATAATTTTTCCAAAGGTACAAGAGAGGGTTCAACATGTTTATCGTAACTAATCTTCCAGCTATTGTATTCCTCAGGTGTCCGAACGTCCAAAATGTATAAATTTTCACCAGAATCCATCTTGCTCTTTAGATCAAATGGCTCAATTTCAAGCGGGCTGTAGTGAGAGTGCTCATGTGTCAATCTTGAGGCTCAATAATAGTATCGGGTGTGCGTACAATAAAATGGTTTGTTCGCAGGATATCCTGTACATAAATACGTCTATCAAATCTTTATGCCCCTCCTCGAACTATAAATCACTGCGACAACTAACAACGATATGACTACAGCAATTTTATCATATCTATGATTAAATTGCTTCGCATAAATAATTCAGTCATGTCATCCATGCATTGACATCTCCCCTTGAGCAAAAGGAGCAATAGCACGAACAGCCTAGAATCTACTTAGGAGGTCTTTCCTGGACCACACACATTTGATGCAGCATGAACCTAATCCGTATTCGGTTTGTCCATTCCCATGCACAACCATCAGATTAATAATTTCCCAACTAATGCCGCAGCGTGATCATCATGACATAGTCAAGGACACCCTCGGGATGATGTCTTCCACTCACTTTTCGGACTCCAAAGTCAAACCTGTGTTGGGCATGACGCTAAACTGATCCCCAGACAGCCGAGTGTCTAGAAAGTTTAGTCGACATTGGATTGCTCAATTTGACTGATTTCAAACCATCTCTGTATTACTAATTGACCAAGAAAGGGCGGCGATCTCGGCAGTTGTTCAGCATGCTAGAGAACGATCTTCGCGTCATTATTAGAAGCATTTTCGCGTATGAATTCAAGTTAATAGTTTGTATCCGTTTTTTTCACAATGAGATTCTCTGAGATAGAAAGCCATAGGACAATCTTTCAATACGATTCCTACATGGAAAAGTCGCGAATGCACTCTTTCATCTATTTTTTTCCGTACTTTTATGTGCATCTCAACATAAAAAATTGGTTTATATTCACCAAACGCATTATCTCTTCCAAATGGTAGTTGCGACTTCCAAACAGACGTGGGAAAATGACGTATTAAATTCAGATACCCCAGTGCTCGTCGACTTTTGGGCAGAGTGGTGTGGTCCCTGTAGAATGGTGAGTCCTATTCTCGAAAAGCTAGGAGAAACAATGTCAGGTGAGATCAAAATGGTTAAACTGAATGTAGATGAAAATCAGGAGCTTGCTATGAACTATGGGATTAGATCGATTCCATCTCTTTTGATCTTTAGAGGGGGAAAAGAGATTGCGCGGACCGTCGGTGCTGCTACGGAGCAGACCTATGAAAAGTTTGTGAAGACCTCCCTTTCAAATTAAAGAAGTGTAATCAGTTGACAGGGGCCCATGTATTTTTTTCTGTTCTTTTCTTTCAAGACGGCGATTACTGCAATTGTGGTTCCCTTCCATTTGCGATATGATCATCTTAATGAGAAGAGATTTCTGCAATCAAAATATTTAAGTAGGATTTCTATCATTTAGATATAATGAACAAAAAAGCTACCGCAGTAGGAATACTGTCGACTCTATTCACACTATCCGCTGTGTTGATGAACACTCAATATTCAAGTGTTGTCCTGGCTCAAGAAGAAGGCCCTCCGGGGGAAGCAGGGGTTACCGATGAACCAGAGTCCCCTTTTACACCATTTAATGAGACAGCTACCGAAGAGCCTGAAACGGCTACCGAACTTGAAGAGTATGCCGGCAGCGATCAAGCTATCTTGGCAAATGATACTGCCATTAGCAATCCTAACAACACCGTTTTGGATTCTACAGACGTCAATATAAGAGAGGATTGCATGCAAATTCCTGGAAATACTGCAGAGGACTGTCCTTAGTTTCCAGAATTCAAATTCCTATTTTGTGCTTGAACTCACATAAGAAGTTCTCGCATAATAATTGACTGAGAATTAGTATGCTCGGCGTCTCTCATCTTCTCGTAGCGATAGAAATCAACTAATCAATACAACGTGATCCAATTGCATTTTTCCCTCCCTTCTGAAAATAGAAATTCGTCAGAATCCACATCTTTGACTAATACTGTCACTTGGACTTGATATATTTTCCACCTTTGAAAAGCATTGTCATGACTTTTAAGTGGCTTGAGTCGTAATAATAAGTGAATAATTGGTGAAGGGTGGAAGAAAACACAGGACTGAAAAGAGAAGGATAAATAAGAAGGCTCTGATAGCTGGTATTGGGCTTGCTATCGTAATGATAGGAGGTGCAGTTGTCGCTGTCTTTATAAACTCTCCCTCTACGGCTTTGAATAAAAATGATAATAGCGAGGTTATTCAGAGAATAGTTGCTCCTGTATCTGAAAATGTGCCTGTTCTTGCCTCAAAAAATGGGTCTTCTAACGTAACTATGGTAGAATTCGGTGATTATCAGTGTCAGTATTGTGCGAGATTTCATAATGAAACTATGGATCAGATTATGAGCAATTTCGTAAATACCGGCGAACTTAGGTTTGTCTTTAAGGACTTTGTGATCAATGATCTGCCATCCGACCGTGCGTCTACCCTCGCAGCTGAGGCTTCTTATTGTGCTGCAGATCAAGGCAAATATTGGCAGTACCATGACGAGCTGTACGATAATTCCCGCGGAGAAAATACGGGTTGGGTGACCGAGGATAGTTTGAAGCAGTTTGCAACTAGAATTGGAATTCAGGATATCCCAAAGTTTTCTGGATGTCTTGAGAATCATACCTATCGAGATTTAGTCGAAGCTAATACACAGCTTGCCAATGGCATTGGACTTAGGTCTGCGCCGTCATTTGTTATCATTTCTAATGAAACGGTGCCAATTGCCATTGAAGGTGCTCAACCATACACTGTGTTCAAACAAGCTATTGATGATGTCTTAGCTAACGTGTCAAGAACTTGAACTGCGGCTCTGCTTTGCCAAAAAATATGCGTCTATTGATGCATCCGGCCAAGCCACTTGGGTCATTTCCGTATCCATAGAATTTATTCATTGGCGGAACGGTGCCAGTTGCATATTACTTCATCGTCTGTCTAAACGTCTGTTCCTAGACTTGTGTGAATTCTGCGACTTTCGTACTCCTCGACCATATGTAAAGTACTTGAGGGCGAAGAATGCTGCCATGGCGTAATTGGCTATTCCCAATATAAAGAAAACGAAGGAAGATAGGTATGCAGACTCAACTATGCCAAAGGTACCCACTGCTGCAGCCAGCCCGATGAAAACAACGAGTTGATTCTTGTATACTACCAAATGCTATGATACTGTAGTCTGAGCAGTGATATGCTAGATATGAATTTTGTTCTTGACACTTTTGTGGTTATGAAGTGAAGTTAACTGATGTAAATCTCCCACTCTCCTTACCTCTTTTTAGTAACCAGCAGGTGGCCAAGTTGTCATATCAGGAATTTCTTGCTTACTTCAATCGTGATGGGTTATTTTTTAGTTAGAGAATGTGCAGCTATGTTTAATTTTAGGAATATCAATGTTTATCTCATTTCTGACAGTCTGAAAGAAAACACTCTGCTATATTCAAACATAACTTAATTAGTGTCAAAGCATTATTATCTATACGCTTGAAGTGTACTTCAGTAGCATACATGTATTGAATAGCTATATCAATTCATCATTAATCCACTAATACGGAGAATTCACATTCCTATTTCAAATGGCATCTGCAAGATCCCTAACCTATGTTTTTCTAATATCTGTATTAATTATGGTGTCAATCATTTCAGCCGGTTACAGTTCCACGGTTCAGTTCTACCTCTCCCATCAGGTTGAAGCAGCATCAGAAGATGAGCTTGAGATTAACTGCGAAAATAATGAAGATCTTTGCTTGGTGGAGGCTTGCCTTGGGAGCGATTGTTCTAACGCAGGAAAGGAGCTAGGAATTTCGCAATTGCTTTCTGGAGAGATATTATTATTAAGCAACGATCCTATGAGAATTGGTAGTGAGGATAGCTGCCATACAAGTGATGAAAAAGAGGAAATTAGCAATTTTAACTTTCGTGCTACAGCGGAAGAATCTGATGAATTAGACTCGAACAATAATTTAGGGAATTCAAGTCAAATGCCAGCAGCCCACTGGGACCATTCTAGTTCTGATATTTCGATAGGTATGGACCTAGGCATGATAAAGAAAATTTGCAATATAGACGTGCGTTTCAATGATAACGCAGAGATCGAAAATGGCTTTTCCGTGACTGTTTCAAATGGTACTAAGGGCCTCAATAAAATCGTCAGTGAACCTACAACTGGATCATTGCCTAATTCTTGGTCCAGTCTTGTCTTCAATAGCCTGGCCGGCAGATTCATACAACTTACGATCCCTGGTGTTTCAGAGTTTTATGTCGATGATGATGAGGATGATCCAGTAGTCCCTGAAATTAAAGTAAAAGCTCTTACTTCGACCCAAACCCCTCGAAATTCAAGTACACAGAGCAATTCTACCGACAGCATCACAAGACAAATGCCTTACAATAAGGTTGCTCCACTAGAACTGTCACCGCTAGAATTCTTGGATGCAGGTTCTGATCTATTGAATACTCCAATGCTTGGCCCAGAACGCTACGGGATAAATCAAAGTTCTTTAGCCGACATGTCATCAACACCAACCTTAAGTATGTACACCGGGGACATCTTTCTGCCAAAATAATTATACCCGCGGTTGGAACCAATTGCAATGTTCGCTCCGGGAAGGTATCAATTCGTGAACAAAGGGACGGAATAGGTTATTCCGTGGGTGACAACGAATTCTTGCCCATGAACGTTTATCCTGTTTCTATGATTGGCAATCAGAAGATCCAATGAAAGTTTGTTTTGCGCTTAGAGGGTCATTGGACCTAAAATGTGCGGTAATTGTTTCTTCATGGCCACAGGAACCACTTATTGCAACAGGACCAAATAAGGGAGGAGAACATAATGCAATTATATTTTGCTCATCAGCACTATCTCCTAGGACCTGGTACTCGGAGACTGAGAGATTGCCTGAATATATTGGTCCACCTACAACTAATCCAGGATTTCCTGTGTCAAAGCTGTACAGACTCCAATTTCCAGCCACCGTGCCATCAGAAGACAGCGCAGCAAATGAAATATTCGTATTGACGGTCGAGCCATCAGAACATGTCGCAAGGCCCGCTCCTCCTCCGTGAACAAGAACAGCGGTTGCAGGCTCCTCTCCAAATTGATACAAAGCCTGATATGAGAGCAAGACAGCAGAAACCGAGAGTACACCTAAAAGAGCTCCATGAAAATCTTTTAACGAAGTGTTCATGAATTCAATAGTTCATATATACATATATGTACATTCTCTGTTGACCATTTCTCAAACCTGATGTTGTTTCGTGTAAAATCGAACAAGAGTTCCGATGGGTGCATTACCGTATAGTGGAGCATAATTTTCAAAATATGGAGATTATTGTTGTCAGTCACCGACCAATTTGCTAAACGTCAAATTCGTCAATTAATCCCACTTTTTAACAGGAGTAATCAGAAGCGAGTAATCAGCAGCCCGATGTTATGATTTTCGGGCTTGATTAAATGTACTGTAGATTTAGATGCTGATACTTCCACTAATGAGTTGATATGGCGTCTCCGGATAAGATAACCTTTCTCAATATCATCTTATTAGTAGCATCCATCATAGCGTAGACCGAAGAGATCACTATGTCTTCTCCTGTTTTTCGGGATGAAACAGTATGACCCTCACTATCCTCAATCTTCACAACTACTTCTGCAGTTGCGTCAGATCCTCCCGTTATTGACTCGAGTCGATATTCTCTAATTTTCACGTCTTCTATTTGGCCCACTATCTTTTGGATAGCCTTTAACGCCGCATCCACAGGCCCTACCCCAATTTCAGAAGATATCATGTCTCTCTCGCCAGTGTTGATCTTGACAACTGCCGTTGGGATGATGTTTATTCCAGTTACGGTATGAAAATCACGAAGTTGGAATTTTTCTTGGAATGTGCTATTTTTCATTACCTTGCTTGCGATAGAGAGTAATTCGCTGGTCGTAATAGATTTACCCAGATCAGCAATATTCTTCTGCCTTTCCAAAATTTCTTTAAGCTGCTCATCATCTGGTTTTACTCCAAATTCTTCTAACATTGCCTTTATACCATGGGCACCAGCATGCTTTCCTGCTTGGAGCCATCTTCTTCTTCCTACGAGCTCAGGACCGATCGGCTCATAAGTTAACGGATTGTTTATTATGCCGTGTGTATGAATACCTGATTCATGACCAAATGCATTTTCTCCAATGATGGCTTTATTTGGCTGAACAATTATTCCCATCGCATTTGAAACGAATTTTGAAGCCTCGTACAGTAGCTCGGTCTTTATTCCATGTGATCTTTTGTATAAACACTGCAGCGCCATAACAACCTCTTCTAATGAAGCGTTTCCAGCTCTCTCGCCTATTCCGTTTACGGTTACTTGAGCGCAGGTCGCTCCTGCATTTATCCCAGCTATCGTGTTGGCAACCGCGAGACCCAAATCATCATGACAATGCATACTTATTGGCAGCGATGAAACAGCCGTTACGTCTCTCACGAGCCTTGATATATAATCAGGAGTTGAATAACCGACTGTATCCGGAATATCCAATCGGTCAGCTCCAGCCTCAGAAACGGCTCCAAAGACTTCCTTCATGAAACCGATCTCTGATCTAGTAGCATCCTCGGCTGAAAACTCGACTTGAACACCATGTTCTTTTGCATAATCCACAGCCCAAACAGCCTTTTCGCGCACCTGCTCTCTGTTCATCTTCAGCTTGAATTTCATATGGATATCTGAGGTGGCAATGAATAAGTGGATATATCCTAAATCGCAGCCAAGTGCAGCGTCTATGTCCTCCTGTACGGCTCGAGCCAAGCCACATACTTCCGAGTGCAATCCCTGTCTAACAATGCTTTTAATCGCAAGCCTTTCCCCTTGAGATACGATGGGGAATCCAGCTTCGATAGCATCTACCCCCAACTCATCCAATTTAATAGCAATTTGCAATTTTTGTTCTGGGCTCACGGAAACGCCTGGAGTCTGCTCACCATCTCTAAGGGTGGTATCGAAAATTCTTACCTTTTCAACAATAGGCGATAGTCTAGAAAAGGGCAATTTAAACTTATTTCTTGTCTTTCCATGCATTCTTTCGTTCACTGATCGTCTTTCAAATTGTAACCGAAATGATGACAGGAAATGAACGTCAATAACGCCTGTGAGTTGGTCGGTTCGTCTTCATCCCAGTCCTGTGAGAAGGTCTTTGGTCTACCTAAACGAAAAGGTTTCTTTATATGACCATGGAGCCGATGGATCGGACGCTAACTTGTAAATATTATTAATTCAGATATATAGGTAGAATACTTTGTCTGGTAATAAGCTCAAGGGTGTCTGGGCCAAACAGATAGCCTTAATCGCAGGTAGCTTCCTCTTAGGTTTAATATTGACCTACTATTTCGGTTTTATTGTCGGTCTTTCACTTAACATTATAGTACTTGTAGGTCTTGTATTTTATATAAGGAGAAGCCAACAGAAGGCTCTACGAAATCTCGGATTTAGCGATGAGAAAGCTGGAGGGAGCATTGCACCACCAGAATCTAAAATATCCCTAAAATATATCTGCATGTCATGTGGATCACGCGTAAAAGGAGCAAAATGCGCCACTTGCGGTTCTCAAGCAAAAAGGGCTACCTTTTAGCTTGAATTTGCTTAAGAACAAATTTCATTTAGATACATCTAGATAAAACTGTTCCTTGTCTATTTTCTCTGGTTTTACTCCCTCTATATCCATCAACTCTTGCATTATTCCTCTTCCTCTAACTATCGACCCCGTCTTGAGCTTGACGATCCCATTGATGAATCCGCTGCTTCCACATATTGGATTAAATGCCGAGTCCCCATTTCCATGAAACTTTTGGAGAGTCCGTTCGGCCTTCCCTCTCTCATCCTTAAAGAATCTGCCCTTCCTATAAGATATTCTCGGGTGATCGGAATACAAAGTTGTCTCATTGTCCCTCGTAAAAGTGAAAACTGCTTTGAAATTATCAAGCTTTCTGGCCATATCCAAAAGCCAGCTGTAATAGATTACGCCTACACTTTTCTGGTTTTCGAGCGAATAGAGCCTGGGGTTACTGTAAAATAAAATAAGTCGAAGATCCAAATCTCTCCGGTCTTCGATATATTGTATGAGGCACCGGGCGCACTCGGCACCATTTGCTCCAGACCAATATGCAATATCTTTCTCAGCTCCATTTGCGATCTTCGCGAGAAAAGGTTCTCTAGCTTTAGTGTATTTGACAGAAACTTTATCTCCCATTTTAAATTGCTCAAAAAAGTAAGCTGCAAATCCATCTGCCTTGCCAACAGCGGGATTTATGTAACCATATGGTTTCTCATCCTTTATGGTTAGTTCAATATCATTCCTTGTTGGTGAGGAAGCGAGCGAATATGCCCGTTCTACTTCGATCTCCTCAACGCCTCCAGAAGATGTTGGTCTTTTCAATAATGCTCTGATTGTCACAAATTCTCCTATGTTAAACGTAAATCGATCCGACGCCGAAAACGGAGAAAATACATAAGTGTACGAATCAGGAGTTTCCTTTCTTCTATCCTTTATCTGCCATTCGAACATGGGGGTTTGGGAATTTGACATAGACTCTCCTCTTGTTGGAGGAGAATATACTTAACATTTTCCAATCCCTTATAAAGTAATTTGACCAGAATGGGGATGATTTAGTCCGAAAAGTTCTATCATTTAGTCCGAAAAGTTCTATCATTTAGTCCGAAAAGTTCTACGCTTTATACGGACACAACTACATATTCCTACAACTTGTTCTGACTTATCTATCTTCGGTTTGTGCAAACATTGAGGATAGCCTCCTCTGAATGAGCTAACCGGACTTTTGCTAGTAGAGTGTTAATATATGGAAATCACCATTATGACGAATCTTATCGATTGAAATGGTTGAATTTCATTGGTCTAAACATGTTCGACACTTTCAAAGGACTGTTGGTTATGTTTTTGTTTTTATCATCGTAGTCTCGATCACTTATCCTGCTTGTCCTGATCTTTTTGCCTTTTTTCACATTCAACCTTTGGCGGATAATTTGGTTACCTTTGAAGATCGAGATCTTGGGTTAATGATTAAATATCCTAGCAATTGGGAGAGATCGAAAACTGGTCAGGATCAGGTCACTTTCATAGCACCGCGCGAAAGTGACTCGCCTTCCTTCCCAGCTGGGCTGGGAATAAAATCACATAATATTTCATCTGCGGATTACACACTGGATTCAATAGCAAATGAAGTAATCACGGATCTTGAACATACTACTCAAGATTTTACTCTCTTAAGCTCAAGCCAATCCAGACTGAATAGCATTGAGGCTTACGAGATTTCTTTTAGTGCAACAGATGATAACGATGCAAAAAGGACCGCAATGCAAATAGTCGTAAAACCTGAAAATCTGGTCTATGTAATCACCTACAAAGCCTATCCAGAAAAATATGAATCATATCTGCCGATTATACAGTCAATGTTATACTCACTGAAATTTCTGTGATAATAAAATTATTGATAAAGCTCTCTGCTTGTCCCATCTAAGAAAATATCAGATTGTCTTACAATTCAAAAATTAATGATGATCCCTCGTGATTCGTGAATAATGACATACCTAGTCAATAAGGACGACAGGGTTTATTGTCGCGGTTCCAACAAACCCCTCACTCCAATTATTGTGTTCTGTGGATGCTTGCAACGACAAAGATTAGTTCCATGTTCAGAAAATTTGTGTTTGCATCGATAATAGGTACAAATTGGTTCAGATTCCTTTCCCCAGACGTCGGTAACCTTCAATCTCTGATCATGATAGATGTGTCTATACAATATATTGTTAATGGAATAAGCTTATGGTCACCTTCAGAGAAGCGCCAGCAACTTTACCTAAAAATTTAGCATCAACTTCGTCTAAATAATTCAATAATATATGTAAAAACATGATATACATTAGGGCTTATTTTAATGTTTGTAGGATTCTACTGCTAAACGATTACCAAATGGTTAATATTTGACATGGGATAGTAATACCTTTGCCTTAGCAAATGCATGAACGAGATTTCCTTCATGAGGTCTGCATAAGTGCTTTATCTGTTAGTAAAAAGGTGAGTTTTGCAGGTATAGTGGATAGTAATGGTAAACTTCTGCTTGGTCATGAAAAGAAAAATGCTGACACCAACAGACGGCGATTACTTTGTTATATTGGTAATTATGAGAATAAAGTTGTCGTTAACATATATTTCAAGCATCTTGCACCAATGCTAAATGAGATAATAAAAAGAAATTTCTTCGATAGGAAATCAAATACCTTGATTTATGATAGTGACACAACCCGTGGGGAAGATGCCATTCGGATTTACGAGATCAATGAATTTTATATTTTGGATGTTGCGAGCAATATCAAATTGGGCTTCATACCTATTACTGAAACTGCAAACAAATTTCTTTGTGTCTACTTGGAATCAGATATGGTCGAAATGTCCAACACCTCGTATCGTAGGATAGTAGCCTCTATTAATAGATCCTTATGAGTCCCATTTACAATCTGTGGAATATTCTAGTATAAGATTTTCGTACAATCTTAAAGAAATTAAAATCTAGAAATTGGTCGTACAAAAAGTGTCAAGCGGACGTGCTATATAAGTTCATGCTCAGAATCATCTACCCCGCAAGAAGGAACCGATCGCTCTATCACTTGCTTGGCAATCGCAAACTGTCTAAATGTTTATATCTAATTATTAGAGTACTAATCCCTAATGCCGTATGCCAACTTTTGATTATGAGACTAATCCTGGATTCGTTATAAACAGGACTGCTAGATCTATTTCACGTTCTCTAGATATTGGACTAAGAAACAGAGTTGGCATTACCTTTGCCCAGTGGAGAGTACTTGTTTTGTTAACGAAAACCCACGATGGCCTATCCCAAAAGGAAATCGCAGATGGACTTGGGTTAGAAGCACCTAGCTTAATTCCTATTCTTGACAAGTTGCAGAACGATGGTTTTATAGAGAGGAGAGTAGATCGCAACGACAGAAGGAGCAACAGAATATATCGCTCCAAGAAGACTTTCGAAATCTGGGAGACTACCCTTGAGTGTGCAACTAGAGTGCTCACCATAGCTTTGGCAGGTCTTTCGGAAGACAAAATACAGATAATGAAAGAGGTATTGGAAAAGATGTGGATTAATCTCCAAGCAAATATAGAACTATCCAATAAAGCACCCACAACCATAACAGACGTCGTTGGTCAAAAACAGGAATTACGAGAAACGACTCCTTCACAACAACAGGTCTGAAGTAGTTGGAGGAGACCATTACAAAATGCAGAATCCGCTAAAGAGTAAACAAAATCAAAATGGATTATCCACCAGAAAGGATTCTAAACTTTTGACCAATAGTGACAGTAGCGTCGCGATACCTCGCACGGCTTGGAAATTACTAATTATTCTAAGCTCCATTGCAACTATGGTCATGTATGCAGAGACGATGTTGATTCCTGCTATCCCAGATTTGATAAGTGATTTTAACGTCTCTTATGGAACATCTTCCTGGATACTGACGACTTACCTAATTAGTGGTGCAGTTGCTACCCCGATTGTTGGCAAACTATCTGATGTTTATGGAAAAAAGAAGGTTCTCTTAGCAGTAATGCTAATCTACGCGATAGGGGTCTCTTTCGCAGGGTTTGCCTCAAACATCTACACTTTGCTACTCGTTAGGGGTATTCAAGGAATCGGGATGGGGATGTTCCCCATTGCATTTGGACTGATAAGAGATCAATTTCCAAGGGAAAAAATTTCGATAGGCCAGGGAATCATAAGTTCAATGTTTGCAGCCGGGGCAGCAGTAGGGCTTTCAGCAGGTGCGCTAATCGTAGAGAATTTTGGATGGCAAGCGACTTTTTTCACGATAATTCCAATCGCGATTTTGCTTTTAATTACTATTTGGAGGTTCGTGCACATTCGTGAGACTCTAGCAGCTGATCCTTCGCCAATAAAGCAATCTGTTAGGAAAGATAAAGAATCCGGTCTGATTCCTGTTGCCAATTCCAATAAGAGACATAGAGGGAAATTGCAACTCGATATTAAAGGAGCGGCAGCTCTGGCAGTATCTATAACTTCATTCTTGCTCTGCCTAACCTTGATTGAGACCTCTAGTGGTCTGAGCATTGAAAGCAATTCAGTTGTTGGCATATTGTCAGCCTATGGCACGATTCTAATCTCAGCGGTGGTAGCCGTCATTTCTTTTGCTCTATTCTTGTTGATTGAAAGGGGCGAAAGTTATCCGCTTATTGATTTGCGACTTTTAGGAAACAAAGCGATATTGCCATCAATTCTAATAATCCTCATCGTGGGACTATCAAATTTTATGGTATTCCAGACTATTCCAATATTGGTAAGAAATCCCGACCCTTTAGGATTCGGAGCTGACGTCGTCGACGCAGGGACAATTCAGCTACCGTTTGCATTGGTATTTTTGGTATTTGGGCCGACCTCAGGTTTCATAATCTCACGATTAGGTTCTTTAAGACCGGTAATATTTGGAACTTCGATCATTACGGCTAGTTTTTTGGGACTTGTATTTTTTCATGACAGCCCAATCGCCATTTCAGTTAACCTCGGTGTTCTTGCTACTGGGTTGTCTTTTGCGGCTATTGGAGCAATGAATGTAATAATACTAGCCACTCCAATAGAATATACCGGCATCTCCCTTGGGATAGCAACCCTAGTGAGGATAATAGGGAGTGCAATAGGACCTGCTCTTGCGGCTATGTACATGCAAACAAGTCAAACCGTAATTGATGTAGGTGCTATGTCAAGATCTTATCCGTCTGATTTCGCATTCGTGATGATATTCTCTTCAGCGACAGTGATCGCGGCGGGTTCGATCTTTCTATCTATCTTGCTGCGGAGGAGAGCAAGCAAGATGGCCATTCCCCAGCTGTCATAGGTTTGACAGGATCAGGGGGGGGACTAGCTCAAAGTTAAAGATAATAATTCATGATCTTCTTCCTCAATGCAATACTGTCACCCTTGTGGCTCCAATATCGCTAACCACATAGTGGTCATTTCCTATCCCAATTATATCTCCTGGAGCTATTCTATCATGAGTTCTCTTGCTTCTCATGGACCTCCCAAATGGTGTTTTCTGTTGCTTAAACGTTAGCCAAATCCTTCCGACATTTAATACGTTCTTGAATTCAGATTCCCATACAAGATCATAGAGTGTATATAATGCTTGCAAACTGATACTGTTGTCCCTGATAAGTAGATCAGCTTCAGGCTCCCTACAAAAATATACTCTTACTATCACCTGTAATCTAGGAAATCTCTGTGATATTTACTAATTAGCATTATTGAATAATTGGTCATGGAGAGCCTTCACCTATGTTAGTTGACAAGGTGGCCACGCGAAATATTGAGAATTACTATGATGCTTCGTGATACTGTCCATTTGTGGCACCTCTTGAAAACGGTGGTTAGCTAGCGAAGAGTTCAATGGGTATTGTGCAATTTTCATTTCATTATGAAAATAATAAAAGAGACTCACTCCAACTAATTCTCCTACTTTATAATTTGGCCTGACTTCGTGATTATACCGTCTATTGGAGTATCTCTGAAGTGATTATTAACTGCGACCTCTGGCTCTTCCATTGCATAGGCTACTAGTAGTATATTCTGATTCAGAACCATTACTTTAGTTTTGTGCGCGTCCAAAGGATCCTGTTAACTTAGTGATACAGCTATACGGATCTCTCCAGGGTATCACCTAATGGTTACGAATAGAATTCTAACGTGAATTCCAATTTTTGCTACTAGTTTTCGAAGTAGTTCAGTCTTCCACCTGCTGTGCTATTGGTGCACAGGTATGTGTCAGTTCGAGTCCAAAAATATATCAGAGATGATCTTTGGATGTGTCTCTTCAGGTAATATACACATTTGATGCCTACCCCAATTGCAAATATAATGATTTATATATCACCTATCAACGGTACATTTGTGCGAAACCGGGGTTGACCAATCGAATAGATCTCTCGTCAAGCACTTCAGATGGTACGATGGGGTTAAATGCCCAAAGGATTATTGGAGGCGGTTTCGACAGTAACTCTATCTTTGATGGACAAGTCAACAAGAGTAAAGAAAGGATTTTTGTGATCTGCGATGTATGCTTATGGGCTGCAACTTACTTGGACAAGAGCAGGCTCCCAGTCCTTGACAGTAGATGTTCTAGATGTCAGGAGGTAGGGTTGTCGAGTTTTCCTGTCTTAGCCAATGAATCATTCACATACACATATTCAGAAAAGCGAGGACTGGAATTGAGGTTCATGAATCGCCGAGGATAAAACTGACTGAATTGATTGCTAAGCTAAAAAGCTTGGCTGTTTCTACTTGTAGGAACCGAGTATAGGAGTCAAATAATGCATAAACCAATTCTGCCAAAATATTAGTACAAATAGTTTGATTTATTACTTAGACTTACAATAAGATTAACAGTTTGTCAGAAATATTGCAAGTAAAGTTGTAATTTTATATGCAACAAATTAATAATCTAGATTGATCATATATGGATCGTTACAAATGTCTGAGATCCTACAAGATAAATCGCTGGGTTTGGCATTAAAGGGATATAATCTAATTCCAAACAGCTCTCTTGCGACAAAAATTGGGATTTATTCCCCATTGATTATAGAAACAATACTACAGGAACATCCGGAAGAAGTTGACAAATGGTTGCAAAAGTTGCATAGTGAAAGCATACGCCAAAAAAAGCTATGCTTGTTTGAGAATGATACTGCAGCCTGCTTTAATATTGAATTTTATGAACATTTCGAAAAGAGCTATAACAGCTGGGAAGAAGGTGGCATAATAAGAATAATGTTGACTAAAAATAGGCCTGTATGGGTCAGCAAGAAGCCTCTTTTCATTCATGCAAAGTAAACTGTCATGCAGACGTAGAGTTTAAAGCAGCTTTCGACGATAGAGATCTTGGGAACAGATCTGCTGCTCCATCTCGGTCACAGATGAGAAGGATTTGATAACGAGAATAATTTCGGCGACTCCGAGTTAAAAGGAAATAACTCTTTGGTGCTGCAAAAGGAAACATGCTCTTCATCATTCGTAAAAGAAATTTTGGTTAGTACAGAATTTTATGCTGCTGCAAATTTATATCAATTTGCTAGTTCTTGAAAATGTCATCTTATTTAGGTACTCTCGTTTTGGACTTCGTGTCTACTGCTTTCAAAACAGATTCAGAGATTGCAACTAGCTTACTCTCACAATTCAAAGAAGAATGCGGTTTTGATCCTGGTCTAGATGCCTTTGCAATATTGGATCCAGTTCCAAGTGCGGGTTGGATATTTTCAAAGTTATTTATCGCTGGCCAATTTGTAGAGAAATTATATCAAGATAACGTTATGGAAATTGACAAATCTAAAGGTAAGAAGTTTTCAGACAAATTCATTTTTTGGCTTTCAATTAAACTAAGAGAACGTGGTTGCCGAGCGCAGATAAAATTATCTGCATAGTGGGAGTTGAATTGAACCCTGCTACTGCGGTCAATTTCCCCTATAAGGTAAGGCTATAGACAATTGTGGATAATCTCTGATGAAACAGGCTCGAATTAACAGTATATCCTATTATCAATCCTTGGGATGCACTTAGAGGAAGGTTTTTTGAACTTTGTTAAATGACTATGTGTTCAGGGCTTCTATGTCAATATCTCAACATAGAAGTGGTCGTAGGACGGACGTGGATATGTTTTAGCAACTACCTTATTCTCAGTTAGGTAATACAAGTAAAAATGGATCCAAGTTACCTATAATGCATACCGCCCTTTCAGTACAGATAAATTTTGTGAGGAAATTTTGACATATCACAATATTCCCTTGACACTCATTTTGTTGATTGGCAATAGTGTTTATGGTGTTGCCATTTGAAGATGATTTACTAAATTCTGTAGCAGGTGTAATCCCAGAACTTGCGATGGCTCCCTCACCGGAGCCGTATTCTGATGCAAAGGCCATCTCTGATCTCATACCATACACAAAGGCTACCATAAACAGCGTCGTGAGAAGGATTCCCCCATAACGAGTCAATCTATTATTAATATTATTATTGTTGTTGTTCACAGTCTAGAATCATTTTTAGTATTATTTAGGAAATGTTTAAGTTGAACTAATGAAAGAATTCTGTACTAATATTCTGGGCAGGTATTCTGGGCAGGGCTAAAAAAAGCGAGAATTTCAATTAAAATTCGTTTGTTGTTAGTTACATGATCCATAAATAAGCAAATCATTATGTGCATTTATCAAAGGTGGCTATCATAGGCAAAATAAATAACCAGTTTGAAACAATATGCATATGTTCCCTTCTAGTCTACTGTTCTTTTAGTATTATATCAGTGGAAATCCAGTATTGAACTATTTTAACTTTGGACCCGTTTTATTGTCCTTCCCGATTGTGTAATACTTGATCATAGCCTTAGCTGTTTCTGCAGATGATCGCATCTTGTTCTCATAGTGTCTAGTCACTGTAAAATTGACCGTTATATTACTATGACATTTGGAACAAAGTGTCCGGAGGTTATTGTAGGAGAGCAATCGTTCCTTTGTAAACGACAAATTGTTCGACAAGTTAGTTGGCGTTTCATTACTTGTCCTTTTAACCCTGCGGAGATGCTCAACCAGCTGCACCACTGGTTGAATATGATCACATTCTAAATCGGTCCCCTTTACATCAAGTACATCTGCAAAATTCAAGAATCGGATATTGCGCTTGGTCAATTTAATTATTTTTGCCTTATCCCAAGATTTACCACACTTTTGGCATGTATAGTCGTCTCTCTTGAAAATTGCTAATCTTACTCCAATCCATGTACAATGCAGAAAGTGCCATCTTGCGAACTCTTTTGCATGGGACCTGCAGCAAAAGTACCTGTATGGGAGCCTTGTTTGCTTAGTACATTCAGCGACTCTACAAAGTAATTTTCCCCGATCGTCCAATTTGTTGAAAAAGTTCGGGGGAATGTAAAGCCCTTTCCGTTTCATAAGTGTAAGTACATTAATTGCAGTTTTAGATATTTCAATTTGGACTGCATAGTTTTCGTGAATTCTCACATATTCCGTACATTTTCACCGCCTTTAGGATGGTGTTCATTGAAACAAAATAGACACTCCAAGCTACTAGTTCTGCGACGAAATATGCTTGATATGCCTCTAAATATCCTAATTCTAATTGATGGAAATGGATAAAAGTTTTGGTAACGATGAACACACATTCTGAAGCCGAAAATGCTGTAAACAACTTTTTTATGTCGAGTAACAACTTGTCTGTATTCCTATTTCCACTGTTGGGATCGACATAGCGATCCTTGTTTTCTCTATAGAATAGGTACGCAAATATCGGAAGATAAGAAGCATAACCTATAACGAGTGTATAGATAGTATTTTCAATACTACCCTGAGGACCAGCATATTTTGCATAAAGTTCAGTAAAGCATATTCCTATCGCAAATGATATGAGCCCACTAACAGCAATGGACCTATTTAGTATGAGGATATCTCTGTATTTTTGGACGAGTTCTTTGACTAACTTCTTCATTAGCTCTCCCTCCAATTACGCGGTCGACTATTGAATCTTCCGAATTTATGAAGCAAAAGAAAGTTGCGAATTTGTGGAAGATGAATTGGAGAGGAAAGATAGACAAGATTTCTAATGCAATATGAATCGTAACGATATAATTCGGTGTAAGTCATCCGTCGTTTCTATTCTATATACAATGAATCGTTGTCAATTGTTTCCTTTTATCCCATTTGCGACCATAACGGAGTAGCAACCGAGTCCGCAACGTTCACAGATTGGCTTCAATCCATTCTTGGTATCCGCACTGCCGATACAGCATGGCTGCTTAATTCTACCTAAGTGGTCGAGGGATAGAATTGCCCAAGAAGGACACTCAATAGGTGTAGTTCCAGTTCCACCCCAGTTCCCCTTCATCAATTCTAACTGTTTTTGGCTGTTGATTACGAAATCTGGATATTTGCCTTTCAGTTCGATGAGTTTGTCTACTATACGGCTACGTTCAGATCCAAAGGGCATCCACAAGGGATCATTCATTGCAAATGGTGTATGGAATTGAAAGCCTATCTTATTTATTATTCCGTTCCACTCTTCAACGAGGCTATCTATGCACGGATGATTTAGCGAGTTGATGGTCATAGTGATCCAGATGTCTTTCCACGCCGGCTTGCCTCGATTTGGTGGACCGTTGATATAATCAAGTATATTCTGCTTCGTTTTTGCGTACGTTCCCTTACCTCTTATGCTATCATGGATACTTTCATTACCATCTATTGAGACCCAGTAGAAATACAAATCCTTATATCTTTTTAAGGGAAAAGTAGCATTGGTTACCACACACACTCGCCTTGGCATTTCTTCACAGAAAACTTCAATAATATCAGGTCTGAGGGTAGGTTCTCCACCGACCAATGTCACAATAAAAGTATTATGTTTCTTGAATGTTTTCTTTATTATCTTTCTCCATTCTTCAGAGCTAAGTCCATCCTGTTCGTTACTCTTTCGGTTCAACCACCAGTAGCAGTGTGTGCAATGCAGATTGCATACATTTATGATATCTGCAGAACCGTACATGAAAGGTTTACTATGAAAGAACTTTATCCCTAACGTCTTGTTGAAGATACTAAAGTAAAAGGGAGTTTCCCTTATTAGATCTGTAATTCCTCTACCGTAAATTAGATCGGTCATGCAACAACCATTAGATATAACAATACCGGATATAAATATAGTATAGTTCTAATCCATGAAGATTCGTCACTATTTAACCACTATTTAATCAGATATCTTTGCATCATGGCGTTAAGATGGTTAGGTTTCAATCAATTTTTGGTATATCAAATGTATAATCCGTGTATAATCGGTCCATCCCGCGGTTTGAATACACAGATAGAAGTTCTATACACATCCTCCTAAGAATAAAAATTCTATCTATTCGATAATAGCATGCTAGAGAGAAGGATTAGGTAATATGGCTACGAATGATTAGCTACACCTCAATCCGGCATCTTTTAGGATCGATTGTGCAATATTAGTGCCACGATATTTATGGTTGGAGGATTATGATCAATATAGTCGTAATGTTTAATCCAAAATGCATATTCTGCGAAATAATATCGGGAAACCTACCCTCAAATATTATCATTGAAGATAAAAAAGCGATCGCATTTCTCGATGCTTTTCCACTAGCAAAAGGTCATACATTGGTAATCCCTAAGATGCATTTTTCTAAAATTCAGGATATGCCAGACGATCACGAATCAGCCGTATTCCATCTTGTGTATAGGTTAGTGGGTCCTATCGAAAAGGCGGCACACGTAGACTCGTCTACTATTGCAATTCATAATGGGAAGGACGCAGGTCAGGAAATTGATCACGTGCATGTTCATATTGTTCCCCGGACAGTCCATGATGGAGCTGGCCCAATTCATTCGATGTTTGTGAAAAGACCAATTATTTCATCGGTCGATTTGAATCAAATGGCCATTGCGATAAGAGAAGAGTTGTAGCCAAGTTAATCGATGTGCAGACGATAGGCTTCAAAAATCAAATAATACTCACCATCCAGTTCCTCTGCAATCAGAAAATCATTATATACGAGGATCCAGCTACATATGCCGGTTTTAATTGGTTGGTATTAATCACATACTAATTGATAATATTGCTACAGTGGCTCTTGATCATGAACGTAGGATGTTTCCCACTATAACTATATTTTTACTGGCTTTTTTTTTCTGCATGAGCATTTCTTTTCAAGATAACCGCGTGGTTGCTCAGAGTTCTACTAGTGATATCTCAGGTTACAATAGCAGAGATACGACAAATGTAAATTCCACGGTGTTTGCGACTGGAAGTGCACTTGCTAGACTTCCACCGGACAGGGTACTCATTTCAGTTGGTGTTGAAACTACTGACAAGACAGCAATTGATGCCTTGTCTTTAAACTCTGAACTAATGAATAATATCATTTTTGAGTTGAGGGGCGATGGCTTAAAACCAAATGAGACTCGCACCTCTTTTTTTAATATTTTCCCATTGTATAATTATACCGAAAGTGGAACCAGATTAAATGTGTCTGGCTTCACTGTAACCAATACGGTACAGATTGAAAGCTCAAATCTTGACAATGCTTCTCAATGGATCGACACGGCGGTTGTATCAGGGGCCAATAGCATAAATAGTATAGATTTTTCAGTAACCGAGAAAAAGTTAGAGGATACTAGGAGCAAATTAATTGCCGATGCAATAGGCAATGCGAAGCAAAAAGCGGAAGCAGCTGCATCGGCACTGCAATTAAGTATAACCGGTGTTAAATCAATAGTTGTCGACGGAACTACAAATATCCCGCCGCCCGTCCCTCTGCCATATTTCAGAGACTCTGTAGGAGAAACTGCCTCATCTTCGACACCAATTATCCCGGGGGAGCAGGAAGTATTCGTTTCTGTTTCCGGTATCTTTTCTATGGGATAAACATTAGGGCTACTCTAATTCTCAAAAAAGATTAGTATACTATCAGACTTGTTCTGTATTTTTTGTTCTTGTTATTGTCTGAATCATCTAAAGGTAAAATGTATTCTAGTTGATATCGCTATGCTTTCCTTGTAGCGCAATTAGAGGAATGATAAAAAAATGTTCTTGATCCTTTCTACGATGCCTTACAACATCCTTTTCTCTAGGATGAGCCAAGGCCTAAATATTGATTCAAGTTAGTCTCCCATTGTCGAAATCATATTATGTATTACTTCTTTGATACAAAATTGTTAGCTATATTCTAGGTGCTGGCGCAGAAGATTACATTGTCCTTTCTGTGGATTTCCGCCGCAACTGGTCATCAGAAGAAGGTAGATTCGTTTGACAATCCATCAAAGAACCAAAAGCTAAAAAAGTTTGAAAAGTGTTGTTAGATCGAGGTCAATCAACCGTGAGGTGCGCTTGTTGTGGTGGCGAGATGGTTTTGAAAAATGAATTGAAAGTGGCTGTGGTTTATAAATGCAAAGAATGTGGTCTAAGCGATGCAAAATTGAAATCGAATTAGTACTCAGGCACTACTTGCAAGAACATCCCCAGACCTATGCCGTCGATGATCTTATATCATAAGATCAGAATCCCAACATTTAGATGTATCACAGCATTTAGAACCACAAAGTGCCGATTAGATGTTGAAAAATAAAGTAGCTCTAGTTACTGGAGCGAGCAGTGGGATAGGATGTGCCACAGCAGTCGCATTATCAAAGGCCGGTGCACATGTCGCAGTAGGTGCAAGGAGGGTGGTAAGGTTGAAGGATCTAGAGAATGAAATTCGCGGATCTCGAGAGGCTGAAATTCTTGTTCACGCTCTTGACGTTACCAATAGGGCAAATTGCAACTCCTTCGTTGACGCTGCGGTCAAGAAATGGGGCACTGTTGATATATTAGTAAATAATGCTGGCTTGATGCCGTTGAGTTTTTTCGCAAATAACAAGTTTGATGAATGGGAACGAATGATTGATGTAAATCTTAAGGGCGTTCTTTACTGTACATCGGCAGTAATACCACATATGCTAAAGAAGGATTCAGGACACATTGTAAACATGTCTTCCGTAGCTGGAAGGGTAGTCTTTGCAGGTGGGACTGTCTATTGTGCGACGAAACACGCAATAACTGCTTTCAGCGAAGGGCTCAGAATTGAATTCAGTCCAAGGTCCAAGATTAGAGTAACCTGTATTGAGCCTGGAGCGGTTTCGACGGAGCTGCTCGAAACAATAACTGACAAGTCTATGACACGCTTTATAGAGGCATCAAAAAAAATGGAATCCCTACAAGCACATGATATTGCAGACGCAATACTGTACGCAGTACAGGCTCCGTCACATGTTAATGTTAACGAGATTCTGATAAGGCCTACCCAACAAGTCATTTGATATTGAACAAGTGGTAATTTGATTTGGCAGCAGCTGACTTAGCCAAATCATATTCTCTTAATTTCTTGAGCCAGAGGATCAGAAATAAACCCCAGGATTGAATTGATAAGCTAAATTTAGAAGTTGTGTGGACTGAGTTCAGTTTCTTGCATTCAATGCTGTCGGATCAGCGGTCGAGTACGTCTCATCCCTCTTGGGTATTTTCTTTCTCGCTAAATCCCATCCTATCTTCATTGCCATTATCGTAGGTACGAAACCTAATGCAACATAACCAACCATTTCAAATGGATTCATATACATTGACCATGATCTAGTCCTTGATTGATTAACTCTACTCATATGACAGTATTATTTCTAAACAATGGTACTTACCTAGTATTTTTCCTCCTGAACCAAGTTACTATTTTACTTAATAGAACGTAAAGCATAGGCTTAATTGGGTATCTTGTTGGTATATAATCGATATGGGAAAAGAAGAATTTTCGTGCCCGTACTGTCAATCAAAATTTGAAAACAAGCAAGATTTATCCAAGCACATTGATAGAATACATACTGGTTCAGGATTGTTAGAAGGCGACATAGGCAAATGGTAATGAGCTAATGTATTCTGAAGAATAACTCGTGTTAATTTTTAGTTCAAAATACTTAAGATTGTGTAGGACCCTAATTTACAGACTGGAATAACTCAAAATCCCAAGAGTTACGATGGTCACGTTTCAATAGTGTGACCATAACTTTGTCGAAACATTGAAGACAAATTGAGTCCTGACATAGAAATAGGATATTATGCCTAGATATCATGAAGTTTTCTATATGAAATCTTTCTATGGAATGAAATCACCGGCAAAAATATTCGTATCCCTTGACTTTTAAATGTCTTTCAAGCAGATCGTTACAAATGGTTACTATGAATCAATATTTGTGATCGTTTCACACAATATGGGCTTTGTTCAGTGATTTGAATTCGTAGACGCTACTGGCTTTGAGTTAATTTTTTTGATATTCTCTCCAATGCTTCCTCGGTCCCTTTATGAATATGCTTCATGACCATCCCAGAAAATAATTTATAGAAACCCGATAGTTCAATTTCCCAATTGACTGTTATTGAGGTGGCCTTGTTATCTTTAGATGTAAGTGTTAAGGTCTTTGTTCCTTTGATAGGACCACTAAGTATCTCTGTACTAATCATCTTTTTAGGATCCAATTGTACAATCTCTCTACACACGGAATTCTTAAATGCTATAACAACATCCCTTTCGATAGTATTTCCCTTCTTACTAATATTCCGAATGGATCTGGTCCCATGCCAGAATTCAGGTTCTCTATCTATGTCTGCTACAATATCCCATACTTTGTCCAGAGGCACAGTTAATTCCTTGTTTAGCATTAGAGTTGCCATTAGTAAGTGGGTTCAAATATCATCCTTAAATATTTTTAACCACAGGACGAATTAGTGGTTGATAATTAATATTGGTAAATCATGAAAGTTTATCCCAAATAGAATGCTTATATCGTCTTGTGTCCTCCTGGTTCTAATCATCCAAAGCCAATTTAACACAATTGCACGCGTCATAATTCCATAATTCCAAGATTAAGAGCTTCTAAGTCCTCAATAATGCAGAGACAAAATAGCTTGTTAGGGAGATAGTATTGAAAATGTGCTTAATCTGATTTCGCCTGCTTACTTCCTACAACCCCCAGCTTACTTTATTGAAAGCACCTACTCTTACAAAGGGGGCTTCTCCTTCTTTCCATGGATTTTTTCTTACCCATTCAAATCTCCTACTAAATATTCGATATAGCCTCTTAAATTCCGCTCCTCTTTCAATGATAACGGCTTTGCCTAGTATCACTATAGCCTTGTTCTCACCAAAGGGATCGTAGACATCAACAACTACTGAAACATTCTTGTTGACTTGCAAATTCCTATATTTTCTCGTCCCATAATCTGTTACGAAAGTAATAGTACCTTTGTCATAGATGTACGCAACTGGTACAACATGTGGTATGTTATCATGAGATGTGGCTATTCTACACGCTTCGTTTTCCAACAGAAATTTACGCTCTTTTTGAGTTAGTCTCACCTTGTTGCGATCACTGAAGTTATTCATCTCAAATTACCCAATATTTAGTACTCCATCTCACTATAAACACACAACTATAGGCTTTAGTATTCTATTCTATGTCGATAATTTTGTTTCATTGATTTTATATTTGTGAGTTGGTGATTAGAGACTGAAAGGGCCTAGGTCAAACCTTGGCGTATTAGTGTAACACTAATACTCTAATGCTCTGGCAGAATGATGCCGCATTACCCTACACATGGGGAAAATACTTAAGTGCAATATCAATTAGAACTAAGTCGGTGAAAGCATATTTCAAATAATAATAGTAAAGATGTCAACTTTGACGGGAAGGGCCCTCTGCCGAACGATACAAATGAATCTAATGATACTTTTAGAAAAGAACCCAAGGGAGCAACATTAAAGGTTGCTGAAGCAGAACAACGCGATGTCGGTAGAAAAATTGCACGTGTGGATCCCAAGGTAGCTGAGCGACTAAGCATCACAAGCGGGGACGCGTTGGAACTATCATCCCTTGGAAAGAAAACGACTGTCCTTAGCTGGCCCGCACGAAGTACCGATAGCGGCAATGGTTTGATTCGTATTGACGGCTACACGCGAAATAGGCTTGACGTTGGGATCAACGATCAAATTGAAGTCAAAAAAGTTCAATCTAGGGAAGCAAGGAGCATAACCTTTGCCCCGACCGAACCACTGAGAATTGTAGGTGCAGAGGAATATCTTGCGGAGTATCTTAATGGACAATTGATGACGAAGGGTGATACAATACCTTTGAGTGTTATGGGTCAAAGAATTGATCTGGTAGTAATCTCCACAAACCCGTCGGGTCCAGTGATAGTTAGCCCCTCTACAAAGATTACAGTCTCCGAAGAGAGTGCTAAGGCAGTTCAAGTCTCAAAGGAAGGTGGAGCACCTTCAATAACATACGAGGACATAGGAGGGTTGGGAAACGCCGTCGGCCGAGTGAGGGAGATGATTGAGCTTCCTTTAAGGCATCCAGAATTATTCAAGAGATTGGGCGTAGAAGCGCCCAAGGGTGTTCTCCTTCATGGCCCACCTGGGACCGGAAAGACCTTGTTGGCCAAGGCAGTCGCCAATGAAACAAACGCTAATTTCTATACTATAGGCGGTCCAGAAATAATGAGTAAATATTATGGTGAGTCGGAAGAGAAATTACGAAATGTATTCCAACAGGCTGAAAAGAATGCACCCTCAATTATTTTCATCGATGAAATAGATTCGATTGCTCCAAAACGAGCAGAAGTGACAGGAGAGGTTGAGAGGAGAATCGTGGCTCAACTACTCTCTCTGATGGACGGTATGTCCACAAGGGGAAAAGTGGTAGTAATAGGGGCAACAAATAGAATAAATGCTGTTGACGAGGCTCTCCGGCGTCCGGGCAGGTTTGATAGGGAAATAGAAATCGGTGTGCCAGATAGGAATGGCCGATTAGAAATATTGCAAATACACACAAGGGGAATGCCTCTTGCAAAAGATGTTAATTTAGAAAAGCTGGCAGATATTTCCCATGGATATGTTGGAGCCGACCTCCAGGCACTGACAAGGGAAGCAGGACTTGGAGCACTAAGACGAGTGCTGCCTGAAGTTGATTTAACTTCAGAAAACATACCGGCGGAGACATTGAGGAAGATCATTGTTACCATGCAGGACTTCATGGACGTTGTCAGAGAAATGGAACCATCAGCGATGAGAGAAGTATTCGTAGAGGTTCCTGATGTTAAATGGGATGATATTGGAGGGTTATCCTCGATTAAACAGGAACTACAAGAAGCAGTGGAGTGGCCCCTGAAGTATCAGGGCATATTTACCTATGCTGATGCCACACCTCCAAAGGGAATCTTGCTTTACGGTCCCCCTGGGACAGGTAAAACATTGATGGCCAAGGCAGCAGCAAATGAGAGTGAAGCCAATTTTATAAGCATTAAAGGTCCAGAGCTTATTTCAAAATGGGTCGGCGAGTCTGAGAAAGGAGTTCGTGAGGTGTTCAGGAAGGCTCGGCAAGCTGCTCCGTGTATCATCTTTTTCGATGAAATAGACGCAATCGCCCCTAAAAGAGGTGGCGGCTTTGGAGACTCTCATGTAAGTGAGAGGTTGATAAGCCAACTGCTCACAGAACTAGACGGACTTGAGGTGTTGACCAACGTAATTGTCATCGCTGCTACAAATCGTCCTGACATTATAGATGCTGCCTTGTTAAGACCAGGTAGGTTCGACAGGTTGCTGTACGTTCCATCACCGAATCGAGATTCAAGAGTTCAAATAATAAAGATTCATACAAAGAAAAAACCTCTAGCAGAGGATGTCGATATTGAAAAATTATCAGATCTTACGGATAGATATACAGGTGCTGACATTTCGTCTTTGGCCTCTGCCGCAGTTATGCTAGCACTAAGAGAACATATATCAAAATACAAGGACCCTAAAGATGCCGATACAAATGTGAAGGAACTTAAAATACATATGAGGCATTTTGAAGAGGCCGTCAAGAAGATTAGGCCATTATCAGCCCAAGAACTGAATATGTATAAAGGTATCTCTGAACAGTTTGGACAGCCTGATCTCGGAACCCCTCCCACGGAGAGCGTAGGAACGGGTTAAGTATTTACGTAAAAGCGTTAGTCTTCTTATTTTTCATCAGTTCTCCAGGACTACGTTATGTATCAACAAAAGTCGAACACATTCGGTAGCTGGAAAATATCAAAAGATGACTTTTGAGGATATTCTTCGCACCTCAGAAAAACACATGTAAATTCTTATTGAAACTTCGTGAAGAACGATCCTGGCGGTGAAGAAATAACCTTTCAATTGACTGTTACTCTTGGATTTTCCAATCTGGATAGGAGTTACTATTTATGCACTCTGTTGTAGAACCATATTGAGTGAATCGTAGTACGTTTAATGTATTGAGAACACGATTGACCTGATTAGATTAAATAATAACGTTACACGATTTAGATGTCTTAGATGCTGAGCTGAATCCTTACTGCAACATTCAAATACATAAGCTAATCTTGTTGAGATGTTTAGGCAAATGAAGATTTATTCCTTAAGCAAGATCGAGAAGGAATCTCTTTCTGAATGGGGAACAAGGATATGGATATAGATAAGGTTGTCGATCCAAATTCTTTAGGTCAAAACGCCCTGCTGTCACCAGAGGTGGTAATTGCAGGGCCATCATCTATAGATCTAGCTACCAGTATCTCTAAAGCAATGGGATTGAGCATGATTTGTCCTGAATTAAGGGTATTTTCTGATGGGGAGAGCAAGATTCGAATAAAGGAGAAATTGGGAAATAAAACATGCATAATCGTTCAATCCGCATTCCCTCCACAAGTCGACAGACACATACTACAAACCCTAATGCTGCTGAAGAAATGTGTGGATGATTCTGCAAAGAATATCATTATTGTAGTACCTTATATGGCTTATGCACGGCAGGATAGCGCATTTCTTCAGGGAGAAGTGGTAACTACCGAATTGTTGGCAAATATGTATGAGAACTTCGGAGCCCACAATATGATCACGGTAGATATTCATAGTCTACGAGCGTTATCATACTACGAAAAGAAGATGCATTCGATAAATGTGTCTGCTATACCGTTACTGGCAGGTTACGCAAAGTCCAAAGTTGGAATGAACATGGATAACTCTATCACAGTGTCACCTGATGAAGGTGGGTTTAGGAGAGCAAAGTCGTTTGCGCTTCAGTTAAATAATAATGTTACTTGCATGAAGAAAACAAGAGATCGGAGCACAGGAGAAATAAAAGTTGACCACTTATCGTCATTAAATGGAGACCAAATTCGAGGACTAGATATTGCGTTAATTGATGATATTGTCAGTACCGGAAGTACAATAATAAAAGCAGCAAAGATCTTGAAATCATGTGGTTGTCGAGGTATTACAGTCATGTGTTCACATGCGTTGATGACTGAGGAGTCGACTAAACAAATTAAAGCCGCTGGAGTGGATAAGATAGTCACAACAAATTCTGTTCCTAAGGTGGAAGCTATGGGCGCGTTCGTTGAAGCAATAGATCTTAGTTCAGTAATAGCTCCTGCGATATCAAAGATGATCACTTGACACTATGTGGGAGGAGCCCGAAAAGGTATGTACCAAGCTTCTTTAAGAACTACTTCATACTCATAAGACGACATTTAATACGAATAGCCGATTTGATGGAAAGTTGTGTCAAAGAATATGTTAACACAGAACTGGACTTTCAAAATCCTTTAAAGTAGTACAGTAGTAGTCTAGATAACCATTCCTAGAAAGAGACATGTACTCATCCACTTAATTATTTTGTGATTAGAGCTGCTCGTTCAATGAGATGCTTTAGAAATTCATTACCGTCTGTCAATGAGCAGATTTCCAAACCTAATTTAGTTGCAAGAGTATTTGGAGTGAATGCGCCAACAATTATTTCATGACTATCAAATTCTGGTAACGATTGTGATGCATAATAGCGAGCCTTTAGCAAATCACTTTTTTTCTTAGAAAAGATGACAAAGCAAGCACATTTTCCAGACTTTATGCCAGCATGACTAATTGCCTTAGAAATCTGAGTAGTACAAGAGATTCGTAATAATAAGTCAAGCTCTACTCGGTTAGCAGCCATAATCCCCCTTTTAAGAGCTTCCACCGTGATCTTTAAAGCCTCGACAACATGTTGCAAGCCAAAAATGGCCTCGGTATTAAATCCTTGAATGTACACGTTTTCAAAACGGTGTCGTATCTGTTCTACTAGCTGAGTTCCATTAACACTATCCAATTTACCGCAACAAAAGATTGAAGCGTAGAAATTTGATAATTTGAATTCAGAATAAGTGTTGTTTATTTTCAATTATGCTTCATTGAGCTCGCGCGCGGAAAGGAAGCAATAGCACTTAACCCACCAATTCAAAGTCCCCTATAATTTTCCTATAGCGTAAAAATCATCTTATACTTCCACAGCCGCCATGCACTATGCTAACGACGGTTACTTCGTCTCCCCCTTTAGCTGATGCATCCATCCCACCTAGTATTGAGCAATCTACACCATTTACAGCTATGATAATATTGTCAAAGTTGAGTTTGGCAGGCTCAGCGGCGTTCTTTTTTAGCAAGTCGATTACGTATGAAACATTAACGACAGGTTCCATGATGCGAATTGAGTCCTGTCCAATTATTTTCTTCACGCCCCCCAAAAGTCGAACTGTAATCACGTTATTACACGTTATTTGTTTCCTTCTCTTCCGAAATCTCGTCCTCACCTTCAGTATCCGCGTCGATATCAGATTCAAGAATTTTTTCTTGAACCTTCTGTTTTCGAAGGTACGAGGTTATATATCCCGCTACTCTGTTCCGAAGAACTTTAGATTTCGTGATTGCAATCTCCTGCAGTGCTTTCTTGTTCTTTTCAAAGTCAGAACCGAAACGATCTGGATACTTTTCCAATACTGTTGTAGATATTCTCTTTATACGATCCATAAGATAGCAGCATCATTACTTGGTTGATAGACTATTTTAGCCTATCTTCTTTGGCCTTAGACACTAAGAGATAAAATGCTAATTCTGCGATCGGGGCTAAATCGACAGAATAGTAAGACATACCATCTTTCACTTCCGCTCAAATTACCATTTAATTGCCCTTAATACCCGGCGCGGGTACTTTCTCTTTAACCCTTCTACTAAATTTCTCTCTTTCTATGTCATGATTAATTTTTGCAATTACATAATGACTTAGTGACCGAGCCAGAACATTTTTTTCACTAAGCTTATAGTTTCGACTTTCACGTTTCTTTCCGATTTCTTCCACCAGACCCTTCTCAACCAATCCAGGGATCATTTTTCTCAAACTGTCTATCGGAATATGTGCGAACTGACTAATCTCGTCCAGAGAATAGTCAAAGGGCTCATTGATTATCAGAAAATCCAGAGCCTTTGCTACAGCATTTCCAAAGAGATCTTCGAGTGGTCGAGTTCCCACGTTGTTACTTGTGGCGGATTCCAACTTGAGTATGAAAACTAAAGAAGTCAATTATTTAAACTTGAGTGGAGGGCTGGCTACTTGCGATTAACACATTTAGTTTGATAATTTATGATTAATTTGATTAATTTAAATAACAGTATGAGAATTTTTAGCTATCCGATATGCTGGCTATCCAAGAATGGCAAAAATGGATATTGAAGCAGTTAATCTGTGAAGGTATTCACAGAAGTATCTCTGAAAGGCAATTATTTAAAGAGGCTGGAAAACATTATGACCCTAATTTCCAAATCACACTTCATTCCCTTATTGACGAAGGTATCATTATGGTTCTTGAATCACATCGTCAGAAGAAGTATCTAGTCAATTTCGAGATGATAGAAGTTGCACAAGATATAGTCAACTCGCACCCCAAATTAAACCGAATCAAAGTAATTCAGCCTTTTATGCCTGAACCGGAAGGCTTCGTCTATTGGTTTGATAACAATCAAGAGGAAAGAAAGTATCGTAGACAGAATATTTACAGATTTTACACACGGAAGACAGACAGAATGGAATTCGCAGCACAATTGATAACTCAATCTATGTCACGTTCAAGGACGTTATACATGGGTTCTCTCAATAATTCTAGCTCTTACATTTATAAGATCTGGAGGGCAGCGCTAGAGTTATCGGCTGAGAGTGAGGATGGAACCTTCATCCTCCAGGATCTTCAGG
>Ga0315553_10000313_pt1 | contig 45005 bp, 44 predicted proteins | sample SalMarSW160140MG_FD_203099 | JGI IMG/M metagenome (GOLD analysis project Ga0315553, IMG submission 203099) | Salt marsh sediment microbial communities from the Plum Island Ecosystem LTER, Massachusetts, United States - Salt Marsh Sediment SW1601-40 ...
CACGGATCGGGCGTGGGGGATCAGACCTTTCTCCAGCCCGGCCAGAAACACCGTATCGAACTCCAGCCCTTTGGCCGCGTGGATGGTCATCAGATTGACCCGCTCCCTGCCGGACGCTTCCTCCAGGTTGTCCCTGGACACCAGGGTCACCCGGTTGAGATACTCGTATAGATTCGGATCCATATTGTCCGGATCCTCCTCGTAGCTGGAGATGGAATCCATCAGCCCTTCGATATTTCCGTACTTCCAGCGGGCGACCTCCGGCCGGGGATGCTCCTGCACCAGGTAGCTCCAGTAGTCCAGCTCATCGACCAGCGCCCCGAGGGTGGAGGCCAGCCGGCCCTTCTCGAAGAACCTCGACCGGAAAGACTCGATCAGCTCGATGAACTCACCGAGCAGTTCCGGCGCTTTGTCGGGCGCGGCGGCGGTCGTGGAGAGGCCGGCCTGCGCCCCAGTGAACGGCGCCCCGGCTGCGCCGCCGGAGGAACCGCCCGCCGATGCCGGCAAAACGGCGGAAGCCTGCAGTACGCTGAGGGCGGAATACAGGGAGCAGCTGCGCTCCCGGGCCACAGCCACGATCGCTTCCAGTGTTTTTTTACCGATTCCTCTGCGGGGGGTGTTGATGATACGCAGAAGGTTCATGTCATCGTCGGGGTTGGCAATCACCTTCAGGTAGGCCAGGATATCCTTGACCTCCTTGCGCTGGAAGAAGCTCATCCCCCCGGAAACCTGGTAGAGAAGATTCTGGCGAACGAAGGCCTCTTCGATCGCCCGGGTCTGACCGTTGGTGCGCACCAATACCCCGAACTGATTCAGGGGCAAACGCTCCTTAAGGGCCAGGCTGCGGATGCGCTCGGCGATGAACTCCCCCTCCCGCTGCTCGTTTTCCGGGAACACGAGAACCACCGAATTGCCTTCGGATAGACCCGACCAGAGGTTTTTTCCTTTCCTGTTTTTGTTGTGTAGGATCACCCGGTTGGCGGCCAGCAGGATTTTCCTGGTGGACCTGTAGTTCTGTTCGAGCTTGATCTCCCGATACGAGGGAAAGTCCCTTTCGAATTGGAGGATGTTTTCGTAATGGGCGCCTCTCCACGAATAGATGGACTGGTCGTCGTCGCCGACGACGCAGAGATTGCCTGAAGGACCTGCCAGCAGTTTGATCAGACGGTACTGCTGATGCGAGGTGTCCTGGAATTCGTCGACCATGAAATAGCGCAGACGCTGCTGCAGAGCCGATCGAACGTCGGGAAAAGCCTCCAGGAGCCGGACGGGCAGGCGGATCAGGTCGTCGAAGTCCACCGCGTTGAACAGTTTCAGTCGATTCTGATACTCCTCGTAAAGAGGGCGGAGGTCACTCGTTTCCTCTTCCCAGTCCGCGGTCTTGCTCTTCAGCTTTGAAAACAGGCCTGCGACCCGGTAGGGGTCGAAACCGTCATCGCCCCGCCGCAGCAGACCCTGATCCCGGGCAATCTCTTTGATCAGGGTTTGTTTGTCCGTCTGGTCGTAGATGCTGATATTCCTGCGGTAGTCGAGCCGGTGACCGTGTTCCCGGAGCATACGGAAACCGAAGGCGTGAAATGTAGAAACCGTCAGATACCGCAGTTTCTGGGCGCACAGCTCCCGTACTCTTACGGCCATTTCCTGGGCAGCCTTGTTGGTAAAAGTAACGGCCAGGATGGCGGACTGGGGCACTCCCTGTCCGAGCATGTAGGCGATGCGGTGGGTGATGACCCTGGTTTTTCCGGAGCCGGCCCCGGCAAGTATCAGCAGCGGCCCTTCGATGCTTTTGACCGCATGCAGCTGCTGCGGGTTGAGGGATTCGGTCAATCGCGACATCTACTTGCGGGGCTTCTACTTGATGAAAAAATAAAGGGCTTTGATACCGAGGGTAAACACGGTGGCGACGATGATCCCGGCTATGATCACGCCGACGAACACCGCCAGGATCGTTTTGCGCCGATCCATTCCCAGGATCCAGGCACCGAGGGTTCCGGTGTAGGCGCCGGTAATGGGGAGGGGGATGGCCACGAAGAGGATCAGGCCGGCGTAGCCGTACTTCTCCACCTTTGCATGCACCCTGCGGCGGGCCCGTTCTACCAGGCGTTCAAAAAGCCGCCGGTAGGGCTGCCAGCGTTCCAGCAGCTTGTGCAGGCTGGAGAGGAACAGGTAGACCAGAGGTGAAACCAGGGCATTCGCTCCCACGCAGATCAGGTAGGCTATGGGCAGAGAAACTTCATTGGAGAGGGCAAAGGGCAGTCCTCCCCTCAGCTCGGAAATGGGCAGAAGACAGAGTGCGATGGTTACCAGGAGCGTGCGCAGACTCATACGCTAAAACCCCCTCCCGAACTCTTTGCTCAGCCCGGGAGGGGAAAACTGCGGTCCGCGTACTAACTGACTTTGACGGCCTTGCTGCTCTCCCACAGACCGTGGATATTGCAGAAACTCAGACCGTACAGGGTGCCGGAGGCTTTCAGGGTCAGTGTCGCGCTGACGTTAGGTTCGGTGAATGCCGGGCCCTCATTGGCGCCTTTGACGGACTCGCCGTGGGCGCTGAACTCGCAGTTGGCCAGCTGATAGCTGAATTTGTCGTCATCCGGTTTGAAGAACACCTGGATCCAGCGGATGTGGTGCTCCGTGGTATTGGGGTGGGCGATTTCTTTGCCTACGGACACGGTCACCTTGAACTTCTCTCCCGCCTTCACCGAGTCGGGACATTCGATAACCGGAGAATGCTTCTCCTGCTTCCAGTCGGCGCTTTGAAATTGATCGCCAAGTTTGGCCATTGGGCTCCTCCTGATTGTTGGTTTTTGGTTGTTGATACCTGTTCAAGAATACCATTGAACAGGGAGGAATGTAAATAAGACTATATAGGTAATCTACAATATCCCGATCCGATTTGACCCCGCTCTTGAAGCTGCCTGGTGGAACTGCTACAATCCAAGCCGAAACCCATGCACAGCAGCATCCGCCCCCGTACACCGATCCGCCGCCTTTCCTGGAAAAATAGAGTGCTGGATTTTCAGGAGCGCCGCTATGTGATGGGAATCCTCAACTGCACTCCCGACTCCTTCTACCCCGGGTCCCGGGTGCAGGAGACCGATCAGGCTGTGCAGAGTGCTCGGGCCATGATCCAGGCCGGTGCGGATATCCTCGACGTGGGAGGCGAATCAACCAGGCCCGGATCCGATCCGGTGCAGGTGCCTGAAGAGATCCGGCGGGTCGTTCCCGTCATCAAGAAGATCCGGGAGCTTTCGGATGTGCTCATCTCTATCGACACCCGCAAAGTCGAGGTTGCCGAGGAGGCTCTGGCCGCAGGCGCCGATCTGGTCAACGACGTTTCGGCCCTGAGGGACAACCCCCCCTTGGGGCAATGCATCGCCGGGCGGGATGTTCCGGTGATCCTGATGCACATGCGGGGCGAGCCGAAGCACATGCAGGAAAATCCCCAGTACCAGGACGTGATCGCCGAGATCACCGGGGAGCTTGCCGGCTGCGTAGACTTCGCCCGCTCCTGCGGGATCCGGGAGGATCGGATCATCATCGATCCGGGCATCGGCTTCGGCAAGCGCCTCCAGGACAACCTGGCTATCCTCCGGGAACTTCGATTGCTGCAGAACCTCGGCTACCCGATACTGATCGGGCTTTCCCGCAAATCCTTTATCGGCACGGTGCTCGACAAACCGGTGGACCAGCGGCTGACCGGTACGGTAGCGGCGAACATGCTGGCATTGATGAACGGGGCGGATATCCTTCGGGTTCACGATGTCCCGGAGGCTGTGGACACCGTCAAGATGTTTGAAGCGATTAGGCGCTCCGCGGTTCGGCGCTCCGCGGTGCGGGAGTAGGTATGGATTGGTTTGCCGGGCACTGGTTCGTACGGGAATACATAGTACCTATACTCGATATCCTGCTGCTGGCCTATCTGATCTACAAATCTTACCAGATCCTCGTTCAGACGCGGGCGGTTCAGCTGGTCAAGGGCGCTTTGATCATGGGTCTGATCTACCTGGCGGCCTTTTTTCTGCGTCTCAGCACGCTGCTGTGGATCCTCAATCTGCTGGTCCCCGGTCTGGTTATCGGTATCGCCATCATTTTTCAACCGGAGCTGCGGCGGATCTTCACCAGGATCGGCACCCGAACCTGGTTCCGCCTTCGTAGGCGGGTGCGCTCCTACCACCTGGACGCGGTCCTGAACGCCGCGGAGATGCTCGCCGCCAAGCGCTGCGGCAGTCTGATAGTATTCACCCGCAACATCGGGTTGAACACGATCATCGAGACGGGGACCCGGATGAATGCGGATTTGAGCTCGAGCTTGATCCTGACGATCTTTACAGACGGCAGCCCGCTTCACGACGGAGCTGTGGTAATCCATGAAGACAAGATCATCGCGGCCGGCTGCTTCCTGCCCATATCCGAGCAGCCGGATATCCGCCGCTCCTTCGGTACCCGCCATCGGGCTGCTCTGGGCCTGGCCGAGGAGACGGATGCGGTGATCCTCGTGGTGTCGGAGGAAAACGGGACCATCTCCCTGGCCTACGACGCAAACCTGCTCTACGACCTGTCCCTGCCCGAGGTTTCGCAGGTCCTGAAACGACTGGTCGAGTACCAGGGGGAAGCGCTGGAGGAGGCCGAGGCTTGAAAACCAGAAGGTTTGTGGAGAGCATCTTCTCCAACTGGCCGGCAAAGATCATCTCCCTGGCCGCAGCGGCTCTGTTGTTTCTCTTCTACAGGGTCAATACCATGGATGAGCGTTTCTTCAGTGTTCCCCTGGAGGTCGATCCTCCCGCGGGATTGGCAATCAGCAAACCCTACCCCAAGAGTGCCCGGGTGACGCTGCGGGGCAAGGAGGAAGCGATATTTTCGGTGATCGAAGATGATGTGGAGGTGTACGCCGATTTCGGCCGTTTCCAGTCAGAAGGACAGTTTCGAATTCCGGTTCGGGTCGTCCGCCTCGGAAGTTCTTTGAACATAGAACCCCTGGATATACGGGTGGAGCCGGCGGAGATCTCGGTGACCCTGGAACAGAGAATCGAGAAAACCGTAGCCCTGGAGCCGGTGATCACGGGGTCTCCGCCGGCGGGCTACGATCTGGTGCAATACACGATTGTCCCGGACAGCGTACAGATCTCGGGACCCAGGAACCTGGTCAACTCGACCGAGTCGATCCGGCTGCAGGAGATCGATCTGGAAGGGCGGACCGAAGATTTCACGGAGCAGGTGATGATCGTGCAGGAGAATCCCCTGATTGACTACTCCCGGGAAAGGGCGGTTGTGTTTCGGGGAATCCTGAGGGAGGCGGTGATTATCAAGACCTTTGAGGATGTCGCCATCATCAGCATCGACCTGTCCCCGGACCTCAGGCTGGCGGAACCTCTGCCCAGGGGAAGCATCCGGATTCAGGGAAATCAGCGTTCGATAGAGGCGCTGCCGCTGGAGAAGCTTCGACTTGTGATTGACTGCGGGGACATAGAGAAACCCGGCCCGGAGACGCTGTATCCGCAGCCGGATATTCCGCCGGAATTCGTGGTTCTGAAATTCGAACCGCAGGAACTGGATTTGACATTTATCCTATCTGGGATGGAGGAGCAGCAAGAATGATTTTAGGGATCGGTATCGATGTGGTTCACGTATATCGGTTGAAGCGCTGGGAAAAAATACCGGGGCTGCTGCAGCGTTTCTTCCATGATGACGAATTGAGGGTGGCCCTGCCCAAAGGGGAGGGGGGCATCTTGAGTTTAGCCGCCCGTTTTGCTGCTAAAGAGGCCTTTGGCAAAGCCCTGGGCACCGGACTGCACGGATTTTCTCTGAAGGAAATCGCGGTGATGAACGACGAGCTCGGCAAACCCCAACTCCACCTTTACGGCCAGGCGCAGGAGTCTCTGGAGCAACTCGGCGGCACCAGGGTGTTTATCTCGCTTAGCCACGAACGGGACAACGCCCTGGCCATGGTTGTCATAGAGGGAGACTGATGTCGGATCAAGATCAGGAAGCGAAAAAGACAACTTTTTTCAGCAAGAACCCGGTTGTCTGTCCCGTATGCGAGACCAGTTTTTACAGGGAGGATCTGCTGTCGGGGGGCGGACGGCTCATTGCCGGAGAGCTGACCGAGGAGCTGCACCGCACCTACGAGCCGTCGAAGAAATACGGAGAGCTTTTCCCTCTGGTGTACGCGGTGATGGTCTGTCCCAGCTGTTTGTATGCCGCCTACCCGCAGGATTTTCTCGAGATCAAGGAGGAGTCCATCGAGGCGCTGCAAGAGCAGACAAACGGACGCGCGCAAAGCGTGTCCCTGGTATTCAAGGATCTGGATTTCACGAACTATCGGGGATTGAAGGAAGGGGCGGCCAGCTACTACCTGGCCATGATGTGTTATGAATCTCTGGACAGGTACTACTCGCCGACCCTCAAACAGGCTTTATCGGCTCTGCGGGCGGCGTGGCTGTTGGAACCCCTTCATCGTAAAACATTCAGTGAGAACTACGATTACCTCTCCAGGCTGTTCTACCGCAAGGCCCGTTTCTTCTACATGCAGGCTATCGAGATGTCTCAGAACGGTCAGGAGCCTCTGGAAGCCAACGTCAACCTCGGTCCGGACCTGGACAAAAATTACGGCTACGACGGTTTGCTCTATATTGCCGGTTTGCTGGAATACAAATACGGTCCGCGCAAGCAAACGGAAAAACGGATCAAGAGTCTGGAGAACGCCAAGAGGATCGTATCGAAACTCTTCGGGACGGGGAAGGCTTCCAAGAGCAAACCTTCGGCCATCCTGGACAAAGCCCGCGAGCTCTACGACGAGATGAACAAAGAGATCAAACAGCTCCAGGAGCAGGGTTAAACGGATTTGGTTCGCAATATTCGCCTCACCCTGGCCTATGACGGAACCGATTTTTCCGGTTGGCAGGTTCAGAACAACGCCCGCACGGTACAGGGAGATATCGAGGAAGCCCTGCGGCGAATGCACGACCATCCGGTGCGCATACAGGGGGCGGGCCGCACGGATTCCGGGGTGCACGCCAGCGGTCAGGTGGGAAATTTCTCCTCGGATCTGGTTTCCATAGAACCTTCCCGCTGGCACATCGCCCTGAACTCCTACCTTCCTCCTGACGTACGGGCGCTGGACAGCGGGGAGGCGCCGGGACAGTTCAACGCCAAGAACAACGCCCGCCAAAGGGTGTATCGGTACTTCCTATATACAGGTAGCGTGGGTTTGCCCCACCTGCGGCTGTACTGCTGGAAGATCCGCCGGCGACCGGATCTGCGGGAGCTCAACGCTCTGGCCTCGGTGTTCCTGGGGGAGCACGACTTCACGACCTTCGCCGCCGCCGGGGACGCCAGCAGGTCCAAAGTCCGACGGTTGGACACGGCCTGTTTCTTCCCCGAGGGTCCTTTCATCTGTTTCAAGGTGGCGGCCAGCTCCTTCGTGTGGAAGATGGTGCGCAGCATGCTGGGTACGATCCTGGAATACGAGCAAAAAGCCTTGCCTCCGGCTGCTCTGGCCGACGCTCTGAAGGCCCGGGATCGGTCGCAGGCCGGGATGAGCGCGCCGGCTCGGGGATTGTTTCTGGAAAGGGTGATTTACGATGGGGATGAACGAGTCTGAAATCTATCAACTCCTCAACCTTGCCGAGGACTATTTGCTGGACGGATTCCGTCACGAACATCCGGCGCTGGCTCCCCGTAGCGGGGCGGAATCGACTCCCGATCCCTCCCGGCAGCAGGCTATAGATCAAATTGCCCGGGAGGTGGCTGCCTGTACCCGCTGCGCTTTGCACAGGGAGCGACGACAGACCGTCTCCGGGGAGGGAGCGATCGATCCGTTGGTGATGGTTGTAGGGGAAGGCCCGGGGGGAGAGGAGGATCGAATCGGAAGGCCTTTCGTGGGCAGGGCGGGGCGGTACCTGGATCGCTGGCTTACGGCCGTAGGTCTTGATCGAAAGACGAACTGCTTTATCGGCAATATCGTCAAATGCCGTCCTCCGGGAAACCGGGATCCCCTTCCCGGAGAAAGCGCAGCCTGTCTGCCCTACCTGAAGCGGCAGATCGATATCCTCAAACCCCGAGCAATCCTTACCTTGGGCCGCATCGCCACCCAGATCCTCTGCGGCCGCAGCGAGGGGATCGGACGGCTGCGGGGCAAAGAGTTGGATTACAGGGGCATTCCGGTGGTGGCGACCTACCACCCCAGCGCGGTGCTGCGAAACACCGATCTTCGCTCCCCGGTGTGGGATGATCTGAGGCGGCTGAAGGCGCTTCCGGTAGTGGCCGGCGCCCTGGCTGGCAGCCCGGCCAGCCAGGGCGGCCAGGGCGGCCAGGCGGACAGCCCGCCGGCCAGCCCGGAAGCTCGACTTACGCGCTCGCCCGACTAATCGGCCATGAGCCTCAACAAGGATCACCTGATCGAGGTTGTCTTCAACCTCCCCATCCATCAGAGATTCACTTATTCTGCTCCCGAAGATCTGGAAATCACAACCGGCTACCGGGTTCTGGTCCCTTTCGGCTCGCGCCAGCTTACCGGCTACGTCGTGGGCGAAAGGCTTACCCCGCCTCCGGGCGTGCCGGAGATCAAGCAGATCCAGCGACCGGTAGACAAACGGCCCGTGTTCGATCAGCGGCTGCTCGATCTGGCCGGCTGGCTCTCCGACATGTATCTGTGTTCTCTCGGGGAAGCCCTGGCCACTATGCTGCCGGGGGGGCGCCGGGAGGTGGAACCCGAGGAGATGGGCGGGGACCTGGCCGTGTCCAAAGACATCACCCCCTCGATTCACCAGCGTCAAGCGATCGACCGCATCTGCGAAGCCGACGGAGGAGTATTCTACCTGTACGGGGTCACCGGTTCGGGAAAGACGGAGGTCTTTCTTCAGATAAGCCGGGAGATGCTGGGTAGAGGCCGGGGAGTGATCTATCTGGTCCCGGAGATCTCCCTGACCCATCAGGTGGTCGACGTGTTTCAGGCCTTTCTGGATCGGCCCGTGGCGGTCCTGCACTCCGGGCTCACCCCCTCCCAGCGGTTGAAGACCTGGCTGGATCTGCTGGACGGAAACATCGACCTGGTGATCGGGGCCAGGAGCGCGGTGTTCGCCCCGGTTGCCAACCTCGGCCTGATCATCATCGATGAAGAGCACGAAGGCTCCTACAAATCCGGAACCACTCCCCGCTACCACGCCCGTCAGGTGGCCATGCATCGGGGGCACAGGGAAAACGCCGTGTTGGTGATGGGAAGCGCAACTCCCTCCCTTGAAGCTTTCCACTACATGAGTACGGGCAGGCTGGAGCGCTTGAACCTGCCCGAGCGCTTGAGCGGGGGGACCATGCCGGCTGTGCGGATCCAGGATCTGAACGGAGAATCCGTTCCACTGTCCAAAGCGCTCATCCGGGAAATCCGCCGTACCCACGAAGAGGGACGCCAGAGCATCCTCTTTCTCAACCGCCGCGGCTTCAGTTACTTCTTTCACTGCCGAAGCTGCGGATACCAGATGAAGTGCAGGAACTGCTCGGTCAGCCTGACCTTCCATAAACAGAAAAACAGCATGGTCTGCCACTACTGCGGGTACCGCAGCCGCCCCGTGGATGTCTGCCCCGAGTGCGGATCCATGGACGTGGGTTATTCAGGCTTCGGCACAGAGCGAATCGAAGAGGAGATACAGCGCCTGTTCCCAGAGCTGACGGTGCGCCGGGTCGATACCGATTCGGTGCGCAACAAGCTGCGCCTAAAAGAGATCCTGAACGAGTTCCATGCCGGCAGGGTAGACATCCTGCTGGGTACCCAGATGGTGGCCAAGGGTCTGAACTTCCCTGGAGTCAAACTGGTAGGCATCATCTCCGCGGACACGGGGCTGCAGTTGCCCGATTTTCGGGCAGCCGAGCGCACCTTCGACCTGATCGTGCAGGTCTCAGGGCGGGCCGGCCGCTTTCATCCCGACGGCAAGGTTCTTGTGCAGACCTACATCCCCAACAACGAAACGATCCACCTGGCGGCCCGGGCGGATTTGGACACTTTCTACAAGAAGGAACTGGAAGCTCGAAAGGCTCTGGGTTTTCCTCCGTTTGCCCGGCTGATCCGCCTGGTATTCCGCGCCCGCAGCGCGGGCAAATCCCGTTCCGCCGCCGCCGGCTTTGCCGAGAGTCTTCAGGCCGCCGATCCATCGGCTTTCGGCGTGGAGGTTCTGGGACCCGCCGAATGCCCGCTTTCGATCATCGCCGGCAACCACAGGAATCATCTGATCTTCCGCTCCAAGGATTTCCGGAATCTCCACACGCTGGTTCGGCGCAGCCTGGAGCGTTTCCAGGCGCCCGCCGGGGTCTACGTGGAGGTGGACGTTGATCCGGTGTCGCTGTTGTAGTGGACGGCAGTTCGTTGACTTTCGCTTTTACCTTTAGTATCGTTATTTCAGGACATAGCAAATGTTGAATATAGTCACCCTTGGCGATGAACGCTTACAGAAGCACTCAATCCTAGTCCCCGAGTTCGACGGAGAGCTCCAGACTCTTGTCGAGCAGATGTTCGAAACCATACATATCAACAGGGGAATCGGTCTGGCCGCCGTGCAGGTGGGCAAGCTGATCCGCCTGTTCATCACCGATATTCCGAAATACGGGCCCCTGGTTTTTATCAACCCGGAGATCGTGGAAACCTCGGTCGATCAGGCCACCTATGAAGAGGGCTGCCTCAGCATCCCCGACGTTAACGCGGACGTGATCCGACCCAGCCAGGTACGAATCCAGGCCTGGAATCTAAAGGGCAGGCCTTTTACCATGGACGCCGAGGATCTTCAGGCCCGGGTGATCCAGCATGAGTTCGACCACCTGAACGGGCTTCTGTTCATCGATCGCATCAATCCCAAGAAACGGGAGCGGCTGGTCAAGCACTACGAAAAAGTCAGCAACAGCTGATGCGCATCTTCTTCGCCGGCAGTCCGGATTTTGCCGTCCCCTCCCTCGCGGCTCTAAACAAGGACTTTTCCGTAGCCGCTGTGCTCACCAATCCTGACAGGCCGGTAGGCAGGGGCAAGCAGGCGGTTGCCACGCCGGTGAAGCAGCAAGCCCTGGCACTGGATCTTCCGGTTCTCCAACCTCGGACCTTCGATGCGGCGTTTCTCGAGCAGGTGCGTGCGGTCGATGCCGAGCTGCTCGTGGCCGCGGCTTTCGGGCGGATCTTCAGCAGGGAGTTTCTCGACCTTTTCCCCCGGGGCGGAATCAACCTGCACGCCTCGCTTCTTCCCAGGTACAGGGGCCCTTCCCCCATCACGGCTGTGATCCTGAACGGGGAAACCCAAACAGGTGTAACCGTGCAGCGGCTGGCCCCGAAGATGGATACAGGGGATATCCTTGGCGTCCGTTCACTGCCCTTGACCGGGCAGGAAACGACCGGCTCTCTGTCCACGATCCTGGCCGATCTGGGAGCCGAGCTCCTCCCCGCGACCCTGAAGGATATGGAGCAGGGCCGGGTCCGCCCGGTTGCCCAGGACGAATCCAAAGCCAGCTACTGCAGGTTGGTGAGCAAGGAGGACGGCCGCATCGATTGGAACGCCGATGCCGCGATGACCGAGCGCTTGATCCGGGCATACGATCCCTGGCCGCGGGCATTCACCGCCTGGGGCGGACAGCGTCTAAACCTTCTGGCGGGCGGGGTGTATCCGGGGACCGTCGGCACGAGCGGCAAGGAGCGGGGACTTGTGCTTGCCGTCGACAATCGGTATGGTATCCTGGTGAACACCGGAGCCGGGGTGTTGTGCGTATCCAGGCTGCAGCTTCAAGCCAGGAAGCCGCTGGATTGGCGCTCTTTTGTGAATGGCCAGAAAGATTTTATTGGCTCAAGGCTGGGAGAGTAGAGATGAGCAGCATCACGCGGATATTTCCCAATCAGAAGGATCCTCCGGAACGGCGGAACTTCAAACTGATGATACTCCTGATCGTGGCCATGTTCGTGCTCATGGTCCTCATCGGTTTTGTCACCTTCTGGCTTTCGGTTCGGGGCGCCGAGGAGGTGCTGGTGCCGAACGTGGAAAGCAAGGAACTGATCGCTGCGCTCATCGAACTGCAGGAAAAGGAGCTGTACCCTCGGCTCCAGGTTCGTTATTCCTCCGACTACGAGAAGGGTATGGTGATCGAGCAGCGGCCGTCCGCCGGAACGATCGTTCGCGTGGGGCGGCGCATCAGCCTGACTGTCAGCCGGGGGCCGGTCATCGATAGGGTGGAGGACTACGTGGGGCAGAAGCTGGAGGACGTGCAGATCCACCTGCAGACGCTCTTCGCCTCCTATCGAGCCCTTCTCAAGATCAAAGAGCCGGTATCCTACGTGTTCGACCCCGAGCCGGCGGGCACGATCCTGGCCCAGAAACCCGAGCCCGGCACGGTTATCGACAGCGTCACCGAGCTCGAGTTGGTGGTCAGCCGTGGACCCAGGGGAGAGCTGGTGGAGGTTCCCGAGTTCATAGACATGGAGTTTCAGAACGCCGTCGCCCAGCTGTCCAGCGCAAATTTCCCCTTCATCTTTTCGGTCCGACGGGCCGAGGGGGAGGAGAAAGCCGGGGTGATCGTGGCTCAGACCCCGCAGCCTGAGAGCGAGGTTCCCTACGGCTCGGTGATCCAGCTGACAATGACCCGGCCCGAGCGGGTTGCCCGCGGCCGGGTTTTCGGCGTGTTCGAGTACGTGCTTCCCGATTATCCAATCATGGTGGACGTCACCCTAGACTCGATTTCGGAGGAGGGCAATACCACGATCCTGGCCATGAAGCATCCGGGCGGACCGATCTCCATCCCCTACATCGTGGATGAGGGCAGCGAGCTGATTCTGTACATCTTCGACCAGGAGGAGATCCGTCAGCAGGCCGGTGTGGGGCGGTAAGGACGGCAGTGGGGTCTCCCGTGCAACGGCGTGCGGCGGACCCGGCCGGCGGGTACCGAGAGTTGACATCTCCCGCAGCGGTACGCTATATTTTATTTGCAAACAGGCGAGCGTCGTATAATGGTTATTACCCGAGCTTCCCAAGCTCGTGACGAGGGTTCGATTCCCTTCGCTCGCTTTTTTTAAATTTCCAGAATTCAATAATTTAGAACTCCGCTCGCCAGCGGGGTTTTGCTTTTTAAAGCAAGTGTATGTAAGTGTTAACCTTTTCGACTTTGCGGCAGTAAAATTTATCTTTTATAACCCTTTCCTTGCAATGATTCAAAAGAAGGCATAGGATTTCATTTGTGACGATTCGGTGCAAATAGTTTTCAAGGAAGGAGAAACGGGTATGGGTGATAAGGGAAAAAAAGATAAAGGCAAAAGGGAACAACAGAAAATAGCCAAGCATAGTCCAAAGGAAAAACGAAAATTAAAAAAAGAAAAAGAAAAATAAACGCTTAGTTCTGTCCGGTGACCTTAAATCAAGCACGGAAGTTGTGTACTAGTTACTATAAGAGACAATTCAAACCGTCGCAAATGGCGGTCTAACACATATAAGACCTCAAATTGCCAAGAGATAAAGGTTCCGCTGACAATTTTTTTCACTGCCGATCTACAGGATGAACGATCGTTTTCTATCCCCGCGAATCTGACTTGGGTTCGAAGATTTTGGTGCAGTAATGCCGTCTACACTAAACACATAATCAGGAAAGCCGAGCGCCAAAGAACAATATTATAAAACGCATTTTAGTTAAGGTTAGGGTAGGATAACTGAGAAAAAATTGCCGGGTAGTGAAGCCCCCGATCCTGACTGATTGCCCTGCGGCCTGGGGTGGGGTAGAGTGTAGCCTGGGCGGGTAGCAGCAGCGTCCGGTGGGGAGTGCCCTAGCAGCCAGGCCGGCTAGCCCCTGCGGGGTTGTGGGCCCGCTGCCGCGTGGTGATGGCCCGCCTGAAAGGGAGTGCGCTTTGCCATGACACGTGACAGACCAGTGTCCTTGCAGCCCTGGATCCCCCTGACCTTCGCCTTGGGTGTAGCCTCCACCGGCTGCCTGCTGATGATCGTTCTGAGGGTGGCGGTCACCGGCAGCATCCGCTACACCTTCCTGCTGTGGAACCTGTTCCTCGCCTGGATCCCGTACTTCCTTGCCCTAATCGTGCGCCGGATCGTCGTGGGGCGTCGAGCCAGTACTGACACGCCCATCACTGTAGGGATAAGGCCGGTAGCGGTTCTCCTTGCCCTGGCCTGGCTGTTCTTCTACCCCAACGCGCCGTACATCCTCACCGACTTCATCCACGTGATCCGGATCCCCGTGCGGGTCGAGCCCCCGCATCCCCTGATCACTGAGAACGCCCTGCTGTGGTACGACATCATCCTGAACTCCGCCTTCGCCTTCATCGGCCACATCATCGGCCTGATCTCCCTACTGATCCTGCACCGGACCATCCGCCGGAAGTACAACCCCCAACGGGGCTGGGCCTTCACGGTGGTCGCCACCACCCTGGGAGGGTACGGGATTTACCTGGGGCGCTTCGAGCGGCTGAACAGCTGGGACATCGCCCGAGACCCGGTACGCACCCTGCGGATCGCCTTCGCCAACCTGGTCAACCTGAAGGCGGTGCTGGTGAGTCTGTGCTTCGCCCTGTTCATCTTTTTAACCTACCTCGCCGTCTTCTTCCTGTACGAGACGGCGCGGAAGACCCGGGCATAGGCGAGAAGTACCACAGTTTCTTGGTGTCAGCAGAACGAACGAATTTGGAGCAGATGCACCCTAAGTATCTCGTTTGGGTTCTTCTGGCCGTCTGAGAGGATGTACAATCGATGGTTGCACAGTTGACGATCAAGGATGCGCCCCCCCCTTCGATGAACTGCAAAGCTCGGCCCACCGTGAGGATCGACTCACCTTCTAAAATTGAGGGGGAGAAACTTCATTCTGGAGGATACGACGTCGCTGATGTCCGACTTGTGTCGGGTACGACGTATCTTCGGGCAGTCTGCTCTGTAAAGTTTTTAAATATATCTATGATTTGTCAATACTTAATTGAGGAAGTACATAACGTTATTAGTCACACTATTCTATTGCACCTGCCTCTCTAAGTAAACTGGGATAAGTAAACTGGGAATCTCAACTTTTTTTATATCGGGGGTAACGACTATTGCCCAATGAATTGAGCTCAGGGTAATTACAATTCCCCACCCCACATGTGTGTAGCCACACTCTGATAGATTCCGTACTCTCGCTCCAGCAACATCTGAGTTACTGGGAGCGACTATGGGATACAAACGCATGGAGAGAGAAGACTTGTACGAGATTCATCGTAGCTGACTTGCCCAGCGCCAACGGGGCGCCAATAGAAAATCATATCGACAATACGACCCGCCATTCTTACGGGTTGTTTACGATCCAATCATGCGACTGGTATAATTCCGCTTAATGAAGATCAGCTTCGTGATTCCCGCTCATAACGAAGCGAGCTGCATCGGCGATTGTCTCGGTTCCGTTCTACGCGAGATCAAAGCCTCAGGGGGCAACGCGGAAATCGTCGTCGTCAACAATGCGAGTACCGACGCCACGGCACGCATCGCATCCGGCTTCCGAGGAGTCAAGGTCGTGGATGAGCCGCGAAAGGGCCTCACGATCGCCCGGCAGAGAGGATATCTGGAGTCCAGCGGTGACATCATCGCCGCCATAGACGCGGATACTCTGTTGACGCGAGGCTGGATACGTACCGTTCAAAGAGAGTTTGCCGCGCGAAAGAGGCTTGTATGCCTTTCGGGACCCTACATCTATCATGACCTTTCTCCATTGACCCGCATCGCGGCGGTTGCCTGGTATATTGTCGCGCTCGTGATCTACGGATTCGTGAACCAGTACGTGCTCCACAGCGGCGCCATGCTGCAAGGCGGAAACTATGCGGTGCGCAGGTCAGCCCTCGAAAGGATCGGAGGATACAACACAGCAATCGCTTTCCACGGTGAGGACACGGTTACAGCCTTCCGCCTCATGAGGGTGGGAGTGGTGAAGTTCAGCTTCCGGCTGCCGATCTTCACCTCTGGTCGCCGGCTTCGGAAGGAAGGAGTTCTTCGGACTGCGTGGACCTATGCGCTCAACAGCATCTTCGTAATCCTGTACGGCAGGCCTCTCTCGCGCGCCTACACCGATGTGCGTGATTGACCAGTCCGAAACCGCGAAACGGATTGCGCCGATGAAGATTTCCAGCCGTTAGGTCCAATTCACACGGGATAGCCAACGGGAGTCGGATCGTGTACACTAGTAGGGTATGCAAGAGAGGAGCGGTTCTGTTCAACGGCTGGCGAGTGCCGTCCGGGTCCTCCCTGCCACGCTGTCCAGCTACGTCCTCGGCTACCCCCTTACCACGCTTCTCATCCTTTCCTGCATCGCGGCAGACCTCGTCAATGCCCGCGGGTACATTCGCCGCTGCGCCGCCTTTTGGGGCCGCCTCGTGTTCTGGCTGGTGGGACGGAAGGTCCACGTGCAGGGCCGCGAGCACAGGGTAGAGGGGAGGGCCTACCTCGTGCTGGCCAACCACTCTAGCATGTACGACATTCCCGCCCTCCTCGCGGTGGTGCCAGACGTCGCCCTCGTCGGCCGGGAGAAGCTCACCCGGATTCCCGTCTTCCGCCGCCTGCTGAAAATCATCCGCTACGTTCCGATCAACACGGAGGAGATCCGCAAGGCTCGTGGGGCAATCACCGAAGCGGTCCGCCGCGCGGAGGAAGGCTGCTCCATCGGCATGTTCCCTGAGGGCACCCGGACTCCGGACGGAAGGGTCCAGAAGCTGAAGCGAGGGTTCGTCTATGTGCTGCGGGAGAGCAGACTGGACCTGCTCCCCGTGACGATCCGTGGCACTTTCGCGTTCAAGCCTAAGGGCCGCTTTACCATGGATCCCCGGGATCGGATCGAGGTGACGGTTCACCCCCCCATGGAGATTGCTGGACTCGTCAGGCTCACGGACGACGAGATCATGGAGAAGGTGCGCACGGTGCTCGACGGAGGCGTATATGCTGCACAGTGACGGATGGGCATTCATCGTGAACCCCATTGCGGGGGTCGGGTACGGGGCCGCCTGCGCGGAAACTGTGCGGCAGATGATGCAGCGCCACGGGGCGGCTGGCGAGGTTGTCCTCACGCGAGCCAAGGGGCACGCGAGTGAGCTCGCCGCCGAGTACGCGTCGCGGGGGTTCTCCCGAATCGTTGCCGTCGGAGGGGACGGAACCATGAACGAGGTCGCCCAACCCCTCGTGGGCCGCGCCGGAATCACCTTTGGCGGGGTGCCTGCCGGTACGGGCAACGATTTCATTCACGTGCTCGGATTCCCGGACAGGCTTTCGGAGGCTGACTGGGAGGTGTTCTTCCGCGGGTCCACCGCGATGATGGATGCCGGGCGGTGCAATGGAAGGTACTTCGTCAACGGGATGGGACTTGGGTTCGACGCGCATGTAGCCGCGGAGAATTACCATGTTGACGCGAACGGTCAGGCCGTGCGGGGCAAGGGGTCCAACTACATGTGGATGATTATCAAGGCCATCCTCACCTACCGGGAGAAGCCTATGCGCGTTACCTTCCAGGGAAAGACGGAGAGCAGGAAGGGGTTCTTGAACACGATTGCCAATGGCCGCAGGCTCGCCGGAGGGATGTACCTAACCCCAAAGGCTCTGGCGGACGACGGTCTTCTGGATGTCTGCATGTGCGACGCTCTCTCTCTCCTCATGCGCTTCAAGGAGCTGGTCTCCGTAACGCGGCGCACTCACCTCGCGGACCCTGTCATGCACTACCATCAGATCGACAGGATATGCTATGAGTTCGATACAGAAGTGCCCGCCCACGCCGACGGAGAGCTGTTCTTTTCCTCGCGCTTTGATATCGACGTGGCTCCGGGGGCTCTTCGGACGATCATCAACCCGGCGGGAGACCACTACTTCGGGCGGGCCTGAGATCGATCCCGTACTGCGAATGCGATTCTATTTTTCTCAGGCACAAAGCATCTTGCTCGACCAATCAACCTGTCACGACCCGCGTAGACCTCGGAGTCGTGGTATCGTTGGTTATCCTTAAGAGAGACCCTCAGCCATTCGCCCGGACGCCTGCTTGGAACTGAATAATGCCAGGTTCTAAGCGTGCTTGGGCACGATGCGAAACCATGGGAAAATCGCTCGCCAAGCATGCGTGACGGGCCACCGGCGCGTTCTCCGTTTGATTTCTTTCATCTGTCGCTCCACCATGTTGGTGGTCCGAAGAAATCGTTGATACGCATAAGGAACCTGAAATACTTCCAGTCCTTCCGGGATGTTCTTCTCCATCCAATCCGAGAGCTTTGGAGCTGTCTTCCGGTACTTCTCGATCGCGATCTTCAAATACCGATCTGCCTCCTGTCGGTTCGGCGCCCGAATGATCATTCGAATATCCCGGGCCACTTCTTTTCGCTTTCCCACTTTTGGTACATACGCTTGAGCGTTCTGTTGCAGATGAAACTGACATCGGTTCCAGGCAACTCCAGGAAAGCAAGTTGCGCTGCCTTGCTGACCTGGGTGGAGGAGATCTCCGCCCCACAGAGCTTCTCGACGATCTCACTGACTCTGCGGGTCGATACCCCGTTAATGTACATCTCTGCAATCGCCAACTTCAGTGCCCGTTCACTTCAGATCCCTTTCTCAATTGAGGAGGGATAGAACTCCAACTCACCTCGAATCTGAGGCACCTTCAGATCGATCTTTCCAACCCGGCTCAACAAGGTTTTGTCTTTGTAGCCGTTTGCATGCCCTTTTCGCTCATCACTGCGTTCATAGGGGGCAACACCCAGGGCTTGTTGTCGTTCCACCTGCATGGCTGCATTGAGTATGATGGACAAGGCTCGGGCGATCGCTTCCGAATCATGCTCCGAGAGTGCTTCCATCACTTCTTCGATCAGGGTAGACTGGGGATTGTGGGTCATCTGTTGCTCCTTTTTTTGGTTTGGTCATCAAAAATAGAGCACTGATTGACCCACTTCTTTCAAGTCCTTCTCTTCAAGTTTTCAAAGAACCAGAACCCAATTTTACAGAAAGGAATTTACACTACCTTTGTCTTGGAAATTACTGGTGTCAAAGAATATAACATGCACAATATTTTACTTTTGGAATCATCTCGGAAGGAATTGGGCACATCCTGGATGTCTACAACATCTCTAACGCTCGTCTCTCATATCGGTGAGTACCTAGTCTATAATTTCCGGCAGATCCAAGATGATCCCGTCGACACCCAGTTCAATTAGTCTTTCCAACTCTTCGCGAGATCCGAGAACGGCTAGGACCCACACTTGTTTGCCCAGTTGGTGGAGATCTCTTACGAGATCGGGATTGGCATAAATATCTCTCACCTGCAGATCGATGATGTCAACGCCCTCCTGTACAAACAGCTCAATAAACACTGGAGAACTGAGAAAGCCGAAGGTTAGTAGATTCGGATTAAGAGTGCGGAACGCTCGCAGGTCATCAAGGGTACGCACACCAACGATTACTTTCGACGTGGCTTGGTACTCTTCGGTAAGCCGTACGACTTCGCGTTTGTCCAAAGTCGGACTTACCTTGATATCGAGGAGCAACCGCACGCCAGTTCCATTCACGAGCTCCAGTACTTCTTCATATGTAGGAATGCGCTCGCCATTTCCGGCGTCGAGCTTTTTGAGTTCGGCCAAAGTATGGTTACCCACTGTGCCTGTCCCGTTAGTGGTTCGAGAGAGCATCTCGTCGTGTATGATTACGATCTTACCATCCTTGGTGCCGCGCAGATCGATCTCAATCGCGTCGACACCGTATTTGATGGCCTGACGAAATGCCGCTAGCGTGTTTTCCGGATAGCCAGGAATTTTACCGCCGCGATGGGCGACAAAAACTACGTTCCCTTCAGGCCAGTCTATCGTCTGAGTCGTTGAGCATGTTACCAAACAAAGCACAACTCCTAAGCTAAGAGCGATTGCATAGATGATCTTTCTGGTATTCATGATACTTTCCCTCCACTTCTTGGTAATATTGGATATAGTACACGAAGATATCTCTAGTCTAATTCAAGGAATCGCATGAATGCAAATTCTTCTCAAAAGGAACGCCCGAGGCTGTTAACGCTCGTTCTATCAAGGATATTGGTACTTTAAGTCTCCCCGATCGTTGGTAACTGTATTGCCGTGGCCACTGAAAAACATCAAAGATAATCGGCAGTTTCTTACACTCTGAGATCATTAGTCACAAACTTCTTCAAATAAGTTGCCGAACCTGACACTAACGGGACATGCTGTTGAGTACTAAAAAATAAGTCATCGATAAACAACCTGTCACGTTATTCCCTGATAAGAACAAGGGCGTCCCATCGAAAGGAACCGTTGTATCCGAGTCCGTCATCAGGCATGCTAAGCCGCAAGGTATGATGCCCCTTGGGAATTGGGCCCAGATTGAGGTCGTACGAGCCAAAGACTCCACCTTCAGCACTCCCCAACATCGTGTCAGTTACGCGATAGGTGGTTTCGCCATCTATGGTCACCGAAGTTGAGGAATCCCCGCCACGGGCCAGACGAAAGATCAGCCTTTTCGCATCGCGCTTCAGACGAAAACTGATAACGACTTCTTGGGCCGCGTCACTCCGATCTGGACTGTAGTGTCCGTCCGGATGAATCATTCGCACTGGCATCAGTTTCGGGTCGACTTCTCCGTCAGCATTGATCGTAACAAATCTAATGTTCGCAAATTCACTGTTGTTGAACTCAAGCGGTGATTGATCCACCTCACCTATCGAGAAGACAACGCCGTCTTCTGATTGGCCGCCTGTCCAAGCCAAATTTGCCCAGGCAATTACAAGTATTACTGCCACAAGATATCGCATGACAATACCTCCGCTCATTGCATCAATATAGCGAGGAATAGTTTCACAAACGTTTCAAAAAGCGTTTCATGCAAAATACCTAGCAAATTTTGTTTGAGTAAAGATTCCAAGCAAACATCGAAAGGAATCTCAATAAAAAATAACGTGGTAAGATTGATGCTATGAACTGGGAATCGGTAGGTGACGGATCTCTACGTCTGCTTCTATACCGAGGGAAAAAGCTGTCTATACTGGTGTTCACAAAGAAAGAGCTTCGGGGCTATATCCTAAATGGATGGGAGCAACGTTTTCAGGAGAAGTTGTCGGAGGTTATCGCATGAGCCACCCAGGGAAACAGGTTTTAGAATCTTACATCTGGAGTGCAATCCGAAAAGTCGGGAAGAAGCTATATCATTTCGACCGAGCGACTCAATAATGGGGGAACCGCCAGATTGTCTTCGCGATGAGCATCGATCCGATTGCTCCTGGGAGCACCCGCGGTGCCATGGTGAGATAATCTTGCCCGCATTCTCCGCATAGGGGCTTCAGTATTCGTTGCCGCCATTACCATTTTCCAAGTATAGCACAGTTGATGTGGCGCCGGCAGACGTTTCGCGTTGTTCGCGCTGTTGAATCCATCCTGGGTGTCTTGAAGTGCGGAGCAGGCTGCGGTGTGACCATATAGACAAACTGCCATGAATTCGGGGAAACTCTGAGTACGCACTACAGCGTAGCAGATGGGGAATATCGGAGAACATGTTCCCGGGTTGCTACGTGGTTCAGCGATCAATCAGGAGGCATCTATGTTCGGGAGATTCGCATTGCTGATTCTTACCCTAGGGCTGCTGGCGCCCGTCGTTTTGGTTTCCGAAGGCGCCGATGGAGACAATAATTCAGATACACAGAAGAGTATCAGTGTCGTAATCCGACACTGCACTTCTTGAGCATACAGAAAAACAGCCGCCAGGTTGGCGGAAGAAATCGAGAAGGAGTTCGCCGTAGAGGTAGAGCTGGAACCGGGAGAATTCCACAGCTTCGATGTCCTCGTCGACGGCAATCTTGTTTTCTCGAAGTTTGAAGCAGGTCGGTTCCCGGAATCCGAAGAAATCTTCGAGTTGATAAGAGCATATCTGGACCGGAAATAGCGCATTGGGTCGGCCTTCGCCGCAGTATCTGCTCCCCGCCGATTCACACCAGCACGCGGCGGCTGCCGGTCGGATGAAGCGAAGAATCTATCCGCCCCGCGCAGCTACCGCTTGCTGCTGAAACGCAGCAGCACTCCCAGAAACAGCACCGCTGCGATCAGAGCCACCGAGCGAGCAGCCCAGACCAGGATCTTGTAGAGCGCTGTGAGCAGGCCCATGATCGTCACTCCCTGTTTCTGGATCGCAATCTTCGTGCCAAAGCCTGGAAACAGAGCAATTCGCTGCTATGTAAGTATTTGGAGAGCTTGCTGTCGGATCAACCCTTATCAACAAATGATGAGCAGCTGTGGTCAATGCGATCAAAGAGGATACGGGGAAGGCCGCACCCGATCGCCCGCATCGAAGCCGACGGGCAGGCCGGCATCCTAGATGACATGCTTCTCATCTGGTGAAAAGATCTGTCTACTAAATTGTACAAACCGGATGGTTTTTCGATGGCTTCGACACTAATCCGATTTTTATTCTTTTTACAATAAACACTTATGATCTTTTAAGCCCTTCTACGTTGATTTGGTACAGAATATGCAGCTTATTCTACAACCTGCGATGCGGGAGTGATCTTCCGCAGGGAAGGTTTTTATGAGGATTTGGAAAGTGTGTGCCGGAACCGACGGCAATACCCCTGCCAACCTACCCCTCTTTGGGCAAGTCGGCGGCGGAACGGTCTTCTGACGCCGACTCCCCCCCGCCACACTCTTACGTAGGCTCCCCTTTTAGGGGAGCCTTTTTTTAAGGGGGCGTACGCCCGGGGAAGACCCGATCGGGCAGGTGGCTGGCTTGAGCAGAATCAACTCTTGGCGCCGGAGGGTTCGTGGCTCCCGCCGACTTTCCGGATCACCGGATTGTCCAGATAGTGATTGGTGTCGTAGGCGGCGGCGGATTTCAAGACAGGCTGTCAGCCAGCCTCTGCACCCCATCTTGCAGTGCTTCGGACCGATGGTAGGAGAAGCTCAGGCGCAGCCGATCCCGCAGCCCCCCTTCTGCCGAGAAGGCGGGTCCCGGCACGAAGCAGGTCTTGCAGCGTTTGGCCGCCTCGAGGACGGTCGCACTGTCCCGGCCGTCGGACAGGCGCAGCCAGAAGAAGAATCCACCGCCGGGGGGAGAGAATTCGACCTTGCCGGCAAGACGGCTCTGGATCGCCGTTTTCATCGCCTGGAGGCGACGGCCGTACTCGGCGCGAAGCAGCTCCAGATGAGCATCAAGCGTTCCCGTTTCGATCGAGCTCAACACCACCGCGGAGCCAAAGGGATTCAAGCCGCCCCCGCTGTCCAGCAGGCCGCATTCGGCCAACGGGCGCAGCAGCCGGGGAGCCGCCTGCACCCAGCCCAAGCGCAGGCCGGGAGCCAGAATCTTGGAGAAGGAGCCCAGGGACAGCACCGTGCCTCCTGAGAGGAAAGCGGCCAGGGGAGGCGGCGCCTGCTGCCCGTAGGTCAGAAGATGATATACCTCATCAGCCAGGATCAGAAAATCCTTCTCCCGGCTCAGTTCGACCAGGCGCTTCCGCCGATCCGGGGGCAGGGTGGCTCCCGAGGGATTCTGGTGGGTCGGCACCGTATAGAGGAACACGGGCCGCAGGGTGGTCAGCTGCGCTTCGAGGGCTTCGATTATCAATCCTCGCTCATCGGTAGGCACACTCACGATGCGCAGGCGATGATCCTGAAAGATGCGCAGAGCCAGAAAGTAGGTGGGCTCTTCGACCAATACCGTGTCTCCCGGCTGTGTGTAAACCGTACAGAACAGGTCCAGAGCCTGGGATGCGCCGCCGGAGACGAACAGCTCACTCTCTCTGGTCTGCCCGCCGTAGTGACGGCTCAGGAAATCGGCCAAAGCGGTGCGGAAGTAGCCGTCTCCGGGTTCGTAGCCGTACTTGAGGTAGGGTGAGAAATCCGTCGCCAATCTCAACTGCGCCGACCGGCGGATCAGGTCCAGGGGCAGGAGGGAAGGGGAGGGGTGCCCGATGGCCAGGTCGATCATCCCCGGCGAGATATCGGCCTGGGCCGTGCGGATCGACTTGACTGCGCTCACATCCCCTCTACGGAAGTGGGTATAAGCTGCTGCTGGCTGCCGTCGGAGTTCATACGATACAACTCGAAGGAGCCGCCGCGGTCCGAGGTGAAGACGATCTTGCCGCCGTCGGGGGACCAGCTGGGGGCGGCATCCACGGCCGTGTTGTCCGTCAGCTTCTTCAGACCCGTGCCGTCTGCATTCATGACGAAGATCTCCGGATCCCCGTCATGGGTGGAGATGAAGGCTATCTTCAGTCCGTCAGGGCTGTACATCGGATCGGTTTTAACGCTCTGCTGCTGCTGGCCCGCCAGGTTGGGAAAACATCCGCCCATCACCAGACCGGCCAGTACAACGAACAGTACAGCGGGTATCCGTCTGGCTATGCGCTTAATATTGATTGTGACCATGAGCACCTCCTGGATTTCGTCGACTGCTGTGATTCGACACCAAGAGTAACAACTATATCAGGACTGGTCAAACGCGGTGGGCGGTCAGCTGTGCCTGCTCCCAGCCGAGGATCGCTTTTTTGCGCTGCGCCCCGTAGCGGTAGTTGCCGAAAACCCCGCTGCTCAGGATGACCCGGTGGCAGGGAATGACGTAGGCTATCGGGTTGGCCCCAACCGCAGCGCCTACGGCTCGGCTGGCCGCGGGGTTTTCGATGGTTGCTGCCAGCCGCTGGTAGCTGGTCACTGCCCCGGGGGGAATGCGCAGCAGAGCTTCCCACACCTTGATCTGAAAATTCGTGCCTTTGAGCAGCAGGGGAATCGGGGCGCGATCCTGTTCCCCGGAGGCTGCAAATACCCGTCGGCCCATGGCCGCGGTCCGCTCGCGTTCCTCGAAGAACCGAGCCCGGGGCCAGCGGCGGCGCAGATCCCGGAGGGGGCCTTCAGGGTCCGCCTCATCGACGAAGGACAGACCGCACAACCCTCGCTCTGTGAGGGCAAGCAGACACTCCCCGAAGGGGCTCCGGTGCAGGCCGTAGGCGATCTCCAGTCCCGAGCCCAGAGCTTTGTACTGACCTGGGGTCACCGCATCCACGGCAACGAACAGGTCGTGGAGGCGGCTGGGGCTGGACAGACCGGTCTGGTAGGCCGCATCCAGCTGGGTGCTGCTTTCGAGCAGCCGCTTCGCATGTTGGAGGGTGAGAAACTGCAGGAAGCGTTTCGGACTGACACCGGCCCAGCGGGTGAACAAGCGCTGGAAGTGGTAAGGGCTGAGGTGGACCTGTTCGGCTACTTCCTCGAGACCGGGTTGGTCGTAAACGTGATCCTCGAGAAACTGGATCGCCTTTTCGATCCTCCGGTAGTCGTCATTCATGGTTCGCGTTCTCCATGAACCAATAGTAGGGCTTTGCAGGGGAGAACGCAATCCGAATCTTGCTGTCCTGTCCCCGCTCACGCACTGGTTTCGAAACAGATTATCCCGATGTCGAGCTATTACTGGTTCCCCATTCCACGATCACAGCGCTCGTTTCCATAGTCCTCCGACTCGAGGTATACTCTGAGAGCATTGGAGGTTGACGATGAGAGGCCTGCGACTGTTCCTGTTGTGCACCGCGGTTTGGATATCGGCGGCGGCAACCGCGGGGACTCAGAATCTGCGTGTAGTCACGATCAACCTGTGGGCCGGCCTGCGGGTCGAGGCCAGCGAAGTTGTGCTGGACCTCCCGGCTGATGGCCTCTACCCCTCCGACCATTTCGGAGTCATGGCGGATTTCCAGGTCCGGTAGCGCCTAAAATCGGCTGAGCGGCGCTGCAATCAGAATCCAGAATTTTGCGCAACCCCCGGCCCCTCAATTCAGTCATTCAGGGCAGTACAAGAAGTACACTCCGACTCGAAAGGTCTATTATGAAACGCAGAGTACTCCTGGTCTCTCCTCAGATACCCACAACTTATTGGAGCTACAAATACGCCCTTCCCTTTGTGAGAAAAAAAGCCCTTCTGCCGCCCCTGGGACTGCTGACTGTGGCTGGAATGCTTCCCGCCGACTACGAACTGCGGCTGGTGGACATGAATGTCGATGCCCTGCGGCGGGAGGATATCGAATGGGCGGACATGGTCTTCCTGTCCGCCATGATCGTCCAGCAGAAATCCTTCGAACAGGTAGTGGCGCTGTGCCGCCAGTGCGCCACTCCGGTTGTTGCAGGGGGGCCCTATCCGACCTCGTCATTCGGGGCGATCGAGGGGGTTGATCACTTCGTTCTCGATGAGGCTGAGTATACCCTGCCCGAGTTCCTGCGGGATTTGGAACAGGGGCAGGCACGCCATGTCTATAGGGCCGATGGCAAGCCCGATCTGGATCTGACCCCGCTGCCGCGTTTCGATCTGATCGATGTGAGTCTGTACGAGAGCATGCCCCTGCAGTTTTCCCGGGGGTGTCCCTTCGATTGTGAGTTCTGCGATATTATCGAGTTGTTCGGCCGCAAGCCCAGGACCAAGGATCCCCAGCAATTCATGAGAGAGGTGGACCACGTGTACAACACCGGATTTCGCGGCTCCCTTTTCATCGTGGACGACAACTTCGTCTGCAACAAGAACAAGGCCAAGAAGCTGCTCCCCGGGCTGGCTGCCTGGCAGAAAGCCCATGGCTACCCCTTTACCCTCTCCACGGAGGCCAGCATCACCTTGGCTCAGGATGAACAGTTGCTGGATATGATGGTGGAAGCCGGATTCACCATGGTGTTCATCGGGATCGAGACCCCAGACGCCAAGACCCTGGAGATGACCCACAAGACCCAGAACCTGCGGGAGGATGTTCTCAGCAGCGTTGCCAGGATTCAGAAGAGGGGGATCGAGGTCTCCGGAGGGTTTATCGTGGGCTTCGACGGGGAGAACGAGGATATCTTCCGACGGCAGAAGGAGTTCATCCAGAAGGCGGGTATCCCCACGGCCATGGTCGGTCTTCTGATCGCCCTGCCCCACACCCAGCTGTACAGACGGCTCAAGAAGGAGGGGCGTATTCTCGCTGAAACACACGGCAACAACACCCACGATTTCGATCTGAACTTCATTCCCCAGATGCCGAAACGCAAACTCCTGAACGGCTACAAGTGGCTGTTGAATGAAGTATACGCTCCCCGCAACTACTTCGAGCGCTCCCTCACGCTGGTCAAACGCTTCGCCGACGGCAAGTCTGAGGTAGCGGCTGCAGCCGCGGGTGGTCCCTCTGACGCTGCTGCGCCGGCTGCAACAGCCCAGGATATCCCCCGTTCCGTCAGAGCGCGGGATATCCTGGCGCTGTTTCGATCTCTTTTTCGCCAGGGTTTTTCCGCCTACGGCTATCACTACCTGCGCTACCTCATCAAGGTGCTGGCCACTGACGTGTCTCTGTTTCCCCACGCGGTCACAGTCGCGGTCCGGGGGCATCACTTCATCCGCATCACCCGGGAGATCATGAAGGCGGATGCCTTCCGGTCGATGATTCAAGAGACTTTGGCGATGCTGCGCCGGGAGATCGAGTTTCTCACAGGGGATCAGGGAAAGATACGCAGGGAGGAGCTGGAAGCCCGGGTGCGCCCGATCCTGCTGTCGGTGCACAGAACCTATAAACGTTTTAGTCGGGGATGCCTTCGCGGACTTTGAGGTTCACTGTCAGAAACTGCTGCAGCGAACCCGCATCTCCTACGGCTGATTTTATTTCTTCCTCAGTGTAGTATTCTCTCCATGTCCGTACTGTTGGGAATCGACACGGGCGGCACCTACACCGATGCCGTCATATTCGATACCCAGGAACGGGGCCGATCCCGGATTCTGGCTTCGGCCAAGGCCCTGACCCGGCGGCACGATCTGTCTCTCGGGATCCGGGAATCTCTGGAGCAGGTGCTCGGCGCCGCGGGAGATTCGGTAATCGAGCTCGTTTCTCTTTCCACGACCCTGGCCACCAATGCGATCGTGGAGGGGCAGGGTGGTTCGATCTGTTTGATCCTGATCGGCTACCCCGACGATGCCCTCCAGCAGAGCCGGCTGGGGGAGGTCATGGGTCAGGATCCGGTTGTATTTGTCGGCGGCGGGCACGACGCCACCGGGGAGCAGGTGCAGGCTGTGGATCTGGGCAAGGCGCGCAGAGCCGTTGACACCTTCTCCAACAAGGTTTCCGCCTTCGCCGTATCCGGGTACTTCTCCGTGCGCAATCCCTCCCATGAGAACGCCGTGCGCGGGATGATCCGGGAGCGCAGCGGCCTGCCCGTGACCTGCGGCCACGAGCTGACTTCCAATCTGCACGCCTCCCGCCGGGCGCTCACCGCGGCCCTGAACGCCCGGCTGATCTCCGTGCTTTCCGAGCTAATCCGTGCGGTCCAGGGTATGCTGGCGGGGCAGAACATCCGCGCGCCCCTGATGGTCGTCAAGGGGGATGGATCTCTTGTGGATGCCGCCTTTGCCCTGGAATATCCTATAGAGACGATCCTCTCCGGTCCGGCGGCCAGCGTCGTCGGTTCCCTGTTTCTGTCGAAACAAAACGATGCCTGCGTCGTGGATATGGGCGGGACCACCACGGACATCGCTCTGGTGCAGGGGGGTAAGCCGCTTCTCAACCGCGACGGCGCGAACGTCGGCGGCTGGCAGACGATGGTTCAGGCTGTCCAGATCCACACCTTCGGACTCGGAGGCGACAGCGAGGTCCATCTGGACGAATCGGGAACGATGGATCTCGGCCCGCGGCGCCTTGTTCCCCTCAGTCTGCTGGCTCACGAGAATCCCGAGGTCCTGAAAGATCTTAAACGCCAGCGGGACAGACCCATGACCAGCCGCTACGACGCCCGTTTCGCCCTGCTGCAGAGATCCTGGCGGGAGCGGCAGGGGGAGTTGGCGGAGTCCCAACAGCGGATTCTGGAGCGTCTGGAGGGCAGTGGTCCCGTGGTTCTGGAATCATTGTTCCGGAGCACGGAATCTCAATATCTGCTGGAAACCCAGCTGCAGCGCCTGACCACTCTGGGGTACGTGGCGATTTCCGGATTCACACCGTCGGATGCTGCCCACGTCCTGGGCATGCACAGATCCTGGTCACGGGAGGCGGCGGTACTGGGGGCGGAGCTGATGCTGCGCCGCAGGAGCGGCCAGGGAATCCCCGCCGATCGGACCGGGAGAGGATCCGCCGAGCAGTTTTGCAGGGAGGTGATCCGGCGGACGGTCCTGCAGGCGGGCAGGGCCGTGTCGGCAGCGGTGCTGGCTGAGAGGTACGACTTCCATCTGGAGTCGTTTCCCGCAGTCCGCGAGCTGTTCGTGGACCGGGCCCTGCTGCACGCCGCGGGTGATTCGCAGCCCCGCCCCCCGGAGATCCAACCCCGGCCGGATGACGCTCCGCGGGATGCCGGTCCGGACCCGCCGGAGACGCGGACGGGAGCAGGCGCCGATCCGCCGGACCTGCTGGGGGTGGCCCTGCGGCTCAACCAGCCGCTGGTGGCGATCGGCGCACCGGTCGCCACCTACTTCCCCGATGTGGCCCGGAGCCTGCAGACCAGGCTGGTCGTTCCTGAGCACGCGGAGGTGGCCAACGCAGTAGGGGCGGTGGTGGGCAGCATCATGCAGTCGGTCAGGGTGTTGATCACGCCTCAGGAAAACGGGGAGCTGTTCCGTGTGCATTGCGAAGACGGGGTACACGATTTCGACGAATTGGAGGAGGCAGCGCGGTTCGCACTGCAGGCAGCTGGGCAGCGGGCAGAGCAGCTGGCTGGAAAAGCCGGAGCCGTTTCGGTGAACACCTCAGTGGAGCGCAGGGATCAAAGGGCAACGGTGGCCGGGGAGCAGCTGTTCATCCAGAGCGTGGTGAGCGCCACGGCTACAGGCCGGCCACATCTGGCCCACGATCCGCTGCAGAAGTAGAACGCCTGCAGGGGCGGGAAGCGCTCAATCCTCTACGATCAGGTTGCCCAGCTCGTCGGTGTCGTCCGACTTGACGGGAAAGTTCTCGCGGATCAGCTCACCGCAGCGTCTCACAGCCCGGCAGATCCCCTCCGCCTGTTGACGGGCTTTGATGCTGTCAACCACCAGGTCTACCACTTCCTGCCAGACTCCCGTATCGACCTTGGCGTTGATCCCCTCGTCGGCCAGGACAAGCGCTTTTCGCTCGAACACCGAGATGAAGATCAGGATGCCGGTGCGGTCCCTCGTCTCGCTGAGGCCGTTTCGGTAGAATGAGGTCAGGGCGGCTTCCTCCACCTCCTCGGCGATCTCCGTCTTGGTGATGAAGATCCGTTTCAATCCGGGGATCCGTTTTACGAGCTCGTGAAATAGCAGGAAGGATACGGCGAACACCGCCGGAAACAGCCACAGGTCCATCGCCGTGACCCCGCCCCAGGCTTTTTGGAAACTGTAGGCCAAAGTCACCCCAACGGAGATCAGCAGGGCGAAGACAAGAGCGCCGATCATGTCGGACATCGGGTAGTGGTAGCTGGAGGACACGACCATGGGCACGATCTCCCCGGAGGTGTGCTTCTCCACCTCCTTCACGCAGGCCTCTATTGCCTGTTTTTCCGGTTCCGACAGAAACTTCGATGCCAGTTTTTTCATGACCTGATCCTTCCCGCTACCAGCCGCCGGAGGCCCCGCCTCCGCCGAATCCTCCGCCGCCGCCGGAAAAGCCCCCGCCTCCGGAGAATCCTCCGCCACCGTAGAATCCCCCGCCTCTGCCGCGCCGGGCCGCGGACATGAGGAATATCCCCGGCAGGAGCAGGCCGGCGCCGAAGCCCAGCGGGATGAACAGCAGCAGCAGGGGCAGGGCCAGGGACAGGGCGAACCAGGCCACCAGGGGGAAGAGGATTGCTCCGGCTATACCGCCGATTATCCTTTTGCGGGAGCCGAGCACTGAGATGACCATCAGCAGGATGAAGAAGGGCACCAGTCGAGATCGGGAGCTTGCTGCGGTTCTGTCGGCGGTCTGCTCACTGGCCTGATACTCGCCCCGGACCGCGGCGGCGATGGCCTCGGTTCCGCGGACCAGCCCCTCACCGAATTGACCTTTCTTAAAATAGGGGGTGATCTCGTAGTCGATGATCCTGCCGGCCTGAAGGTCGGTCAGCACACCCTCCAGTCCGTAGCCCACCTCGATACGGATCCGGCGTTCGGCCTGAGCCACCAGCAGAAGCACGCCGTTGTCGTACTCCTCCTGTCCGATACCCCAATCCTCGGCAACCCGGATGGAGAATCCTTCCAGATCGTCCCCTTCCAGGGAAGGAACCGTCAGAACAACCAGCTGGGTCGAATCGGTACGTTCCAGCTCCTCCGATATGGCCTCGATGCGGTTCTCCGCCTCCGCTGAGATCATATTGGCGTAGTCGTTGACCCGCCCTCTCAGCCGAGGTACATCCAGTGCACCAGCTGTGACGGCGGCGCACAGCAGCAGTATCGCAGCCGCGCTCACTTGGAGGTGCAGCCGCCGCAGCAACACGCTGTTCCTCCTCACGCTCAGAACTCGACTTTAGGTGCTTCCCTGGCAGCGGCGTCGGCTTCGTAGTACTCCTTGCGCTCCAGGTGCAGCAGCAGCCTGTTGGTGAGTGAATTGGGGAATCTTCGGATCGAGAAGTTGAACTGCTGCACCGCCTGATTGTAGCGCTGCCTGGCTACGCTGATGCGATTCTCCGTTCCTTCCAGCTGAACCTGCAGGTCACGGAAGTTCTGGTTCGCCTTCAGGTCGGGGTAGGCCTCCACCACCACGAGGAGTCTGGAAAGAGCCGAGGTGAGCGATCCCTGGGCCTCCTGAAACTGAGCCACCGCTTCCGGGTCGCTGAGCATTTCGGGTGTGAGTTGTACCGAGGTTGCCCGCGCCCGGGCGTTCACCACCGCCTCCAGGGTTTCCCGCTCATGAGAGGCATATCCCTTCACGGTGGCGACCAGGTTGGGAACCAGGTCCGCCCGGCGTTGAAGCTGGGCTTCCAGATCCCCCCAGGCTCGGAACACCCCTTCTTCCAGCTGCTGCATCCTGTTGTAACCGCAGCTGGACAGTCCCAGGATCGCGATGCCAACTAAAGCGAACATCAGGATTTTTTTGATCGGAGATTTCATAGTCACCTCGTTACTGCTACGTAAGATCGTGCACCGTTCACCGGGAAACCGGAGGGGGCGCTTTTACCGGACACCTTCGCGGGGTACCTCCCGTGGTGTCACGGGATTCCTATATAATGTACGGTTTCGTATTTTTGTTTTCAAGACTCGGGAGGCAAAAAAGCGGCCGGGGTGGCCATGGGCAGAACAATACACTACAATATCGGGTGCCGGGGGGCCGTGATTTTGGCGGGACTTGCAAGGAAAATACTGTTCGCTCTGGTGCTGGAGGATGCGGTCATCCGCGAAGAGAACGCTTATCGCTTCTACGAGTCCGCCCTGGACAAGGTCGGCGGACTCGAGGCGAAACAGCTGCTGAAGAAACTCTGCGCGGCGGAACTTCGCCACAGGCTGAAGCTCGAGCAGCTGCAGAGAGAGGGGGAGAGCGAGGAGATGGCGTTCTCCCGCCCGCAGGAGATCGAGCTGCTCGAGGCCGAACAATCCCGGCCCGAGTTGCCGGAACAGGCCACCACACGGGAGATCCTGAAGATCGCCTTAATCAAGGAGAGACAGGCCGCCCGCTACTACCAGCTCATCGCAGGGCGCTCGGCCCTGCGCAGCGTACAGGACCTGTTTTACTTACTGGCCGGTGAGGAGTCCGAGCATGCTCGCTGGGTCGAGAAGATGTTGGCATGAGAGGGGTAAAGTGTTTCAATGACGAGGTTCGCAAATACGGGTCCTACGCCACGATCGAGGCCGGAGTGCGGGTCATCGAGGTCAAACGCATTACCGGATCGGTCGACAAATGTCACGAGCTTGACCGTCGCTTTCGCACCCGGCGACGCAGGGATCGCAGAGAGCGCTGGCGTCGGAGTCGATTCGACAGCCAGTCGATGCAGTTCTACTCCATCCCGCCGATCGACGTGTACCTGCTCAGCGGGGAGTACTTCGTCATCGACGGAAACCGCAGGGTGGCGGCGGCAAAAGAGTACGGTCTGGAGTTCATGGATGCCAATGTAACCGAGTGTGTCCCCCACGGGGACAGGGAAGCCCAAAGCGGTGCGGTGAGCCGGCGGCTGTTCGAGCAGCAGACGGGACTGAAGAATATCCGTCTGGACTACACGAGCGGATATGCGGATCTGCTGGAGGAAGTGAGGGGGTACACGGAGGGGGAGGACATCGCCGAATGTGCCCGGTTATGGTACTCGGATGTATATCTGCCCCGAATACGAATGATCGGCGAATCGGAGCTGAAGAAGCACTATGATCACACCCGCGAGGGGGATCTGTATCTGATGATCCTGCGGTTTTTCAAAGAACTGATGGGCGGAATCCCTGAGGATGCAGGATTCGAGGAAGTGATCTCGACGGTCCTGTTCGCCCGCCGCCTGCGGAGCAAAAGGTTTTTTCGGCGCTTTCCCCTGCGCCAGGTATACAAGCTCCTTCGCGGGCGTGTGCCTGAGCATTTGCGGCAGTTGAGTAACTGAGCATTGTGGACGAGGCGCAGGAGCCGAGGGGAAGGAGGTAGTCGATGGGAAAGACCAAGTTGAGTGGTGCTAAAGCGCTGGTGCGCACACTGGAATCCCAGGGTGTCGAGATCATCTTCGGTTATCCCGGTGGAGCGACCCTGCCGATTTACGACGAGCTGGCGAATTCGTCGATCCGGCATGTTCTGGCCCGACACGAGCAGGGCGCAGCCCATATGGCCGACGGCTACGCCAGGGCCACGGGGAAAACCGGCGTGTGCATGGCAACCAGCGGTCCGGGTGCTACCAATCTGGTGACCGGATTGGCGAATGCCTACATGGATTCCTCACCCATGGTTGCCATAACGGGTCAGGTCCCCCGGCCGATGATCGGAAACGATGCCTTTCAGGAGGTGGATATCACGGGCATCACCATCCCCATCACCAAGCACAACTACCTGCTGCAGGAAGCGGCAGAAGTGCCCCACGCAGCGCAGGAAGCCTTCTACCTGGCCTCCACGGGGCGGAAGGGTCCGGTGCTGCTGGATATCCCCCGGGACGTGCAGACGGAGATATTCGCTCCTCACCAGGCCAAATACCCGTCCCTCGAGGGCTATCGACCCACGGTGGAGGGCCATCCGGGCCAGATCAAGCGCGCGGTGAGCCTGCTCAAGACGGCCGAAAAGCCGCTGATCATCGCCGGAGGCGGGGTCAGCCTGGCCGCCGCCCGGGATTTGCTGGTTCAGCTGGCCGACACCACCGACATCCCCGTGGTCCACACCCTGATGGGCAAGGCCTCCTTCCCCAATTCCCATCCGCTCTGCTTCGGATTGGTGGGTTATCACGGCCGGGTGGAGTCGAACTACGCCATTTCCAACGCTGATGTAATCCTGGCTCTGGGAACGCGTTTCGGGGACAGGAGCACCGGACCGATCAGCACCTTCGCGAAGCAGGCCAGGATCATTCACATCGATATCGATCCCGCGGAGATCAGCAAGAACGTGCCCAGCTATCTGCCCATCGTCGGGGATGCCGCTCAAATCCTGCAACAGCTCGTCGCTCTGGTGTCTGCCGCCAGGCACGGGGATTGGGTCGCCGAGCTGCGGCGTCTGGCCGAGCAGCATCCCCTGCGGGGAAAGAACTCAGGGGTGGGCATCCCCAATATCCTGCGGATCCTGCGGGAGATGGTGGAAGACCCGATTATCGTCACAGACGTGGGTCGTCATCAGATCTTCACGGCTCACTACTTTCCCATAGACTCGGGCCGCTCCTTCATCACCTCCGGCGGTCTGGGTACAATGGGATTCGGCGTGCCCGCTGCCGTCGGGGCCAAGGCGGGGCAACCGGATCGGGTCGTGATCGATATCGCCGGAGACGGAAGCTTCATGATGACCTGCCAGGAGGTAGCCTCCGCGGTTACTGAAGAGATTCCCGTCGTCATCCTGGTGATGAACGACTATTGCCTGGGGATGATCAAGCAGCTGCAGGATTCGTTTTACGGAAAACGCTACGAATCCTGCCGATTCGGCAGGAATGTTGATTTTGCCCGCCTGGCGGAGAGCATGGGTGCCGCCGGCTTCAGGATAAGCGAGGAGGCTGAAATTGCCCCGACCCTGGAGAAGGCGCTGGCTGCCGATCGAACCGCCGTGGTGGACTGCGTCCTGGAAGATCCGGCCAATGTCTACCCCATGGTGACCGGCTCATCCCTGCAGGAGTACGTGGAGTAGGAGGACGCAATGCGACATACGATTTCCGTGCTGTGCGACGACACCCCGGGTGTGATGACCCGGGTCTCCGGGCTTTTCTCCCGCAGGGGTTTCAACATAGAGAGCCTGAGCGTAGGGCACACGGAGCTGCCTGGAAAGAGCCGTTTCACGATCGTGACCACCGGGGACGACACGGTCCTGGAGCAGGTGCGCAAGCAGCTGCAGAAGCTGGTTCACGTGATCAAGGCCTGGGATATCAAGCAGGCGGAGGCGGTGGAGCGGGAGCACGCCCTGTTGAAGATCGAGGTGGAGGACAAACGCAGGGCCGAGCTTCTGCAGATCATCACTGCCGTCCAGGCGCGGATCGTGGATTCCTCCGGTTCCATCTGGATCCTGGAGGTCACCGGGGATGCCGGATCCGTCGACAACGCCTTCAATCTGTTCATGGATTATCGAATTCTCGAATCGATCCGCACCGGAAAGATCGCACTCGAGAGGGGACCCAGTCGGGTCATGAAGAAGTAGCGGGTCGATGAACCGGGTTCAGAAGCAGTACATTGCCAGGCGGCGGAAGGAGGATTGGTCCTTTCTCGTGATCCGTTTCATGAGGGCTCATATCCTGTTTTCCGAACTCTACCGGGAGTTCAAAGCGCTTCAGAGCAAAGGAGGCGACTTCCAAAACGCCGGACTTTTTTCCAAGGTCAGAAATCTCGAGCAGACACTGGTGTTCGACATCAAGGAAAAAGCGCATTTTCTCTTTCGCAGCGACAGTACTGACGGCGATGAGTTGGAGATCGCAAACCGGCGCTTCGCCGACCTGGAGCGAATACTCTTGGAGAGTCAGAAGGCGGACAGGGCAGAAGCCCGGGAGGTGTTTGCCGAGCTGCGCAGGTCCCTGGTACGGAAATCAATCGATTCCTACATCGGGACGGGATTCCACCTGTTCATGATCCTCCTGGAAAGCCTCTATCAGCTGGAGAACTACGTTCCCCTGTATCACAGTGAATTGGAGTATCTGGAGCGCATCGGCTCCCTGACGAGCCGTATCGGCTACGAATTCGATCAGGAGGAGGAGCACGAGCTGGATCATATCAAGCAGGTGGTGGCTCTCTGTCAGAGTATTGCCTCGGACACCCAGGAACTGGCGGAGATCGCACTGGAACGGTGTATGACCCTGTTTCGGGAGACCGCGGAGATCATGCGCCACGCGATCGAGGAGTCTTCGAACAATGAAGTGCTGGTGCTCAACCTGTTGAATGAACGGGAGCTGGTCGAGCGGGTTTACGGACCCGGTTCCTGGGAAACGATCCTGGCCCACATGTTCCGATCGGTCGGTGGACCCGAGGACAGCGGGGTGAAGAAGGCGCAGGCCTTCGTCAGAAGCACCTGCGGCAATATCGAAGGTTTGGCAGGTTGAACCCTAACGTTTGCCTGGCCGAAGCTCGAACACACCCCCGCGGCTGCGCAAAATTGGGTGGCGTTTCCACTCCGGACATCCGAGGCTCCTCAGGAGGGCGGGGACACCGCCGGCGGCCATAAAATTCAAGAAATTCCTGTGATGCTCATCCCCGGCGATCCTCTCTATGATCCGAATGATCAGCGCCGTGAAGCTCCTGTCACTGTCCAGATGAAAATCGAAATCCATGATCAGCAGGACCCCGGCCCTGTCCAAAACCCGCATCATCTCCCGGAGTACGGGGATGCGGCCTGCCGGGGCCATTTCGTGAAGCGCCATGGAAGTCAGGACACAGCCGAACTGCCCGCTGGGGAAGGGAAGCTCCCTTCCATCGGCCTGGAAGAATGAAAAGGTGGAAGGCAGCCGGGGAGACCGGGGAGAGGGAAACAACTGATCGGAGATATCGACCCCAGTGACCGGAATCCCCTTTTTTGCGATCATCACCCCCTGAACGCAGGTGCCACAGCCGATCTCGAGAACCCGGGGTTTGCCCAGTTCCTCGATCAGCGCGCACACTTTCCTTTTTGCACGCCACAAAAAAGGTTCGGTAAACAGCAGGTAGATCCAACGGGACCATAGGTTGTGCAAGCGGCGGTTGCTCACTACACTGAAAACAATACAACGTATGGGTGTGAAAGAACAGGAGCTGTACTGGATCTACATGCTGCGTCTGGCCAACGGCAGCTACTACACCGGTTATACCAACGATTTGGACAGGCGCTTTCGCGCCCACCGGGACGGACGGGGGGCCCGGATAACCCGAAGCTTCGCTCCCGTGGCTGTGGCGGCCTGCTGGCAGGTTCACTGTCGAAAGGGGACGGCCATGCGCATAGAGGCCTGGATCAAAAGCTGCACCCGGCAGGTCAAGCAGACCCTGATCGATCATCCGGAAAGTCTGGGAGAGATCCTTCGCCGGCGCGGATGGGACGAGCCGATCGAAGCGGTGTGCCCGCTTCCGATCATCCCGCCTCCGGCTGTATCCTATTGACCAATTTCCGAGCTACCCTTTACAGTAAAGCTCCACAATCCTGCAGGAGAGGTGAATGAAAGCGGTAGTCTGCAAGTTCGGCGGATCCTCGGTTGCCGATGCCGAACGTATCCGCAATATCCGGTCGGTGGTTCAGCTGGACCCCCGCAGACGCTTCGTCGTGGTTTCCGCCCCGGGCAAACGGAGCAAAACCGACAAGAAGATGACGGATCTGTTGTACCTCTGCCACGAGTTGGCCGGCCAGGAGCTGGACATCGACGAGCCCTTTCATCTGATCCGGGAGCGCTACCTGGAGATTGCCGGGGATCTGGAAGTCGGACTGGACGTGGAGAAACTGCTCGGCGCTCTGAACAAAGAGATTCGAGCGGGGGCGTCCCCGGATTTTGTGGCTTCCCGGGGAGAGTACCTCTGTGCCCGGATCGTGGCGGATTTTCTCCAAGGTCAGTTCGTCGAAGCGGCGGATCACATCACCATCGACGGCCAAGGGTTGGTGATGGAGGGCAGCTACAAGAAACTGGCTGCCGCCTTGAGCGGGGAGGGCATCTACGTGATCCCCGGATTCTACGGAGCAAGTCCGGAGGGAGAGGTCAGGACCTTCTCCAGAGGCGGGTCGGACATCACCGGCGCCATAACAGCCAGAGCCGTGGGGGCGGTCGTGTACGAGAACTGGACCGACGTATCCGGTTTTCTCATGAGTGACCCAAACATCGTGGTCAATCCCAAGCCGATGCGTACGGTGACGTATCGAGAGATCCGGGAGCTTGCCTACATGGGAGCCAACGTGTTCCACGAGGATGCGATCTTCCCGGTTTCCCGGGAGCGGATCCCGATCAACATCCGCAACACCCACTATCCGAAGGATCCCGGGACGGTGATCGTCGACCAGCGAGACACCAAAGACAGGGTTGTAGTCGGAATTGCGGGGAAGACGGGTTTTTCGATCATCTTCGTGGAAAAGCTGCTGATGAACAGGCAGGTGGGTTTCGGCCGCCGGCTGTTCAGCATCCTCGAAACCCACGGGATCAGTTTCGAGCATGCCCCTTCCGGAATAGACACCATGTCGATAGTAGTGGCCGACAGCCAGCTCAAGGGCAAAAAGGAGAGGGTTCTGGAGGATATCAAGAGGCAGTTGGAGCCGGATCGGGTCGATATTTCCAGCGGTTTCGCTCTGATCGCCACGGTGGGCGAGGGGATGGCCTATCGTCCCGGAATCGCGGCCAGGCTGTTCGCTGCCCTGGCCAATGCGGGAATCAACATCCGGGTAATCGACCAGGGCTCTTCGGAGATCAACATAATCGTCGGAGTGGAGACCGCTGACTTCGAAAACGCCGTAAAGGCCATATACCAGGCGTTCTGCTGATGGAACCCACCGAAGTCGATCTGAGAGGGCAGACCGCGCTGGTTACCGGAGCAGGGCGGGGAATCGGTCGGGCCGTGGCCAAGGCCCTGGGGTCGAAGGGAAGCCGGGTTTTTCTGGCCGCCCGGACCGCTTCTCAGCTGGAATCAACGGCCGATGAGATCCGCACAAGCGGTGCAGCGGCGATTCCCGTGCCCACGGATCTTGCCGACGAGCAGGATATCCTTTCTCTGTTTGCCAGGATTCGTAAGGAGGCCGGTCGGCTGGATATCCTGATAAACAATGCCGGCGTGGGTATCTATGGTCCGCTTGTCGATTTCAGCTCGGCGGATTTCGATACGATCATGCGGGTAAACGCCAAAGCGGCCTTCCTGTGCTGCCAGCAGGCTGCGCGGCTGATGATCCCCCGAAAAAGCGGCTACATCATCAACATCTCCAGCGTGGTCGGATTCAAGGGCTATCCCAATCAGGCAGCCTATACGGCCAGCAAGCACGCCCTCCTGGGGCTCACGAAGTCCCTGGCCGCAGAGACCCAGGAACAGGGCATCCGGGTTTCCGCGATTCTACCGGGCGGTGTCAACACCCAGCTGGTCGCCAAAGCCCGCCCGGATCTGGATCCGGAGATCCTTCTGCGGCCGGAGGACATTGCCCATACCGTACTTTTTCTGCTGTCTCTGTCCAAGCATGCGGCTGTGGACCAGATCTACATCCGCAGATCGAGCAGCAAACCCTTTTAGCGTGCGGCGGCGGCGGATGACCCTGACCTTCTTGGGAACCGGCACCAGCCACGGAGTGCCGATGATCGCCTGTACGTGCCCCACCTGCCGCTCCACGGACCCGCGGGACACGCGGACCAACGCTTCGATACTGCTGACCGTCGGGGAAAAGAGGATCCTGGTCGATTGCGGCAGGGATTTTCACACGCAGGCTCTGAAGCGGGGAATCGACTCTATCGATTACCTGCTGATCACACACACACACTTCGACCATATAGCGGGGATCGACGAGCTGAGGGTATTCACTTCCAGGCGCAGAGAGGCTATCCCTGTGTTCGGAAAACAGGAGCACCTGGACTACCTCAAAACCTATATCTACCACTACCTGTTCGATCCGGCTATCCAAAGGGGCGGCGGGATCGCGAATATCGAGCTGGTAGCCCTGAACGGAGTCTTTCAGCTGGAGGGGATCGAGATCGAACCTCTGGCCGTCTTTCACGGGTCCATGGAGATCCTGGGATACAGATTGGGAAACGTCGCCTACCTGAGTGACGTATCCGCCATTCCCGAGGAGAGCCGCAGGAGGCTTCACGGACTGGATCTGCTGATCCTCGGCGCCCTGCGGCACACCGAACATCCCACCCACTTCAACCTCGCCCAGGCCCTGGGGGTCGTATCCGAGCTGCAGCCGAAGCGAGCCTTCTTCACCCATATCTGCCACGATGTTCTCCACGAGGAGGTAGACAGGCAGTTTGCCGATCCCGGCAGTCCCTACTACAGCCCCATCGAGGTGCACCTGGCCTACGACGGATTGACGCTGGAGCTTTGATCCAGATACTGCATCTGGTAGAGGTTGTAGTACATTCCCTGGGCGGCCAACAGCTGCTCATGGGTCCCTGACTCGAACAGCTCGCCCTCGTGCAGGACGATGATCCGATCGGCGTTGCGAATCGTCGACAGCCGGTGGGCGATAACCAGAGAGGTTCTGTTTTTCAACAGCTTGCCCAGGGCTTCCTGAATGAGTTTTTCCGTTTCCGTGTCGATGTTGCCCGTGGCTTCATCCAGGATCAGGACGTCCGGGTCGTGGGCCAGCACACGGGCGAAAGACAGCAGCTGCCGCTGACCCATGGAGAGATTCCCGCCCCGCTCATGCAGCCGGGTGTCGAGGCCGTCGGGGAAGTCGTTGATGAACGTATCGGCCCGCACCAACCGGACGGCCCGCTCGATATCCTCTTGAGGGATCTCGCTTCCCAGGCGGATGTTTTCGGCGATCGTGTCGGAGAACATAAACACGTCCTGCAGCACCGACTGTGCCCGCCGGCGCAGGGTGTCGGTGGAAAGCTCCCGGATATCCACGCCATCCAGGCGGATCGCCCCGCTTTGGATGTCCCATAAGCGGGTCAGGAGCGAGGTGATCGTTGTTTTTCCCGCTCCCGTGTAGCCAACGATGGCCACGGTTTCCCCCGGGTTCACCGTGAAGCTGAGATCCTTCAGCACTGGCTCGCCTTCCTTGTACCAGAAGTTGACCCTGTCAAACTCGATCTTTCCCCTTACCGAATCCAGATCCCGCGGTTTGCCGGGTTGGCCGATCCTCTCCTCCGTATCTAGGAGGTTGAATACCCTCTCGGCTCCGGCCATGGCGGATTGAAGGATGTTGTACTTTTCCGAGAGATCCTGCACGGGGTGGTAGAACATGCGGATCAGATTGAAGAAGGCAATCAAGATGCCAAGAGAGATCATATCTCTGAGCAGGAAAGAAGCGCCGAAATAGATGATCGCTGCGGTGGAAATCGTGCCCAGCAGATCGATGATTGGACGGAATGTGGCGAACACGAACATCTCTCCGAGGTTCGCCTTCAACAGCCCCTGGTTCCGTTCCCGGAATTCCCGATGGCTGCGCTTCTCCTGAACGAACAGCTGGACAACGCGCATGCCGGAGATGTGTTCGGCGATAAAGGCGTTGAGCCGGGACACGGCGTGACGCACCGCCCGGTAGGCGCTACGGGCCCGGACGCGGAAGATCGCCGTGACTATGAACACAGGCGGTAGGGTCAACAGGGTGACCCCGCCCAGGCGGGGGCTGAGCAGGAACAGGGCGATGGTGACCCCGATCATCAGGCTGAAGTCCTTCAACAGTGCCGGCAGCACGGTGGTGAACAGCTCGTTGATGGTTTCCACGTCATTGGTGATGCGGGAAACCAGACGGCCGATCGGGTTCCTGTCGATGAACCTCAGAGGCAAACGCACCGTGTGGTCGAACAGCTGGGTGCGGGCGTCCTTCATGATCATCTGGCCTACGTAGGCCTGCATATACACCTGTAGAAAGGTGAAGATGAATACCCCGAGCAGGATCACGAAGAGCAGGCGGACCAGGGAGCCGAGTCCCGTAAGATCGTCCTGGCGGATGACTCGGATTTCCTCTTTAGAGAGGGAGCGAAGGTCCGGCTCGGAGATTGCCGCCGTGCTGGTACCGGTGTAGAACAGCTCGGGGTGATCGTTGATTACTTTCGCCGCGCCGGTTTTATCCAGATATCCCTTCACGATGTAGAAGTTTTCTTTCAACAGGGTCCCGGCGTCCCGCAGCTCCCGCTTCTGACTGCCCGTCAATCGGACTAGTTGGGAGGAGGGCAGGAAGTATAATTCCCCGGCCCGCTGCTCCGCGCTTAGCGGCTGGAGCTTCTCCAGGACATCCGCAGGAAGCTTGTCCACGCGCAAGCCTCGGTGGTAGGGGAGGATGTGGTTATCCGTAGCCCGCTGCAGCAGGATTGGAACGTACAGCTCGCCCGCGGTTGCCAGGGCCAGGGCGAGGAGAGAGAGCACGAAGACCGGCATGTACGGCTTGAGGTAGCCGAGCAGCCGCTTCATGATGCCGGCGTCGTATCCTTTGACGATCTCTTCCTGTTCGAAATAGTCACTCATCCGTCAGTCTCTCGTACGTCAGTCTCTCATTTCTTCCGTCGAAACGCCTCTTCCAGCTGCTGCAGGCGGTAGATATTCGCATAAAAACCCTTCTGCTCCAGCAGTTCTTCGTGGGGGCCGAGCTGGGCGATGCGGCCGGCTTCCAGTACCAGTATTCGATCCGCCGTTTTCAGGGTGGAGATGCGATGGGAGATGAGGATCAGGGTTTTTCCCCTCAGGAACGGCAGCAGTTGGTTTAGGATCGCGTCTTCGGTTTCCGTGTCTACAGAGGACAGGGAGTCGTCGAACACATAGATTGAGGCGTCGCTGGCCAAAGCCCGGGAGATGGCCACGCGCTGCTTCTGACCTCCGGACAGGGTGATCCCCCGCTCTCCGACCACGGTTTCCGATCCGTCGGGAAAGGTGTTGAAGTCCCGCTCTATCGTGGAGATTGCCGCCACCTGTCGGACAAGTCGGTCGTCTCCATTTCGGCTGCCGAAGGCGATGTTGTCCCGGATGCTGCTGGAGAACAGGAAGGTTTCCTGGGGCACCGTGCTGATGTTGCTGCGCAGCCTGGGCAGATCGTAGGAGCGGATATCCCTGCCGTCCAGATACACCGAGCCCGGGGGCGGATCCAGGATCCGCGGCAGCAGCTGGACCAGGGTGCTTTTCCCGCTTCCGGTTTTCCCCAGGATCCCGAGGATGCTGCCTGAAGGTATCTCCAGGTCGATATGTTTCAGTACCTCCGTTTCGGTCCCGGGATACGTATAGGTGAGGTCTTCTATCAGGATATCGCCGCGGATCGGTTGTTCCCCCGGCCCGGCTGCCCGCACCGCGACCCGCGCCGGACTCTGGATGTCCGGCTGCTCCTCCAGGATCCTGTTGATTCGGCCTAGAGAGGCGCCGGCGCGCTGGATCATATTGATCGTAAAGCCGGCCCCCAGCATCGGCCAGATGAGCATCTGCAGGTAAGCCAGAAAAGCTGTAAACTCCCCCGGCGAGAGGGTTCCATCGATCACCGCCCTGCCACCGAGAAGGATGAGGATCAATGAGGTAATCCCGGCCAGGAAACCGACAGCCGGGAACAGGACCCCCCAGGTGCGGATCAGCACCATGTTCCGGTTCGAGTAATCCAGGTTTTTTTCCAGGAACCGTTTCCCGAAGGCCCCTTCCTGAACGAAGGTTTTCAGCACCCGGATTCCGGTGAGGGATTCCTGGGTCATATCGCTCAAGGTGGAGAAACCTTCCTGGACGCGGCGAAACTGCTCCCCGATGACCCGGCCGAAGAGGATAACCCCGACCGTGATGATCGGCAGAGGTGATATGGAGATCAGGGTAAGGCGTGCATTCTGACTCAGCATGATCGCCAGGATGGCGATGGTCATGAAAAACCCGTCGACAAAGGACACGAGGGCAAAGCCGGAAGCTTGGCGGACCGCGCGCATGTCGTTTGTCATGCGGGCCATCAGGTCCCCGGTCTTCATCTTTCCGTAGAAGGTGGAGGAGAGGGATTGGAGGTGTACGAACAGTCTCTCCCGCAGCTGCGCTTCGATGCTCCGGGAGGCTCCGCCCAGGAAGTAGCGCCAGAGGTAGCGGCCGATGGCGATTACCACGGCTATCCCCACCATCACAGCCGCGATCGGCAGTATGCTGCTCAGGGAAAAGGTCCCTGAGGCGATCGTGTCGATGGCGCGACGGAGAAGCTGAGGCAGGTACACCTGACCGCCGTTGGTGACAAACAGAAACAGCAGGCCTGCAAGGTACTGGGGTAAGCGTTTTTTTACATATGGAATGAGAGTCCTGAACTCTTTGAGCACCCGAATAAAGTACCGCTTATTCGGGAATTATGCAAAACTTTTTGCGACAACCGGGCACGTTCTCAGGATCAATCGACGATCTTGGTACCGTCCAGGGTCAACCCTTCCAGATACCAGTAGACTCCGGATCGGGCAAAGTGGAACTGGATCGATTGGGGACCGCCGAACTCATCCGGCCCGTCGATGGTACCTTCGAAGGGATTTCCGAGCACCGAGTCGATGGTGACCGTGTAGATGCCGTTGTCCGGGAAATCCGGCGGGAACCACATATCCCAAGTAGCCCCGGGATCATCATCGCGGATTGTGGCGTAGTCCGTGGTTTCCTCTTCCAGGAAGTTCTGGTACAGGTACTCTCGAGAGCCGTTTAGATCCGCCTCGAAAAGCAGCACCCGATCCTTCTTGGACGTGCCGAAGGGCGCGCAGGATGTGAGCGTGATAGCCAATAATGCCAAGATGAGGAGATGATACTCTGTTGTTCTTCTATCCATATATACCTTTATTGCACTATTACTATTGGAGGATTTAGAGGATCTTCTAACCTCAATTCCTCGATCATCCAGTCAAGTCCATCCATCGCCATCTTGAAATAAATTTCTAACGGACCACCAAATCCACCGCCGTCAGCATCGATTATACCGACGACGTTGTCCGGACTTGACTGATTGGAGATGAT